>ERZ1370068.8278-contig-7146_pt1 | contig 43925 bp, 83 predicted proteins | sample MGYA00561227_ERZ1370068 | MGnify/ENA primary metagenome ERZ1370068 (study PRJEB38410, sample SAMEA6850437) | metagenome | study: Metagenomic assessment of the ecological functions of the soil: analysis of the soil microbiota associated with the...
GCATCCAGCGCCTTCGCCGGAATGCCCTTTGGTTGTGAGTTTCTCTAACTGCCTTCTAGGAGTCGGATGGGACTTGACTACGGGACCACGACGGTAGCTTCATTCGAGCAATCGCCTGAGTCCGTTTCACAGACCTGGTAGGTGAATGTTCCCGTATGGGTTCCGAGATTGCTCTGGGCTTGTCCGTCGTCGGGTGTTGTCGCGACAACAGCACCATTTCGCAATATGTTCATGTTCCCGCCATCAGCCGGGCTCCATTTCAGTTGCACTTGATGCTTGTTTCCCTGCGCCTTCACGCGCGCTTGAGCACAATGTCACCCCCACCTGCATTAACCGCGGCAAGGATATCGACCCGGCCCCATCCAAAGACGTTGTTTGGCGGGCCCGCGGCACCGCACTGGGTGGAAGAGATAAAATGAGCCGCGTCATCCAAGGCTGTCCGACTCGCATCGATTTGGTTCTGCAAGCTCGGGATGGGCCGACCAGAGCAGCGCCATTGCCCCGGCGATATGCGGAGTCGCCATTGACGTGCCGCTGGCAATGGTATAGGCGCTATCGGAAGAGTTGCTGGCCGAGCGAGTGTTTGTGCCCGGAGCAGCTGATATCCGGTTTTATCCGGTTGCTTCCATCGACAGTGACCGGACCGCGGCTGCTAAAGGAAGCAATGGTATCGGTGCCGGTGTTCAGGGCCCCGACCGTGTAAGATGCCGCATAAAACGACGGAGGATCGATAGTCGTGGAACAGGCTCGAACCCGCATTACCTGCCGCGACCACCATCATAATGCCAGCGGCGGCTTGAGCTTCAACGGCAGCTTGCAGTGTGTTGACCGAACAACCTTCCGAGGTCGGGCAACCCCAGGAGTTGATGGTAATGTCAGGTGCTTTGGTCGGGTCGCCTCTGCCGGGCGCCGCCCACCGGGGTAAGGCGCCAGGAAAAATTCCATGCACTCGATGTATCTGGCTGGTGTGCCCACGCCCTCGTCCATGTTACGGCAGGCAATCCACTTTGCGCCAGGCGCCATCCCGATCTGGTTGCGCACCGCCATCGTCGCCGATCGCTGTGCCCGTGGTGTGGCTGCCGTGGAAGAAATCATCGCAAGGCACGTGGTGAGTTGTTACCGCAGGGTTGCCGCCGCTGTCGTGGATGCGAGTCGTGCCAGTTGAAATCGTGATCGGCCGTTGACGCCGTCCCAGCCGCGGTAGTGAGGCTTGAGCGCGTTATGCGTCCACCGAACACCGGTATCGGCGCTCGCCAACCACAATATTCTGTCCAGTGAAGCCTAGCGCCCAGACGTCAGGCGCATGCGTGTAAGCTGATTCCCGGCTCGATCGTCGCCGGCGCATTAGGCTGCAACGGCTCCTCCGACAGCCGGCCCTGGTTGCGGAAGCGAATTTTGAATCTGCGGGTTGCCCTCGACGCGCGCCACGTCCGGGCGAGCAGCCAGCGTTTCCGCGATCTCCTGGCTGCCCTTCACTAAAACTGCGTTGACGATATAGAAGGAACGATGCTCGATGCCGCGTTCACGCAGCCATTGCAGGATTGGGCCCCTGCGTCGTCTGGCTTTTATTCCATAAGGCATCACGCACGAAGCGGCCTTTTTCGCTCTTCGTCGCTGAGCGCCGCGGCTCCGACTCAGGTCGGCCTGGTCGGCCAGAACGACCATGAACTCGGCTTGCTTTGCCACCCGCGGTGTGTTGAGTAACCCACGGAGCGATCTTGCGCAGCGCGGCGGCCTGCTCAGGGCTGCTCGGCTGATTGACGGCGCGCAACGAAGCGACCGCGCCGAGCACGGCCGCGACTGCAGCGGCGAGGAAAAAGAAGACCAATGATACGCCGTAGCGGCCCGACTTTGAGTGAATGTGTTTTTCCATTGAATTCCCTCTATAGATTTCACGCGACTAGATCAAGAAAATCGTCCTTGCACCGGTATAAGAGGTTAGTCCATTTCGCGACTCGTGTCGATGACGACCACGAGGCCGCAGCGACCGGATCAACCAGTCCGCGCCATTTTTTTAATCAACGAGCCGGAGATTTCAGCTTGCGCCCGCGGCGAATTCGAGGCGTGCTTAGAGCAGGAACGGATTTGAGTTATGGCCACGCCTTCTGCAGGGGATCTTCGGAACTTTGCCATCGTGGGTCACGCGTCGTCCGGCAAGACGACGCTCGAGCGAGGCGATGCTCGCGTGCGCGGGCGTCATCGGGCGCATGGGCAACATCGCGCAAGGCACCACCGTTTCGGATTATCACGTCAGCGAGCGGCAGCACCAGATTTCCACGCAGACTTCGCTGCTGCATTGCACGTGGATGGGCAAGAAGCTGAACATCCTCGACACGCCGGGTTATCTCGACTTCATCAGCGAAGCGCTCGCGGCGGTGCGTGTGGCGGACTTCGCGCTCGTGGTGGTGCACGCGCAACACGGCATCGGCGTGGGCACGGAGCGGGTGTGGAATTGCGCGACGGACTGCGGCATCCCGAAGGTCATCGTGGTCAACGCCGTGGACAAACAGAACGCGCACTTCGACGAAGTGCTGGCCGACGCGCGCGCACACTACGGGCCGAAAGTTTTTCCGCTGAACGTGCCGATCAATCCCGGGCCGAACTTCAACCAGGTGCTCGACGTGTTGCGCAACGAAGTCGTGACGTATGAAACCGACGGGCACGGGAAGTTTCGCGAGGAGCCGGCGACCGGCGAATGGAAAGAGCGCGTCACACAACTGCATCGTGAATTGATCGAACTCATCGCGGAATCGGACGACACGTTGCTGAACAAATTTTTCGAGCAAGGCTCGTTGTCGGAGGAGGAATTTCGCGCGGGCATTCACGCGGCGGTGCAGGCGCAGATGTTCATCCCGCTCTTCTGCACGTCGGCCACGTCGAACGTCGGCGTCGGGCGCCTGCTCGACTTCATCGCGAAATACGGTTCCTCGCCGCTCGATCGCGAGAAGGTCGATGCAGAAGACGCGCGCAGCGGCGCCCAGCTGCGAAGTGAAAGTCGGCGGCACCGAGCCGGTGCTGCAAGTGTTCAAGACGATGAACGAAGAACACTTCGGCGAGCTTTCGTTCTTCCGGATTTATTCCGGGCAAATCACGACCGGCGGCGATTCGTTCAACGCCAACCGCAACATCACGGAACGCATCGGGCAGATTTTTCTGCTCAACGGCCAGACGCGCGAGACGGTGTCGCGTCTCGGCGCGGGCGACATTGGCGCGACGGTGAAACTCAAGAACACGCACACCGGCGACACGCTTTGCGCCCCGAATCATCCGGTGAAACTTCCCGTGCCGGAATATCCGCGCCCGAACATTCACGCCGCGCTGCAACCCAAGGCGAAGGGTGAAGAGGACAAAGTGGCCGCGGGGCTCGCGACGTTGCACAACGAAGATCCGGCATTTGTTTTCCGCGCCGATCCTGAGTTGCACCAGACGATCATTTCCGCGCAGGGCGAACTGCATCTCGAAGTGATCGCTGAGCGTCTTCGGCGGCGGTTCCGCCTTCATTTCGACCTCGATCGAGCCGCGTGTGCCGTATCGCGAAACGATTCATGGCCGCGCCGAGCACAGGTATCGGCACAAGAAGCAAACCGGCGGCGCAGGGCAATTCGCCGAAGTCGCGCTCAAGCTCGCGCCCGCGCCGCGCAACTCCGGCATCGCGTTCAGCGAATCACTTTCAGGCCAGTGCGTGGACCGCGTGTTCGTGCCGTCGGTCCAGCGCGGCATCGAGATCGCGTGCGCGGAGGGAATTCTCGCCGGCTGTCGCGTCGTGGACGTCGAGGCGAATTTTTACGACGGCCAGATGCACCCGGTGGACTCGAAGGACATCGCATTCCAGGTCGCGGGCTATTGGGCGTTTAAGGAAGCGTTCATGAAAGCGCGGCCCTGTTTGCTCGAACCGATCAATGTGATCGAGGTGCGCATTCCCGAAGATTGCATGGGCAAAGTCGTGGGCGATCTTTCCAGCCGTCGCGGGAGAATTCTCGGCACGGATGTCGAGGGACAATTTCAAATCGTCCGCGCCGACGTTCCCGCGATGGAACTCTACCGCTACGCGAGTGTCCTGCGCTCGCTCACCGGCGGACGCGGCGTTCACTCCGAGCAATTCAGTCGCTACGAAGAAATGCCGCGCGAGATCGAGCAGCGCGTGATCGACGAAGCGAAAAAAGCGCGAGCAGGCAACAGCAGCTCCGGCGCGTTGAGCTTCACTCGTAGCCGCAAGGCCTCGGCCGCAATAATTTTCCCTTCGCGGGCATTATGTGTTCAGGAACGCCTTCCAATGCCGCATCGCCACTAGTCCAGCGGACTTTCGGCGCGACGCCTCTGCAAAAACTGCGGCTTCTTTCGACCGAAGTAGCCGCATTTTGCGAGATCTTAGCGGTCAATAGTAATGTATTACTCGCTTGCTAGGCCCTCGTCTTCGATCTGCTGTTTCTCTCGATCCGTCGTCTCCAACGGAATCGCGAAACAACTTGCCGTGGATGCGGACGGGCAAAATAGACGCCCGATACCGTTGATTGAACGGGTCGGTTGGTGACTCGCTTTAGTAGCAGATTACAAGTATCAGCGAAAATAAAGATATTACTGGTTTGAAGCAACTAACAAAAGGAATGGATTTTATCCAGCGTAGCTCAGTGGTAGAGCGGTCGGCTGTTAACCGATTGGTCGTAAGGTTCAAAATCCTGGCCGCTGGAGCCACTCACTTGGAAGCTCGTGATCTCCTCCCCGCACATTGGGCGAACCCCAGCCCCAATCCTCACCGAAGGTCATCGTTCCGAGACAAAACTCCGAAACGCGTAACCCACTCTTCCGAGCAATCGGTAATTCATCACGGCTTTCCTCCGAAGGTCACGTAATCGTCGAGATCAAGCACATCGGCCCAGGTTTTGATGTCTTCGCGCGTCTCGCTCGATTGTCTGACCATCTCCGTGAAATATTGCAGCGATTCGCGTCGCTGTTCGGACCGCGACGCTGCATGTATTCGCTCCATTGCTCGATCTCCCGAGGGTGCGTTTGAATTGCGCGGTCTCGTTGACCCAGGTTGAGAATCTCACTGTCGCCCTTGCCGGCCGCGAGTTCTTCGCGCAACGCGGCCGGATCGATTCCGACGAAGTTGGACGAAATGCTGATCGAGCGGGCAGTTGTAGTGATACTCGCCGCTTTTGGCCGGCAGAGCTCCGCGCGCCCCTTTGTCGAGCATGCGGCGGCAGGAGCACGTAGCCGCCGAGCGCGGATGCGCGGGCTGCGCGGCGGGCGTTTCGTCAGGTCGGGGGCAGAGATGTTGTTGCTATTCGTGGTCATTTGATTCTTTGGTTTAATGGTTCGGGTTTGCGTCTGCTAGGATTTCGTTAGGCGGAGGCAGGACTTGGCGGCCAGGTTGGCGAGCTTTTCCACGATCGTTTTCTTCGGCGCGCCGCCGACGAGCTGGTCGCGCAGTTCTCACCGCCGCTTCGAAAAAGAGCAGCGTGGAACGGCGCGGACATTGACAGCGCTGCATGAGCGCCGGGGTCGTCGTCGATGTTCACCTTTGCGATCGCGAAAGCGTCCTTCGCTTTCCTGCGCGATCTCGTCCAGGAGCGGTGCGATCATTTTGCATGGTCCGCACCAGGCGGCCCAGAAATCGACCACGAACCGGGATCGGGCGATTGGAGGACGGCCTTTTCAAAACTGGCTTCGTTGATGTTGATGGGTTCGTTCATTTTGTTCTTTCGTTAGGTTGAGATTATTGACGGGCTCGCTCCCGAGTTCTGCACCGCTAACGGCGGCAATTCGCGCGGCACGACCATGCAGAAGAGCTTCTCCGTTCCGCGCAGAAACATGAGCGGCGAGCGCGACCCCGATTTCCGCGGCGACGAGCTGCTTGTGCAAATCGTCGACCGTCGCGATCGGGTGCCCTTTGAAGCCGACAATGGTGTCGTTAGGCCGAAGTCCGGCGACCGCGGCCGGACTGCCCGGTTCCGCTTCCATCACCAGCACGCCGCGTCGTTCACGGCAATTTGTGGAAGCGGACGACGCGCGGATGCAGTGGCACGTTCTGGCCGGCGACACCGATCGAGCTGCGTCGAATGCGGCCGTCTTTGATCAGCCAGCCGGCGACAAATTTCGCCGTGTTGCTCGCGATCGCGAAACAGATTCCCTGGGCCGGCAGGATGACCGCGGTGTTTACGCCGATCACCTCGCCCGCGCTGTTCAGGAGCGGCCCGCCAGAGATTGCCGGGATTGAGCGCGGCGTCGGTCTGGATGATTTCATCCATCAACCGGCCCGACTCGGAGCGCATCGAGCGCCCCGAGCGCGCTGACGATTCCCGCCGTCACCGTCTGTTGAAATCCATAGGGCGAACCGACCGCGACCGCGATCTGGCCGACGCGAATCTGCGACGAATCCGCGAGCCGCGCTGCTGCACGTCCGGCGCGTCGATTCGGATGACGGCCAGGTCGGTCTCCGGATCGGTGCCGATAAGCTGCGCGGGATAAGACGCGCGCATCACGCAGCGTGCACCTCGATCTCGCGCGCGCCGTGCACGACGTGGCTGTTCGTTAGGATGAATCCGTCTCGCGCAGAGGATGAACCCGGAGCCGCCGCCCGTGCCGCGCTCGCCGCTCAAGACGCCGGATGTTAACCACGCTCGGGGCGACGCGACTCACGACCGCGGCGATCGTCTGCGAATACGCTATCGAGCAAGTGCGCGTCGTCTAACGAGCGGTCGGCCACCGGTGGCGAGCGTTCGGCGTCTTCGCTCGAAACACTGGACGAGTCTGCGGCGCCTGACGGCCCTGCTTTGGTTGAAGCGCTTCATGCTTGTCATGGTTCGCTTTACCAGGGCAGCGGCTCGCCCGTATGTGCAGATAGGCGCCGTTAGGCCCATCCGCGCCGAGCGTCGCCAGCGCCGACGCTGGTCTTGGCGCCATCCTCGATTTCCATCATCGCGCCCTCCCCGCCCATATCCGTCTTCACCCACCCGGGTGCGCGGCGTTCACCTTGATCTTCGTATCCTTCAACTCGTAGGCGAGTTGCACGGTGTAGGCGTTGACTGCGGACTTCGAGACGTTGTAGGCCGGCGTGTCTCTTACTTTCGTAAACCGGCGAACCGGGCTTGGCGTGGAACTCGATCGATCCGAGAATGCTCGAGAGATTAACGATGCGGCCGCCGTCACTCTTGCGCAGCAAAGGCAGAAACGCCTTTGTCGTCGCGATCAGCCCGAAGACATTCGTGTCGAAAGTCGTGCGCCACGTGCTCGAGCGATTGTTCGCTCACTTTCTTTGTCCGCTCGTCCGTCATCACGCCCGCGTTGTTGATCAGGATGTCGAGCCGTCCGAAGTCGCGCTCGACCTGGTTCGCGGCTTTCTGGATGCTCTCGGCATCGCTGACATCGATCACAATCGGATGAGCGTCGATCCCATCTTTACGCAACCCTTCTGCGGCAGCTTTCCCTTTCCGTGAATCACGCGCTCCGAGCAGAACTGTGATGCCTTGTTCGCCGAGCTGGCGGGCGGTTTCGAAGTCCGATGCCCTTTGTTGGCGCCGGTGATCAGTGCGATTTTTTCTTGTTCATGGATTTTATCGGTTTCCGCTGATTGTTAGGCTGAGGGCATCCTTTCGCTTGACCCGCAGATGCGCGAGCGCCGGAAAGAAAGCGACGGAAAGGGAGTGGCCCAGGCCGCCTCTTTCGGCTTCGCGCACCGCGCGGGCGATCGTTTCGCGTTCGGCCGGGAACGCTTCCTCGTAGTGCGCTTGAATTGCAGCTTGGAGACGGGCGATCCCGTTTTTCAACTTCCGGCAATAATCCGGCCGGAGCGTTTTCGGGCGGACGGCAGTCTCTATGTTTCGGCGATGCTTCTCGTGGAATTACGAGGAGTTTATTTGACTAGTCATCTATATATGTCTCTCTTTGGTTTGGTTTTGTGAAAAAATGATCTTCTTACTTCGTGCTCAGCTCTGGCCGCGCGCCGAGCAGCTCCAACGCACCCGTGGCGCAGGCCACGAAGCGGTTGCGATGTCGTTTTCGATCCGCGCCTGGGCCAGGCATCCCTGAAAAAACGCGACCAGCATTTGGGCTTTCGCTTTCGCGTCCGGAGCGGAGATCAGACCTTGCGCATGCGCGTCGCGAATCGCCGACTCGAAATATCTGGCGTTGCGATCGAGGATCTTGTGCACCTGATCACCGATGGCGCGATCCTGCGTTCCGATCTCACATCCGAGGCGTGCAATAGGGACAGCCCAGCACCGAGCCGCACTCGCCGTGCCTTTTCGTCTGCCCTTCGTAAACGTGCTTGAAATAGTCGCTCAGACGCTCCAGAGGCGGAACCGAGGCCGAAAAAATCTCATCCATCCGCGCCTTTCTTGCGCTGCCAGTCCGCCTCCAAGCGCTGCGACGGCCAGCTCGGATTTGGATTCGAAGAAGTAATAAAAGCTGCCCTTCTTCGCAGCCGGCCTTCTCGCAGATGGCGTCGACCGACGTCGGATCCGTAGCTGTGCTCCCAGATCAAATCCATCGCCGCATTCATCAGGCGCTCTTTGGCGTCGCTCTTCCTCGGCATGCCAAAATCCTCGTATAGTTTACTGATTAGTCAAGTAACTTTTGAGTGGAATTCAGACGACATTCCAGGTTTGATCGGAGCGATTTCTTCGGGCAATCGCTTAGCCTGACGAACAGCCACCATGTCCACTTTCATCCGTCTGCCGTGCGATGAGTCCCTGATTGAGTCGCGTCCGACCGGCACTCCCTGTTCGAAGCCGGCCGGACGCTGGGTGCTCGTCGCGACGATTTTGGGATCGAGCATGGCTTTCATCGACGGCACGGTGGTCAACGTCGCTCTTGCCCGCGCTGCAGCAGGAGCTTGAACGCCAACGTCGTCGACGTGCAGTGGGTGATCGAGGCTTATTCGCTCCTGCTCTCCGCTTTCTCTCTAACCGGTGGCTCGTTAGGCGATCAGTTCGGGCGCCGGCGGATTTTCGTGCTCGGCATCGTCATTTTCGCCGCCGCCTCGACCTGGTGCGGGTTCGCGCCGTCGATCGGTCAACTAATCGCCGCCCGCGCGGTGCAGGGTCTGGGCGCCGCGTTGCTCGTGCCCGGCAGTCTCGCCATCATCAGCAGCGCGTTCCCGATCGAGGAGCGCGGTCGCGCGATCGGGACGTGGTCGGGATTTAGCGCGATCACCGCCGCGGTCGGCCCGGTGCTTGGCGGCTGGCTGATCGAACACATTTCATGGCGCGCGGTATTTTTTATCAACATCCCGCTCGCACTCGTCGTGATCGTCATCTCGATCTGGCGCGTTCCGGAGAGTTCGAAGCAAGGATGAAACCACTCTGGACTGGTGGGGCGCTATTCTCGGCGCGTCTCGGCTTGGGGCGCTTGGTCTACGGACTGATCGAATCATCGCGACTCGGCTTCGCGCATCCGTCGGTCATGATTGCGCTCATCGCCGCCGTCGTTCTTCTTCGTGCTCTTCCTGATCATCGAGGCGAAGATTTCGCATCCTATGTTGCCGCTCGCGCTCTTTCGTTCGCGCACCTTTTCCGGTGCGAACCTGCTGACCTTTTTGCTCTATGGCGCGCTGGGCAGGACCCTGTTCTTTCTGCCGTTGAATTTGATTCAGGTGCAGCATTACGCCCCGACTGCGGCCGGCGCGGCTCTCCTCCCACTTATCCTGATCATCTTCCTTCTCTCGCGCTGGTCGGGCGGCCTGGTGGAAAGGTGCGGCGCGAAAATTCCACTTGGTGGCGGGTCCACTGATCGCCGCCGCGGGCTTCGCCCTCTTCCTGCGTCCCGACATTGGCGGCACCTACTGGACCACTTTTTCCCAGCCATCGTGGTTCTCGGACTTGGGATGGCTGTGAGCGTCGCGCCCCTAACGACCACGGTAATGAACTCCGTTCCGGAAAATCGGGTTGGCGTCGCCTCGGGAATCAACAATGCGATTTCACGCACCGCGGGATTACTCGCGATCGCGGTCTTCGGAATCGTGATGCTGCAGAGCTTTGATCGCCGACTCGACCAGCGCTTGTCGGAAATCGAGCTGACATCTTCGGCTCGCGATGCGCTCGCGACCCAGCGGAATAAACTCGCTGGCGCCGAGCTTCCGAAGGAATTGCATCCGGACACGCGGGCGATCGTCAAGCGCGCGATCGAAGAATCTTTCGTCAGCGGTTTTCGCGTCGTCATGGGACTGGGCGCCCTCCTGGCGGTCGGGAGCGCAGCCAGTGCCGTAGTTCTGATTCACGCAGAATCCCGAAAGGCCTGAGCGCCTAACGAGCGGCGCCTGCGGGCGACGCCGCGGCAAAAAGTTTCACCCGCGCGTGACGGCGCGTGCGCCTAGAGTTAGATTGCAAGACGCATGAACACGATTCGCGGAATCAAATTGCGCTGGCTTCACGAGACGCTGGGCGACGCCACCTATCAACTTGCCCGGCTGCAGTTCACCCAGCTCGCACCCTATCGCTGGCGCCCGGCAATCAACGCTTTCCAATGCGATCAGGGACTGCGCATCTGCGTCGATCTCGCCGGCGTCGATCGCTCGCAGGTTGAACTCGATCGTCGATCCGCAGCGCCTCGCCATTCGCGGCACGCGCGAGGCGCCGGAACCGACCGACGACGAAGGACGCGCGGTGCAAATGATCGCCTTCGAAATTGATTACGGACCGTTTGAGCGGGTCGTCGAGTTGCCGTTGCCGGTCGACGTCGCGCGAGTGCAAGCCGAACAGCGCAACGGATTGCTCTGGATCGAGCTGCCCTTCAAAAAATGAGCGCACAACCCTTCAGCGCCTTGCAAGGAACGGATGAATCTCCCTCGGCTGTCAGCGATGGCCCAGCAACTTGGCGAGCCCGACGTCGATGCCACCGATTCCAGGCACGCTCGCGATTCTTCCCGTTCGCGGCTTTGTCGTTTTCCGCGAACCATGTCGCCGATCAACGTCCGGCGCGCGGCGTCGATCCAGTTGCTCAACGAAACGTTGCCGCAGAACAAAATCATCGGCCTGCTTGCGCAACGCGACGAGAGCAAGGACGAGCCAACAGCGGAGGATCTTTACCAGGTCGGCACGGCGGCCATGGTGATAAAGTTATTGCGGCAGGCGGATGATCGCGTCGTCATCATCGTGCAAGCGCTGCGGCGGTTTCGCGGTCCGCAAGATTACGCAAACGAGCGCCCGTTCCTGCGCGCGGAAATCGAATTGCTCAACACGCTGCCCGCTCCGGCAACGAAAGAATTTGAAGCCGCTTTCCGTAACCTGCGGGAGTCGGCCGCGAAGCTGCTCGAGTTAACGCCGGACGTGCCCGAACAGGCGCGCGCGATTGTGCTCGGGATGGAGAGTGCCGAGGAGTTGACGGATTTTCTGGCGCCAAATCTGAATCTCGACGTCGCCGCAGAAGCAGGCGCTGCTCGAGGAGAACGACGTCGAGAAGCGTCTCCATGCGGTGCAGGCGAGCATCTCGTCGCAGCTCGAGATCGCGCAGATCCAACAGAAGTTGCAACAGGATGTGCAGTCGCAATTCACCGACGCGCAGCGTCGCGCTTACCTGCGCGAGCAGGTGAAGGCGATCCAGAAGGAATTGGGCGAAGGCGATTCCGGCGCGGAAGAACAGATGGCGCAGCTGCGCCAGAAACTTGAGGCCGCGCAGCCGCCGGAGGAGGTAATGAAACAGGCGGAGCGCGAATTGAAACGGCTCGACTTCATTCCACAAGCGAGTCCGGATTATTCCGTCATCGTCACCTACATCGAGACGATCGCGGAGCTGCCGTGGTCGAAACTGAGTGACGACAATCTCGATCTCGACCAGGCGCAGCAGATTCTCGATCGCGATCATTACGATCTCGAAAAAGTGAAGCGGCGGCTGATCGAGTATCTCGCCGTCCGCAAACTCAACCCGCAAGGGCACGGGGCGATCCTTTGTTTCCTCGGTCCGCCCGGGGTGGGCAAGACCAGCCTTGGCCAATCGATCGCCGACGCGCTCGGACGCAAGTTCGTTCGGATGAGTCTTGGCGGGATTCGCGACGAAGCGGAGATCCGTGGTCATCGCCGCACCTACATCGGCTCGATGCCCGGCCGGATCATCCAGGAGCTGCGCCGCGCCGGGACACGCAATCCGGTCATGATGCTGGACGAGATCGACAAGATCGGGGCCGATTTTCGCGGCGATCCGGCGAGCGCCTTGCTCGAAGTGCTCGGACCCGCGGCAGAATCATGCCTTCGTCGACCGTTACCTCGACGTTCCGTTTGATCTCTCACAGATCATTTTCATCGCCACGGCCAACTACATCGAAGGCGTCCCGGAACCGATGCGCGACCGGATGGAAATCATTTCCCTCGCCGGCTACACCGGCCGCGAGAAACTCGAAATCGCGCGCCGCTATCTCGTTAGGCGACAACTCGAGGAAAATGGACTCAAACCGGAGCAATGCGAATGGCAGGAAGAAGCCCTCGTTCGCGTGATCGACGATTACACGCACGAAGCCGGGGTGCGCGAGCTCGAGCGCCAGATCGGCGCCGTCTGCCGCGGCGTGGCGGCACAGGTGGCCCGAGGCAAAACGGAGCACGCGATCTATCACGCCCGACGTGATTGCCGAAATGCTCGGGCCGGCGCGCTACATTCACGACACGAAACTGGCGGTCGAACAAACCGGGCGTTGTTACCGGTCTCGCCTACACGCCGGTGGGCGGCGAAGTGATGCATATCGAAGCGACTCGTTACCCGGGCAAAGGCAACATCACCCTTACCGGCCAGATCGGAAACGTGATGAAGGAATCGATGCAAGCGGCACTCAGCCTGGTGCGCAGTCGTGACGGCCAGGTCGGGGTCGACGCCGGAGGAGTTTCGCGACATGGACATCCACGTCCACGTCCCCGCCGGCGCGGTGCCAAAGGACGGACCGTCGGCCGGCGTCGCGATGTTCACCGCGCTCGCCTCGCTTTTCAGCAACACGCCGGTGCGTTCCGATGTGGCGATGACCGGTGAGATCACTTTGCGCGGGCTCGTCCTGCCGATCGGCGGCTTGAAGGAAAAAAGCCTGGCCGCGATGCGCGCCGGCATTACGACCGTGATCATCCCGAAGCAGAACGAAAAAGATCTGGTCGACATTCCGGAAGAGGCGAAGCAGAAGATGCAATTCGTCCCAGTCGAAACGGTCGACGAAGTCCTGAGGACGGCACTCGAACAGGCGCCCTCGCCTTACGAAGGGTTGATCTTTCTGCTTGTGCGCGGGAGAACGGCGGTCAAAGACTCGCCGCTGTGCGCAGACTAAAGCTGACGTTGGGCATTCTGATGATCGCTGCGCTTTTCGTTCCGTTAAGTGAATGCTCGCGCGGCGGAAAGACGCCGACCACTCCGGCGCCGCCGCGGACGCTCATGCAAAAAGATCTTTCCACGCAGTGACGCGCAGACCGATTACGACTACGGCGCCGCCCGGCTCGGCCTGTCGATTAGCGGTGTTGCAACTTTGATCGCGTTCGGATGGCCGCTGGCGCTCGCGCTTCTTGAACCGGTCGCATCGCCGGAAAAGCGCCGCGCCTGGATCCTCCATGTGCTCGAGCTTCTGCTTTGCGCGGGAACGATTTATTGGGTTCATATCGGCGACATTGGCCGGGAAGCGGCTCTGGGGCGCATACCTCGTGTTCGCCCTGACGATTGCTTACGCAATGGCGGCGTTAGCTCGATCTTGCGGCCAGTTGGCGGCGCAAATTTGCCCGGCAAACCGGCTTTTGACGCACCGCTGTTTCTTTGCTGTCGCAAGTCGGGTTCCCGCCACCTTGTCATCCGCTGATCCGGTGGAGCTCATAGTGCTACCGACGCGGACAATCATCCTTCCTCTCAACCAGCCTGACGGCAATGCGTTTGTCCCCTGACCAAATCCGATCGCGATCGCCAAATATTAATTCTTGTCGTGCGTTCCCGACGCGTTAAGATTGCTGCCCCGAATGGAAAATCTCGGTGCGCGTTTTCCGGACAGCCAGTTGAGCTGGAATCCGAGGCGCGACCGCGAAACCCAAAGGATGCACAACCTCAGCAACCATCTCGTTTCAGTTCACCTGATTGGTAATTTCTCTTTCCACCTCCAACCGCGCTCCGCTCTCGTTCAGGCGCGGTATTTTTCTCGCCTCGCCTGCTTCCTGCGAAGGCGACCGAAACGACGCACTGCAATGCAAACCCAATGGTGAGTGGTGTCTCGATCATGAACGACGACCCAGCAGCAGCTTAGTCTCAGCAATTTTCTGGCGAGAGAAGGAAGAGACCCGTTACAAGCACCCGCCAGTTTCACGAAATGGATGCAGGCCGGGGCGTGGGCGGTCGAACTCTACGAGCCTGAGCTGCTCGCCACGGCGGATGCGCGCACCACGATCACCTATAACGGGAAGCCGCGTTCGCGTCATCAATCTCTGTTCCTACAACTACCTCGGTCTGGCCAATCATCCCGAAGTGATTGCCGCGGCGCGCGAAGCGCCTAACGACTCACGGTCTCGGCGCCTGCGGCTCTCCCATGCTCTCCGGCATGACCGATCTCCACCGCGAACTGGAGCGCAAAATCGCAGCACTTCCTCGGCCGCGAAGATGCGATGCTCTTCAACAGCGGATTCGGCGGCGCGCTCGGAACCATATCCGGCCTGCTCCGGAAAACCGATGTCGCGGTGCTCGATAATCGATCGCACCTTAGTTTGCGCGACGGCGCGACTCTTTCGCGTTGCCGGGCTGAGAAATTCGAGCATAACGATCCGGCTTCGCTCGACACCTCGTTAGGCCGACACAAAGGCAAACGCCGACTGGTCGTGATCGAAGGCATTTACTCGATGGACGGCGATTTCGGGAGATCTGGAAGAGCTCGATCACCGTCGCGGAATCGCATGGCGCGGCCGTTTTCATCGACGAAGCGCATTCCATTCTGGCCTGCGGCGAGCACGGTCGCGGCGCCGCGGAGAAAGTTTGGCGTCGAAGACCGCGTTCCTCTCACCTACGGGACGTTTTCGAAAGCGTTTGGCGCGCTCGGCGGCTTCGTCGCCGGCTCACGCGAGACGCTGCAATATCTGCGCTTTTATGCGCATCCCGTATGTTTATTCCTGTGCGCCTGCCCGCCGTGGTCGTGGCCGCCATTTTGAAAGCGCTCGAAATCGGATCGACCCAACCGCAACTGCGCCGGCAACTGTGGGAGAATGCCGATTACTTCCATCAACAGCTCCATCGGCTCGGCATCGATACCGGGAATTCGACCACCTACGTGATGCCGCTCGTGATCGGCGACCGCGAGCGAATGTACCGCCTCGGTCATGAACTGCGGGCAGCGCGGGCTCTGGGTCGCTCCGGTGGATTATCCAGCGGTGCCGCAGAGATCGGATTTGCTTCCGCGCCTGTGTCACGGCGCTGCATACCCGGGCGGACCTGGATGAAGCGCTCAACATTCTCGAGGACACGCTCGTGCCGGGATTGGTCGCGCAGAACGCCTGAGTGAGTTCGCGTTTGCCCGGGCTCCATTCCGTCGCTGTGCCGGCTAGATAGAACGTTCCGGCCATCGAGGCAAGCTACAAGGCCCGGGAAGTCGAAGGATTCCTCGACATCCATTTCTATCGCAAGATCGGCTTTCAGCTCGCGCGTCTCTTTGCGAAACTAGGGATGACCCCGGCGCAGGTCACCCTTTGCGGGGCGGCCACTGGGATCGTGGCCGGGCATTTTATTACTACCGTGACTCTGAAACTGAACCTGCTCGGGATGGTTCTCCACGTTCTCTCCAATGCCGCTCGACAACGCCGACGGCCAGCTCGCTCGCCTAACGAAACAGGGCAGCCGGACCGGGCGTGCGCTCGACGGACTCGCCGATCACCTCGTCTTCGTGAGCATCTATGCGCACCTCTGTCTGCGCTATACCGCCGGAGGGGCTCACACCTCGTCTGGCTACGTGGCGCTGGCGGCGGGTATGAGTCACTCTCTGCAGAGCGCGGCAGCGGACTATTTTCGCAACGCCTGGCTCTACTTCGCGGAGGGAAAATCGCGCGCCGAGCTGGATTCGTCCAGGTACCGTGCGGTTGGAGTTCGATCGCCTTCGCTGGCGCGACCGCACCCTGGAAAAAATTTCTGCTCAGGCTTTATCTCAACTACACGCGACAACAGGAATGGTTGGCGCCGCGCCTGAGAGAGTTGAAAGCGCGCAGCCCAGGAAGACGAACGACGGCGCTATTCGCGGATGCCTATCTGCAGGCAAGCGGATCGATCCGCAATCCGCTGGCTGAATCTCCTCGCCACCAACCCGCGGATGATTCTGCTCTTCGCATTGCTCCTCGTCGGATCAGCCGATCTGGTACTTCTTTGCAGAACTGACTGTTTTCAATCTTCTGCTGGTCCTGCTCCTCCGCCGCGAAGATATGGTTTGCCGTCGCGTCCTGGCCCGCTATTAGAAGGACGCGCCAAGTTCTTTCGCTCGACCCGCCGTTGATTGCGCCCGGAATTCAGGCATGATATCGCCAATGCCGCAGCGCTACGTTTCCAACAAAAACGAATCGGTCCGCATGTTCGAGAGCGATTTCATGGAGCTCTTTTCGCATGTGCATCCGGTGACTCCGCTCGTCATCTACCTGCCAGCTGATGGGTTACATGCTCTACATCGCGGCGGCGCAACGCGCGCTTGCCGCTCGCCGTCGTGGCGGGTCTGGTCGCCTTCGGCATCCTGATCTGGAGCTTGGTCGAGTACTGATGCACCGCTGGATTTTTCACTACCAGCCGAGGAGCAAATGGGAAAGCACCTTCACTTCATGCTCCATGGAGTGCACCACGACTACCCTGAACGATGCCAGCCGGCTGGTCGATGCCGCCAATCGTGAGCGGACCACTCGCCATCATTTTCTATGGACTCTTCGCTGCTCCTCTTTGGCCGCTTCGCCCCAGCCGCGTTCGCAGGTCTGCTCGCCGGGTTATCTCTTCTACGACACGCTCCACTACGCGACTCATCATTTTTCGATGAGACGCGGCGTTTGGCTCTGGCTGAAAAAATATCACATGCGGCACCACTACCAGGATGATCATGTCGGCTTCGGGGTGACCTCTCCGCTTTGGGATCATGTTTTCGGAACGAAGTCAGCGCCGGAAGAGAGTGGAGCGTCCGCCACGAGCGAGACTCGAGGCCGAACAGTGAGCTGACCGGCTGGTCGAAAGTTTGGTTTTCCTTTCGAGAAACCTGTCTGCGGATTGACCTGAGAAGCGCTCGTTGCGTTCAAGCTGGAGTAATCATTCGCGATGCCGCAGGTAGAAATCACGCAAGTCGCTTCCAAGGCGGAGCGGGACGCCTTCATCAAATTCCCGTGGCGGATCTACAAGGGCGATCCCGCCTGGGTGCCGCCGCTCCTCCTCGAACGCAAGGAGTTTCTCGATCCGAACAAAACATCCCGTTCTTCGAGCACGGCGACGCTGCGCTGTTTCTCGCGCGCTCGGGCGGGAAAATCGTCGGCCGAATCATGGCAAGCGACGATCCAAACTACAACGCGCTTTCATCAATCAAACGTCGGCTGCTTCGGACTCTTTGAGTGCGTCAACGATCCGGCCGTCGCGGCCGCGTTGTTCGAGGCCGCAACCCAACTGGCTCCGCGCCAGGGGCCGCGACGAGATCATGGGGCCCGATCGATTACTCGACCAATTACGTCTGCGGCCTGCTCGTCGAAGGCTTTGATTTTCCTCCGACGCTCCTAACGGCGCACAATCCGCCCTACTACGCCGGCGCTCATCGAAGGACTCGGGTTTAACAAGGTAATCGATTTCTACGCCTGGTGGTTCTCGGAACCGGCGCGCGCCGCGGCCCGTCTGCGTCGCCTCGCCGCCTCGCTCAAGAAACGCGACGCGGCCACCATTCGTCAGGGAAACCTGAAAATCTCCGCGCAGAGGCCGGACGCCTCCGGGAAATCTACAACGACGCCTGGAAGGAGAACTGGGGTTTCGTCCCCTTCACGGAGAAAGAATTCGAGTTCATGGCGAAAGAGTTGAAGCAACTCGTCGTGCCGGAGTTCACCCTCATCGCGGAAGTCGGCGACGAGCCGGTCGGGTTCATTCTTTGCGTCCCGGATATCAACGTCGCGCTTCAGCAAGATCAACGGTCGCCTAACGAGTTACGGACTTCCGATCGGCCTGGCAAAGCTTCTTTACCACAAGAGCCGGATCCGCACGGCGCGCCCTGATCGCGCTCGGGGTGAAGCCAAAGTATCGCCGCGGCGGTATCGCCGAGATGCTGGTCCTCGCGGATCATCGAAGACGCCGATGATCAAGCGCGGATTCACCGGCGAGCTGAGCATGACGCTGGAGGATAATCATCTCATCAATCGCTTCCTGGCTGCGATCGGCGCCAAGAAATACAAGACCTACCGAATCTACCGGCGGCGGATCAACAGCAGGCTTCCCTGTAGCGCTAGGCAGTCGCCAAATCACGAATGCGCCCGGGTCCCCTGCCCTGCATTCTTGAGACGCGACTTGCCAACATGCCCGCCACTTCCCGGCCGACGTATTGCAGCGGATGGCTCACGGCCAGCGAGGCCTCCGCGGTGCAGTAAACCCCACACCCCGCCTGGCAACTCTTCTTTCGGTTGTAGCTCAGCAAGTCCTCCCGCGTGATTTCGAGAATGTCCCTCTCGGTCCGCACCTGACTGCAGAGCCAGAACTTGCCCCGCGAAGAGACGAAGAAATATTTGTAGCCCGCGATGCAGGTCCATTCGACCGGTTCCTGGCGCAGCATCTTTTTCGTAAGCGAAGAGGTTCCAGCTCGTGTGAATCTTCTCTCCGCTGCGCTTCAGTTTCTCCTGTTGTTCGAGAAATCGGATGAGCGGTTCGCTCGCATTGGGATCGCGCAGAGCGCGGTCGTGCACCAGATCGTCGTGGATCACCCGCGCATGGACCGGGATGCCCCGATCGAGGCAAGTGTCGATCACTTGCCCCATCTCATCGAGCGTCTCTTTGAAAGGACGCCGCTCACGTTCAGCCTGATCTTCGAATCTTTGAACCAGTCGAGCTTGTGCAGGATTGACTGCATCGACTTGCGCGTGCTTGCGATCGGCGTCATCCGGTCGACTGAAATTTGCAACTGGTCGAGACCCGCCCCTTCAAGGTCGGTCAACAGCTCGCGGTTAAGCGAGAAACCCGTTCGTGGACATGCTCACACTGCAAAAGCCGAGGGATTTTGCGTAACCGACCAGCTCGACAATATCCGGGATGCTTAAGGGGTTCGCCCCCTTGAAAACCGATCCGGACAACGCCGAGCGCTCGGATGTGGTCCATCCACTTCTTGAGGTCGGACACTGCCGGATGCGGGATCGAGTTGTCGTACTCGTTGCAATAATGGCAATCCAGGTTGCACTGCTCCGTCACGTAAAGGTGCGCGACCCACGGTTTGCTGTCGAAAACCCGAAGGACCTGCTGGAGACCGATCATTCGTCTCTTATCGCCGTCGGAGACGCGGCGTCAAGCGATCAAGCTTCGGCGCGAGGATTACGAAGCACCTTTTGCTTCCGATAACCCAGCACCGCAAAGACTGCGCGCGGCACCTGGACGGCAGCCGTAACGGCTCCCCACCAGGCGATGATTTTGAAGGCTTGGGCGGGAGCTCCGAACAGAATGCCGAGCGCGAAAATCCAGACATAAATGTTCCGCCGTCCACCAACCAGCCGGACGAGGCGATTAAAATCGCCGATTTCGTCAAGCGTTCGGCCACAGGCGCGAATCACACTAAATTTGGCCAATCCGGCAACTGCTTCCGCGCCAATCAACAGAGCCAGATAACCAAAAGCAGCGGGGAGTCGTGCGGAACTTTGAAGGTAATAGGCGAGCGCAATCCACCAGGAGTTTTCGAAGAGCGCGTCGAACCAGTGCTCGAGCTTTCCGAGTTTCGAAGTTTCGATTTTCACCCGGGCTTGTTTGCCATCGAGGCCGTCGAGCACGCCGACGACGAGCGCGAGGATCGTCCCCAGCCGAGACGTCCAGTGGCAAAAGGAAGGTCGCTCCCCAGGCAGCAATGTTGGTAATGGCGGTTAGCTGATTGGGCGTGATCGCGGTCTTGCAGAGATGCGAGATGAGAAAGTTCTCGATCGGTGCGTGGACCATCGCAGGAAAATCGAGAGACCCCTTCTGGGCGGCATCGATGAGCTGGTGTTGTGCCCTTTTTCGCTGCTCCGGAACCGGAGCGGGGAACCAGTAGGGACGCAACTTGCGACGCAACGAGGGAGATCCCAATCGCGGGCCGCGATGTCGATTGCCTCAATTCGGCCCGCCTCAATCTCATCGCGAAGGCCTTCCTCGAATAGATCCGCTCTGGGATTTTGTCCATTCATGGGACAACAGCGCCACACCACAAACGCGACCGCCAATTGTGTTCCGTGCGGAAGCGATCAGAGGTTGCAGGTTTGGCGGCGGCGCCGAATCAACCAGTGCGGCGGTTGAATTCTGATCGTCGAGGAGTTGGAGGAGTCGAGGATCAAACACGCTGTCGCCCGGAATAACGAGAACCAGTTCGGCGTCGTTAGGCCAGACTTCGGCGATCTGCTTCGCGGCAACCTGGACCGCTGGGGTGGCGGCGAAGGTCGATTGCGACCTTTGCGCGATGCGGTGAAGGATTCGCGAGATGTTGCGCGACAAATTCCGGCGTGGCGGTGAGGACGATCGCCTTCGTTAGGCCGAGACGCTGCAGAGTGCGGAGGAGACGTTCGAGCAGAGAAATGCCGCAGAGCTCGGCCAGGGCGCCCGGGTTCTCGGCGAGGATGATACATTCATGACGCACGGCAGTTTCCTGAACAATCGCCGCCGTCTTGGCAAGCCTCGCTCTTCTTGTCCGGCAGCTGCGACTTCGTGTTAAACCCGATGATTCTCCAGCGGAACCTCGCCATGTCATCACGCATCTTTTCCCGTTTCCGCTACAGCCCCTTTCTCGCCCAGATGGTTGTGATCCGGCGCTGCAACTTGTCCTGCGGCTACTGTTCCGAGTTCGATAAGACGAGCGATCCGGTGCCGTTCGAGATTCTCGAGAAACGACTCGAAAAACTGAAGGAACTTGGCACCTTCGGAATCTCGCTCACCGGCGGCGAGCCGACGCTGCATCCTGATCTTCCGCGCCTCATCCGGAAATGCCGGGACCTTCGCTTTCTCCGCACCGGCATGATCTCGAACGGATTTTTCCTGCGGCCGGAATTGATCGAGAAGCTGAATGCCGCAGGGCTCCAGGAGATGCAAATCTCGATCGACGGCGTGCGGCGCAACGAAACAACCGAGAAGGTGCTCGACAATCTCAGAAACGCCTGCTCGCCCTGCGCGATCACGCGCGTTTTCGTGTCACGGTGAGCGGAGTGATCGGCGCGGCCCCGCCGGAAGAAGCTGGAGGAAGTGGTCGCGTTCGCCCGCGAACTCGGATTCACACCGCGCAGTGCTTCTCGTGCATGACGAACAGGGCCAGCTCAAACTGAAGCCGAAGAAGTGAAAGCGTTCCAGCGCATCGTCGAGACGCTTGCCGAAAAGCTGGATGGATCTTTTCGAGCTACCGCAAACGGCTGGTGCGTGATGGCGCGGCGCCGTTCAAATGTCGCGCCGGGAGCCGCTATCTTTATATCGACGAATTCGGCAGCGTGAACTGGTGTTCCCAAACCCGCTCTGTCTGGTCGAAGCCGCTGACGAACTACACGCGCGAGGATTTGCGCGAGCAGTTTTACGCCTACAAATCGTGCAACGAAACCTGCACCCTCGGCTGCGCGCGTTCTGCGAGTCAGCTCGACAATTGGCGCGCCCAGGCGCGGCCAGCGGTCGCTACGAGCGGACAGACGGCTCTTCCGGTCTGAGCATCTGGCGTTTGCTCAACTCTTCCTCGGCGCGCCTCCGCATCGCGAAGTTATCGACGTCCTGCCACCAGGCGTCTCCGATATCGACCGCCCGCACCTTTCCCTCCTCGGCCATGAGTCGAACCCCGTCGGCCAGGCTGCAGTCGCCATTTCTCCGCGCCCGCCGCAGGTAATCGAAAAGTTCGTTAGGGCATAAGAATAGCGCCGGTATCGATGGCGTCGTAGTTCGCCAGATTTTTCCCAATCGCGATGACGCGATCGGCATCGGTCTGCACTTTCATTGCGTCATCCAGGTCGAAGATGGTTTCGATCTTTCGATCGATTGCCAGATTCAACTCGCTTCGGTCCGCCTCCTCGATGATTCGTTCAAGAACACGAAGGATCGAAAAGATGATCACCCATCGTGAGGAAGAATGGCTCTCTCACTTTCCCGCCGCACGAGAGAACGGAAACGCCGTTTTGCTTTTGCCAATCCGGATTTGAAATCGGATTCAGGCGCATTGACAACGGCAGCAGAGGGCGCAAGGCGGCGACGAGCGCGTCGCCCTCCGCGCCAATCACAGCGTGAAGATTTCGGACGCCGACTTTCTCGCAGCGCGTCAACGACGTAGGAGATGAGCGGCCGCCCGAAGATCGGCACGAGCGGCTTCGGCAACATTTCGCCGGAGGCGCGCAGGCGGGAACCCGTCACCGGCCATCAGAATCACCGCGTCTGTTATTTCGCGCATCGATTAAATTCCATAGTATTTTCTTAATCCCCAAAGTTTTACGCCTTGCGGCAGAAAACGAAATATGAGCGGCGCGATGATGGATTGAAACGAATCGCCTACCGTAACACGAGGCGGCGGATTGGCCTGATCAATCAGCTTCATGACCCGGCGCGCGACTAACTCCGGAGACGGCGCCGCCTTCATATTGCGATCGACACTCTGCCGAGGCGCGGTTCACGCGCCGGTCATTCGTCGCAGTTTTCGCAATCGCATTATTGAAGCCGGTGTTGATATCAGCCGGCTGCAGATCCACCAGCCGGACGTTTCCCTTTCCGAGCTCCAGTTGGATCGACATGGTGTAGGCGGCGAGCGCGGCTTTGGCCGCATTGTAGGCCGCCATGTAAGGCACACGGGAGGCGCGACGCGAGTGAACTGACGTTGATGACAAGCCCGTGCTCCTCCCGGCGCATCGCTTCCAGAGCGAGGCGCAAGAGTTCAATCTGGCCGAAGACAAGGACCTGAAAATGCCAGAGCCAACTCCTCCGACGAAAGGGATTCCGCCGGGCCGAAGTAGCCGCTCCCGCGTTGTTGATCACGACATCAAAATGCCCGGCCTCGCGCCAGGCAGAACGAAAGATTTCGCCTAACGAATCCCGATCCAACAAGTCGAGCGCAAGACGATGCAGCCCGGGCAGCGCGGGCACGCGCCCGGCCTTGCGTGCTGTGCCCCAGACCTCATCTCCATTCGCGCTCAGCGCCTTGGCGACTGCCAGACCAATCCCGGAACTCGCGCCCGTCAGAAAAATTTCTTCACAGGTTGCCCACGCGCCTACTCGATCCTATTTCATCCCAGCTTCTTACCTGAAAGCCTTCCGGCAGGCGAGCGGTTTGCGCGACAGCGCGATGCTCTCCGCGAAGCGGGCGGGCGGCAAGGTGGAACTCATGTCTTCGCGATTCTTTTTTTCTTTAAAACCGCCCGCGAGATTGCCAACGGTCTGCGGTGCCTGACTCCTCCTGCGCGTGGACGGAGGCGACGGCGACAAGTTGAGTTCATTCGGGAAACCTCGCCAGCTCCCGCCACCACTCGCGCCGTCGAATCATCGTCTCCTCAGCACTCTCCCCGATCGGATCGCGAGGATCGGACCGACGCTGCAATGCCTGCTCAATCAAACCCGGCCGCCGGACGAGTTGTAGCTATCCATTCCGCCGTTTTCCGTTTGCGTCAGAAAAAGGCCTATGTCATCCCGCCAGCACTGGCTGCGATTTCGCAGTTGCAGATGTGCGCTGTGACCGCGACTGGGGTCCAGCCGCAAAATTCATCCCCACCATCCAGCAGCGTGAACTCGCCGCCGACCGGGCAGGAACGCTCATCATGGTGGTGGACGACGATCGGATTTATCCGCGCGACGCGATCGAGACGTATCTTCATTATCACGAACAACTGCCGGATGCCGCGCTTTGCTTTCGCGGGGTGAGATGCCGCGCAGCCTCGATTGGCAGGACGCCAAAATGACCTACGCCGATCAAATCCGCGAGCCCCGGCCAGTCGCGGTTGTGACGGGTTGCGGCAGCTACCTGATCCAGCCGCGATTCTTCGACGAGGCGCTCTGGGACTATTCCAACGCGCCGGCCGGCGCATTCTTCATGGACGACATCTGGATCAGCGGCTGCCTCGATCGGCGCGGCGTGAAAAAATATGTCGTCCGGGTTCCGCCATGATGCGAACTGCCGCCCGGCAATTGGGCACCCTCACGCTGCACGACGTCCCGGGCGGGCGCCAGCCGAGCAACAACGAAACCATCCGTTATTTCCATGAGAGCTGGAACGTCTTTGCCTCTCGTTAGGCGCGATCGCTCGCGGCGCCGACCGGTCAACTCCGCGCCCGGTGGTATCGCCACGCGATTAAGTAGACCACGGAGGAAAACGGTCGCGCTGATTCCCTGGCCCCACATTCCTTCAATTGTCGCGCGACAGACGACAGCGGTGAGCCGTTGCGATCAGCGCGGCCAGTCGGGAGAACCAAGCTTCGACCAAGGGTTGCGCCAACCAAAAACCTGCTGCAGGGCTCGGTGGCGAAGGATTCCGAGCAGAACGTAGGGCAGCAGAATGCCGAAGGCTGCGCCAGTCACGCCTAAGCGATTGATCAGCCAGAGATTCGCAGCCACCGCGATCACCGCAGGTGATGGCGGAGTTGAGGAGATTGAGCCGCGGCCGTTGCACCATGATGACGGTCTCGGCGAGGCCGACGAAGCAGTTCGTGCCGCAGGCGAGCGCGACGATGTCGAGCCAGATCGCGCCCTGTCGAAACGCGCGGCGCCATAGATGCTGAGGATGACCGAGCCGGCCAGGGCCATGACCGCGAAGAGCGGCAGAAGAATCCAGAGCATCCATTGCGCAACGCGCGAGAACGCGGCGGCGGCATGTTCCTGGTCTCCGTCCGCCGTCATCCCGGCGACGAGCGGCGCGAAGATGGGATTGAACGCCTGGTTGACCTTGCGCAAGCCGCTCGCCGACTTCGACCGACCGCGCCGTAGATGCCGACCGTCGGCAGCGTCACGCCGGGCGCGCGCCCGATGAAACATCCGAGCATGATGACATCCAGCCTAACGATCAGCGCATTGAGCAAATCGTAGCCGCTGATCGAGGCCGCGTAAGCTGAGCAAACGTCGCGCTTCGACCGGATAGGAAATCGCTCCATGCGAGCCGACGGCGCGGAACGAAAGAGCGATGATGCCAGGATGAGCGCCACGACGCCGGACGCGCCGGTCCCGATGATCGAGCTGCGATGGCCGCGTCCAAAGGTTTTCCAGCCGAGCGCAACGGCGCCGAGAAACGCGCAGCGTGGTAACGACCGATTCCGTTAGGCCGCGCGAGCAGATGTCGTGCTTCATCACCTTCATCCCGCGCGAGATCGGCGGTGCAGATACGATACAAATCGACGCCGCGGCATCGCGCAAAGCAGGACCGTACAGCACGGCCACCATTTGCGGATTCAGGTCCGAAGCGTTATCGCCGCGAAACTGAACTACCAGGATCGGCGATCGCGGCCACGACCGCGCTTTGCGCCGAGCGGCGAAGCACAACGGCGAGCTGAAAGAGCGCCCGACTGCGCGCCTGTCGTCCGGCTGCCTCGGAGCTGCGCGATGAAAGCGATGATCGCGTTGTCGAGGCCGAACATCGCGATCTTGCTCAGAACATCGGTCGTCGCCCACGCGACGCAGGAAAGTGCCGAGCGCCGCCGCGCCCAACAGCCGCGCGATAAGAAAAGTGAAGACTGCCGCGGAAGTTCGAGGCCAGAAGCGCGATCGTGTTGAAGAACATCCCGCGCTTCAGCTCCGCACCGTGATCGACGGCGCTCGCGCCATCTCCGGGGCCACCGGCACCACCCCGGCGGGCGGCAGGATGGGAGTCGCGGGAGTCATCCTGCCTAACGAGTGCCGCGGGCACTGCTCCCACGCGGATGGCTGCCGACGATCACGCCGTCCTGCATTTCGTGAATCCAATCGCACGCTTCGGCAATCGCCGGGTTATGCGTGACCAGGAGCAACGCCTTGCGCTCGTCGCGCACAATCCGCTGCAACAAGCGTGAAAGGCGCGCTCGGAATTGGCGGTGTCGAGGTTGCCCGTGGGCTCATCCGCGAGGATGACGCGCGGATTGTTTGCGAGCGCGCGAGCCACCGCGACGCGCTGTTGTTCGCCACCCGAGAGATGCCGGCTCGGGCGGTGACAGCTTGTCCCCGAGGTCAACTTCCTCGAGCAGAAACGCGGCCCGCTCTCGCATCGCTTCTTCCGTCAGTCGACCGAGCCGCCGCATCGGGATCATGACGTTCTCCTGCGCGGTAAAATCTTCGAGGAGAAAATGAAACTGGAAAATGAAACCGAGCAGTTCGTTGCGCTTCCGCGTCAGCTCGTTATCGGGCAGATCAGCGATCAGGCTTCCGTCGATCGTTAGGCTGCCGGCATCGGGTGAATCGAGCAAGCCGAGGATGTAGAGGAGGGTGCTCTTGCCGCAGCCCGACGGACCGACGACCGCATGGACGGTGGCCGGCTTCGAGATCGCAGCGACACACGCCGCGCAGCGCATGGACGCGCGAATCCTCCTCGCCGAGATAGCGTTCGATACCGCGGCAGCTTAACCAGATCTCTTCGCTCATCGTTAGGCAGGAAAGGATTGGTCTTACGAGGATTTATGAGGCCATGAAATCGCCGACAGACCCGGATCTGAAAATCCAGTTAATCTCGTCCAAGCGCGTCAAACCGCTCGAGCTGGCGCCGCCTTATGGAATCGCGGTTCGCCGCGGATGAATTCCTCGACGCGCTGATAAGCCTCGTCGTCGGTCAGCTGGACCGCAGGATGCTTGGAAAAATAGGCCGACGCGGAATGGAGCACGCCGCCTTTCCCGCGATCGAGCGCGAGCTTGCAGCAACGGATCGCGTCGATCGCCACCCCGGCAGAGTTCGGCGAATCTTCGACCGAAAGTTTGAGATCGATCTCCATCGGCACATCGCCAAAGAGCTTGCCTTCGACCCGGATGAAACAAATCTTGTTGTCGTTCTGCCAGGGCACGTAATCGCTCGGCCCGATGTGAATATTTTCGTCGGCGAGCCGGGCGCCGATGACCGATTGCACCGCTTCGGTCTTCGACGTTTTCTTCGACGCGAGCCGGCTCGCGGTTCAGCATGTTCAGAAAATCGGTGTTGCCGCCGGTGTTCAACTGATAGGTGCGTTCGATTTTCACGCCGCGCTTGCGGAAGAGATCGACCATGAGTGCGGTGCAGCACCGTCGCCCCCATCTGCGCCTTAATGTCGTCGCCGACGAGCGGGAGATTTTTTCTTCGAACCGCTTTCGCCCAGACCGGATCGCTCGCGATAAAGACTGGGATGTTGTTGACCAAGGCCAGGCCGGCTTCGAGCGCGCAGCCGACATAGAAGCGCGTCGCCTCCTCCGAACCGACCGGCAGATAATTGACCATGATCTGGGCGCCGGATTTCGCGCAGCTCCGCGATGATCCGCTCGCGGGTCGATTCTTTCTCGAGCGGTTGAAAGGTCCGCCGCGGATCATACTCGCTCATGTGTGTGCCCACTCCATCGAGCACGCAGCCCATTTTTACGATCGTGCCGGTCTTCCCGATCTTTTCGCAAAAGACCTTGGTGCAATTCGGCGGCGCGAAAATCGCCTCCGCTGACATCGATCCCCACTTTGCGGCGATCGACATCGAACGCGGCGACGACTTCGATGTCGTCCGGCCAATAGGGCCCGACCTGCTGGTGCATCAGGCCGACGCTTGCCCCGTTGCGCGGAGAGCCGCCATAGAAACTGATTCCCTGGACCAGCGAGCTCGGCGCAGTTGCCGACCCCGACGATCGCGATTGGAATTTTACTCATTCGAAGCCGGTAGATTGGCGCACTCGCTGCCTGGCGAGCAAGCTCGCAAATGCTGAAGCCGCAAATTGATGGCCAAGCGCCGCCAGGCCGCCCATCATCTCGCGCGAGAACGGGAGTTCTCGTAGCGTCTGCCTTGACCTGATGATCGAAGCGAATTCGCGCCATCGCCTTCCAGCCTGCGGAGTCGGGATCCTTCGACTCCCGCTGCGCTCCAGCTCTTGATCGCTGGGAATTTAGTTGCGAAAAAAGGCGACGCCGTAGAGAAAAAATTCATGGGACCGCTCTTTCGCCTCGCGCTCGTCGCGCTCATTGCGCTGCCTTCGATCGCGATCGTTAACGGCTGCACCCCGCTACACGATCGTCGGATGTCGTTAGGCTGGCGCAGGCGCAAAACCCGGAAATCGCGATCGCCCGGAAGAAGATCCAGGCCGCGCGGGGCGGCCAACTCGAAGCCCGCTCCGGTTATCTTCCGTCGGTTGTTTCCGGTGGATACTATCGCCGCGGCGCAACCGCGCAATCGTCGCGGCTGCGCCCGGAGGATTACAACGCATCGCTCCGGGTGGTGGAAAATCTTTACACCGGCGGCGCCACCAGCAATCAGGTCGCGATCGCTCAGCCTGAACTCTGGCCAAGCAACAGGACGAACTCCAGGCGGTGACGGATCGCGTCACGATGGATGTGCGGCTCGCGCTTTACGAGCTGCTTTTGAACCGGGAGAAAATTCACGTGCGCGAACAATCGGTCGCCGTCCTGCGGGAGGAACTCAAAAGCCAGCGCGAACGCTTGAGCGCAGGCCTGGTCGGACCCCTGGATGCCAGCCGCGCGGAAGTCGCGCTCGCCAATGAAGAGCCCGGAGCTGGTTCAGGCGCAGACTGATCTGCGCAACTCCTATTTGCGCCTGAGCGACCTTTGCGGCATCGATGGCCGCTCTTCCGGCGACCGGCAATTCGAGGCCGTCGGCTCTTTGCGATACGAACCGCGTCACCCGACTCTGAATGACACGCTGGCCCGCGCGCTGATCGAACGGCCCGAGATCAAGTCGGCCGAAAAGGATGTCGCGATCGAGGAAAAGCAGTTGGAGGTCGATCGCAGCGCAACTCGTCCGCAGCGTAGAATTCTTCTCCGGCTACCAAGCCTACAGCGAACGCGATCCCAATGTGGGCCCGACGTTCAATCATGGTTACGTCGTCGGACTGAATGCCTCCTGGCCGCTGTTTGATGGTTTCGCCACGCGCGGCCGCATGCAGGCGACGCGCGCGCGACGCGACGGCGCAATCCTTGCCCTCAAGGCGGTCAGGCTCGGGATCGAATCCGAAGTGCGCAGCGCTTTCCTCGACCTGGAACAAGCCGACAGCGTCCTCCAGGCGCAAACGAAAAACGTGCAGACCGCGGATGAATCACTCGCCTTCGCCAGAAGCAATTTCGCCGCGGGACTCGGAACGCAGCTCGATATTCTGCAAGCGGCCGCCGATGTCGACGCGCACCCGAACCACGCGGTTGAGCGCGATCTATCTGCACAACGCCGCGCTGGCCCGGCCTCGATCGGGCGTCGGGCGGCGAATCGCAAGGCTCGCCTTGGAAGAGCGTGCGTCCGAACGGCCGAGCCTAACGACGCCCAACCCGGTGAACCAGGTTTTTCGATCTGCCCGTCCCCCGCAACTCCGGAGAAAGAAAATGAAGCGACGCCTGCTCCTCGTTCTCGCACTCGCGGGTCGTCGGTTCTACCGGCGCTGCGCGGCCTGACACTCGACGAAGCGCTGCGCGCGCGCGCTGGAAAAAATCCGCGCATTCAGCAGGCCAAGACCGCGGTCGAACAAGCCGCCGGTCAGCGCCTCGTGTCTTCCGCTCCGTCGCGCTGCCCAACGCGTCGGTCAGGGCGCCCCGTGGGCGTGCAGGGGGCAAGCGCGCCGGACAAGCGCCGAACCGAGCCGTTTGCGCTTCGCGCGAGGTTCCTTTCTGCAGCCACTCTTTCACGCGGCAATTCCGGCCTCCTTGCGGCGTGGCGACATCGAAGTGCTGCTCGCCGCGCAGCAGATTGAATGTCGCGGTCGTCGAACAACTGCATCAGGTGCGCACGGCGTTTTACACTGCGCTCTTACGAGCGCTCGCTCGAGGAGCTGGGACGATCGCAACGCCAGCGGCTGGACGCAAACCTAACGAGCGAAGAGGCGCGCTACGAAGCCGGCACGGTGGATCGCGGCGCGCTCGCCGCGGCGACGTTTGCAGGCACGGGAACTCGATCCGCAAATCGAGGATGCGCATCGGGCCTACGGCGCCGCGCATCCTCCAACTGGCGACGGCGATGGGCGACGATCTCTGCTCCCGGCGCGGCCTTGCCTTCGCCGCAGGGACGCTTGGATTTCCAGCCCGTGAATTTCCCGCTGGAAAGCGAGACAGCCGCTGCGCTCGAGCGGCGCGCCGACCTCCGGTCTGGCGCGCCTTCTCGTCCGCGCCGCGCGCGAAGATCAACGCATCGTCGAGGCCGCTTTTTATCCGCGCCTCGATCTCACGACTTTTCGGCCGATACGTCCCGAGAACAAATCCAACTCGCCAGCCGGGTTCGCACCGCAGCGGACCGACTAATCTCGTTTCTTCTGAAATCCTCGCCGGCGCCAGCTACACCTGGCGCGTGATCGACAACGGCAAAGTGAGCGGCGCGGCTCCTGCGGCAGCAATCCGTTCGCGAAATCAATGAACTGCAATTGCAGAAATTGGAAACGAGCGTCGGGCGCGAACTGGCGGGCCTGCAAACAACTTCCGGGCCGATCGCTGCGCGTCATGATTCGCTCACCAAGGCCGTCGAGGTCGCGGAAAAAATGTAGCCGTCGTAGAGCAAGAGCTGGCAGCAGGGACTCGCTTCGCAGTTGGAATTCCGCACGGCGGAAACCGACTTGCTCGCGACCCGCGGCGGCATCCTGAAGGCGGCCTACCAGCAGGAAACGACGCGCGCCGAATGGGATCGCGCGACCGGCCGCTACTTTCAATTCTCGGACGACGCGACACCAAAGGTGCATAGTTCCCAACAGTGAGCCCGCCGCCCGCTTCCAAACGAACGCTCTGGACCGCCGCTGCCTTGCTGGCGGCGCTCGTCTTCGCCATGGTTTTCTACTGGTCGCGCGCCGGTCGCCGAAGTAGAGCGGGTGAAGCGCAGCACCGCCATTTCCGCGGTTTACGGGACGGTTCGAATCGAACCATCGTTTTGTAAATCACGTCCGGGCGCAGAACGCCGGCGTACATCCGGCTCGGCGAACCACTCGTCGCCGGGCGGGGCGCGATCGGCAGGAAGTCGAAGAAGGGTGAGCTGCTGGCCACGATCGCCGACGAAGCAACCGCGCGTCAGCTCAAACAGGCGCAGGCCGATTTGCAAGCGGCGATTGAGAGCGCGCGATTGAATTGCCTTCCGCCGGAGCCGCTCAAGATCGCGGAAAGCAATGTGGAGCGGCAGGAAAAGCTGGCAGCGTTGAGCAACGTCCCCGGCAGTCGAATACGAGGAAAGCGAAAAGTGAAGCGAACCGTCCTGCGCGGCGGCGCTCAAGACGGAACAGATTGAGCGCGATCGCAACCTGGAGGCGCTGCGAACCGCGGCCCAGAAAATCGAAGCCCAAATGCAGAACACTGAAATCCGCGCTCCGATGGACGGCATCCTTTCCGACATCAAAGCGATCGACGGCGAGTTCGTGAACGACGGCAGCGAACTGCTCACCATCTCTTCCAGAAGGAATTACGTGCGTGGCGAAGTGAACGAAGAAGACGTGGGCGAAGTGAAGGTCGGCATGAAGGCCATTCTGCAAATGTACGCCTATCGCAACCGGCAGTTCAACGCCACCGTCACTTCGATCGTGCCCGCGGCCGATCCCGAAACGCAGCGTTACACCGTGCTGCTCGACCTCGAAAACCACCTGAGAACTTACTGGCCGGAATGACGGGCGAAATGAAATCATCACCGGCCAGCATACACGGCGCGATCCTCGTTCCCAACGCGCGCCCTGCTGGTTGATCAGGTCTGGCGGGTAAAACACGGCATGATAGAAAAGCGCACGGTCAAGGTCGGGTATCGAAGCGCTTGAGTTTTCCGAGGTGCTCGACGGCTTGCAGGAGGGCGATCGCGTGGTGGTTTCGGATCAGGATAAACTAAGGTCCCGACAATTCGTTAGGCAGCGAGTTGTGAAAAATCTGCGGCAGGAAAAAGCCAGAGTGACGCCAACGCTCCATATCGCGCTGCGTTTCCTTTCCACCGCAAACGCGCCTTTCGTGCTCAGCCTTTGCGGGGTTGTTTTCGGAGTCGCGATTTTCATTTGCACCAGGCGCAGACCCAGGGCTTCACCAAACGTTTCATCGACGCCACCCTCGGGAGTAACGGGGCCGTTATGCTGCGGGCGCAATTTAGTCCGCGCTAGCAGCGCAATCTGCTGCGTCGCACCAAAAACGCCAGCTGGCAGCATCCGCCGCCGCTATTTCGAGGGGATTACTAACGCCTCCGAAATCATGCGCATCAGTCGACGATTTCCCAATGTCGTTGCTTGCGCGCCGGTCTTGCGCGGGACGCTCACGGCGCGGGCTGAGTTTGAAACCGCGACCGTCGATCTCTTTGGGATCGATCCCGCGCTCCATCTGCGGACGACCGATATTGGCCAGCAGATCATCGCCGGGAAGTTTGCGTGATTTCCGAAACAACCCGAGCTCTGGTGATCGTCGGTTCACGGCTGGCGGAAGCGCTCGGCATCACCGCCGGCGACCCCGTGCAATATGCTCGCCTGGCGGCGAATATTGGCGCTTCACAGTCGCGGCTGTGGCGCGCAGCGGTGTCGGGGCAGTCGATTCCACCGCGCATCTATTGCCAGACGAAATTGCCCAGCGCCTTCTGCGCAAGCCGTATCCCGCTACAATGATTCTTTACAAATTACGCGACCCCGATAGTGCGCCGGAATTGGCGCAGCATTTCGAGCAACTCTTTCAACACGAGGCGCGCAGCTGGCAGGAACGCGAACAATCCAACCTTCAGCTTTTGCTCACCTTGCGGCTCTCCACTGCGATCACGGTCTCTTTGATAATTCTGCTCGCCGGCTTCGGCATTTTTAATGTGCTCACCATGACCGTGCTTTCGAAAATCAAGGAGATCGCGATCCTGCGTTCGATCGGTTACAGCAGGCTGGACATCAGCGCGATTTTCTCTGGCAAGGGGCGCTCATCGCGGCGCCTCGGCTCGTTCATCGGCTGTCTCTGTGGCTGGCTCATGGTGATCGGCGTGTTCCCATATTCTGCTCCGCGTGCGCGGTCTGCTTTACGCGGATTATTTTCCCGTCGCCTCCGCTTTGGCACCACTATTTGTGATCGATCTTGCTCAGCGATCATCGCGGTAGCGATCGCGAGCTATGTGCCCGCACGACGCGCCGGCTTACTCTCGCCCGTTTCGACACTTTACGCGGAACCAGCGGTTAGAGTCGTAACCTGATCGGCGATGGTCTCTCTGGCAATTCCTCAGACCTAGCGGCAACTTTTTTCTTTTTGTCAGCAAAGTGAGTTGCCGTCATCCCCTGCCTGCTGCAGACCTCAGCCGCTCTTCCGCCTCGGGATCAGTGATTTGACGACGCTTCCATGACACGTTTTCGCTCTCATGCTCGCGCGTATGCGTCAATCCATGAGTTCTGTGGAGGATGACGGAGCGCAAAAATGTGGCCGTGGTTTACTTTTGCCATGCTCTACGCGGCGGGCTGCGCTCTCCGGCGTTGCGCCAGGCGTTCGCATCGGAACATGCTGCCGACGACGCGTGAGCACGTCTTTTGATGTTCCGCTATGTGGACCCGCGACTTTCCCGCGGATCCGATCTGCTGACACTCCAGCCCTTGCGCCCCGGCTACGCGTCGCTCTGCCTGGTTGTTATTCAGGTGGGGATCGATCCTTTGCTGGCGAGCAAGTTGCTCCCTTCTGTCCTCAGTCCCACAGGTCGGATACTTCGGTCTTGCATGGCGCTTCTCCCGCTCCCGGGCAGCGGCCACGCTAACTGCGATCCCTGCAAGCTCTCTGGCTGAATAGCGATCTCTCCTCATCGGCCACGCCACGCGCTTTCTTCTACCCGCTTTGTTTCCTTATTACCAAGCGGCTTGTCGATTGAGTGCTCGTTGCGATCGGTCTCGAAGCGATTTGTTTCCTCCGGCCGCTTTACTGAGTCTTGGAGCGCTCGCTCTGGCATGTTTGCGTAGGGAAAGGGTCTTGCTCTAGCCAAAGACTCACGCGTTTACCTCGTTTTTGGCTACGGCCGTTGGCCTGACTCTGCTTTTTTGTGGCCCTATCTCGATAGCGCTATGTAAATCTTCATCCGCTCGTGCCGCCGAGGCACGCGGATGGAATTTGGTCCCGACGGGCGATTTTTCCGTCCTAGTGGGGCATTTCGCGGGCGGAAACGCGGGAATACACAACCTGCCGACGCGCCCGCCGTTTCTGGCCGCGCTTCTGGCCCGTGTTGCGACACTTTCCGGAGCGATTTCCACTCCCTCGCCGCCCGCGGGCGCGACTGGTGCCGCAGATCATAGGGCCGCTGGTTTTTGCCATCGCGCACCTCCTGCTCTTCCACTTCTATCTCCCGAATCGCTATACCCAACCCACCATGCGGGTTCTCATGATTCTACTCGCTGGCGTGAGTGCTACTTGCGCTGATCGATGCGCCGCTCTGGGCGGAAGAGTGCCCTAACGAACATCGAGCCGTCTCGCGGGGTAATCACGCTGATAGTCTCCGCCGTACTGCGCCGGTTGTGCTGGGCTACCCTTGGTCCTCCCGGTGTTTCCGACCAACAGTTATATCAAGTAGGCGTCGACCCTGAGCTCTATCGTTCCATTGCCCGCCAACCGGCGACGATCCACGCATCGCATCGCTCTCCGATGAAGCCGACAACCTGCCCACCTTTAGCCGCCGCTCCATCATCATCGGAGCGGAGTGCGCTGTGCCCTTTCATCCCGCCTATTATCTACCACTCCGCGATCGTGGGCTGCAAATCGCGCGCGCCCAATACAGTCGCCGACCCTGCCGTCCTGCAAGGTACGTGCGCGACCTGCAGATCGACTTCTGGCTTCTCGACCGCAAGGCGTTTTCTCGCAAATACTGGCACAAGAGCTACGACTCCTCCGGACAGCTCCGCTTGAGCGCGCCGGACGAAAGACCTCGGCATTGCGAAAGGAGCGGTGCCTGTTTTGCAGCGGCCGCCTCCAGAATCTGTTGTGTATGAAGACGCGCACTTCCTCCTGCTCGATATGCGCCGTCTGCTCGGTCAGCCGTAGAAGGCACTGGAATACGACATCAAGAGCGATCACGGTCTAAAGTTTTCCGGCCGTTTACTCTGCTCTGGTCTCGACCGCGGAAACTGACTAAAACGTCAGCCATGAAAACGTCTTTTGCTTTGCTTGCGAGCGTCAATGTCGCCGCCGCCCAGTGGCCTGACCCGAAATCGCCGCTTGTGCCCGCGGCCGACTGGCTACGTCGCGATCCCAAGCGTCGCCCTGCCGCCGGCCGGCGAGAATACATATCGTGCCATCTTCGATGCCACTCACGCAGCGGATAAGCCGGCCCAGTTGGTTCCCTGCGCTGAACATGGCGGGTTCGGAGCTGAACGCGCTCGCTGTCGCCCATGTGCCGATGGAGAAGGCAAAGTTTGTCGTCGTCTTTCACGGCTCAGCCGTCGACGGAATCCTCGATGAAGCCCAATTACAAGGCGAAGTTCGGTATCGGCAATCCTAACCCGAAAACGATCGCCGAAATGAAGAAACAAGGTGTCGAGTTCTACGTCTGCGGACAGTACCTGGCTGGCGAAAAGATCGATCCAAGAACACTGGTCCCCGACGTGACCGTCGCCGCCGACGCTCTTGCTCGTGCTCATGCAGTATCAGAAACAAAGGCTACGCCCTGCTAAGCTTCTAAACTTCGACGTTGCAGTCCTTCCACCGTATCACCTTTCCAAGGCCCGGCCTCTGATCTCGCGCCAGATCATCCGCTACTCGTCACCCTCTTTAATCCTGTCCCCACGGCGAGCTCGCCATCACACGAGCACCTCTGCCACCAGTCCGCCGCGATGAAGCGAGACCTCGGAGGGTTTCGGGATGAGTCAGGCGCATGAGATGCGTGCAAGGTTCACTCAGGCGCAGACCCCGCAGCCGCACCACGCCCACCTGGAACTCGCGGCGCCACGAGGTCATTTCAGGCGCACCCCCTGCGTCAGCAGATTGCGCCGCGCCTCCGCTGCCGAAAGCTTCCGCCCGCTTTCCCGCGCGTAGGCCTCCAGCACCTCCGACTCGATCAAGGTCACATCGCGCCTGCCAGGCCGACCGGAAAAGGTCCCGATCCTCGCCGCATAACGATCCCCTCCAAACCCCGTCCCGCCAGCGCCCGGACCCGCTCAACCGACCGCGGCAGCTCCGCCGCCTGGGCCGCCACATAAATGCCTAGGAGCCGCGCTGGAACTTCCATCGCCGCGAGAATAAGTCGCGCTCGGCGCACTCCGCAAAGCACCGTCGCCGGAAGAACGCAGCATGCGATCAGGCCCCTAACCTTTTCCGATGGCAACGAATAATATATTGACGAGCGACTGAAAACCCGATCTGGATGATGGCCTATGAACCGAAAAACAACCGTAGTAATTCTGGCGCTGTGCTTGCCTCGGGGCAGTCTGCTTCGCCGATCCGCAGATGGGGACCTGGAAACTAAACGAGGCCAAGTCGAAGCTCGATCCCGAAATGGGCAAGAACAGCACGCGTTATCTACCAGGCCGCATGGTGACAACATCGAAAGTCACTGGTGGATGGAACGCGATGCGCAAGGCAAACCCACGCACAATGAGTGGGTCGGCAAGTTCGACGGCAAAGACTACCCAGTGACCGGCGATCCGAACTCCGACATGAGGTCCTACACAGCAAGTGGACGACCGCACCCTTGGACATCACCACAAAGAAGGCACGGGAAAGTCACGACGACCGTCAAGGTCGCCGTCTCAGCGGATGGGAAACGCGCACGATCAACGATGCACGGCACCGAGCCCGACGGCAAGAAGTTCCACAGCATAGGGCGCATGATCGGGAGTAACCGGTCAGACGACCCGAAATCCGTGCTAAGGTGGCGCCCCTCCCATTCGAGTTCGCGTGGAGGCCCGGGGCAAAACAGGCGCTGCAAAGAATCGTATCAACGACCTGTCGGATATCCGCAGGCCGGGCGTGGGGACCTTGGCGTCAGCGTGCCAGGCTGCTTTGGCGGCGCTCCGCCATTGGGACACACGGCATCCATTACGGCTGCTCTGAGAGCCTCAGGCTCGACTCCGGCCGGGCGTTATGGCTAGTCGTCCGTTCTTCCTTCTGACTCACGAATGGCTCGCCAAACCATCGATCGTTTTCCACTCTTCCAGACGTTAGATTGAGCTTCGCGGCGGCGACGTTTTCCTCCAGGTGCGCGAGCGACGACGTGCCGGAATTGGCAGCATCACAGGCGACCGCTGCAAGAGCCAGGCGAGCGCGACCTGAAAAACAGTCGCGTGGTGAGCCTTGGCACACCGCTTCCAGCGCCGTGCCAGACTTCAATCCCCTGCCTCCGCCAATCGGCGACCATGGCATAGAAGCCGAGACTCTTTTTCGCAATAGACCAGAGTATTTCCCAGTCGCGATCCGCGACATTGCATTGGTTCTGCACGCTCACAATCGGAAGAACCTTCCGCGCCCGCATCGATCTTCTCCGGCGCCACCCGGATAATCCGACGTGGCGAATCTCTTCCCGGCGTCTCTGCATCTCCTTGATTGCGCCGAGCGATTCTTCCATCGGCACTTTCCGATCGATGCGGTGCAATTGATACAGGTCGATGCGTCGGTTTCAGAAGTCGCTTTAGGTTTATCGACGCATTTCGGCGCACAGGCGACTGTTTGGGTACCCACCGGCCAGGTCCCGGTCGAGTCAGACCGCCTTTCGTCGCGACCACGAGCCTGATAAGGATGAGAGCTTCTGCGATAAGTAGCTCACTGCTTCCGGCCTGCGCCACCGGCGGTGTCGATTGTTCACCCCAGTTCGACTGCGCGTCGCAGAACCTGAGCGGGCAGCAGGCAACCCGGTCGGCCGGCTATCCCCAGATGCCAACCCCGTGATGCGCATCGCACCGAACCTGAGCCGATTGACCGAGACGCCGCCCAACTCCACACGGCATTGTGGCCTGCCCCGCATCGCCGATGCGGACACAGAGTGCGTCGACCTCCGCCAACACCGGTTCGTCATTAGATCGCGCCATTTCAAGAAATGTTCGGTAAGACCGTTGTCCGTCCTGTTTTGCTTCGCGCTTGGAAAGATTTGTCAGCCGCTGGCGCACGCCGTACGGCTGGCGGCAACCGCCGTCAATGGGGGCGGATGGGATGAGTTTCGCCATGCCAGAAGACAGCGAGGATAGCGGCGCGTAGCTCAAAGCAGGAGTTTCCTGAAACCAAACGTAATCTGCTGCTGAATGGAAATAGGGAACGCGATTGGACGGGAGATGAATCAAGCCGCAACACAGCCGCCGGGGCGAAGCGGACTCGCAGGCAGGGAGACCAGAAGAAGCTGACAGATGCAGAGTCTCGGGACAAAGGAAGTGGCAGTTAGGTTCAAGAGTATGTGGCGTGAGCGCCTGAGCGGCGGAGAGGGGCAAAAGGTGAAACTCTATTTCCATGAAAAGAACAGAACCTTATGGAAGAAAAGAATTGAAGTTGCCTTGGAAGCAAAAATGAGGACCCTCAAATTACGCGCGCCGGCACCTGCTACTCACTTCCACCCTGCGCTCGAACTTTTTCCCGGCGCAGGGGTTGCCGCGCCTGCGACTGGCACGGCGGAATCAGCCGCCGTGGCCGAATGGAAGGGGAATGGATCATCATTCGTTGCACAACCGGTCAGAACGAACAGGCTGGCAATAGAGAGACAGGCGGCACATTAGATCGTTTCATGAAGGAATATGAGTCCGCACCGTTGCGGACCGCAATGTCAAATGATGATTTTGGCCCGGCTTTCCGCCTAACAAGAGAGTTTTAGCCTCCTGAGCGACCTACGGCCAGGCAGCGATGGGCGATATGCGCGGGAACAGGTGTCGCCCTCTCTTTCGCGCTCGATCATTCGTTCCGCCAGCCATTGGAACCATTCCGATACCATATCTCTTTTGGCGCAGTGCGCCGATCTTCCTCGACGAACACATGGAGTTTGCGCCACGAAATTCGCAATCGCCCTGCCAAAGAAACCATCCTGCATGAGGATCGAACGTGACTTCATGACGAAAGAGGAGGACGACGAAGGCTTTTCCCACGTTAGGCCGACGAGGAAGACATTTTCCGGCCCATCCCGCCCAAGCACCTCGCGAATCGTGGCGAGAGTGGCGCCGTCCGGGAGAAGGGAATTAATCCGGCGCAGGGCACTGGTAAAACCTGGACTTTGCAAGGAACGCACAGCTCAAGCATCGCGTCGCGTCGCCGGCGCTGCCGATAACGGCGCGATCTGCACCGCGGCGAAGATCGCACCCGCGCTGACGGCTACAGCGTTGACCAGGTTGGCGATGGTCGAGAGGTCCCACGCGCCTCCAGTTCAGTCGAAAGCCCAAAGCCGTGTGGCCGAGAAAATCTTGTGCGACCAGCCCGTAAAAGCACCAAGGCGCGGCCAATTCCAGCAATTTGGTCTGGATCGTGAATTCGCGAGATAGTCCAGAAGTTGCCGCTCTCCAGCTGAACGCATTCAAGACACGCCGATTCGCAACCCGGTCGCTATGGAGCGTGGCGAGCCTCGCTGGTTCGCAAAGACGATTTGGCCTTGATCTGGACAGGCGAACTCGGTGATACGATGGCAATTCATGGAAACACAGAATCACTCCAAAGTCGGGCCGCTACGGCGGATCATTGGTCTTCTTTTCCTCGCCGCTGCAGTCGCGGCCGTGCTCGGCGCGGTCGCTTCGTCGCGCGCCGTCAATCAGCCGAGCAGCCCTGAGCAGGCCGCCGCGCTGCGCAAAATCGCTCCGTGGGTTACTCAACACACCGCGGGTGGCAAAGCAAGCCGAGTTCATGATCGTTCTGGCCGACCAGGCCGATCTGAGCGGCGCTCGGCGCTCGAGCGACGAAAAGCGAAAAGGGCCGCTTCGTGCGTGATGCCTTATGGAATAAAAGCCAGACGACGCAGGGCCCGGTCCTGCAATGGCTGCGTGAACGCGAGCATCGAGCATCGCTCCTTCTATATCGTCAACGCAATTTTAGTGAAGGGCAGCCGCTGAGATCGCCGAAGCGCTGGCTGCGCGTCCGGACGTGGCGCGCGTCGAGGGCAACCCGCACATCCAAAATTCGCTTCCTCAACCGGGGCCTGCTGTGGAAGGGCCTTTGCAGCCTGAGTGCTCCGGCGACGATCGAGCCGGGAATCGTTTACACGCAATGCGCCTGACGTCTGGGCGCTAGGATTCACTGGGCAGAATATTGTGCGTGGCGAGCGCCGATACCGGTCAGTTCGCTGGACGCATAACGCGCTTAAGCCTCACTACCGCGGCTGGGACGGAGTCACGGCCGATCACGATTTCAACTGGCACGACTCCATCCACGACAGCGTCGGCAAGCCCTGCGGCAACAACTCGCCACATGCCTTGCGATGATTTCTTCCACGGCAGCCACACCACTGGCACAGCGATCGGCGACGATGGCGGTGCGCAACCAGATCGGAATGGCGCCCGGCGCAAAGTGGATTGGCTGCCGCAACATGGACGAGGGTGTCGGCACACCGGCCAGATACATCGAGTGCATGGAATTTTTCCTGGCGCCTTACCCGGTGGGCGGCGGGCGAGGGCGACCCGACCAAGGCACCCGACATTACCATCAACTCCTGGGGTTGCCCGACTTCGGAAGGCTGTTCGGTTAACACGCTGCAAGCTGCCGTTGAAGCTCAAGCCGCCGCTGGCATTATGATGGTGGTCGCGGCAGGTAACGCGGGTCCGAGCTGTTCCACCACTATCGATCCTCCGTCGTTTTATGCGGCATCTTACACGGTCGGGGCGCTGAACACCGGCACCGATACCATTGCCTCCTTCAGCAGCCGCGGTCCGGTCACTGTCGATGGAAGCAACCGGATAAAACCGGATATCAGCTGCTCCGGGCACAAACACTCGCTCGGCCAGCTAACTCTTCCGATAGCGCCTATACCATTGCCAGCGGCACGTCCATGGCGACTCCGCATATCGCCGGGCGCAATGGCGCTTGCTCTGGTCGGCCCATCCCGAGCTTGCAGAACCAAATCGATGCGAGTCGGACAGCCTTGGATAGCGCGGCTCATCTTTATCTCTTCCACCCAGTGCTGGTGCCGCGGGCCCGCCAAACAACGTCTTTGGATGGGGCCGGGTCGATATCCTCGCCGCGGTTGATGCAGGCAGGTGAGAGCAGATCACGCTTACGGCGCGACAGCGTGTGGAAACAGGGTAAGAACCAAGTCCAGTGCTAACCTGGACTCCGGCCGACGGCGGCGACGTCAACGTCCTGCCGAAACGGCGCCGATCTGGCGTGACGGCACCAGACAATGGGAAGTTCAATGACAGCCTTGGAACCATGAGCTGGGACAGCTACCTCACCAAGGCGTGAGACGGACTCTGGCGACTGCTCGAAACGAAGTCGACGTCACATTTCCTTAATGTTTGCGTTTGCCTCCTGGGAGTCGTCCTAACCGACTCCCGGAAGCGCCACGAAGGGCATCCGCCAATACCGACGCTGGATGCCCTTTCTGCTGCGCCTGACGACTGCTTGGTCAGCCAAGAATTCCCACCGCCAATCGCCCTGGGGAAACGTTTCCTTTCACATGCGCTCAGTTGATCCGGAAGCTTCACTATCGTGTTCTGGCAGTGCGCGAGCTCGCCACCACATCTGTCCTGGATCAGTTATTTCTGTCGCAGCTCTCCTGTTTCTCAAAGCAGCGCGCGGCGAAGACCGATACGGCGCGATCAGGCAGGATATCAGAGCGGAAGCCGGCGACAACGCGGGCTGAGGGTTGAGTTAGCTTTCCCGGTCTTGGCTCAGCCGTCGCTTCACCGCCTGGCCAGCTATTGCCGCCCGCGCGCTTCCGGATGCTTGGCCCCTTTAGCCCTTCCGCCTATTGCACCTTTACGAAATCTCCGGGCAGGGCGTTGGTGGTCGTCAGGAAGCGGATCCAGCGGAGTTGGCCAGTCCGGCTTCGTCGGCCGGCAGGAACTTCTGAAGAGATTCTTGTCGATCGCTTTCATGAAGGCTTCGTGCGGCGAGACGATGCCTTGCTGCAACAACGTCCAGATGGCGTCGTCCATGAATTGCATGCCCTGGCCCTTTGCCGCTCACGATGACGTCCTGCAATTTCTGCGTGGCGCCTTCGCGGATGATGGCGGCAGACGGCGCTGCTCGACGACGAGGATTTCGTTGACGGCGATGCGGCCCGCCGCCGTCCGCGCGTCTTCAGGAGGAGCTGGGCGACGACGCCGCGGAGCGAGTTGGCCAGCATGGTGCGCGCCTGCGCCTGCTTGTCGGCTGGGAAGACGTCGATCATGCGGTCGATGGTTTTGCGGGCGTTGTTGGTGTGCAGCGTGCCGAAGACGAGCAGGCCGGTCTCGGCGGCGGTGAGCGCGAGCTGAGATGGTTTCGAGATCGCGCATTTCGCCGACGAGCACGATGTCGCAGTCCTCGCGCAGGGCGGCTTTCAGGCCCGCCGGGAAGGTCGAGGAATGCTCCGGCACTTCGCGCTGGGTGATGATGCTGCGCTTGTTGTTGTGCACGAACTCGATCGGCTCCTGCGATCGTGATGATGTGCCGCGCGAAGTTGGTGTTGATGTAGTCGATGAGCGCCGCCAGCGTGGTCGACTTTGCCGGAGCCGGTCGGGCCGGTGACGAGGACGAGGCCGCCGCGCAGGTCGCCGAATTGCCTTGACGACGGGCGGAATGCCGAGCTCGTCGAGCGACAGCGATCTGCGTCGGGATCAGCCGGAAGACAGCAGCCGTAGCCGTTGCGTCTGCTTGAGGTAAGTTGCAGCGGAAACGCGATTTCTCGTCCATCTCGTAGGCGGAAATCGAGGTCGCCGTGTTCCTCGAAAACGCTCCCAACCCTTCGGGCCGGCAGATTTCGCTCAGCATGCTAGACCGCCTCGTCCCGGCGCGACCGGCTCGGTGCGGATTGGCATGACGTCGCCGTGCCGGCGGATCTTCGGCGGTTGACCCTCGCCGATATGCAAATCGGATGCGCCCTCGTTGACGCAGGACGTCGAGTAACTTGTCTATGTAAGGCATTTTTTGACCACGGATTTCACGGATGGGAGAGGTTAGTAGACAGGTCGGGTGGGTGCCCGTCGGCGGCGTTGGGTCCAACAATGCGCTTCCAACCGAGACTCGCGTTTTTGAAGTTTAGGAGTAAAGCGAGCTTTAGGCCGGTGATATTCAGGTAGCCGATCATCTGCGCGGCGTGAGTGTCGGTGAAGGCTGATACGACTTTGCCGGTCACGATAACCAGATCGTCGACGATCATGTCGGAATCAGGTGGCCGATCATCTCGCCGCGATAGAAGACGGGAAAGGAGCTTTGCAGGGCGACATCGTGGCCGCGCCGCCGCAACTCGATCGCCATCGCGCGCTGGTATAGCTTCTCATCCAGTCCAGGCTTCAGCTCGTTCAGCACCTCCATCGCGACCCCGATGATGGAGCGGCTCAACTGCCTCGTGAATCATCTTCCCCATCCGTGCAATCCGTGTAATCCGTGGTTCAAGAAGTCATCCGTCCCGTTCAAAGCCGCCACATGCTGTCGCATGGCCTGCTTTTGCTCGGCGCGGCTGCAGGCTTCCTGGGCGCTGATCAAGCCCTGGTCGAAAAGCTGCGAGCGAGTCATCCATCAGGCGCATCCCTTGTTTACGCCCGGTCTGGATGATGCCGGGTAACATGAAGGTTTTCGCTTCGCGGATGACGTTCGCGACCGCAGGAGTGTTCGTTAGGATTTCGAGCGCGAGGATGCGGCCCTTGCCGTCAATCCGCGGCACGAGCTGCTGGCTGATCACGCCGCGCAGCGATTCGCTCACCATGACGCGGATCTGGTCCTGTTGATCGAC
>ERZ1370068.4545-contig-3611_pt1 | contig 43923 bp, 66 predicted proteins | sample MGYA00561227_ERZ1370068 | MGnify/ENA primary metagenome ERZ1370068 (study PRJEB38410, sample SAMEA6850437) | metagenome | study: Metagenomic assessment of the ecological functions of the soil: analysis of the soil microbiota associated with the...
CTTCGTTCAGTTACGTATTGCTCGATCCATCGAGGTGAGCAGGATTTCGCCGGCGCCGAGCGCCCACGACCTCGCGCGCGTAGGCGATGGCGTCGGGCCGGTGGGCGCTGCGCCCGCCATGGGTGAAAATCTCCCAGCGCGGCGGCCCCGCCATCGCGCGTGACCCGCCGGGCGTCGATCGCGCACCGACGATGCACTGGTCGCCGAATTTCTCCGCCGCCGCGCGCCACGAAGGCTGCGGTCGGTCGACCGCGGCGGTGTTGATCGACACCTTGTCGGCGCCGGCGAGCAGCAGCGCTGCGGATGTCGTCGATCGTGCGCACGCCGCCGCCGACGGTGAGCGGCATGAAGCAGTGCTCCGCCGTGCGGCTCGACCACATCGAGGATGGATGCCGCGGTCTCTCGTGGCTCGCCGTGATGTCGAGGAAGCAGAGCTCGTCGGCGCCGGCCTGCGTCATAGGCCATCGCCGCCTCGACCGGATCGCCGGCGTCGACGCAGGTCGACGAAGTTCACGCCCTTGACGACGCGGCCGTCCTTCACGTCGAGGCAAGGGGGATCAGGCGGGTTTTCTCAGCATGGGCGGCGGCGAGGAGGGCAGGGGCGGCCGCTCTCTTAGCGCGGTCTGGCGGGGGCGAACGAAGAAGCCCGCGACTATGCTGCAAGCGCCGACAATCACGCAAAGTCGCTGGAGGTCATCCAGGCGAGAAGCCGGGCATCAGTAGACGACGCGCGTGCGCTGCGTATATCTCCCGCCTGACGCTGCACTACCTTAACGATCTTAACCCGTTGCGAAGCTCGGTCACAAAGAGTTCCGGCTGCTCCCACGCCGCAAAGTGGCCGCCCTTGGGGAGCTCGTTGAAGTGGATGAGATTGCTGGTAGGCGCGCTCGGTCCAACTCCGCGGAGCCTGGTAGACCTCCTCAGGGAAGACGCTTACGGCAGCCGGAACGGAGATGTTGTAGTCGTTGAAGAAGGCGCCCTTGTATTCCACATAGAGACGAGCGCTGGACACGCCCGTGTTCGTCAACCAGGAGAGGGTGATGTTGTCGAGGATGTCGTCCCGGGTCAGGTCGCCGTAGGGCTCCCCATCGACAAAGAGTTTCACGATGTGCCCGTAGCTGGCCACGTCGTGGTCGATCATCCAGGCGGCAAGGGCGACGGGTGAGTCCGCCAACCCGTACAGGGTTTGCGGGTGTGCGGCCATCATGATTTGCGTAGGGACGTGCCGGTAAAGGAACGCCATCTGGTCGTATGCCCGCTGCTCCTCAGCCGAGAGACCGGCCGGCGGCGGCCCGCCGGACTGAAGCGCCTTGGAAACGTCAGGGGCGCGGCACCGGAGAAGTTCAGATGGATGCCGATCAACTCCGGGGGTGCCTGTTGAGCCATCAGGTTCGTGACGAACCCACCCCAATCACCACCTTGCGCCGCGAATCGGCTGTACCCGAGGCGCTTCATCAGCTCCACCCACGCCCGCGCCATGCGAGCGGGGTCCCAACCGGGCGTCGTGGGCTTGCCTGAAAACCCGTAGCCGGCCATCGACGGGATCACCACGTGGAAGGCGTCCGACGCGCTGCCGCCGTGAGCCGTGGGGTTGGTCAGCGGATCGATGATCTTCAGCTGCTCGATGGGCGAGCCGGGCCAGCCGTGGGTGACGATGAGCGGCATCGCATCTTCATGCTTTCGAACGGACGTGAATGAAGTGAATGTCCAGCCCGTCGATCTCGGTGATGAACTTGGGATAGGAGTTCAGTTTCGCCTCGACCTTGCGCCAGTCGTAATCGGTCGCCCAATACCGCGCGAGCGCTTGAATGAAGGCGAGTTGCACGCCTTGCGAAAAATCGGAGACGGTTTCCTTCTCGGGAACCGCGTGGCCTTGATGCGCCGACGGAGTCAACGAGATCTTCCTCCGGAACATCGATGCGGAAGGGGCGGATGCCGTCGGTATCGGTTGTAGCCATCTGCAGATCTCCCTGGTGTGACAGCACCGGCCGCTGCGGCCGAAGTGGCTGAGACGGCACCTGCTGCGGCTGATGCTGCAAGAACGCTGCGCCGTTCAGCGCGAGTTGGCCTTCGGACGCAGCGGCAATCCGTTAGCCAGCTTCCGAGCCAAGCATAATCAGGGCGGGGATTGGACACCGATCGCCCGCGCGACTAGCTGCACAGTTCTGCAATTGGCGTTTTCGAGTGCCGGCTGCGGCAAGCGAGCGCCGCTTACGGCCAAGATCGGACTTCGTCATCCCGTTCTCGCCGTTGCAGGCGAAGCGCGAGCTTTATCCCGCGAGCATGAGCCGCGACTTGTCGCGAAGCTTGTCTTCCGTCGCGTGGCAGAACGTCGATGAACGACCATGAATCAGCAAGCCATCACCGACGAAAGCCAACAGCCCGATCTGGAGGCGGACGTTGACGCTGTCATCGCTGCCTGCGGCGGCGGCGAGCGCGCGGCGATCCGGGCGCTCCTGATCGCCAACGAGTTTCTCAGTGGCGAACTGGAGCGGAGCAGGGGCGCGCCAGTCGGTCGGATACGGGCCGGGAGGCAGGGGGACGCCGGGAGGTCACCCGGAAAGCGCCTGAAGGTCGGCGACAGCTGGGGAGAGGCAGATTGAGCGCAGCTTCCCTCGCCTACATTCGCGGCATGAGCGTGCATTGCTGTAGTCACCACCACGACCCATCGAAGACCGCCAAGCGGGATGCGAGTTATCGACCCGGAGTGCTGTCTGGGCGGTTCTGGCGATCAATGCGGCAATGTTTGTGGTCGAGATTGGCGCTGGTCTCGCGGCGGGATCGGCCTCGCTGAAGGCCGACGCACTCGATTTCCTCGGAGATGCTGGGAATTACATCATCAGCCTTTTCGTCATCGGCATGGCGCTGCGCTGCCGCGCGATGGCTGCGCTCGCGAAGGGGCGCGACGATGGGTTTGTTCGGGGTCTGGGTCCTTGCCACTGTCGTCTGGCACGCGATTGCAGGCACCGTTCCCGAGCCGATCACCATGGGGAGCGGTCGGCGTGCGCCGCGCTCCTCGCGAACGCGGCGAGCTTCGGTTGCTTTGGGCTATACCGGCATGGCGACGGCAACATGCGGTCGAGTGTGGATTTGCTCGGGCAATGATGTGATCCGGCAACCTGTGCTGTCTTGCTGGCGGCGCTTGCGTGTTCGGGACTGGAACCGGCTGGCCCATCGACATCGTCGTCGCGACCGTCATGGCCACCCTCGCGCTGCCAAGGCTCATCGAGTCGTCATCCGGCAATCGACGGCTGAATTGCGGGAGCGGCCGATGGCGTTTTCTCCCGCCGAATAAACGCGGACATCCACCTTCCTCCGCGAACTTCGGAACAGGGGCGAAACCTTCCCGCACCGTCATCCGCCTTCGTGACCTGGTCCGCGTCCGTGCCCGCCCCATCGCTTGCAATCTCAGCCCCAGCGAAGCCTGCTATCGAGCGGACGTCAGTTCAGGAGCGAGGGCAAGCGGCTTTTCGCAGCGGATCGTCAGGAACCAACCCGACCGTGGGCAATTCGTAGATCACGCACTCTCTCTCGCGAGCGCGCGGTTAAACCCATCTAAAGGGAGGTTAAAATGCAACGATACATGATGCTGGCATGCGCCGCAGCGCTCGCCAGCGTGCCGTCTTCCGCCGCGCTTTTGCCGTCGACAACGGTTGCGCGCGGACCGTTCGTTTTTGTCGGGACGCCGCTCCGGGTTGTGCCCCAACTCCTCAAGGCAGCAACATCGTCACGTCAGCCCTGGCTGGGCGGCATGGGACTACCTGATAACCTTGCGCCGTAACACCCAAGCGCAGACTCCCGATGATCCCGGCTCCCCGTGAACCACTGCAGCAACAGTGGCCGCCCGAGATCCTCATACCGGCCTTCTCTTGAACAAGAACGGGCCGACCATCCGACTGCTCATCAGCGGGCGCGCAGGATCAAGGGGTTTCCGTCCGGCCGCAGGTTAAGTCAGCTCGGCTTTGACATCCGCAACGGCGCGCATTGCGGCGCCGGCGCACCGCGCTTCAACATCGGCGTTTCGACCGCCGGCGATACCTACTTTGCCGGCTGTGCGGCGGCGGCGCAGAGTCCGCTCCGCAGATCCTATCGAATGGACGCGGGTGACGATTACCGGCGCTCCCGGCCAGGTGGTTCCGGCTGGCGCGGTCCGCATTCGTATTTGGTCCGAATGGCACGCGGGTGAAGAGCATCTCCATCATCTTTGATGAAGGCACCAACGCGCCCTCGACCCAGGACCGAACGGAGTCGGTCTCGCGGTGATCGATAACATCAAGATCGATGGCCGAGTCATGCGACCCGGAGTTGGCATCGAGCCGAGGCCGCGCGGATTTGCAAGAACGGCTTTGACAAAGAGAGACTGCAGAAGGGCGGTTGGCAGGCTCTCGCACTGGATACAGGTGAACCGGGTCCATTCAAGAGCCAGGGCCAATGCGTCAGCTTCTTTGCGCGGCCACGCACCACGACGACGACGACGACAACGACTAACGAGTTGGCAGCCAGCCAGCGTATCGCACTCCAGTTAGAGCTATGCGACCCTGGTATTCAAGTTGCCGGTTCGCTCCGGTTGCGCGCACGGCAACTAACGGAAATCAAGAGATGAGAGGGCGGAGTCAGGCCCTCCGCCCTCTTTGTTCGCCGGCCGAGTAGGCTGTTTTGGGGAAGCACCCACTCCCGGCGGTGGAACTTCGACGCAACGGTTGACTGTCTATTAACCAGCCGTAAATGATGTAGGGCAAAGAAGAGAGCACCCAGCGGCCCGCCAGATGCTCCGGCATGCCACCTTGCAGGCACGCCAGATTTCTGGTGTCACCCTTCTGCAACAGACAACTGACGCTGGAAGGACTACGATGCGTCAGGAGGGCGCAGCGTCTCTAACACCAGCTTTGGAGGTCTCCTTTGATGCAAAGACCTTTCTGCTCGCGACCGCACTCTTCGCCACAATGGGCACCGTCGCGTTCGCTGCCGACTTGCCGGTTGAGCCGGTGCCGGTCCTTCCGCCCCTGTCGTCTTCGCATGGACGGGACCCTACACCTCGGCATAGCAGGCGGCGGTGCCTGGGGCGAGAGCGAGATCCACATTCCCGGTGCTCCACAGCGATGAAGGGCTGGAGCCGAGCGGCGGCATGGTCGGCATATTTGGCGGCTATAATTGGCAGAACGGAACGAGATTGGGTTTTCGGTGCTGAAGCGGACATCGAATGGGCCGACATACAGAATGACGGCTCGGACGGGGGCGTCGACGTCAGCACGACCATGAACTGGGATGCCTCGTTCCGCGGCCGGGCCGGTTATGCGTGGAACCGCGCTCTCCTTTATGCCACCGGCGGATTTGCATTTGCCGGACTGGAGGGAGATGTCAACCCAGGTCCATCGGCCGACAGCAGCGGAATGGGGCTGGACGGCGGGCGCGGGCGTTGATTATGCCTTCACCACCGGGCTGTTCGGCCGGCTGGAATACCGGTTTACCGACCTCTCCGACTTCGACAACGACGATGACGCGGGTGAGGTTCGAGGACTTCAGGACGCATGCCATTCGGGCCGGCCTTGGCTGGAAGTTCTGATCCGCAGCCACGCCGCCCCCTTTAGAGAGCCGCCGTTCAGGACCTCCGGCGGCTCCTCCTTCTTTTCTGGATGCTTGCTGCGTAATCTCCAAAAACCTTGCCGCCTGTCAGCCCGTCTGCCCCGAGCTGCTCGGCGCGACCCCGCTCTCGTCGCCCGGAAGGACGGCGCGAAAGTCGTTCAGGATCACGCCGGGCAAGCGATCGAGCGGCAGTGGGCGGCCGAGGTGGAAACGCTGCAGCTGATCGCAGCCGATGCGGCTCAGGAAATCCGCCTGCCACCTCCGTCTCGACCCTCATGTTGAGCGAGCGCGCGAAGCGCGACGATCGCCCGGATCCACCGAGGCGAGGTGCTCGTCGCCTCGCGCCGAGCGCCCCGCACGACGACTGGTCGCTCCTCGAGGGCCTTGGGAGGACGCATATGAAGTCCGGCCGGGATGAGCAAAACCCGTTGCGATTCGCTGAGCGAAACCAATGAGCGAGCAGCCTGTTGGCCAGCGCCGCGACGAGAGAGAGCTGAGCGGCCTCGCTTCTTTCAGGACCTGGAATCTCCAGTCATGGCCTGCGGCTTCACGTGGATTTGGTTTCCGAGTGGAGGCGTCCGTCACTGCATCGGCGCACGGCAAATGCGTGATTGCACGCACGAGAGACGTTCTGTTGGAGTTTGGTAGCCTCATCCCCTCGCCGATCCGAGGGTGCTCACAAGCTCAAAAGCGGGCCGGGTCAGGATTGCCGTCCACCAGCACGAAACATTCTACCGCCACAGGCCGCCCTCGCTTTGCTGCTGCAACATGCTTTGAGCAAATGCTTAGTCAAGGGCATTTCTTGCGGCAGACTGGAGCAAGAGCGGAAACATCGACCGCATGGGATTGCACTACGAAAAAATTCAACTGCGGGAACGGAACGTCCCCTCGTAACATCGTCACATTTGATCTACATCAATCATTAGAATTTTCCTGGAGCGTAGCCCGCCAGTGGGCGGGCGACTTTCTTTCTGCTTCGCTCGTCTTTTGGCCCGGGTATGGAGGGTTATCGCGCCCGAGACAGCCCGTCAGCCCGTCTGACCGAGCTGCAGCGGCGGCGGCCTCCTCCTCCTCGCCCGAATGCGGCGCGAAAGTCCTTCAGGATCAACCCCAGGCAGGCGATCGAGCGGCAGCGGGCGGCCGAGGGTGGAAACCCTGCAGCTGGTCGCGAGCCGACCTGGCCTCAGGAACTCCGCCTGCATCTCTGTCTCCACCCCTTCGCCGGTGATGGTCATGTTGAGCGGGAGCGGCCGAGGCGCGACGATGGCCTGGATCACCGATGCGAGGTGCTCGTCACCGCCGCCGAGCGCCCGCACGAACGATTGGTCGATCTTGAGCTTGTCGAAGGGGAAACGCCACAGGTAGCTGAGCGCTCGAATAGCCGGTGCCGAAATCGTCCATCGCGATCCGCACGCCCAGCCCCTTCAGCTCTCCGAGCTGCCGCATGACCGACTCGCTGTCCGAGAGAAGCAGCCCCTCGGTGATCTCGAGCTCCAGCCGCTTTGCCGGCAGGGCGCGCTCGCCTGCAGGGCGGCGCGCACTCGCTCGCAGAGGCGGCCGTCCTCGAACTGCACCGGCGAGAGGTTCACCGCGATGGTGAGCTCGGCCGGCCATTCACGCCGCGGCGGTGCAGGCCTTGCCGATGACCCAATCGCCGATCTCCGCGATCAGGCCGAGCCGTTCGGCGAGCGGTATGAAAAACCGCCGGCGAGACGTGGCCGCCATCGCCCTTCGGCAGCCGCAGCAGCGCCTCGAAGCCGGCGAGACGCCGATCGGTTGCCTGGTAGAGCGGCTGGAACATCAATTCGAACGTCCCGTCCGCGACGGCGTCGGCGAAGCGTCGCCTCGAGCTGGCGTTCCGCCTGCAGTTCCGGCGTCCATCTCGGGACGGGAAAAGGCTGCGCGAGGACTGCGCCGTGTTCTTCGCATGCGCGAGCGCGATTTCGGCGTTCCGCAGCAGCGTGGCCGCATCTTCGCCGTGCGCCGGAGCGACGGCGCTGCCGACGCTGAGCTGAAATATCGGCGTCGCATTTGTCCAGGTGGAACGTCTCGCCAAGCGCCTCGGACGATGCGCCGCCCGGTCTGCGTCCACCTGCCCCATGTTGCGCACGATCTCCGGCGAGCGCGAACTGGTCGCCGCCAAATCGCCCAAGCAGATCCTGCTTGTTGCCGAGCGCCTGCAGCCGCCGCGCCACCTGCCGCAGGATTTCGTCGCCCTCCGCCGCTCGAACATGTCGTTGACCTGCCCGAAGCGCTTGATGTCGATGGTGTGCGACGACGACGGGGCAGCCCGAGCCGGATCGCTTCGTCGAGATTCTCCATGAAGCGAGTACGGTTCAGGATGCCGGTCAGGGCATCGTGAGCGGCGAGGAAGTTGGCGCGCAGATCGGCCTGCCGCTTCTGCCGCGTCCGCCAGGTGAAGCCGATTGCCGGCAGGCCGAAGGCGATCGCGACTTATCGCGGCGAGCGAGACGGCGACTCCTCCGATGCGCTTGTGGAAAGAAGCGCCCTTTGCCGACTGGTCGACATACGCTTCCATGATGCCGACGACCTTGCCGTCCAGCTTTACCGGCACATAGGCTTCCGAATAGAAAGCCGGCCGTTCGCCCCCGAGCTCTTCTTCCTCTTCTTCGCCCTCCTCGGCGGCCTCGCTGCCGTTCTTGACCTCGATGACGGTCTCGCCGGCGACACTGCGCCGGCAACCTCGGGATTGTGCGCGACGATCGATTCCGCCTCGGGGGTCTCCTCGTCCAGCTCGTTCGACGAGAGCCGCAGCGCTCCACCCGGCGCGTAGATCTTGTAGAGAAGAGACGTTGCCGACCTTCTGGGCCTTTTCGAAGAACGCCATGCTCTCGGCCGTCGGGCTGGCGCCGCCGACGATCGCACCGAGATCGCCTGGCGTTCGCTGCGAGGTAGCGCGTGCCCGGGATTCTCTTCCGAACTCGGCATCCTGGTGCAGCAGCCCGTTGACGGCATTCGAGGTGCACGAGCACCGCCGCCCAGACCGCCACGACCAGGAAAGAGCCAGACCCGCTACAAGCGGGAAATCGCGCGCGAAGGGTAGGCATCACGGGAGACGTCGCCCGGAACCGCCCGGCACCCGTCTACCTGAAGAACCTGAAGGGATTATTGCAACTGGCTCTGCCCGTTAACGCTCCGGTAAGCTTGCCGGCATCGCCAGCGCCTTCTGCGGATCGATACGCCCATCATAGAGCGCGCGTCCGGTGATGGCGCCGGCGAGCTTCGATGCGTCGGGGCGGGTCAGCCGCTCGATGTCGGCCATCGACGCCAGGCCGCCGGAGGCGATGACGGGGATCGAAACGGCGTCGGCGAGCGCGATGGTCGCCTCCCAGTTGACGCCCGTCAGCACGCCGTCGCGGTCGATGTCGGTGTAGACGATCGCCGCCACGCCGGCGTCTTCGAAGCTGCATCGGCGATCTCGCGTGGCGTCCTGCTCGGACGTCTCGAGCCAGCCTTCGATCGCCACCTTGCCGTGCCGCGCGTCGAGGCCGACCGCGATCTGCCCCGGATAGGCCTGCGCCGCCTCGCGCACGAGCCCGGGATCGCGCACCGCGGCCGTTCCGAGGATGACGCGGGCAACGCCTTTCTGCCAGCCAGTTGTCGATTGCGCCGCGGGTGCGGATGCCGCCGCCGAGCTGCACTCCTGGCCTTTCGCCGGGCACCAGAGGATGTTATCGACGGCCTCTCGTTCGTCGCCTCTTGCCCGCGACCGCGCCGTCGAGATCGACGACATGCACCCAGGAAAATCCGATGTCCGCGAAGCCGCGCGCCGTCTCGCCCGGGTCCTCGTTGTAGACGGTCGCCTTGTCCATCTCGCCTTTCACGAGGCGGACGCACAGCGCACGTCCTTCAGGTCGATGGCGGGGAAGAGGATCATGCGCGCGGAGACGCGTGAACCTTCTCCCACAGGGGAGAAGGTGGCTGCCAGCGCAGCCGGATGATGGGATGCGAGCGGTAACAAGTTTGTGCCATCGCGCGGAGAGTCGCAACCCGCTTACCCGCCTGCGCGGGCCGAAGCCTGGCTTGCCGAGGCCTGCGATGCTGGACGCTTCGGCGGGCGAAGGCCCGTCGCCTCTCGCCGTCGGCGAAGCCTGGGGCGGCTTCGCCACGGCGTAGCCGGGTCGGCGACACCCTCTCCTCTGGAAGAGGGTTTTCCGTTGCGCCTCACGGCTTCCACTTCAGGAAATTGGCGATCAGCGCCAGCCCTAGCGTCTGGCTCTTCTCCGGATGGAACTGCGTGCCGGCATAGTTGTCGCGGCCGATGATCGCGCGTCACCGGCCCGCCATAATCGCGCAGTCGCGACGAATATCGTCAGCTCGCGCGGGGCGACGTGGAAGGAATGGACGAAATAGGCGTCGAGCCCGTGCTCGCCGGTCGGGATGCCGGAGAGCAGGCGGATGCTCGCGCGCGATATCGAGCGTGTTCCAGCCCATGTGCGGGATCTTCAGGTGCGGGTCGGAAGGTTCGATCTCGGTCGCTGTCGCCGGCAATCCAGCCGAGACCTTCCGTTGTATTACCTTCTCCAGCCCCGTTCCGCCATCAGCTGGCAGCCGACGCAGATGCCGAGGAACGGCGTGCCGACGCCCGGATCACCGCCTCGTTCAGCGCCTCGACCATGCCGGGCACTTGCATCGAGCCCGCGCCGGCAATCGGCGAAGGCACCGACGCCGAGGCAGCACGATCCGCGCTCGGCTTTCGCCACTTGATCAGCGTCGGACGTGACGACGATGCTGTCCCCAGTCATCGCGTGCGGCGCGCTCGAACGCCTTGGCCGCGGAATGCAGGTTCCCGGAGCCGTAGTCGATGATCGCGACACTCCACGGCGGCTCAGCGCTCCGGCTCGGGGAACGAGCCGATGACCTGGCCTCCTTCCGCCGCTTGCGGCACGATGCGCCGAGCGTATAGGCGGCGCGCAGCGTCGCGCGCGCGCCGGTCGCGTGGATCGAGATCCCACCGGCGCATCGGCAAGAAGCGCGCTTCCGCCTCCACGATGTTCCTGCCAGAAACTTTCCGCCGACCTCGTCCCATCCCGCGGCGATTGAGCGCCGCTCGGCGGACGTCGTTCGCCTGCAGCGCCACGAGAAAGGCTGCCGATCAGGGCGAGGGGAGGGCGAGGTCGTCGCCGCCGGTAGCCGTCCGGCCCAGGCGATGACGACGCAGCGAACACGATATGCCAGACGCAGCGCCAGCCAAAGGCGGTGCCAGAGCATCCACAAGACCGGCACGAACAGCGCCGGCCGGGAAGCCGTCCTTGATGAACCGGAAGCGGTCCTTCAGGTCCGGTCCCTGGGGCGGTGTCGCACCGAGTGGAGAATCACGCATGGAAAATCTCTAGCCGTTCAAGGTGCCCTTGGTGGAGGGTATCGCGCTCTGCGTTGCGCGGGTCGATTGCGAGAGGCGTCTGAAGGCCCGCGCCACCGCCTTGAAGCACGTTTCGGCGATGTGGTGGCTGTTCTCGCCGTAGAGGGTTCACCACATGCAAGCGTGATGCCGGAATTCGGAGCGCCAGCGCCTGAAAAAACTCCTTGAAGAGCTCGGTGTCGAACTCGCCGACCTTCGGCCGCTCGAACTTCACCTTCCAGACGAGATGCGGCCGCCCGGAAACATCCACCGCCGCGCGCGTGCAGACCTCGTCCATCGGCAGGTCGATCGAGGCGTAGCGGGTGATGCCCTTGCGGTCGCCGAGCGCTTTCGAGATGGCCTGCCCGATGGCGATCCCGACATCCTCGGTGGTGTGGTGCAGGTCGATATGGGTGTCGCCCTCCGCCCGGACGGTCAGGTCCATCAGCGAGTGGCGCGACAGCTGCTCCAGCATGTGGTCGAGGAAACCCGACGCCGGTCTTCACGTCATAGCGTCCCGTCCCGTCGAGATCGACGGACGCGCTGATCTGCGTCTCGGTGGTGTTGCGAGAAATCTCGGCCTTGCGCACGCGCGTTCCTTTCGGAGTGCGCCGCGCTTCTTAGCGGCGCCAGGATGCAAAGGCCACCGGCGCGGGCCGCGCCCGCTGGCCGCGACCGCGGGAGGGGATCGGAGCCGAAAATCGATGATCATCGGCGCGCACACCGTCATCCACACTCTCCAACCCGGAGGCGGACCGACGCCTTGCTTCCGTGATGCGCTCGGCATGCTCGTCCGTGGACGCCGGCGGCGGCTCGGCTGATCTTCGCCGTGCCGCCCTCCGAGGTGGCGTTCCATCCCGGCGAGTCGAACGGCCGCCATGAGCTCTATCTGATGTGCGATGACGTGAACGCCGAGATCGCGCGGCTCGGCCAGAAGGGTGTCGCCTGCGGGCCGGTCAACGACGAGGGGTGGGGGCTGCTGACGTCGATCAGCCCGCCGGGCGGCGGTCGACTCGGCCTCTACCAGCCGAGGCATCCGCTGGCGCACGACAAGAATCACTGATCCTGGAGACCTGCAATGAAGATGCGTTATCTGGGCCGCGCGGGCCTCCAGCATCAGCGAGCTTTGCCTCGGCGCAATGACATTCGGACGCGAGGCGACTGGAGGCGGAGAGCCATGCGATGCTCGACCGCTTTGTCGCGGCCGGCGGCAACTTTCATCGATACGGCTGACGTCTACAGCCGCGGCGTCTCCGAGGAGATTCTCGGGCGCTGGCTGGCCGGAAAGTCTCGCAACGATCTGGTCATCGCGACGAAGGGACGGTGGGGGACCGACGACCCTGACCACCGTCGCCCGAACCAGTATGGCCTTTCGCGGAAGCACCTGATTGCCGCGTGCGAAGCCAGTCTCCGGCGGCTCAAGACCGACTACATCGACCTCTACCAGGTCCATATGTGGGATCCTGGACCCGCTGGAGGAGACGCTCGCCGCGCTCGATCAGCTCGTGACGAGCGGCAAGGTCCGTTACGTCGGCGCGAGCAACTATTCCGGCTGGCAGTTGCAGAAGTCGATCGACCTTGCCCGCGCGAACGGCTGGGAGCCCGTTGTGTGCCTGCAGGCGCTCTACAATCTCCTCGATCGCGACGCGGAATATGAGCTTCTCTACGTGGTGCAGAACGAGGGACTCGGCATGAGTCCCGTGGAGCCCGCTTCGCGGTGGCTGGCTCGCGCGGAGCGCTACCGGCGCGGGATGAATGCTCCCGTCGCCGGCACGCGGATCGAGGTCGCATCAGAAAAGGGCTGGAGCGAAACCTTCGAGCGCTACAACAACGAGCGCACCTGGAACGTGATCGATACGATCGCGCGCGATCAGCAGGAGACCGGCAAGACTTCCGGCGCAGATCGCCCTGAACTGGCTGCTGCTCTGCCGCCTGGGGTCACAGGGCCGATCATCGGCGCGCGCAACATGACCCAGTTGGAAGACAATCTCGGCGCGAGCCGGCTGGCGGCTGAGCGAACATCAGATGCAGAGGTTGAACACGGCGAGCAGAGCCAGCCAGCCCCGTATCCCTACGATGTCCACCGGCTGCGGCTCGGCATCTGACGACGCGGAGCCTGCATTTTCGGCGCGGGCAGCCGGGCCTTTGCAGGGCTCTATCCTCACCCTACATATCGGGCATCGTGAATCAGGGATGGGGCCGAGTGCTTCCGCAGGAAGGCCGGCTTTATCCGCTGGAGGAGTATCCGTTGGAACCAATCCCCAACATTTGAAACCTGGCACGGGACGACGATCGTCGCGGTGCAGGAAGGGCGGCAGAGGTCGTGATCGCCGGCGATGGCCAGGTGTCGATCGGCCAGACCGTCATCAAGCACAACGCCCGAAAAGTCCGCACTCTGCTCGAAGGGCGGCGTGATCGCCGGCTTTGCCGGCGCGACCGCCGACGCCTTCACCCTGCTCGAGCGCCTCGAGGCGAAGCTCGAGCAATATCCGAACCAGCTCATGCGCGCCTGCGTCGAGCTCGCCAAGGACTGGCGCACCGACCGCTACCTGCGTCGGCTGGAGGCGATGATGATCGTCGCCGACAAGTCGACGACGCTTGTCCTGACCGGCACCGGCGACGTGCTCGGAGCCCGAAGCACGGCGTGGCGGCGATCGGGTCGGGCGGCAATTATGCGCTTGCCGCCGCGGCGCGCGCGCTGGCGGACACCGACATGGACGCCGAGACGGTTGCCCGCCGCGCCATGCAGATCGCCGGCGAGATCTGCATCTACACCAATTCGCCAACGTGATCGTGGAGGCCCTCGATGCCGACCGCTAATGCTGCCTACCAGCCGGAGTCGGAAGACGTGGCTTCCGCAGCAAGCGCCGAAGGCAAGGCGACGTTCGCCGCCGTGGGAGACCGTCTCCGAGCTCGACCGCTACATCATCGGCCAGCACGACGCCAAGCGCGCCGTCGCCATCGCGCTCGCGCAACCGCTGGCGCCGCCAGCAGCTCAAGGGTCCGATGCGCGAGGAGGTGCTGCCCAAGAACATCCTGATGATCGGCCCGACCGGCGTCGGCAAGACCGAGATCTCGCGGCGCCTGGCGAAGCTCGCGCAGTGCGCCGTTCATCAAGGTCGAGGCGACCAAGTTCACCGAGGTCGGCTATGTCGGCCGCGACGTGGAGCAGATCATCCGCGACCTGGTCGAGATCGGCATCGGCCTCGTCACGCGAGGAGAAGCGCCGCGAGGTGGAGGCGCAAGCGCACACCTGCAGGCGGAGGAGCGGGTGCTCGACGCGCTGGTCGGCGAGCATGCGCAGCCCCACCACCCGCGACAGCTTCCGCAAGCGCCTCGAGGGCCGGCGAGCTCGACGACAAGGAGATCGAGGTGCAGGTCAAGCGACACCTCCAACCCGATGGGCTCGTTCGAGGTGCCCGGCATGCCCGGCGCCTCGATCGGCGTGATGAATGTCGGCGACATGCTCGGCAAGGCGTTCGGCCAGAGCCGCACCAAGAGCGCGCAAGCGTGAGCGTCAAGGACCTCACAAGCTCCTGCTCGACGAGGAGGCCGACAAGCTGCTCGACCAGGACGTGGTGGTGGCCGATGCGATCCGCGCCGTGGAGGACGACGGCATCGTCTTCCTCGACGAGATCGACAAGATCGCGGCGCGGAGCGACATCGCCGGCGGACCTCCGCGCGAGGGCGTGCAGCGCGACCTGCTGCCGCTCGTCGAAGGCACGACGGTCGCCACCAAGCACGGGCCGGTGAAGACGGACCACATCCTCTTCATCGCCTCGGGCGCCTTCCATGTCTCGAAGCCGTCGGACCTGCTTGCCTGAGCTGCAGGGCCGCCTGCCGATCCGCGTCGAGCTTCGCGCGCTGACCGAGGAGGATTTCCGCCGCATTCTCACCGAGACCGAGGCGAGCCTCATCAAAGCAGTACATGGCGCTGATGGCGACCGAGGGCCTCGACGCTCGACTTCACCGATGATGCGATCAATGCGATCGCCAGCATCGCGGTCGACGTGAACTCGTCGGTTGAGAACATCGGCGCACGCCGCCTGCAGACGGTGATGGAGCGGATCCTGGACGAGATCTCGTTCACGGCGCACCGACCATGCGGGCGAGAGCGTGACCATCGACGCGGCCTACGTCGAGACTCACGTCGGCGACCTTGCGCGGAACGCTGATCTCAGCCGGTTCATCCTGTAGGCTGGAAGACCAACCCCTCCCCTCGCGGGGGAGGGGAGACGCCAACGCTGGGGCTTATGCCGCAGACCATGGCTTGCTAGATAGGGTCCATGACCCCCACGCTTGAAATGGCCTTCGCGAAAGCTGCCGGGATTGCCCGAGGCCACTGCAGGACCAGGTCGCGGGCATGCTCGCCGACTTGCATCAGCGCTATTTAGAGAAGCGGACCTGAAAGGGCCGTCCGGACGGGAGCGGAATGAATCCGGCACGCTACCTCATGGCGCCTTTCTGGGTCGCAGCTTTGGCGACCGGCGCGAAATCGTTCCGCGACAATCCCGTCATCGGCTCAGCCGAGCTGAACCGGCGTGGCCTGCATGCGCGCCGCGCGAAGCTCGCGCACGCCATGGCGTGGCGGCGCCGTGCGCGCCTGGCGCACCTGATCTCGCCGCGAGGATCGCGCCGCCTTCGACCGCGACGGGTTCGTGCTGCGCGAAGACTTCCCCTGCCGCGCGATGAATTCCGAGCGGCTGCGCGAAAGGCTCTTCGCCCATGCCGCGCCGGCGCGCGAGATGCTGCAGGGCGACACGGTGACCCGCCGGTTCGCCGTCGACCCCGAGCCTGATTGCACGCGGTGCCCGGGATCAAGGCGGTTCTCGAAAATCCCGTCTGGCGCGGGCTGAACCGCTATGTCGGCTCGTTCGATCAGGAGCCGCTGACCTACGTGCAGGCGATCCTGAGCCAGGTGCGCGAGGCGAAGCCCGACCCGCAGACCGACCTTCACATCGACACCTTCCATCCCACGGTGAAGGCGTTCTATTTCCTCACCGATGTGGCCGAGGACGAGGGGCCGTTCGTCTACGTCCCCGGCTCGCACCGGCTGACCGACGCGCGGCTGAAGTGGGAATACGAACAGAGCATCGGCGCCGCCGCAAACGGCGCGACCGGCTTGCGGCGCGGGGCTCGCTTCGCGCCACGCCGGCCGAGATCGCGGCCATGGGATTTGCGCCGCCGCGGGCGTTTGCGGTGCCGGCCAACACGCTGGTGGTCGCCGACACCGTCGGCTTCCACGCGCGCGGCCTCTCAGCCCGTCCGTCAGTGCGGGTCGAGATCTGGACCTACGGTCGCCGCAACCCCCTCCTGCCGTGGACTCCGGGGCTCGACTTCGGCAGCATTCCCGGCATCGCCGAACGGCGCATCCCGCTCCTCTGGCAGGCGCGGGATTTTCTGCAGCGGCGCGGGTTGATGTCGCAACCGTGGAAGGATGTCGGAAAACTCAGGCCGCAAGACCCGCCTGTCCGGCGAGCTGCCTGAGCGATCCGGATTGGCCGCGCCCCGACGTGGCTAATCACCTCCGCCGCCGCCAGCGAACCAAGCCGGCCGGAGACCTCGTGCGGGAAGCCGCGCGACAAACCATAGAGGAACCCGGCGGCATAAAGGTCGCCGGCGCCGGTCAGGTCGACGATGGTGTCGACTGCCGCGATCGGCACGCGCACGCGCCGGCCGCCGGCAAGCACCATCGATCCTTCCGCGCCTCATCGTGACGATGCCGAGCGGCGCATCGCGTTCGAGGCACGCGACCGCGGTTTCGAAATCGCCGGTCTGATAGAGCGACAGCACCTCGTGCTGGTTTGCGAAGACGATGTCGAGCGCGCCGGTCCGCATCAGATCAATGAACTCGTCGCGAAAACGGTCGACGCAGAAGGAATCGGAAAGCGTGATCGCAACCTTGCGCTTCGCCCCGTGCGCAAGCTTCGCCGCGATGCGGAACGCCTCCTTCGCCTTGGGCGGATCCCAGAGGTAACCCTCGAGATAGGTGATCGCCGCGCCTTCCACGGTCGGGCGGTCGATGTCGGCGGGCGAAAGCTCCTGGCAGGCGGCGAGGTAGGTGTTCGCTGGTGCGCTCGCTGTCCGGCGTGACCAGGATCATCGAGCGGGCCGTGGGCGTCCCGTCGCTTAGCGGCGCGGTGGGGAAATGGATGCCGAGCGCATGCATGTCGTGGCGGAAGAACTTTCCGAGCTCGTCGTCCGCGACCTTACCGATGAAGGCAGCCCGCCCGCCATAGGAGGCGACGCCCGCGGCGGTATTGCCGGCGCAGCCGCCGGAGAACGAGCTGCGTCGATGCCCATATGGTCGAAGAGCCGGTCGGCCTCCTTGCCGTCGATCAGCCGCATCGCGCCTTTCACCAGGCCTTCGCGAACCAGAAAATCCTCCTCGGTCTGCGCCAGAACGTCGACGATCGCGTTCCCGATCGTCAGCACGTCGAACTTCGCCTCGGCCATGCACCCTCGCTCGATGAAAGACGCGTGGGCCCTTAGCGGATCACGTCCGGATTGGCAAACTTGGCGTGGGGCGTTGTCTCCGCGGGCCGCGATTTCCATGAAGCCAAGACGTTGACGCGCGAGTGAGGAACCGTGAATTGCCTCGGATTTCTCCGGGCGGCATGGTTGCCGCGGAGCCGAGGCCGGCGAGGATTGAGCCCGAAGGAGAATGCGATGAACGATCTGCGCTTTCGGAGCAAAACCGGGCTCGCTTCTCGCGGCAACGCTCCTTACCCTGTCGGTGCATTTCCTGCGGCAGCCCAGGACATGAGCGACAGCAACGTCATGACAAGCCAGGGCGACCTGGTCGTCCACGCCATCCATCACGCAGCGCTGACGCTGACCTGGCTCGACACGACGGTGCTGGTCGATCCGGCGCCGGCGCCCGGCGCAGCGGAAGGCAGCGACGTCACGGCCGAGATAAGGCGCTCGCGGCGCCCAACCTGATCGTCGTCACGCACGAGCATGGCGACCACTTCAACGCCGATATCCTGAAGGCGATTCCCGAGGTGCCGATCATCGCGCCGCAGTCGGTGCTCGACAAAATGCCGGACGATCTCAAGTCGCGGACGACGGTGCTCGCCAACGGTGAATCGAAGAGCGTGAGCGATATCCTTGACGGTGGATGCGGTCCCCGCCTACAATATCACCCCGACCGGCTGACCAAGCACCCGAAGGGGCGCGACAACGGATATGTGCTGACGTTCGGCGCCACGCGGGTCTATGTCGCGGGCGATACCGAGGACACTCCCGAGATGCGGGCGCTAACCGGCATCGACGTCGCCTTCCTGCCGATGAATTTGCCCTACACGATGGACGTCGAGCACGCTGCGGATGCGGTGAAGGCTTTCGGACCGACCATCGTCTTCCCCGTATCACTACGGCCAGAGCGACGTGCAGAAATTCAAGGCGCTGGTCGGCGATGCGAGCGATGTGCGGCTGCTGAAGTGGTATTGATCCGCCGGACTTGAACGCCCGCGCACAATGCGCGGCGGGGCAGGAAGCGACATGATCACGGGTGGATGCTTGTGCGGGGCAGTCCGCTACGAGACGGATGCTGCGCCGATCACCACACCCGCCTCTGCTGGTGCGGGTCTGCCAGTTCATCGCTGCGGGAAACGCCGCGGTGAGTGTCTGCTTCCCCTCGGCCGGGATGACGATCACCGGCGAGCCGCGTGACTTCGAAAGCGTCGCGGACAGCGGCAACAGGATGCACCGGCGCTTCTGTCCGCGCTGCGGCACGCATCTCTTCAGCGAAGCTGAATCGCGCCCGCACCTGATCTTCGTGCGCGCGGGAACGCTGGACGACCCGGAGCTTGCCCGACCCGCCGCGACCATCTGGACGGCCAAGGCGCCGTCATGGGCCTGCGTGAACGACGCTCTCCCAAGCTGGGAAGGACAGCCGCCACCTGTCGCGTGAGGGGGCGCCCCGGATTCCTATTGCTTGGTCGCTTCCACCTCGATCCTGAAGTCCACCTCGGGACCGATATTGAGAGGCTTCAACCCCTTGATACGGAAATCATCGGTGTTGAGCGCGCCGGTCGCCGAAAACCCGACAGTCAGGCTCCCGTCGAACGGCGACACTTTCGCGGCGTTGAAGATCACATCGAGGGTCACGGGCTTCGTCGTCCCGGCGATCGTTAGATCGCCGATGATCTTCCCCTCATTTTCACTTGTTTTCTCGACGCGGGTGCTCGCGAACGTGATTTTCGGAAACTTCTCTCCCTTCAGAAAACCGAACTTCACTTCGAAATCGCGGTCCTCGTCGAGCGATGTCGATGCTCATGGTCGCGATTTCAGCCCGTTACCGAGCTCGCTGCGACATTATCCTTGTCGAACAAGATCTCACCTTTCACGTCCCTGAAAAGTCCGAGCGTCTTCGCCCACACATTGTGCTGAATAGAAAAGCTAATCCAAACATGCGTGGGATCGATCACGAATTTGTCGGCGGCGGCAAGACTCGGCCCAATGAACACCGCAGGCGAAACGGCAACTGCCGCAAAGGATGATTTTGCGATGCATAGCGCCCTTCCCAGCAGTCTTAAGTCAATCGTATGCGCTGGTCCGTGGCAGATTACTACGTGTATTGTGACGCGCGACACCGCCAGAGGCAGCGAAGGAATTGACTTCCCTCGACGCGACTCAATTACGAGGAGGATGCGATCCGCTCAGACGGGGGCGTCGATAATCAGGGTTTTGCATTCACGCCTGACGAAATAGCACACTCCGACATGAGCCATGCCTCGGATCAGCGCGGCAGCGTCGTCTCGCCCATCAGGAACTTGTCGACGGCGTGCGCGGCCTGGCGGCCCTCGCGGATCGCCCAGACCACCAGCGACTGGCCGCGGCGCATGTCGCCGGCCGGCGAACACCTTTGGGTTCGAGGTCTGGTAGGCGATCGGTCGTGGCTTTGCACGTTGCCGCGCGGGTCGAGCTCCAGGCCGAGCTCCTTGAATCATGCCCGTCGTGCACCGGCGATGCACGAAGCCCATGGCGAGCAGCACGAGGTCGGCCGTCGATCTCGAACTCGGTGCCGGGATCGGCTTGAAGCCTGGCGTCGACCGTGACGCAGTGCAGCCGCTTCACCCCGCCGTTCTCGCCGGTAGAATTTCCGTCGTCAGCACGGAGAAGTCGCGCTCGGCGCCTTCCTCCTGGCTCGACGAGGTGCGCAGCTTCAGCGGCCAGTTCGGCCAGGTCAGCAGCTTGTCCTCTTGCTCGCGGCGGCTGCGGCATGATCTCGAGCTGCGTCACCGGACAGCGCGCCCTGCCGGAAGGCGGTGCCGATGCAGTCGGAGCCGGTGTCGCCGCCGCCGATGCACGACGACATGCTTGCCATCGGCGAGGATCGGCTCGCCGCCGTCCTGGCTGGCTCGCCGCGGACGCGGCGGTTCTGCTGCGGCAGGAAATCCATGGCGAAGTGGACGCCGTCGAAGCTCGCGTCCCGGGATCGGCAGGTCGCGCGCCCTTCTCGGCGCCGCCGGTCGAGCACGACCGCGTCGTAGTCGGTCGAGCAGTGCGCTTGCCGGCTCGCAGGTTGACGCCGACATGGACGTTGTAGTGGAAGGTAACGCCCTCGGCCTCCATCTGCTGCACGCGGCGGTCGACGTGGTGCTTCTCCATCTTGAAGTCGGGGATGCCGTAGCGCAGCAGCCCGCCGGCCTTGGCGTTCTTCTCGTAGAGATGCACGTCGTGGCCGGCGCGCGCGAGCTGCTGCGCGCAGGCCATGCCGGCGGGCCCGGAGCCGATCACCGCGACGCGCTTGCCGGTCTTGATCGCCGGCAGCTCCGGCTTGACCCAGCCTTCCTGATAGCCGCGGTCGGCGATCGCCGCACTCGATGGTCTTGATGGTCACCGGGTTGTCGATCGAGGTTGAGCGTGCACGACGCCTCGCACGGCGCCGGGCAGACGCGGCCGGTGACCTCCGGGAAATTGTTGGTCGAGTGGAGGTTGCGCGCGGCCTCCTGCCAGTCGCCGCTGATAGACGAGGTCGTTCCAGTCCGGGATCTGGTTGTTGACCGGGCAGCCGGTGTGACAGAACGGGATGCCGCAATCCATGCAGCGCGCCGCCTGTTTTCGGTGCCGTCCTCGCCGAGCGGGATCATGAACTCGCGGAAATGCCGCACGCGGTCGCCCGCCGGCTCGTACGCGCCGGTCGCTGCGGTCGATCTCCAGGAAGCCCGTTACCTACCCATTATCAGCCCGTTCTACCGATATGTTCAGTTTGTCGATCAAACGAGTTTCCCGCTGGCGCATACGCCCGGCTTCCATGATCGTGAGAACATCCATCAAAGCACGACTCTGTTCGATCAATCGTCGACTCACAGCGATTGCAGCGTTTTGTTCGTCTCCTTCCAGCCAGCAGATGCCGCACCGATAATTCCGGTCGCCGGTTTCTCCAGGCGGACCTGCAAGCTCGCCAAAATCCCAATCATGTTGGAGAACTCGTGATCCGCACGAACGATCAGGCTACTTCTTCGTCACTCGCACCGGCGGCGTCTTCCCGGATCCATGCGACATCGTTGCCCTTGCAGTCTCAGCTGACGTAGCCGACCTGCCCGGACGAAACACTCGTCAGCGAGAAAGCGCATCGCCTATTCGGCCGCTACCGTCCGCAAGCTCACAGCGAGTCGGCCGCGAACGCTTGCGCGGCCAGAACATCCTCGCGTGCAGGCCCGGATAAGCATCCAGAACAGCTTCCATCGACCATCCTCGACCAAGCAGGCGAGGATGATTTCGACCGGTATGCGCGTGCCTCGAATGACAGGCTTCCCATCGCGATCCTGATTCTGTGGGCGACTTTTCGTGCGCCATCGCTGCTATCCCTGGCCTCAGCTTCCCCGCCATGGCCGCGCCGACGCGCGCCTGCTCCATCTCGCGCAGCGCGCGGCGGCACTTCGACCGGCATGACCTTCACGAACTTCGGCCGGTAATCGGCCCAGTTGTCGCAGATGTGCCGGCGCGCGCCGAGCCGGTATAGTGGAGGTGGTTCTTCGATCAGCGTCAGCAGCCGCTCCCTCGTCGTGGCTCGACATGTCCGAGGAGACGTCCACCCGGCCGTGGAACTCGATGTCGCCGCCGTGATGGTGGGAGGAGCTCCATCAGCTCTCCGTCCTCCTCCGGCACCGGCTCGAGCTCGACCATGGCGAGGTTGCAGCGCGAGGCGAATTTGCCGTCCTCGTCGAGCACATAGGCGATGCCGCCGGACATGCCGGCGGCGAAGTTGCGCCCGGTGCGGCCGAGCACCACCACGATGCCGCCGGTCATGTATTCGCAGCAATGGTCGCCGGCGCCCTCGATCACCGCGATGGCGCCGGAGTTGCGCACGGCGAAGCGCTCGCCGGCGACGCCGCGGAAATACGCACTCGCCCTCGATCGCGCCGTAGAGCACGGTGTTGCCGACGATGATCGACTCCTCCGGCACGAAGCCGGCGTCGGCGGTCGGGCGCACGATGATGCGGCCGCCCGAGAGGCCCTTGCCGACATAGTCGTTGGCGTCGCCTTCGAGCTCGAAGGTCACGCCGTGCGCGAGCCAGGCGCCGAAGCTCTGCCCGGCGGTGCCGGTGAGCTTCACGTGGATGGTGCCGTCGGGCAGCCCCTCGTGGCCGTAGCGCTTGGCGATCTCGCCCGAGAGCATGGCGCCGGCGGTGCGGTCGGTGTTGCGGATCGCGGTCGATGATGCGCACCGGCGCGCCGCGGTCGAGCGCTGCCTTGCGATCTCGGCGATCAGCCGGCGGTCGAGGATGTCGTGGATCTTGTGATCCTGCGGCTCGCGACTTGTGGATGTTCACGCCCGCCGGCGCGTCCGGCTTGAAGAACAGCTTGGAGAAATCGAGGCCCCTTCGCCTTCCAGTGCTCGACCACGCTGCGCTTGTCGAGCATCTGCATCTGCGCCGATCATCTCGGCGAAGGTGCGGAAGCCCATCGCCGCCATCAGCTCGCGCGCCTCCTCGGCGACGAAGAAGAAGAAGTTGATGACGTGCTCGGGCTGGCCGACGAAGCGCTTGCGCAGCACCGGGTCCTGCGTCGCCACGCCGACCGGGCAGGTGTTGAGGTGGCACTTGCGCATCATGATGCAGCCGGCCGCGATCAGCGGCGCGGTGGAGAAGCCGAACTCGTCGGCGCCGAGCAGCGCGCCGACGACGACGTCGCGCCCGGTGCGGATGCCGCCGTCGACCTGCACCGAGATGCGCCCGCGCAGGCGGTTGGCGACCAGCGTCTGGTGGGTCTCGGCGAGGCCGATCTCCCACGGCGAGCCGGCATGCTTGATCGAGGTCAGCGGCGAGTGCGCCGGTGCCGCCCTCGAAGCCGGCGATGGTGACGTGGTCGGCGCGCGCCTTGGAGACGCCGGCGGCGACCGTGCCGACGCCGACTTCGGACGACGAGCTTCACCGACACGAGGCCGTCGGGGTTGACGTTCTTGAGGTCGAAGATGAGCTGGGCCGAGGTCCTCGATCGAATAGATGTCGTGATGCGGCGGCGGCGAGATCAGGCCGACGCCGGGCGTCGAGTGGCGCACCTTGGCGATGGTCTTGTCGACCTTGTGCCCGGGCAGCTGGCCGCCTTCGCCGGGCTTGGCGCCCTGCGCCATCTTGATCTGCATCATGTCGGAGTTGACGAGATATTCCGTCGTCACGCCGAAGCGGCCCGAGGCCACCTGCTTGATCGCCGAGCGCATGGAATCGCCGTTCGGCAGCGGCTTGAAGCGGTCGGCCTCCTCGCCGCCCTCGCCGGTGTTCGACTTGCCGCCGATGCGGTTCATGGCGATCGCGAGCGTGGTGTGGGCCTCGCGCGAGATCGAGCCGAACGACATGGCGCCGGTGGCGAAGCGCTTGCACGATGTCCTCGGCCGGCTCGACCTCCTCGAGCGGCACCGGCTTGCGGCCGTCCTCGTCCGCGGTCTTGATGCGGAACAGGCCGCGGATGGTGAGGAGCCGCTCGGACTGCTCGTTCGAGACTTTCGCGTAGGCCGCGGTACTGGTCGGGCAGGTTGCCGCGCACGGCGTGCTGGAGCGCCGCCACCGTCTGCGGCGGTCCACACATGGTCCTCGCCGCGCACGCGGAACTGGTATTCGCCGCCGACGTCGAGCGCGTTGCGATAGATCGGCGCATCGCCGAAGGCGTCGCGGTGGCGGCGCACGCGTCTCCTCGGCGATCTCGCACGAGCGCCGACGCCCTCGATGCGGGTCGCGGTGCCGGTGAAAGTACTCGGCGACGAATTCGGACTTGAGCCCGACCGCGTCGAAAATCTGCGCGCCGCAATAGGACTGGTAGGTGGAGATGCCCATCTTGGACATCACCTTGAGCAGGCCCTTGTCGATCGACTTGATGTAGCGCTTGACGACCTCGTAGTCGCCGCGCCTTCTGCGGCAGCTCGTCCTTCATCGCAACGAGCGTCTCGAAGGCGAGATAGGGATTGATCGCCTCGGCGCCGTAGCCGGCCAGGCACGCAGAAGTGATGCACCTCGCGCGGCTCGCCCGATCTCGACGACCAGCCCGACCGAGGTGCGCAGGCCCTGCCGGATCAGGTGATGATGCACGGCGGCGCAGGCGAGCAGCGAGGGCATCGGAATGTTCTCGGCGCCCGCGCGTCGATCCGACAGGATGATGATGTTGATGCCCTCGCGCACGGCCGCTTCGGCGCGGGCGCAGAGCGCATCGAGCGCGTCCTTGAGGCCCCAGGCGCCGTGCTCGGCCGGCCAGGTGGTGTCGAGGATGCGCGACTTGAAATGGCCGTCGCCGACCTCCGAGATCGAGCGGATCTTTTCGAGGTCCTCGTTGGTGAGGATCGGCTGGCGCACTTCCAGGCGCTTCGTGCGCGAGACGCCTTCGAGTATCGAACAGGTTCGGCCGCGGCCCGATGATCGAGACGAGGCTCATGCACCAGCTCTTCGCGGATCGGGTCGATCGGCGGGTTGGTCACCTGCGCGAAGTTCTGCTTGAAATAGGTGAAGAGCAGCTTCGGCCGTGTCGGACAGCGCCGAGATCGGCGTATCGTTGCCCATCGAGCCGACCGCCTCCTCGCCCTGTGCTCGCCATCGGCGTCATCAGGATGCGCAGGTCTTCCTGCGTGTAGCCGAAGGCCTGCTGGCGATCGAGCAGCGCGAGGTTGGAGAGCGCCGCCTCGCTCGCGGCGGCGGGCAGGTCTTCGAGCACGATCTGGTGCGCTCGAGCCACTCCTTGTAGGGATGGCTCTTGGCGAGCGTCGACTTGAGCTCCTCGTCGGGAATGAGGCGGCCTTGGTCGAGGTCGACGAGCAGCATCTTGCCCGGCTGCAGCCGCCACTTCGGTGACGATGTCCTTTTCGGGGATGGCGAGCACGCCCATCTCGGAGGCCATGATGATGCGCTGGTCGCGGGTGACGAAATAGCGCGCGGGGCGCAAGCCGTTGCGGTCGAGCGTGGCGCCGATCTGGCGGCCGTTGGTGAAGGCGATCGCCGCCGGGCCGTCCCAGGGCTCCATCAGCGCGGCGTTGTACTCGTAGAAGGCGCGCCGCTCCTCGTCCATGAGCGGATTGCCCGCCCAGGCCTCGGGGATCATCATCATCACGGCGTGGGCGAGCGAGTAGCCGCCCTGGGTCAGGAATTCGAGCGCGTTGTCGAAGCAGGCGGTGTCGGACTGGCCCTCATAGGAGATCGGCCAGAGCTTGTTGATGTCGTCGCCGAACAGCGTCGCGAGGACACCGAGGCCTGGCGCGCCGCCATCCAATTGACTGTTGCCGCGCAGCGTGTTGATCTCGCCGTTGTGCGCGATCATGCGGTAGGGATGCGCCAGCGACCAGGTCGGGAACGTGTTGGTGGAGAAGCGCTGGTGCACGAGCGCGAGCGCGCTCTCGAAGTCCTCGTCGTGCAGGTCGGGATAATAGGTGCCGAGCTGGTCGGCGAGGAACATGCCCTTGTAGCACGACGGTGCGGCAGGAGATCGACACCGGGTAATAGCCCGACAGCCGCCGCTCCTTGCGCGTGTAGATCGCGTTGCGAGATCGACTTGCGCAGGATGTAGAGCCGCCGCTCGAACTCGTCCTCGCTCTTGATCTTCTTGCCGCGCCCGATGAACACCTGCAGGTGCACGGGCTCGGTCGGCTTGACCGATCTCGCCCAAGGTCGAGTTGTCGGTGGGCACCTCGCGCCAGCCGAGCAGCGTCATGCCCTCGCGCTTGATCATCTGCGCATAGATGTCGCGGATGATCTGCCGCCAGTCCGGGATCGCGCGGCATGAACAGCTGCGCCGACGGCGTATTCGCCGGGCTTGGGCAGCGCGAAGCCGAGCCGTGTCGGCCTTCTTGGCGAAGAACTTGTGCGGGATCTGCACCAGGATGCCGGCGCCGTCGCCGGCGCGCGGATCGGCGCCGACCGCGCCGCGATGCTCGAGATTGCAGAGGATCGCGAGCGCGTCCTCGATCGATCTTGTGCGACTTGCTGGCCCTTGATGTCGGCGATGAAGCCGACGCCGCAGGAATCCTTCTCGAGCGCCGGATCGTAGAGACCTGTGCCAGCCGGCAGGCCGGGATCGGCGCCCGCGAGACGCTCGGCACGGTGCACGCGACGCGCGCTTCGCTCGGCGAAGCGTTGCGTCCGATGCCCTCGTCGTCGAACCGGCAGCACTCATGATCTGCCCTCACTCGCCAACGCGCCACCGATGATCATCGGCCCGTCGGCGTATCCGCCAATCCGCCGCTTTTTGCGTCATGCGCGACCAAGTCTTGCGCGGCCAAGTCTTGGGCAGCCAAGTCTTGACGGCCTTGTCGCCTGCTGGTGCCGGCGCCAGCTGGCGTGTTGGCGCAGCACGTGGCCGCTTCCCGTTGGGCGCGCTGACGATGCGCAAGCGCACCGCTCCTGACCCCCTGGCCCCGGCCGGATCGCCGGCCGGTCGAACTGCATCGGGGCGGGCCTTGTCAACTGGGACAGCAATACTCGTCCTAACTCACCATGCCAAATTCTAGCCACCATGACAAGGGTCCGCCTAACGCTAAATTGGCGGTTTTTCGTGTTCAGCCCCCGCGGCGCCGGGACCGGAGCTCCCGGGCGAGGTCAGCGGCGCCCAAAAGCCGGTACATCGGAATTGGTGAATATGCGACGTTGCACCGCGCAAAGGTTATAGGAGTGGCGATCATGTTGCGGAGTGACCGATGACGGCTTCGACCACCGATGTCGCGGCACGTCCGCCTTCGCGTTCGATCATCGCGTTGATCGTCGACAAGCTCGTCCGGCTGTGCGCTGTCATTCCCTATGCGCTGGTCGCGTTTGGCTTGCGCGTCGTGATGGCGCGGGTCTTTTTCCTGTCTGGTCAGACCAAGATCGAAGGGCCGGTGATCCCATTCAATTGGGTCGCCCGCGACGTCGAATTTTCGGTGATCCTGCCGAGCGAGATCAAGGAATCGACCTTGCAGATGCCGCAGGCGCAATATGCCAATCTGCCGATGCCGCCGCTGGTCGCGGCCTATCTGTTCACCTATGCCGAGTTCGTGCTGCCGCTCTCTGCCTCATCATCGGCTTTGCGACGCGCTTTGCCGCATTGGGGCTGCTGGTCATGACCGTGATGATCCAGCTCTACGTGGCGCCGGAGCTGTGGTGGGTGACGCATGTCTACTGGGTCGCGATCCTGATGGTGCTCATGTCGGTCGGCCCCGGCGCGATTTCGGTCGATGCCCTGATCCGATTTTTCACGAGAAATCGTAGCGGGTGCCTGCATGAATTTCGCGAGTGACAATGCGGCGGCGATCGCGCCGGACATTCTCGCGGCCATTGCGCCGGGCGAGACGAAGGGCCGGCGCTCGCCTACGGCAACGACTGCCTGGACGAAACGCGTCGAGCAGACGTTCGCGGACATCTTCGAGCGCGAGGTTGCCGTCTTCCTGGTGCCGACCGGGACGGCCGCGAATGCGCTGGCGCTCGCGCATTTGGCGCCGCCCTGGGGGCAGTGCTGTACCGACGCGGAATCGCACATCGCGACCGACGAATGCGGCGCGCCGGAGTTTTTGGCGGCGGCCTCAAGCTGATCGGGCTTGCGGGCGAGGCCTGCAAGGTGTCGGCCGAGACGCTTCGCCACCGATCTCGCGGAACGGCAATGGGGCGGCCCGCACCATGTGAGCCCGGCGGTGCTGTCGCTCTCGCAGGCGACGGAAGCGGGAACCATCTATCGCCCGGACGAAATCCGCCGCCTTGCCGAGGATCGCGCATAAGCGCGGCTTCGCCGTGCACATGGACGGCGCCCGGCTCGCCAATGCGCTCGCGCGTATGAACGCCTCGCCGGCGGAGGCGACCTGGAAGGCGGGCGTCGACGTGCTCTCCTTCGGCGCGACCAAGGGCGGCGCGCTGGCCGCCGAGGCGATACTGTTCTTCGACCCGGCGCGCGGCGCGGGCATGTCCGAGCGGCGCAAGCGCGGCGGCCATCTCGTCTCCAAGCACCGCTATCGCCGCCCAGATGGAGGCCTATCTCGCCGACGATCTGTGGCTCAAGCTCGCGCGCCGCGCCAACGCCATGGCCGATCGGCTCGGCGACGGACTCGCGCGCGCGGGGCTTGCGCCGGTCTGGCCGGTCGAGGGAAAGCGAGGTGTTCGTGATCCTGCCCCGCCCGACGAGCGAGCGGCTCTTGGCCAAAGGGCGCGAGCTTCTATCCGTGGACCACGGACAGCCTGCCGGCGGGCGTCGTGCCTGGCCGCGGGCGGTGCTCGTGCGCCTGGTGACGTCATTTGCCACCACGGCCGGCGAGGTCGATGCGTTCGTCGCACGGCGGGCTGACGCGAGCAACTGTCGCGGATTATGACTGAGAACTTGAGGGCATAGGCGCGCGCTTGAAGATGTCACGCCAGCGCCCAAGCTCCGCCCTAATCACGGTTAACGTTAGGACTCAGGGGCCGATGGGACAAAGCGCCGGGGTGACGTGCGCGCTGATGCCATCGCGACAGGGGAGTCGTGCTTTGCAGCAACGAACAGCAATCTTTGCCGCCGTGCTGGCGCTGGGTCTGGCGGATGTCGGCATCGCCAATGCGCAGGCGATCTATTTCGGCTTTGCCCCTCGTGTCTACGATCCCGGTTTGCCGCCGCACGAGATCATGCGGATCGTACGTTCGACCGGGCTTGCGCCATTGACGCGGCCGGGACGGCGCGGGGCCGTATTATGGTGGTCGCAGCCAATCGCTCGGGCGGCCAGATGCGGAGTCGTCGTCGATGCCTATTCGGGCGAGATTATCAGGATCAACCCGATGCTGGTGGCGGGCCTCTATGCGCCGCAGGTCGCTGCCCCCTACGATCCGGCGCCGCGCGTCGTGACTGTTCCGCCCGAGCTCAGAGATCCACCGCCCGGCTATGGGCCAAACGCGCGGTTCGATGACGGCGTACCGCCGGCTGCCGCCACGCTCGAGTGCCGAGTGCGCGAATTGCGACGGCGCCCGCCGCCGCCGGGCTGCCACCCACCGCCGCCGCGCCGCCGCATACCGCCGCGCTGCCGGCGCGGCACGCCGACGCCGCGCCCGCGGCCCAGTGTGGCTTCGAAAGAAACTCCCGCGGCCGCGCCTGCGGCGTTGCAAGCAACGGTGCCGGCCAGCGTCGGTGCCTAGTGACAGCGCCATCTGCCAATGACAGCCCCGCGGCCAAGCCCGCGCCGTCGCAGATGATCCTGGTCGCGCCGCTCGAGTGAGCAAGGTCAAGCGGCCAAAACTGAAAGCGCCCCGGAAACCGGGGCGCTCCTTCCAGCAACCTGATCGAGATTGTCCGCTTAGGCGGCCTTCTGCTCGACCACTTGGGTCGAACCATTGCCATTTCCGATGCGGATCTGGCGCGGCTTCATCGCCTCGGGAACCTCGCGCACGAGGTCGACGTGCAGGAGCCCGTTCTCCAGGCTGCGCGCCCTTGACCTCGACATGGTCGGCGAGCTGGAACACGCGCTCGAAGGCGCGCGCGGCGATACCCTGATAGAGCGCCTCGCCCTGTTGCTCGGTCTTGGCTCTGCTTCTCGCCGCGGATCGTCAGCGTGTTCTCCTTCGCCACGATCGACAGCTCGGGCTCGGCAAAGCCCGCGACCGCGACGGTGATGCGGTAGGCGTTCTCGCCGGTCCGCTCGATATTGTAGGGCGGGTAGCCGGCGAGTGCCGACGTCGTGTCCGGACGAGCCTGATCGAAGAGCGAAAACAGGCGGTCGAAGCCGACGGTCGAACGATAGAGGGGAGCAAGATCGAAAGTTCGCATGGCATATCCTCCTTGAGCGATATGCAGACAATGGTCCGCCCACGAGGGCCGGACCGGTGATTGTGCATCCCTGCTGGGGCCTGCACAGCCCGCATATGGGGGACCGTCCCGCGCCCTGTCAAGGGCTGCTAAGATTATTGTTATTACAGATGAAATTGTTAAATGTCGCGGACATGCCCTGCGAGGACCTCGATATGGCGAATTGAGCCGTGCGGGCGGACTGCTATAAGGCGGGTGCTCGCCAGCGCGTCTGCCAATCCGATTTCAGGCCATGTCCCTCATCTCCATCGCCTGCCAATCCGGTTCCCGAGGACGTGGTCACGGGAACCATCAAGACGCCCGACGGCGTGCGCTTGCGCTTCGCGCGCTGGGCGCCGCCGCCGGGGCGCAAGGGAACCGTCTGCCTGTTTCAGGGGCGCGCCGAGTTCATCGAGAAATATTTCGAGACCGTGCGCGATCTGCGCGCGCGCGGCTTTGCGGTCGCGACGTTCGATTGGCGCGGGCAGGGGCTGTCCGAGCGCGCGCTGCGCAACCCGCGCAAGGGCTATGTGCGGGATTTCTCCGACTACGGCATCGATCTCGCGACCTTCGTCCACGAGGTCGTGCTGCCGGACTGCCCGCCGCCGGTGTTTGCGCTCGCGCATTCGATGGGCGCGACCGTGCTCACCGCGCGCAGCCTTTGCGGGCCACCGCTGGTTCGACCGCATGGTGCTGCTCTCGCCGCTGATCGCGCTGCCCGGAGTGCGCCAGGCGGTCGCGACCCGCAGCGCTCGTCAAGGTGATGCGCCTCATCGGGCTCGGCGGCTCCTATGTCCCCGGCGGCGACGCCTCGGTGATGATGCAGCGGCCGTTCACCGGCAATCTGCTCACCTCCGATCCGGTCCGCTATGCGCGCAATGTTGCGGTGCTGGAAGCCGAGCCCATGCTCGCGACCGCCTGGCCGACGGTCGGGTGGACGGATGCCGCATTCAAGGTGATGCGCGAATTCGCCAAACCCGGGCTACCCTGCGAAAATCCGCCAGCCGATGCTGGTGGTCGCCGCCGGCCAGGACCGGATCGTCTCGACGCCCGGCGATCGACGAATTCTCGATCCGGCTGCGGGCCGGCTCGCATCTGATCGTGCCCGGCGCCCGCCACGAACTGCTGCAGGAGCAGGACCGCTACCGCATGCAGGTCCTCGCCGCGTTCGACGCCTTCGTGCCGGGGACGACGGCGTTCTGAGAGACAGCCGAGTCATGTGCGGTCGAGGATCGTCGCTGCGCCGATCAAGTCGACTCAGTCGAATGGAAGCGCTGGAACCTGTGCACGACCACCGGCGTTCTCACCATCATGCCGGCTCGCCCTTCAGCTCGATCTGTCGACGCGACGTTGCGCCTTCTTGGGTACCTGTCGGCATATGCGGCAATGGCGGCTGCACTTTTTCTGGCGCTGTATTGGCTCATGCAACCATCGCGTGCATTCCAAATCCCGGAATGGCGGCGCACTTTGCACCCGCCGCGACGCGAATCGAGCCGCGTCCCCGCAAGATGGATGCGCCGGAGTTGCGCCGAAGTGCCGGAGCCGCCGCCCCGTCGCTTTCGCGCTGGACAACTCCACAGAGCAAACAAAGCGGAGAAGCCGAATCGGGAAGCGCGGGCGCCCTGTCCGCAAACGGCCTCGCGACCGTCGTTCGACGCGAACACCAGGAACCGGCATATGGCTTTGCGCAGCAACGGGACTGGCGGCTATCGCGCCGCAGGGGAACGGCGGTTGATCAGCCCGGCAGATGGTTCGGCTGCGAGGCGTAACGGCCGCAAGCCTCTGATCTCACTGGCAGCCCTGAGCATCTCCATCGCCGCCGGCATGGACGCGGCTTGTCGCCCGCGGCGACGATACGGCCGCCGGCGTGCGGGCGAGCCGTTCTCCCAGGTGGTGATGATGCCGCCGGCGCCGGCGATGATGGGAACGAGCGCGAGCACGTCGTAGGGCTTGAGCCCGGTTTCGATCACCAGGTCGACATGACCGGCGGCCAGCATGCAGTAGGCGTAACAATCGCCGCCGTAGCGCGAGAGCCGCACCGCGTCCTCGACCCGGCTGAAGGCGCTGCGGTCGGGGCCGTTCATCAGGCGAGGGCTGGTGGTGAACAGCACGGCCTCGGAGAGGGCGGCGCAGGCACGCACCCGCAGATCACGTTGGCCGGCCGGGCCCCGATATAGCGCCGCACCGCCGTCGCTGCTGAAGCGCTCGCGGGTGAACGGCTGATTCATCAGGCCGAATACCGGTTCGCCGAAGCGGGTCAGCGCAATCAGCGTGCCCCAGGCCGGCATCCCGGAGATGAAGGACTTGGTGCCGTCGATCGGATCGAGCACCCAGACATATTCCGCGTCCGCGCGCTCCTCGCCGTATTCCTCGCCGACGATGCCGTGGTCCGGAAAGTCGCGGCGAATCAACGCGCGCATCACCGTTTCGGCGGCGTGGTCGGCGGCCGTGACGGGATCGAAAACTGCCGTGCGGACCTTTGTTTTCAACCGCCAATGCCGTGCGAAAGAACGGCAGGATGGTCTCGCCGGAGACGTCAGCGAGCTCATCGACGAAAGCCGCAAAATCGATTGCCGTCATGCCCGCCCTCGTTCGCGTTGCCGCGTGACCCCGTCGTCGCCCCAACTCTCGGGTGCAGACTGCCCCTGAGTTCCTCGACGCGACGACACCGATCGTCAACGCCACCGCCACGGCCGCCGGGTCGAGGGCGGAGACGGTAACGACCGACTCATCGGCGGCACCGACATGGACGACATCTACGGCGGCGACGGCAACGACGTCATCCTGGGCGGGTGGGTTAGCGACGGCTGTTCGGCGGCCCCGGCGACGACCAGCTCAACGGCGGTGCCGGGAAGATTACCTCTACGGCGGCAACGGCAACGACACGCTCGTCACATCGACGGCACTGCCGGCCAGGACTGGCTGTTGGGCCAGGGCGGCAAGGACAGCTTCTGATCGACGAGGACCCGACCGCTGGCGGCGTGACCAGGCGTGACACCATCCGCTACTGACGCCCGACGAGGTCGGGCCGCAACACCCACGCCAGGTGCGGCTTCGCCAACGGGGCCGACTTCGGACGGCGACCGGATCGCCGACCCCGCTGCCAACGCCGACCCTCCATCGCCAAAAGACCTGTCGAACTTGACCGATCAAACCCAGTAACGAGTTATCGGGACGGTCGAAAACGTCCAAACATCACCGGGTTTGATCGGTCAGTTCATCAGGCGGTTCGACGGGCCGCTGTTCTCGCAGGCCGGCCCTGCCGCGACGACGTCCGGCAGCAAGGGCGACTGCTGGCTGCTGTCGAGCCTCAGTGGGCGGCGGGCACCGACCCCGACACGATCCGGCCAGACGGTGGTCGATCTGGGCGACGGCACCTACGCGGTCCAGCTGGGCGACAAATTTACCGGGTCGATGGCGACCTGCCGACTTGCTGCAGCGACGACCAGTCCAATCCGACAGGCCGCCCGGCTGGGTGCGGAGGGCAGCCTGTGGTGGGTGGCGGTCGTGAGAAGGCGTACGCCCTCTACCGGCCCGGCAAGGACGGCACCTACGCGGGCTGCGTGGCGGCTAGATGGGACGTCTACTTCAGCGCCAGCGCCACGCGGATGACTACATGAACACCTGAATGAGGGCTTCAACTACAAGGGCAAGGGCCAGAGCGCTGAACGAGATCGCGAAGTTCTGAGCGAGGGCAAGGCGGTCAACATCGCCACCTTCCTGCCCCCGCCGACTGCCTGCGTGGGCAACCACGTCTACGATGCCGTCCGCGTCAACCGCGACGGCAGCGGCAAGGTGATCTCCGTGGTGCCTGCAACCCCTGGGCCGTCGATGGCACCGACGTCAACGACGGTCAGCGACGATGGCTACGTCACCGTCATCGCCGCACACCTCAACGCGATGGAGTGGTGCCCTTCGGGGCGTCTAAGCTGCCCTGACGCGAGAGGCGGATGGGATCGAGGGGGCGGATCGGATCGACCGGGGCGATTGCAGAGGCCGTCCCTCCGCGACCGCCCCGGCGATTTTCGCGACGGGTCCGCCGGGGCGCGCCCAGGCACACCGCGCCGTCCCTGGGAGCCGGCCGCTCAGTGCCGCAGCAGCAACGCCGCCAACAAGGCTCCAGCCCAGCACGGCTGCCGTCGCCCGCCAAGGGTGACCGTCCAGGCCTGGCGGCCGGATTCGCCGAGCCTCGCGGCCCTCTGCCTGACGCGTCGTTACCCGGCCTGACGGCCGCCAGTTCCCGGCCGAGCCTGCCCGCCTTTATCCGCCGCAAGCGTCGGCCGGGCGCGGACGGCCGCCAGTTCCCGGCTGAGTCGCGCCTCCGCCTCGCGGCGAGACTGCGTCTCCCGCCTCGACGGTCTGCGCCAGCGTCCTGTTCGTCCTCCTCCAGAAGGAGCACCTGCTCGGCGAAACTGCGCGTCTCTTGCCGCCCGCGCCTGGTCAAGCTCGCTGGTTGTGCCGCGTTTGCTCCAGGGCCGTCCCGGAGCCAGGCACCGAGGGCCGTGGGCGTGGCGAAGGAGTGGTCGGCCACCCTGTCGAGGACCAGCTCGTCCGTGGCGTGCCCCAGCCGCCGTCACCGTCGCCGGGCGAACCGGCGACCGCGCCGGATCAGCCTGTCGTCATCCAGTCCGGCACCCGTGGCCGCCGCCACGGGTGAGGACGATGTGAGATTCGGCGTCCGTGGACTGCCGCACTGTCTGGCGCTACCCGGCGGGGCTGGTCATGGCGACGCGCTTGACCACCAGGTCGATGGACTCTTCTGCCTCGCGGAGCTGGGCGCAGCACGTCGTCCACTGGCCACGCTGGTGATGCTCAGATCAGCACCACCCTGGGCCGATCCGGCACCAGGGCGCGGGCTATGCTTCGCTTTAGACGCTTGATCGCCTGGTCCCATCGCCGTTCCAGTTCTGTCGCGAAGTCCGCCTCGCGCCGTCCCCGGCACCCACGGTTGTCGATCCCGGAACTCAGTCGCGATCCTGCCGCCCAGGCCAACGCGCACCGTCACCAGTCCCGTGACCAGCCGCCTCGGCGTTCCAGGCACGGCTTCCACCCGCCCCCGGCGACGGTGGCGTCCATCGTGTCGCGCCTGGCGACGCCCTGAAGCCCGCAGTGCCACCCCGCCCGAGGCAGACCTCCGGCTGGCCGGCGGCAGCGGGATCGCCCGCACGGTGACCGGGCTCGACCGCGGCGTCGTTGAGCCTGTTGAGCTGGCCGCCAGTGCCGCCAGGAACGTCCCCAGGGTGACGGCGGCGGGCGGGGTCGTTGAGGGTCCGTCCGGGGCGTGTGCTGCTGCGGTCCTGGGCGCCGCGGCGGGGCACCTGCGGCTCTGGTCGGGCGCTCACTGTTCTATGCCGCCGCGGGTGCCGTCGTCCATCGGCCTCTGGGCTGCGCGCGTTCACGGCGCGAGGGGCGGGGATCATCTGGCATTCTCGGGGCCGATGCGACAGCATTCAGCCTGCCATCTGCCGCTCGGCCGGCGGCCGTGTCTCCAAAATGAGATGGCGGGACGGGGGCGGCCGGACAGCTCGTCCGGGGCGGGCCAGCGCTGGCCTCCGTTTGTTCTTTTTCGACGTCAGTGTCTCTCGGTCTGGGCGCGCCTCCTCCTTTGCCTTGCGGGACGCCAGCGCGCACCGGCCGGCGGCAGGAGTGGGCCGCCGATGACGCGGCATCTCGTCGGCGACGCTACCCAGCCAGAAGAGGCCGGGCCGAACTGACCGGAACACATGGCCGGAAAGATCGGCACTTGCTCTCCGGCCGACACTCGGCTACAACCTCGAGTGCCGGGGCGCGCACGCCTTTCGGGTGATGGGCGACGTCGAACGCGCGGCGACCCGGCCACCTTTTCACCTGTCGCATCGCCCTCCCGTGCCCTTACTGCCGAGCAAGGGAGGTCGCCTGATGGTGTTGGGCTTCACAGGGACCAGGCACGGCTGCACGGCGGAGCAGTTAACATGCGCGGCTGGCTGACACGCCACGCCGACGAAGTGGCCGGAGCTCCACCACGGCTGCTGCGTCTGCGTGATGCCGCAGGCGGCACCGCTGTGGCTTAGGAACTGCGCCCAGGCTGCGTGATTCACGCGCGGCCCTGCGATGTGTCCGGAAGCGGCTGGATGCCGCCTCCATCGCCGCGTCGGTGTCGTGCATCCGGTCCGGTCCGCCGCTGGAGAGAACAGGATCGTCGCCGCCTGGCCTGTTTCAGCCAGCCCCGGCGGCATGAAGGAAGTCCCGCTGGGGCACCGGCCACCATCCGCTACGCCCGCAAGGCCGGGAAGCCCGTCGTGATCTTCTGGCCTGACGGCACGGTCACCCTGCGACGACCGCGCCCAACTCGTCGGGAGAATGGGCGACAGACGACGCGATCGCCCCATTCTCAGCCGTACAGCCTGACGAGTAGGAACTGACGGGGCGTGCTGCCGCTCGATTGAATGTTCAGGCTTGTAACGCGGTGCCGGGCGTGGCGTAATAGCTGCTGGAGTGGATGTGCTGACATACCGAGATGGAAAGATCACAAAGTAGGTGGTGGCTCGCCTGCGGTTGTGCGTGCCTTCGTCCTTCTCGTCGTCATCGAAGCGGTTGGAGCCGTTGTTGGATTCCGAAAGTCAGCACGATTTGGCGGCTCGTCGCGATGGGCGATGTTTGCTGTGGCCGCCCTTGTATTCTCGGCCAATGGATCAGGCACAAGCGATTCGGTTGTTCGGCGAAACCGGACAACTATCGCACCCGCGCCTGAAGCGAAAGTCCAGATCACCGAGGGGCCGATGTCGCTCATCGCCCGCCCCGTCTGCGGCCGACAGATTTCGCAAGAAGCCCGCGGCGAGTCGAGCGTGTTCCCCGCCGCCGAGGCGGGGCTGATCCACGACTGCGAGCGGCGAATACATCGACGTCCCCGACCAGTCGTGGATCGTTGAGTCCCCGAGGGCGAGGCTGCTGAGGAGGGTTGAGGGAGACAAACCGGTCAGTGAGCTGGTAATCCTGCTCAAAGACAAAGATAGGATGTTCGTATTCGTGCTGAGGAACTGTTCAGCAGCCTGACCATGATGCGGTGCCGGCCCCGATCGAGGCCCCTCACGGATCAGATTCCCGAGTGCGCGAGTCGGCGTTGATGCTCCCTTTGGGCAATGTAAATTCCCGTCTGCGTCTTTCCAGCGGATGAGGAGTTTGTCGTCGGCGGTGCCGGCCCCGGTCGAGGCCCTCAAGGACCAGGGAGGCATCGCTGCTGCGGTTGGCGGCCTCTTTGCCGGGTGCGATCGGTGCGGAAGCGAAGCCGCGGTGCCGGCCCCGATCGAGGCCCTCATGACCAGGATGGTCGAGGCGCGCAGTGACCGTGGCCTTCGCACTGTGTGATGGTGAGAGCTGAATGCCGCGGTGCCGGCCCCGTCGAGGCCCTCAAGGATGAAGACGCCCAGGCGCGGCTGCGCGGCTTTCGCGTTGGGTAGATCGAAGGAGGCAATCTGCTGCGGTGCCGGCCCTGACGAGGCCCTCAAGGACCAGACACGCTCGCGCTTCAAAGGGTCCAGCGCTGCATGGCCTACGGCAGCGGCGTGAGGTGTCGGCTGGGTGGTGGTGCCCGCCTTGATTCATACGCTCATGACCAGATCGCGGCGGAAGCGGCGAGGGCGGCTGAGCTGGGTGCGATCGGTGCGGAGGCGAAGGCCGCAGTGCCGGCCCTGGATCGAGGCCCCGAAGGACCAGGAGATAGGCAGCGGGTCAACGCGCAAGGATTTCGAGTCGGTAAGTTCGTGGGCCGATGACGCTCTTGAAGATCGACCCGGAAGCGGCGAGGAAGGCGGGCGGCCTGCCGCCGCCACTCATCCTCCGAGGAGCAAGTGACGCGCAGGGAGTGAGGACTGCGCGCTGAACCACTCGATGGCCTCTGAAGTCAAGAGAAAACGCTCCACGCGGAAGCTGGGAACTGGAGCTGAGGCCGAGCACGCAGCGCTAGAGGACGAGGGCGGTCATCTCCCTGGTAGGAGAGCGGTGCGGTGAAGGTGCCGCCGACGAGAAGCCCCGGCCTAGCGTGATCATTGGCGACGCGGACCAGGACGGTCTTGCGCTGAACCCGCGGCGGGGTTGGCCAGCGTCACCGCCAAAGGGGCGCCCCCGGCTCGACCTTTCTGCCCAGAAGCAGGCCGACGCCGGCCATCGAGACGTCCTGATCCCGACGGGGCCGAAGCCCTCCGCCGCCGACGAGGAACGGGCAGGAGGTGCCAGTTCACCGGGCAGCGTCCCGCCTGGTGCTGGTCTGCTGGTTTCGGCCATGTGGCCCTTCCGGACGTCGCCCGTTCGGCTCGGGATGACTCAGCTTCCCCGGACGGGGCCGCCTCCGCACGAGCGAAACCGCCCCTTCCGTCGCAAGCCCACACCTGAAGCGGCATCTCCGTGCCCGCCCCGCCAACAGAATTCGCCGTGGGCTGCGTGTGGGCAGGCCGCGGCGCCCGCGCCCGTGGCGTCGCCAACTGCACGTGCTTACGCGCGGCCGCGGCTCTGGTAGTCTCCCGAACATCACCCAGGAGAAGCCCCCATGACCGCCCGCCGAGCTGGCCTGCTCGCCGCCCCGTTGACCCCGCTAGCGCTGGTCGCCATCACTGCCCTGGCCGAGGAACCGAAGGCCACAAGGTCAGCGCGTCATCGACGGCGACACACGATCGTCAGGCTGACTCGACGGCAAGGAGACGAAGGCGTTTCGATCGTGGCGTGGACACGCCTCGAGACGGTCCACCCCAACAAGCCGGTCGGCTGCTTGGCAAGGAGGCCAGCACCTTCACCAAGAAGCTGCTTCCGAAGGGGCAAGGCCGTGACCATCGAGCACGACCAGCAAAGATCGGACAGGCACAGCTTACGTCTTCGTCGAGAAGGACGGTGGCAAGAAGGTCTGGTGGCCAACAAGGAGATCATCCTCCAGGGCTGGCTTCTATTACGGCAAGTACCCCTACGCCAAGGAGAAGATGGAGGACTCAGCGCTGCTGAGAAGGGGAGGCCCATGATGCCGCCGCGGCCTTTGGGCCGACGAGCAGGCGGAGGCGAAGACCGAGAAGGACAAGGGCAAGGAGAAGGAGTGCTGACGCGAAATCCGTCGTCTACGTCACCAAGAGCGGCACCAAGTATCACGCCGAGGCTGCCGCCACCTGTCCAAAATCCAAGATCGAGACGACGTCATGAGGCGAGAAAGGGCTACGGTCCTTGTTTGGTGCAAACCGCCCCAGTGACCCGGTCATTCTCGACAACCGGTGCAAAAAAGGCGCGTGATGGAGTAACGACGAGAGGAGGCACTGGACGACAAGGAGACCGCATGAGCGTCACCAGCGAAGCCGACATCGAATATGACAGTCTGGGCACAGAGCGCGGTGAATCGAGTCCCAGACCGGGAACCGGGCTTTGGCCGGGCAAGGATACAGCTACGATCAGGCCGAGGTAGCATGGCTCTCCACAACGGATCTCCTGTTACTGGTCGTCATTCTCCGTCGTCTGGCACTTCTTCGGCTTCCTCTGGACTGTCGGTGCGGTGCTTCTGTTCGCCGTGGGTCGCCGCGGCGGTCCTGACCGGGCCGTCTCCCCAGCGGGTGCGAAGATTCTCCTGAAGAAAGGTTCCGGCTGCCGGTTGATGGCTGCCTGCTCGCCCGCGACGTTGCGCCGCTATGGGGCTTGTCTGATTCGAGCGGGAGTTACTGCGGGCGGATGACCACGGCGTCCCGATCGTCGCGGCCCGCCAGCTTCTGACATGAGCTGGACCGCGTCCTCGCCGAGCCGTGCCGAAGTGCCGCCGCCGAGCTGGTCGCTGCCCTGGAGGTGGCCGGCGACACGAAGCCGCCGGGCTGCTGGCGAAGTGGTCGTCCGGCTGCCGCCCACGACCATCGGGGTTCACTGCCTGCTGCTGCTGGCGATCCGTCGCGCCTGCGACCAGGGGCGTGAGCGGGCGCTGCGCTTGCTGCGATCACTTCTCCCCGGTACGCCGAACTCGTCAGCGGCATAAGGAGTGCTCGGAGGCTGCCCGGACAAGCTGCGCGCCCGAGTACCGCAACCCCGGCCTGCCACGGCACCGGAAAGCTCACCCGCGCGAATACGTTTCCTCTTCGTGAACCTGCTGGTCATCCGCGAGCGGCTGGCGCAGGGACCGCCGCGGCCCCGCCGAGCTGATGCGTGGCGATTGCGGCTGCTTCCACCACCACCTCGCGGAACACAGGCAGGGGCCGCCCTGAGATCGAAACGCAGTAGGGATAGCCGCTCACCATCGGCGAGGTTTGCCGCGATTCTCCTTGCCCCCGTCGCAGGCCGGCCGCCCTTGGAGTGACTCATCCGCCCACACCGGCGGCCCACAACAACGAATAGATGACCGCCGCCAGGGTCGCCCCCAGCGGCAGCGGTGGTCAGCCAGGCGAGAAGGATCGAGAACCGTTTTCGCCCGCCGAGCCGGCTACGACGCCGACGCCGAACAAGCCGCACCGACGGAGACGTGAGTGGTCGAGACCGGCAGGGCGAACCGCTGCCGCAGCCGACCAGCAGCGACGTGACCAGGTTCGCCGTCAGCCCCTGCCCCGGCGTCATTCGGGTGATCTTCTTTGCTGACCGTTTCAGCAATCTTAGCGAGTGGATCAGCCCGCCGACGGCCATGACCAGCCCCACCAGGACCAGGCCCAGGTCCGGCGAGGCGCTCGGCGGCGATCATCAGGGCGACGATCTTGGCGTAACAGTTGAGCGCGCGGGCGCCGACCGCCAGCGCTGGCGAAGTGCAGGTTGCCGGCCGCCAGTCGCCCGCCTCCAGCCCCACGACGCCCCGAGTAAGCTGCCCACACACGACGACGTGTCCGCCACCATGACTTCCGCCCTCACCAGCGTGCTGCCCCGGCAGAGTTGGCGGCCACCTCCTCGTAGGTGGCACCGACACAGACGCAGGTGCGCCGGCTGACGCCAGCGGCGTTGCGGAGCCAGCGGAACAGCGGTAAAGCCCGACCGTGAGGGCCATCGACACGACGGGGCTGCACAGCAGCGGCAGGACGAACGAACCGGCCAGCTTTCGAGAAGGCGACCTGCCCGGCCGTCGTGACCAGGCCTCGCGCCGACCAGGCCGCCCGTCGTGCCGCGTGGTCGAGACGGGCAGACCGAGGAACGTGGCGAGCAGCACCGTGCCGGTCGCCGAGGCTGACGGCGAGCAGGAAGGCGGTCTGCCTGATGACCTCGTCGGGGACCAGCCCTTGCCCTTGAACGAGTCCACCAGCCCGCCGGCAAGGTACACGCCAGCAGCGAGCCGGCCAGTGTGCTGACGGTCGCCCACGCCAGCGCGGCCCGGTAGCCCGCTCGCTGCAGCTGAACAGCGTGGCGACGCCCTTGAAGTTACTCTTCGGCATCTGCCAGGCCAGAACAGGACCGCCAACGCCACGAACACGAACGTCGTCACGACTTCCACGTCACCTGCGATTCGTCCAACCTGGATAACGTAGGTGCCCGGACAGGAAGGACATTGCGGCGTGGGAAACTGGTAACTGGGCGTTATCTCTGCCGGTCGATAATCAACATCGTGCTATCACTTTGGTGCCATTATTAGCACCTGTTATGGCGAATTGCGCCGAACAGGGAGAGGACGCCTCGATCGGCTTTTCCATTGTCCGTGCCAGGATCCCCTTGCCCGGGCGCAAGGATCGGATGTGAAGATGGCGAAGAAGCCCGGACGCCTTCCCTCTCCTCGTGAGCGCCCGCGTCCGAACCTGACCACGACCGTTCTGCCGCACATGGTCAGCTCGACCTGTGACGGTATCCGCCAATGACCCTCGACCAACAAGAAGATACTCGCTGCATGCCTTCCCCAAATCACGGCGGACGAAATGTCTCAGCGCGTCGGGTGTTCTTTCATCTACCTGGCCTCTACGGCCTGCCTGGCCTGCGGGCGAAAAATTCACCCCGGCCTGGCATCATCAAGACCGCGACGTCGAGTTTCCGGCCCCCGAAGCTGTCTTTTAGAGTGTTCCCAGGAGATCATCCCGCCCGACGATGACGGTTGCCAGCGCGGCAGCTGATGGTCGGCGTCGAGGGGTTGACCTTCCGCGGGGCGTCGATCACCGCAGCACGGTGCAAAGAGATCTCGCCTTGCCGCCTGCTCCATCGCGATGCGCATTACGTCGGCTCGTTGCCGCTGGAGGCGTACGGCAGCGGGCTGAGGGTCGGTTGCCGACGCCTGCCTGCCGGAGTAGCCTGCCTGGTGAAGCCCCATGCCGCGACAGCAGTGAGTGCCCAGTGTTGAGCTGCCCTGACGCCTTCACGCCCTGCTGCTTGGCCGCCGTCGCGCTGGTATTCTTCGGCTGCGTGCCCCCGCCCCAACTACGCCCACGCCCGACCCGCTGGCCGGCCTGCCGCACGTCGCGGACGTCCTGGTCGGGGGCCGGCCGACTCGCCGGTGATCCACTTCAGGAACTGGCATCTGGTCAGCCCGGAGCTGTTCGAGCAGGACGTCTGCACCAACGCTGGCTATGACCTGACCGCCGAGGTGAGCCGCGTTTACATTGGACCACCTCGACGCGGTCGAGTTTGTAGCAGGCCCAGATCGAAGCCAACCTGCGCTGCTGAGGCGAGGCACCCCATCGTTGGTCCATTTCGTCGAGGCTGGTTGACGATGTCGAGGCGTACGCCGATGACATGGATCACCCTTTGGCCGTGACGGGGATAGCTGCGAACAGGTCCGGCGTTGACGGTCATCACGATACATCGTGGTCATTGCCGCCATCACCAGGACGGGCGGCACCCGGCCCGGCGGCAGATACAGGAACGAGCCGATCGTATCGCGTCCGTCGCCGCCGGTGGCGACGGTAGGTTAATCTGGGTCGAACCCACTCGACGTTCAAGTGAGCTGGCGGATGGTGTCGTCGCCGAGGTTGCTGTGCGAGCGGAAGGCCAGGCCGCCGCTGTTGACGCCAACCGCGGTAGATCGCGATGACGTCGCTGCTGCAGCCGCCGTCATACGTCGCCCTGAGACGCGCCCACGCCGACATCGGTACCGTTGGCGTCCATCGTGAGTGGTGTCATCGCCGGCTGCCGCCGCTGTTGACGACCAGGCTGGCCATCGCCTGATGTCATGGCCGCCCAGATCGGCGGGAATTTTCGTCGTGCTTCGGACGTCGGGTCGAAGTTGCTGCCCAGGCCGACCGTGACGTAGCGGAACTGGTGGGCTGCCAGGTCGGCGTCGAGCTGATACGTCACGATGTCGTTGCCGCCCTGGTGCCGACGTTACGTAGCGGGATGCCGGTGGTGTTGATGCGACACCGGTCGCATCGCCGGTGATGTTGCCCAGGCCGTCGTCGCGACGCACCACCGTGTCGTTGGCCCCGTCGCACAGGGACCGTCATGCGCGCCCGTGACCTGACCATCGGGGCCGGGATTGACGCGGTTTCGAGCGACTCCAGGCGGAGCCGAGTGGACTGGCAGCGCATGTGCATACCTTTCCGAGATTCGGAGTGAGGGTTCGAGCCGAGGATCGGCCCCGGTTCCGAAGCGGGGCTGCCGTCCTCTTCACACACAGAAATGCGCGCGGCCGGCGTTTGTGACCGGGACGAGAAGATCTCCAGAGCGAAAAGATGGCGGCGATCGGGTGGGCCGGTATCTCGGACAAAGAACAACCCTGGAGGGTTGGCCCTCGGGGGCGTACGCCGCGGCTGCTGTCCTTGTCGGTCTACTACTGATTCTCGGCCAACCTGCCGATGTCGTCGGCGACGTGATCGGCCCGGCGGTGATGCCGAGGCCCTCGGGGCCTGCTGGCCATCGCTTTTGCGGCAGCAACACAACCGAACGAAGCACAT
>ERZ1370068.10813-contig-9478_pt1 | contig 43919 bp, 69 predicted proteins | sample MGYA00561227_ERZ1370068 | MGnify/ENA primary metagenome ERZ1370068 (study PRJEB38410, sample SAMEA6850437) | metagenome | study: Metagenomic assessment of the ecological functions of the soil: analysis of the soil microbiota associated with the...
GCTACGTATTGCTCCATGTTTGCGTATCATCCCGCAGGCATAAACAGCGGCAAAATCGTAAATCGCCCCGACGCCTGACTATAAGAGGAGAGAGTTCGCCCAGCCCGTAGTAGGCAGGCGACAACGACGGATTCCAGGCTGCCCTCGTCCAGAAACATTAGAAATTCCTGCCCAATGCCAGCCAGATAATCAACACCAAGCGTCAACAAATCGTCGACATTCCCTCGCGCGTCGGCAGCCATCTGCTGGCTTCCAGCAACACGCCAGGTCTGCTCAGCAATCGGCCAGCTTCGATGCCATGTTTTCGCGAGAGGCCGATTCTCATCGTTCACAGTGCAGGTGTATTCATACGGCGAGGGATTGCTCCGGACTGCAAAAATAGCGACCCCAGAACTGCGGCGTGGCGCCGATAAGCTGTGTCGCTTCTTCAATCGAGCGCGCGTGACCTCGGTCTGTGCTATCCGCGCTTGGAATTCTTGGCTCATCGTACAAATTATATCCAGTGTGCGCGCAGCTCATGCCGGAGCATCACGCCATTCTGCGGTGGCATGTCTGGTGACGTTTTGCAGACGGCGACTTCTCGGTGGTGCCCATGGGCGGTGAGCTGCAAAGCCTAACATTAGTCATTTCGTCTTGAGGTTTGCTTTCCACGGGGGCGGATTTGAATCTTTGCCTTGTTCCGTTGTCATGAAGACAGTGTTCGCTCATCTGTTTGAGCTTGAGCACAGCTTGTTCGGAGAAGAGGCCGACCATGCAGGCCAGGGCGCAGAAACCATATTGGCTTGTTTGCATGGAGCTTGCCTGGGGTGAAAAGAAGCCGCCGCGAACAACGAAATAGAAAAGGACGGCGAGAATTGCGCCGCAAAATGGCAGGAGAAGGTATTTCGGGATCCAGCTTACGCACGAGGTTGCGGTTGCCCACATACCAATAGGCCGACCGTAGCGCGTGAACCAAGCTGCCGAGAGCACCAGCCGTCATCACCAAAATGAGAAGCCGTTCTCATCCGACATCTTCCAAGTCACGCCAAACAAACTAACATCGCGTTCGGCCGCAGGCGGTCGGGTCGTCTGTGCGCCACACTCTCGCCGGTTGCCGGAGCCGGTCCCTCGGCAAAGGGGATCAGGCAGGAGAACGATCAGGATGTAAAACAGGAGCGCAGCCAAGGCGACGAGAGAAGTTAGGATCGACACGATGCCCTGCCGACCCCCACGCGGCTCGAACCTGGGCCGTCTGTTTGAACGCTGGACGATTCGGTCGTGTTCACGGAGCGTTTGTCCGTTGATAGCTTGCAGCGCCTCTTTGTCCAGATGATCACGTTTGCTGGCAACGCCGATCGCATAACCGCTGGCGTTTTAGGAGGATCACTGCGAGCCGCGTAGCCGAAAGCCGCCAGTCTAGTTCGGCACCTGCAACGGATGAACATGATGGTATGCCGCGACGCCAACCGCTGCAATGCGTGGAAGCGCGCGATCAACCGTCAGAATCATGCGTTACGTTGCACTAGTTCGGCACACAACCAGGATCAAGATTGCCCAAGCAAACGTCAGTGAGATCGTTGCTTGACAGTGTCTCGCCAACATAAGTTTACAGGTGAGTTGATCGCCTAACGCTTGCCCGTTGGATCAGGACTCATCGAGCCAACATGAGGATAAGGCATGGACTCGTGCAGTTGAGTTCAGTGCTTGAGACGAGGTCTCGCAGGCAATTGCTTGAAGAAGGATTCCCTGGTGACGCGCACCGGCGCGGGACGTCGGCGAAAATCCGCGCTGCGACCGCGCATCATATCGCTCGCCCAAGGGCTCGAGCCAGCGCGTCTTCTCGCGTTATATCGAGCTCTTCAGCACCAAGCGCCGGCGGGTCGTGCTTGGCTCCGGCCACAAGTGATCTCGTGATACAATAAATGCTCGGTATTCCCACCGAACCCATGAAACGCATCGCGATTGTCGGAGGAGGCCCTGGCGGATTGTTCACCGCGCGGCTTCTCACCGAAAAGCTCAACGACCGCATCGACATCACCCTCTTCGAGGCGGCGCCGCGGCTCGGCGGCAAGGTCCTGACCGCGCGCTTCGAAAAAAGCGGGATCGCCTTCGAGGGCGGTACCGCGGAGCTATACGATTACTCCATGCACGGCCTCGATCCTTTGCGGGACCTGGTGAAGGAGCTGGGGCTCAGAGGCCATGCCGTTCCAGGGCGGGGTGGTGGTCCCTGGGCGATCGGATCCTGCGCGGCGCCGACGATATCCGTCGCGCCTACGGGGTGCGGACCCTCTCCGCGATCCGCGCCTTCCACCGCCAGTGCGCCGAGATTCTCGATACCGAGGACTATTACGAGGGATCGTGGAACGAGGAGAACGCCAGCGTGCTCTCCTCGATGACGTTTGAGGAGCTTCTCCAGCGCGTGCCCGATGAGGCCGCGCGCCGTTATCTTCTCACCGCGGTAAGAAGCGACATCGCGACTGAGCCGAACTCCACCAACGCCCTGAACGGCATCAAGAACGTCCTCATGGACAATCGCCGTTATCTCAAGCTGTACGCGATCGCGGGCGGGCTCGAGCAGCTGATCGCGAAGCTTGCGGCGAGCCTGCGGGCGAAAATTCTGCTGCGCCACCGCGTCACCGCGATCTCGCGCTCCGGCGAGAACTATGTCGTGCACGCGGGAGGAAAGCGCTACCCCTTCGATGTCGTGGTGCTCGCGGTGCCGGATTACTATCTGAGACGCATCGAGTTTGAGGACGGAGATCTGCGTCGCGCGATGAGCGCGCACTGCAGCTACTACGATCGTCCCGGTCATTACCTGCGCGTGACCGCGCTCTTTCGCACTCCGTTCTGGCGGCGCAAGGTGCCGGGCAATTACTTCATGATCGACGCGTTCGGCGGGGCCTGCGTTTACGATGAGTCGAGCCGGTTCGACGCGCGCGGGAAGGGCGTTCTGAGCTGGCTGCTCGCCGGGCAGGACGCGATGATGCTTTCCAATCAGGACGACGACTCTCTTTGCCGCAAGATGATCCATGCGTTGCCCGGCCCGCTCCGGGATCAGGCCGCGCGAGAGCTCAAGGAGGGCATGGTCCACCGCTGGATCGGCGGAATCAGCGCGCTGCCGGGCGGGGTTCCGCAGAAAGATCTGCAGTCGCGGCACCTGCCGGAGCCGCGCCGCCACCCCGACATCCTGGTGGTGGGCGATTACCTGTTCGATTCCACCCTGAACGGCGTGATGGACTCCGCCGATTACGTGACCGACGTGCTGTTGACCCGCAGCCTCGCCGAGCGCCGGCCCAAGGCGGTCGGGATTCGCCGCGATTATTTCGATCTTTACGACGGGAACCAGAGCTACGAGGAGTCCTTCCACGAGTAACTTCGACGCGAAGTACTGCCGGTGGATCTCATGCGCGAGATCTGGAAGAAGAAGCCTCCATACCGGCTGCTGGACGTTGGATCGGCGAGCGGGCTCACGCTGAAGGAGTTTCAGAAGCTGGGGGTTGAAGCCTGGGGCGTCGAGAAGAGCGCGCACATCCACCGCCGCACGCCGGCCGCGCTCCGCCGGCGCAATGTGCTGGGCGACGTGCGCTCGCTTCCCTTCGAGTCGGATTTCTTCGATTTCGCCTACGAGACCTGTCTTTGCTATCTGCCGCCGAGAGACGTCGAGCAGGCGATCCGCGAGCTGCACCGGGTGGTGAAGGTCGGCGTTTATTTCGGCGGCATCACCTCCGACATGACGAGGGAAGTGATCGAGGAGCACGACCTGCTGTACGAAGTGCAGACGGTGATGACGCTCTGGCAGTGGTCCGAGCTTTTCCTGAAGAACGGCTTCCGCCTCGCCTCGGTGAGCCCGCAATCGCTCGAGCGAGTGTGGCGAATCGAGACCAAGGCCAACGAGGGCGATTTTCCGTGGTACACCGGCGCGGACGCGATGCGCTTTTGCTTCTACACGAAAATCCGCCAGGACGAGGAAGCGGAGCTACATGTCCGCCTGGCGCTTCGCTCAGCGACGATGTCCTCATCGGCGATTCTTTTCTGCACCGCCAGAATTGTCCGCGATCCAGGATGACGGCAGCGGGGACGGCGCCGCCACAAATTTGTAATGGCGGGATTCTAAAACTTTCCTATCGGAGTTGCTCGCACGCAAGGTCCACTCGTCCCTCGGCCGCTCCAACCTCACGTGCGGTCAGACTAACTTGGGAGGTCGCACAAGGCCATTCTATCAAGACGGAGACAACGAGGCGGAGTGTTCTATTCATCCGGCATTCCGCACACACTGATCAGCTTCAGCAACACACCATTCGTCCACCCAAATCCATCCTGTCCTGGGTATTCACCTCCGCCGGCCAGCTTAGTAATGTCCTTCACGTCATACTTCTCCATTAACTTGCCGGTTTGCTTGAACACTTTCACGTTCAAGCTGAATCCAGCGTTCGGCGATATCTTTGGCGAGCGCGTCCTGCGCATAGTTCTGCAGCCCTTTTATGGTGAGCCACTGGAGCGGAGCCCAGCCGTTGGGAGCATCCCACTGCTGTTTTGTCTCCTTGAGGGTTGTCACCACACCACCGGGTTGAACGAAATTCTCTTTCAGAACTTTGACGATACCTCTCTATCCGTTCGTTTGGCACAAGTTCAAAGAATAGAGGTGCTACTCCAGCCAGCGTGATTTCTTGGCCGAGTTCGCCCTTGGTATCACAATCAACATACCAGTTGGCATCAGGTGACCAACAGTATTGATTGATCGCGTTCTTTCTTTGTTCGGCTCTTTCGTCAAACTCTTTTGCAAGCGCGAGATCATTCTTCGCGGCGTCACCTCTCACTCTGAACGCCCTCGCCAATGTAACTTCCAGATGATAGAGGAGGCAGTTGAGATCGACCGGTACCAAGTCAGTAGTCTTAATCGTGGTGATATTTTGGCCATCGGCGAACCAGCGACTGCTAAAATCCCAGCCACTCTCTGCCGCTGAGCGAAGATTGCGGAATATTACTTTCGGATCTTCCTTCGAGGCTTCACTGGTCTCCACATCTTGACGGTATGATTCCGGCCGCGGGGTATCCAACTGGTCGTAATACCGATTTAACACACTGCCATCCGGCATCTTTACGGTATGCTTCGTAGGGCCAGTTTCATCCATCCAGTAATTATACTCTTTTTGCAATGCCGGTAGATATTCCTGATACACTTCGTTCCCTTTACCTCCGCTAATAATTCCACCATGAGCGAGAAGAAGAGGCGGTTGCGAGCGGCTGAGATAGTAAGACCGATTGCCATTCGGAATAAATCCATACCGGTCAATCAGAGAGGCGAAATTCTTGATCATGTTCTCTATCATATCGATTTCGTCACTCTCTCTTGAGTCCCAACATGGTGAAGTAAGAGTCCCAGTAATAAATCTCACCGAAACGGCCGCCGGGAACGATGTACGAATAGGGCAAGGCGAGTAAGGAACTCCCTTCTACGGGCTTCGAAGGATCTCTGACGCAATACTCGCCACAGCCTCTTGATGTGGGTCGTAATATCATCCGGGTCTGGCGGACGCGTGAAATTCGCTCGCGACAAACGCTTTCAGGTCGAAGTTGGGTTCCTTTACCAGGCGCTGATAGTCAGCCATTATTTCCGACGGCTTGCGGATGGGAACGCAGTCCACAAAAGTCTTTTGATCAGGAAAGACTTCGTGCATTTGCACGTTCTGAAACAATGGACCGTAGAGCGTATCAGGACTCTGCTGTGCAAAACCGGTGCCAACGCAGAACGAACGCGGCGGGCAGGAGGGCTGGCCATCTTTCATGTTTAAAGGTGCATCACCGAGGAAAATTGCTAGCGTTAGGACCCTGAACTGAAGTTCAAATTCGGCTTCGCTACTCTTCTGCCTTGTTCCGGTCGATGCGTAGGCGTGGGCCGCGATAGGTTGAAGGCTGTTGGTGGCATCAGGACGCGCTGGCGCGCAAGCTGGTCGAGCTGAAGTTGTCATTCCGTTCGGTCACTTCCTGCGTCTGCAGAAGCGACTTAACGGAGTCGAATAGATGAATCTACAAGACCGATTCAGAACTCTCCGCGCCATCTGACATTCGGAGCCGTCAGCTGCAGGAGCGACTGGAGTGCGGCGGCACGTCAGCGAACGCCCGGACCCAGCTGGGAATACCTGAGTTTTTAACAGTCACTGGTAAGACGCGCTCGTATCCTCGCCGTCCGCCGGGTGGATTGCTCCACGCGCTACAGTCCACTCTGGGGTGGCTGAGCTCGGCGCTGACCAGAGCATCTGATCGATTTTCCAGGGATGAAAACCGATTCATCGCGGGACCTTATGAAGAGGAGCCGAATTCCCATGTTGTTCAGCTCGATATTTGGAGCGACTACGTATGTCCATTTTGCTATTTGGCTGAGCCGGTTATTGAACAAGTTGAGAAGGAGTTTTCGGATTTGGTCAGAGGTGAGGTGGCGGGCCTACGAACTTCGTCCGGATCCCGTCCCACCCTAGATCCGAATGGCGAGTATCTGCATCGCGTGTGGGGCCAAGCAGTTTATCCGATGGCGGCCGAACGCGAAATCAATCTTCGCCTTCCTCCCGTGCAACCGCGAAGTCGACTTGCGCATGAAGCCGTTGCCTTCGCCCGACTCCATAACAAAGACCTTGAGCTCCATCATGCGATCTTTCGGGCATTCTTCGAATCCGGTGAAGATATCGGAAAGCCTGACGTGCTGGTTAAGACTGGCTGTGAAACTCGGCCTGGAAGAGGCTGCTCTTCGAAAAGCTTTAGCTGAAGGTGAATTTCGCGACGAGGTGCTCGCGGACGAAACGCTTTCACAAAAGCTCGAGATTGTGGGAGTGCCTGCGACTCTTTCATTCGGCCGGACGGAGTGCCCATCGAAACGGCCGCGCGCGAGTTGAAGGCGCTCAGCCCTACGAGACGTTCCGCACGGAAGTGGAGAGCTGTCTTGAGGACGCCAAGCCAAAGTAACTGCGTTAGTTTGATGATAGGAACACATGCCAGCTCAACCCGAGCCCTGTAAGCTATTCCGACTCGCGCAAGGTTACCGGGTGGGTGAGGTGCTCTACATTCCTAGTCAGGCGGCAACGCTCGCTTTGCCGGCGCAAAACGGTCGTAACGGAGTCCGAAGTCGCGGCTTCTAAATGTGGATTGCGCAAAATGCTGCCGTCCTGACCACCCTCCCACGCCGCTCGGACGGTTTTCTTGCACTCTCGAACCTTGTTCAGCGCCTCGTCGTCCTCGCAGCGTGTTTGACTTTCAGGCGCATTTTTGTCATTATGACTTACTCCGCTTTCGGCTTCAGACTCCGGCCAACCCCGTAGGGCCAAGAGGCGATCTCCCTCAGTAATTACGTTATGTCCAAGCACGACTCGCAAGAGAGCTTCAAGCGAATTAGCCGCCGGAGTTCTTTGAAGGTAAAATCGGTCGGCGCCAGTTTATCAGGCGGGCTGCGCAACTGGGAATTTCCATTGCCATTCTGAACCGGCTGGCTCCCTACGCGCTTGCTGCGAACGAGAACTCTCGTTGATTCAGACCCATCGGTTCCTCACGAAGCGCCCGTTACAAAAGAGCGGATCGAGTTCTCTGAAATCGAAGCCGTACAAGGGCACGACGATCGACGTCATGGTAGCGAAGACCACGGTTGGGGACGGGCTGAAGTACTGGACGAAGCTCTGGCAGGAGGAGACAGGTGGCCAGGTGAATGTGGCCGAGGTTCCAATCGACGCGCTGCACACGCAGATTTTCGCGGATCTCTCGACCGGGCGCGGTCGTTACGACTCCTACATGACGGGTGCGTGGTTCTACGGCGACTATTTTACGGGCAAAGAACCGTATCATCGTCGAGAGTCGAGCCGTTTCTGAAGGATCCGAAGTATCCCTACTGGGACCCGGCAGAGTTTTTCCCGGCGATGAAGAATCTCTATACCTGGCAGGGTAAATTGTACGGCGTGCTATTCGACGCCGATGCGCAGATTCTCTATTACCGCAAGGACGTGCTCAGCAACCCGGAATTCCAGGAGAAATTCAAGGCAAAGTTGGGCTACGATTTACCAAATCCGCCCAAAGACAGCGAAGGAGATGCTCGATGTGGCAACATTCTTCACGGGCTGGGACTGGAACGGTGACGGGAAAAACGACTGGGGAATCTCGCTGCATGCCAAGGTCAATGAACAGGGATTCTTTCATTTCCTGACACTGGCCGGAGCATTCGTGGTCTCGCCGGACAACAAGTATTTCTTCTTTAACCCCGAAACAATGAAGCCCCTGATCAATTCCGAGGGGCATCTGCGCGCGCTGGAACACTATGCAAAATTTCTGCCCACCGGGCCCAAGGAAGCCATCAGCTGGACGCTCGGGCAGGGTTGGAATTTGTTTCTTTCGGGAACTGCAGTGCTTGAACCGACTTGGGGCGACCTGCCCACCTTTGCTCAAGAAAAGGACAAGTCAAAGGTCCGAGGAAAAATTGGGGCGGCACCGATTCCTGGAACGGGCGAAGCCTTCGACCCGATTAGCGGGCAAATGGCAGAAGTTACGATCTTAATCAGGTCGGCAATACGAACGGCGGAAGCTGGCACTGCGTGATTTCACGCTTCTCGAAGAAGAAGGAGGCCACCTACGATTTCCTCGCGTTCATGGCGAACAAGAAGAACGCATTCTACAACACAGACCCATGGTTTCACCGGCGTCCAACCGGGCATGAAGTATGAGTTTCTTCCTCCGAACGGCACTGGAAGTCTCGAAGAGTGGGTCAGCCAGGGTTGGAACGCGGATGACGCCACAGGCGTATATGCACGGTTATTACGACAATCTCGCTCTGAAGACTCAAATGGAGTGCATCTGCGCATCCCAGGCGCCGCGGAATACTGGCACGAGCTGGACGTCCGCGTGTCCGCGGTTTTGGCGGGACAGACCACTGCGAAAGCAGCGCTCGACGACACCTACAAGGCATGGGAGCAGATCACGGAACGCTATGGTCGAGAGGGCCAGAAGAAGCTCTATCAGGCTTCCTTTGTCTCGTGATTTATTCGTGGAAGCAGCTTTGCTGCATCTGCCGACGCACGGTTCGCGCCGGAAGGAGGTCGCGTTCTCGCGTGTCGCATCGGTGATCGACGTCGCATGTTCCGAGTACAGTAACTGAAGAACGGACGTTGGAAAGCATGGAGCGAAGTCTGACAAGAGCGCGGATTAGATCGGAAAGAAGCGTTCAAATACGCGATGCTCGCCCCGGCGGTGCTTTGGGTTATCGGGTTCACGTTCTTTCCCGATTTTTTCGGCGGTTAACTATAGCCTGGCGAACTACGTCCTCGGTCGTGGCATCACCGGCTACGTCGGCCTTCAGAACTTTGTAAACGTCCTGAGCGATGGCGGTTTCTGGCACAGCCTGCTCATTACCCTGATCTACGTCGTTGTCTCCGTTCCGATTGAGGTTGTGGTGGGATTTCTGTTGGCCTGGATCATTACGGTCGGCCTGCCTGGCAAGAGGGATCTTTCGAGCGATCTTTACCGCACCGCTGTTCACGATGGAGGTCGCCATTGGCTATCTTGGCGTGACGATGTTCACTTCTCAGGGAGGAATGGTCTCGACTCTCCTGGGCTGGATCGGGCTTGAGATTCCTTGGATGGCGACGGCGACCGGGGTTTGGCCGCGGCGATTCTGCTGGATATCTGGCAATGGACGCCATTTGTTTTCTTGATGGCGCTGGCTGCGCTGGCCGCGATTCCCAACGACATCTATGACGCTGCCATGTTGGAAGCTTCGAATCATTGGCAAGTCTTGTGGCATGTCGGATTGCCGCTTGCCTGGCCGGTGATGACCGTGGCGATTCTGTTGAGGGTGATCGAAGGGCTGAAAACGTTCGGGTTGCCGTTCGCTTTGACGAGCGGTGGACCGGGAACAAGCACCCAGCTTTTCAGCATTAAAGCCTATCTCACCACGATCCAGTTTTTCGATTTTGGCCGCGGCTCGGCGATGGGCATTCTCTACCTCATCATGGTTTCGGTGGTCATCACGGTGTTTTTTCAGCAGATGAGAAAGCGTTTGGAATAGCCGTTATGGAAAACCTCTTGTGGATAAATTCGAAGCCGGCGGAGCAAGGCGATCCTTTCTGTGAGTCGCCATCGTTGCAACCCTCTGGGTTTTGGGGCCCTTTCTCTGGGCCATCAACAACTCGTTTAAGACTCTGGAAGCCACCTTTCCACGGGTGCAATCATTCCATTTCTCAACTTCCAACCGACGCTCGATTCTTGGAAAGAGGTCGCTTGGCAATCCGAACTCCTTGAAGTCGATGGTCAACAGCGCGGTCGTTGCGCTTGGAACTACCGTGCTCGGTGCTGATCCTTGGAACTCCGGCGGCCTACAGCTTGGCGCGGTATGAATTCGTAGATCGGCAGCAAAGATATCGCGCTGTGGTTCCTTTCGCAGCGCGTGTTACCCCCGTGGTGGTTTTGGTTCCCTTCTATGTCCTGATGGTGCGATTTGCGTCTGCTTGATACCTGGCTGGGGCCTCATTCTTGCATACTCGACGTTCAATCTCGCATTTTGCGTCGTGATCATGCGCGACATCTTTCGCGACGTGAGCAAGGAGGTGGAAGAGGCGGCCAGGATCGAGGGCGCCAATCTCTGGCAGATTTTCTGGATGATCGCGCTTGCCGCTTTCGTTGGACGGATTGATCGTCACGGCGGTGATTGTTTTCTCCTTTTCCTGGAACGAGGCGCTGTTCGCGTCGGCGCTTACCTCGCAAGGATGCGCGCGACCCTTCCCTCGTTTATCCTGGCGTCGCGCAGCACCCGCGGCGTCGATTTCAATGTGGCCGCAGTGAACACGATTCTCGCGATCGCACCACCGGTTATCATGTCGTTCTTTGTTCAGCGATACCTTGCCCGCGGACTCTCCTTCGGCGCCGTGAAGGGATGAATACTAGCGACCAGCAAGGATCCACTAGTCCGGCGGATACCGCCGGACCGATGATCGACGAATGATCTCCGGGAGTTCGCCGGGGCGATAGCGTTTGCTTTTGGCGGTCACAACCCGTGAGCGACCTCCCTCTAAACACCTAGGAGCACACGTGGCTGTAGTCGAAATTGCGAATGTATCAAAGCGCTACGGCGATGTGCCAGGCAGTTCAGGATTTCAACCTGACTACCAGGGATGGAGAATTTGTGGTGTTGGTCGGACCGTCGGGCTGCGGAAAACAACCACCATGCGGATGATTGCCGGACTCGAATCGGTGACCGAGGGCTCGATCCGGATTGGCGGCAAGGACGTTGTCGGAATGATCCCTATGGAGCGAGACGTCGCGATGGTATTCCAAAACTACGCGCTCTTTCCGCACATGAATGTCTTCTGGGAATCTTTCGTTCGGTCTGCGGCTCCGCAAGATGCCCAAAGCAAAACGATCGAGGAGGAAGTTCGCAAGGCGGCTAAGATTCTCAACATCGAACATCTTCGGCCCGCAGGCCGAGAGAATTGTCCGGAGGTGAAAGGCAGCGGGTCGCACTCGGGCGTGCCATCGTCAGGAAACCGAAGGTCTTCCTGATGGACGAGCCCCTCTCCAATATCGATGCCAAGCTGCGAGTCGAAATGCGCGCCGAGATCAGCAAATTGCAGCGTCGCCTCGCTGTGACGACTTTTACGTGACCCATGATCAGGTCGAGGCGCTCAGCATGGGCGATCGTGTCGTGGTGATGTTAAACGGCCGCATTCAACAGGTCGGCACGCTCCAAAGAGCTCTTCAACACCCCGACGAACCGCTTCGTCGCCGGCTTTATCGGCAGCCCCTCGATGAATTTTGTGCGAGCCCGTGTCGACGCGGATGGCGCAGTCTTTGCAGGGGATGATTTCCGGCTCCAGCCTCCGCGCAGCCTTAGCTCGAGCCGTTACACAGCGTGGTCTTCAGGATGTCTGGGTTGGTGTCCGGCCAGAGCATTTGAGATTGCACCACGAGCACCGGAGCGAACGCCAACAACCTTATTCGGAGCGTGGTCGAGGTGGTCGAACCGCAAGGCTCGACAACCATCATGCAGTTGAGCGTCGGCAAAGAAATTCGACTTATCGCCCAGTTTAACGAGCAGTTGGACCGCGAGCCCGGAACTCCGCGTCATCCTCTCGGTCGCCCCGGAATCGATTTATCTCTTCGACCCGGCGACGGACGAGAGCGTTCTGTTAATCGGATGTCACCGCGCTCGAGATCACTGGCGCTCCAACGTCGGGGTCGGTGAATTTACGATCGATTCTGAAACTCTGTTGACTCCGGGCTCGACTTGAGACCCTGAGTGACGAGCGGGGTGGAAAATCCGGGCAATGTGGCTGATTCCGGAGGCTTGCGATACTCGAAAGATTTGGAGAATCCCTTTCTTTTCGGCGGGCTCGAGCACAGAATACGCTATCGCTGGAACGTAAGTCGAGACTCGCAAACCGTCCGAGCTGATCACACACCTCCAGTCTCTTGCCTAAAGGGTCCCTTGGCAGAGTCTGTTCGTTGCTTGAAAACAGTAGACACCTAATTACCCGTAAAAGACGCGAAGGACGCTTTATGCCTTACATTAAACAAAGAACGTCGAGACGCCATTGCAGTGGCGATGCACCGAAAGATGCCGGAGAACTTAACTGCCTCACGAACATAGTCGACCAATATCTACAAAACAGAAGGTCTTCGATATGCGCACATAAATGAGGCGGTTGGAGCGCTCGAGTGCGCAAAGTGGAACTCTATCGAAGAGTCGCCGCCCCTATGCGAGGATCAAAGATGAAGGAATCGGGCGATGTTTATGGAAGCAACGTGGGTAGATAAGAAATCGTCGAAGCGGTCAGCAGCTAATGAAAGTGTCAGAAGATTTGTCGCCGTTGGGGTCCCTGTCATTGACACGTTCGGGCGCGGGTGAACCCCAGCGCAACGCTGGGTCATAGGGTGGCCGAAACCGTAACCATCTAGAGGAAGGAGCTCGCGACTTTCGCCTTCTTGAAAATCACATGAGAATACGTCCGTGGCCTTTCTTTATCCGCCTCTTCTTCTCCGGTATTCCGGCGCTGCTGTAGCAAGTGGTGTGGCAGCGCGCGCTCTTCACCATCACCTATCGGGACAACACCCGAATCGGCGACCGCGGTGGTCGCGGCCTTCCTGCTGTCGGCCTCGGGGCTGGGCCGCCTTTCGCCGAGCCGGCTGGGCGGCGAGCCGCTGAGCCGACGCAGTCTCCTCATCATCACCACGGCGTCGTCGGGGTTGTTGATCGGCCTGTTCGGTTTGGTGTCGCTGCAGATCTTCGATTGGGTAGGCCTGCGCTTCGGCAGCCAAGCCGTGGCGCAGACCGGGATCGTCGCCTTCGCGCCTGGCGTGGTGCTGCCAACGCTGCTCGCCGGGCGCGACCGCTGCACCGATCCTGGTCGCTTGCCTGAGATTGCTGCAGCGCGCCCACGTCGGCGCTGGCAGTCGAGCGATTCTCTATTTGGTCAACACGTCTGCGGATCACGCGTTCAGCCTGCGATATCGCGGCGGGTTTCCTGATGGAAGCTCTCGGGCCAGCGCGGGACCGTTGCTACCGCCGCGGCCCTGAATTTTGTGGTTGCGTGGCGGGGCCATCGTGCCAGCTGGACGCATGCACGCGCAGGCGGCGCAGGGATGCCAGCGAAGCCGGGCGGGGCGGAAGGCGGGGCGCCGGTCACCGGCGCGTTCGTCCTGAGCAAACCGCGCGCGTCGCTACTCGCCGCGCTTACCAGCTATCTGCCAGCTCTCGCCTTCAGGATCCTTCATGGTTCCGCGCGCCTGCATGCACTCGCGCTCGGGCGGATCGGCACGCGACTTCGGGCACCTCCTCGCCTTCTTCCTGGGCGGGATCGCCTTTGGCGGGCTCGCCGGGCGGCCCCTGTCAGCGAGGGCTCGACCGATGTTGCGCCTCGCGCATGCCCGGCCTCGTGCCGACCGCGCTGCTCGCGGCTGCCGCGGTGACCGCGCTGGTTCTGTGCGCCCGGGCATGGCGACTGGTGCCGCGACGGCGCCCTCGTGGCGCCGCTGGCGCCTCTAGGTCATGCTGGCGGCCGGCGTCGCATGGGCGGCGCTCTTTCGCGTGATCGCGCATCTGTCGAGTGACGCCCGATCGCGGCGTCGGCGCCGGGATCGGGCGGCTTTACCTCGCCAACGTGGCCGGGGCGGTCGCCGGCTGCCTGTTCGCCGGTCTCGTGCTCATCGGATCATCTCGCCACGACGGCTTACCGTCGCGCTGACCGTCGTCGGACTCGCCGTCGTCCGGGTGCTGTGGAGCGATGCAGAGTGCATCGGCCGATGCTCGCTGCAGCGATGGCCGGCCTAGCCGTGCTCTTGCGTCGCGACTTGGCGCTGCGGCGATCCCGCTTCTATGCGGATCTCATCGCAGACGCCTCCGGCGCCCGGTCCCAGGTAGTCGATCGCAAATGCTTCGAGCATGTGCGGTCGAGACCAAGGGCGGCGTCGCCGCGGTCATACGCGTGAGCGTCTTGTCTACCGGCGGCGGCGCGTTTGACGATGGCCGCGGCCATCGATCGACTTCGTCGGCAGCCGTCGGCGCGGCATCTTCCGCCCGTTTTCGGTGAGCGCCTTTCACCCGGCGCCGCAGACGCAGTTGCCTGATGATCGGGCTCTCCGGCGGCGCATGGAGGCCAGGCGAGTTAGTACGCCAACCGCCCGCAGCTCGACGAGCGTGGTGGTGGTCGCGACCGAAATGCGGGCGCTCGCCGGCTCGTCCCCGGCTATCCGAGGTCGTGGCGGGCCTGCTGGCCAACCCGCCGCCCGTCGGTCGTGCATCGACGACGCGACGCCGCTGGCTGCGCAACCATCGCGGCCAGAAGGCTTCGATGCCGCGACCGTGAACCCGACGTTCCACTGGCGCTCATGCGCCTCGAACGTGCTCTCCGGTGGAGTTCCTGCGTCCTGGTGGGGTCGGTGCTCAATCGGGCGGCATCGTCATGTTCAACGCGACCGGGTCACGCGGAGGTGCACCGGACCGCGGCGGCCGCGTTCGCAGAACGCCATGCGCCTCGCCAGTATGATGGTGGGCTAGCCGCGATCGGATCGAGATCCGATGTCGCGGCGTCTGGGAAGCCGTGATGGAAGGCTATGTTCATCGACGGCGCGCCGGTCGTTGGGCGACGGCGAGGCGGCCCGCGCGGCGCTCGCACGCAATGAGGCAGCGGCTCACGTGCTCTGTCGACATGCCGGGCTGCCAGCGCCGACGAGTGGGACAGCGTCGAGACCCGGCAGCACATCCTGGCGCGCACCGAGAGAGGAAGAGAGAGAGAGAAGAAGGCTTACGCGTGGTGACCAACGACAACATGGGACTCGAATGGCGCCGGCACGTTAATCGCCGCGCGTCTGTTGCAACAGTTGGTGGTTGCGCGTTAAGCGTGGAGGACTTCCGCTTCTTCGACTCGGAACATTCTGGTTAACTGTTCCTTTCCTGAGTACTCGCGTTACCGCTCATGGTCAGCGCTATTGACATTCATACTACTTACCGTTCCTCAGACGGGCCGATGCGTGCGGCTCAGCGGTGATCGTTGAGGCTGGGTTGAAGCCGAGAGATTCCGCGCGACCGTGCAAGAAGATCTGCTCCTCCTAAAAAGATTATCATGGAGGCCGCTGGGAACAAAGTCTAGCCATGCAGTCTGCGCGGATATCGGTTCAGCGATCGGAATTCTCCCTGGAGGAGAACGATGACGAGATCCGACGACCACTACCGCGATGCTGCTGACTATTTTCAGAAATCCATTTGCGGTCGAGCGGTTCGTTCGGATGGACTTGCGATTTTTCAAACCGCTTCCGACCAGGACGAAATTTCGTGGGCTATCCTCAAGGCTGAACGATCATTTTGTCACGATACCTTGAGTGCCGACATGAGGATGCGTTTTTGGGCTGGGCGAAAAGACCGGTAGATTCAACCGCAAGGGCAGGAATTTCACTCTTTGGAACACCGATGTGTTGAACCCGAATGCCACGGGCAGTTTGTCGCCCAGCGCCGATCCCGGGAGATCCGCGTGCTGATCCGCTCGATGCGAATTCGACCCTTATTATCGTCTCGATTCCCTTCTTCTATGCATCTACCGCACTTGCAGACCGCGATGGCGGGCTTCTTTTTCGATAACCCCTACCGTGCCACCTTCGAGGATTTCGCATCTGCGGAATACCGCGCGTCCACTTTCACAGGCCAATACACGAATTTGTTTTCGTACTGGACCGCAGATGAAGGACATCTTGAGAGGCTTCTCATTGACCGGCAGAATGCCTGCTACCTCTCTGGGCCTTGGGAAATCATCAATGCCGCTGGTTCCCTATACGGAGAAAAATGTTGGCTCGCCGAGTTGCACCGCGAGAAACAGATCCCCTGTGACACGCTCTGGCTGGATATCGACCACATGGATGGATACCGGGTATTTACTTGGAATCCAGCCTTTCCCTGACGGCCAGGCTGCTTTCCCGTTTACGCAAGAAGGGATTCCGTGTTGTCCCTGATCATCGATCCCGGCATCGTAAATGTGAGCCGGGCTTATCGGATTTTTGACGAGGCTTCCAGCGCGGATCTCTCGCAGCAAGACTTGCCAAGGAGCTGTCTACGTTGGCCAAGCGCGGCCGGGGCGAACTGCATTTCCAGACTTCTCGCTCGATCGAAACACGGGACTGATGGGGCAGGCTGAACGCCGAGCATGTCCCGTCAGGTCAGCTGGCGTCTGGAACGACAGAGCGAATGCAACCGGCGACCGGGGATGTCTCTCCCGAAGAAATGTGGCTTGAGCGTGGCAAGTATCCGCACGCGAACGTTTCTTTCGCCAACCAATACCGCCGGGGCGCTCATAAGTGATGGCTACCGCGCAAAGAATGGCCTCGCTGCGTGGCCTGCCGGACCATCCGGCGGACGCTCTGTGTTGAGCCGTGCGCAGGCTCTCACCAGGGGATTCAAAGCGTTATGCAGCAAACTGGATGGAGGCGAATTGCTCGCGCTGTGGAACATTTGGAAATGAGGCGTTCCGATGGCCTCGGGTTCGGAATATCCGGTCAGCCTTCTTCGTCGGCGCCGACATTGGGGGGTTTTCGGTCAGAAGACGGTTTCGATGGAGCTATTGGTGCGCTGGTATCAATGCGGCACCTTGACCCCGTCTCTGCCGCAATCTTAACTGGGACAGGACGGATCAATATCCGTGGGTGTATGGCGGGGCGGCGGAGGCTCTCGTCCGCGACGCCAATTGCCTTCCGATATCCGCCTCATGCCTCATCTACACCCAATTCTTGCTCTCGACCCAGACGGGCGCCCGCGGTGCAAATGCCGCTCGGTTTTCCAATATCAAGATGATCTCCTCAGCTCTGCGCATATGTTGACGAAATGATGAATATCGCCTCCGGCAGCGTCGATCTGCCGTCGTCGCCAGATCTTCCGAAGCGAGGAGACACGTCCCGGCATGCTTTATCTGCCAGCAGGGCAGCTTGGCACGTGATTTGGCGCAGCGGAGAGGCGAGGTGATCACCGGCAGGCGATGGATTTCAGCCTTGGGGCCCCTTTCTTCGATTCCGATTTACGCGAGAGGAGGAAAGCGATGATCCCGCTGCTGGCCCGAGGCGCCACCTTCGAGCATGGGATAGTTTTTTCCCCGACCGGATCGAGCTGCATCAAATGCGTTTTTCTTCCGGAGGAAGACGGAAACAGTCTACACTTCTCCATGAGGACGACGGCTGCACGTTCAGGTTTAGGCAGGGTCGATTCTTCTTGACGAAGTTTGCGCTGCCGTCGGCGGGGTCGGGCAACTGATCATCCGGGCTTCCCAGCAGCGGCCAAAGGTTTGCAGAGTTTGCTCGGCACAGATTATCGTGGCGCTTTCATGGAAACAGCCGCTGGAAGTTTCTTCGGATGATCAGCCGATGGAATGTGGCGAAAGAGTCTCATGATTCAGCACAGACCGGGAACAGAAGATTTCGCTTCTTTGCGGGCAAATATTATCATATAACGCATCGATCGCTGTTTGTTGAAGCGGGCCCCGATGGTTGAGAGTTGAACCGAGGCGCTCTCTGCTGCGCCCGGCTTGAACTCAAGCTCGAAGACATTTCATTTGCAGAGAAGAAGGGCAAATTCCCTGCACTTCGCTCAAGGAGTATGCAGCGGCGGCGCGAAGCTGCTGCCGGGCGAGGGCGTTCGATATGACGTTAGTGAGTTAAAGACGGAGAGAATCATTTTGGCGGCAAAGCACAGGGTTTCTGCGCCTTGACCGTTGACCGATCTCGCACTTTGCTAGACATGCGAAATGGAAGCGAGACAGAGATGGAATCGAATCTCGAGTAAGCGAGGATCGTAACGGCCTGCAGACCATCGTTTGGCCAGATCTAACGCCCGGCCCGGCTGAGTCGCGGACCAAGTCTAAGCTGCGAGGAAGAGGACGCGCAACCTCACGCCCGCTGTATTTTCCTAAAAATGCCTTTAATAATCCGTTAAACATTGACTCTTACGCGCACTTTTGTCACTTCTCCCCGTGGAAGCGCCTGCTTCGCTTGAGGCTTTCGGCAGCGCCCGGAGGGTAGATGAGGCGATTTACCTATGACTTGTCACCTCGTGTCTTAATCTGGCCGCGAAAATACTCATCAGAACGACAGTCAGGTATCATCCCACCAATGACTCGATAGCTGATTGCCCGGATAACCGGAGGTCCAAATGTGTAGTTTAATAAGAAAATCAGCAGTCTTACTATTGATCTTAACCTCGCTACCGCTAGCAAGCGCGAGTGCTGAGCTCAAGAAAGTGCCGTTAATTTTGGATGGATACAGGAGAGTTTGACTTCACGGGCCCGAACGACCGCGAATCTGATGGGGATCGGCGACTCAACCCATCTCGGAGCAGTAATCGTGAGCATTATTTAAAGAGCTGATCGTCCCTCCAGGGGCTTCAGGGTAAGATTGAGGGAACATCTCAATGCCGTTGCCCTCGATACCGAACCAGTATGCTCCCCACGAAACGGCAACAACCACTTCGGGTGAAACGGCTTAACAGCAGCCACTTCGGGCAGGAACGGCAGCAGCACGCCCGGGCGAAACGGCTATAGCCACTTCGGGCGAAACGGCAACAGCCACTTCGGGCGAAACGGCTTACTGCTCGTTCTAAACCAGATTCGATTACATACCGCCTGTCGGCTCGAGTTCCGCCCGATGCTTCGGGTATCTTCTACGGCATAGGAACGCGCGTCATTACTGAGATGAACTGGGAAATTCAAGCGGGCAAGAGGATTCGGCAGAATTCATTGGACTAGCTAATTTTCCGGGAACTAGATATAACTGTTTCCTGAGGGGAGTGATCTCCTATTAAATAGGCCGTGCCGTACCATTCCATTTAAGGAGTGGCGCACTCCATATACTTCTTGTGCCAAAACCGCACTCGTTGCGGATTTGCGGGAGGCGCACAATTGCGAGGGAGTCAATTGCTCACTTCGCGGAAGTGGGGCCTCCCAAATGTCGATCTGTGTCTGGTTTCGTTCCATCTGGGAAAAACACTTCCAACACCTCCTCCACAAAGGCCGTAGTTCGGAATCACCGTTCCGTAGCAAATCTTACCTCCTTTCCGGGTGTGATTCGGAACACGTATCTTGCAGAGAATTCGCGCTGGCGGCGCGAATCTTCCTGCTGCGGCCAGCCCGCTAGGAACAATCGTGAGATCGGTCTCGGTCGTCGCCTACGAGCCAGGTGCAAGACTATGGTCCTCCTGAACCCTCCCGTCGTCAGGATGAAGGGCAGAGAGTCGGTAAGAAGTCCTCACCGTCTTCCGTGTAGGCTTCATTCTCGGGGAGGCTCTGAGTCGATCGAGATTGCCGTCTCTCCTAGCGTCGCAGCTAAATCCAGGTAGGAAGTAACGTCCCTTTACGACCGAGCCGATGTTTGAGCTGCTTCCTTGCGCCTCGCGTTTGGGCTTCTAGCGCCCCGAACGGCAGTTGACTTGGTGTAATATTGTTCTATTTCAGACTCACCGAGGGATCGCCGTGTGCCGGCAGACAGTAACCTTCGGAAGCGAGGATATACCCGTGCCGCTGGCCGAGGGTCCCGACCGGTGGCCCATGCCTGCCTCAGGTTTTCCGAGTGAGCTTTCAATTTGTAAGGCTGCTTTGAGGAGATAGCTTTCATCCGAGAGGACGTTCCCTAAAGACCGCCAGGCAGCGTCGTCAAGGTGCTGTCGTTCCGGTGCCAAACGGTAAGCCGATTCTGGCAGTGTGGCTGTCCTGCGCCTACCTCTCCGCAGTTCGTAAAACCGCTCCGTCCAAGCTACGGGCGATTGGTCTATGGTGCAGGTACCCTTCGCGCACGCAGCCCAACCGTTGATGTCCTCTTTGAGAGCCAATCCGGTCAGTGTCGATCCGCCAAACTCGCCAGGACGACGATCGAGGCCGGCGACGAGGATGACCATTGGGGTTGGACGCCGCAGCAGGATCAGAAAACTCTGGATGCCCCGCAGCATAAAGGCTCCCAAGAGTGTGCCGATGAGTGAAATTCGACCTCCCGCCAAATGGCATCCGCCGAGAACCGCGGCGGCGATCGCCGAAAGCTCCATCGTTGCGCCGAAGCTGCCGTCGGCATAGCCGATGAAGGCGGCATCCAACACCCCGGCAAACGCTGCGAGCAGGCCGCTGACGACAAAAACTCCAAGTTTGATTTTGCCAACCTTCACCCCCGCGAAAAGCTCGACGACGGCGTCGCCCCCGATCAGCAAGGATGCGATTTCCGACGGGAGTTTCGAAAACCACCAGTTGAAGCACGACGAGGACGATAAGCGCCTAAATTATCGCGGCGTTGACGCCTGCGAAATCGCCGCCACCGACAGCGCTATAGACAAACTCCTGCCTAACGGCCTTCGGTCGCGGCAAAAGAAAAACCAGCGGTGACAGCATAACCGACACCCTGAAAGAGGAAGAGCGTCCCCAAAGTCACGAGCAGGGACGTGGAACGCCGAGCAACGCGACAAAAACGCCATTCAACGCGCCGATGAGGATCCCGCAGGCGAGCGCGCCGAGGAGCCAGAGCACTGCCGACGACGGGAGCCAGCCCGAGAAACACCAGATGCCCCAATTCCACAGACAGAACCAACAGATATGTCGATTTCGCCCGTCGCGATGACGAGTGCCTGCCCGAACGCCATAACCGCCAGCACCAGCCGTGATCTGGGACAGCGCTTGCATGCTGCCGACCGATAGCCAGCTGCCCTGGGTGATGATCGGCAAAGCGCTAAGGAAATCAGGACCACCATGCTGACTGTAGCCGCTTCCGGATGCCTCCGGACAATCCGTCCTCAGGCGCTGCCTCATGACACTCTGGCACCTTTCGCAACGTGTGCGACCGCCCTCCCGGATGATTTGCCTCCAGCGCTTCCGCACTCATCGCATCGCGGGGAACATCCGCAACCTTGCGGCCGTTCTCCAAAATGACAATCCGGTCAGCGATGCGATGAATCTGGAAGATATCGTGAGTTATATAGATCACGAGCAACCCTTGCTGCTTGAGCTGGACAGCCAACTCATTGACACGAGCCCGTTCGCGCACCGAAAGATGATTGGTGGGTTCGTCCATGATAATCACGCGATTGCGGAACGTGACCGCTCGGGCGATTTTAAATGTTTGCTTTTCGCCCCCTGAGAGCAGCGAGATCTCATCATCCACGTCGATAGTGTCCCGCAACCCGAAGTCGTGGATTACTTTTGCGCTGGCTTCCCGGATCTTTTCTTGTCAAGAAAGGGCACACCAAGAGAAACGTTTCGTCGGTTCTCGACCGAGGAAATAATTGCGTCCAACGCGACGGGTTGTCGCATATTCCGATCGTTTGCTGGATGCATTCCAGCCCCAGATCGATGGCTTTCTTGGGATGGAACTTCGTGATTCTCTCGCCGTCAAAGTAGACTTCGCCAGAGGTGGGGGCATAATGCCTGAGATAATGCGAATCAAAGTGGTCTTGCCGGCTCCATTATCTCCCACCAGACCGACCATTTCTCCTTGATGAAAGTCGACGCTGACATCGGTCAGTGCCTGAAAGTTCCCGTAGGAAAGCGAAACATTCCTGATGCTGATGAGCGGTTGCTTTGATGTCAGTGCCTTGAGCTTGTGTCGCCATTAGTTTCACTCCTGTTAACAATTAGCTTTCTATGAGGCGTCGGAAACGGCTGACATCCGGAGAGACGCAGCTCAACGCTGAAACTATGCGCACAGATAGGTGCTCTCCTGGCCATGCCATCGTCGCGATATGAGCTGGTTCAAAGCTGCCATTCTCCCGTCCTTGCCAAGGCGCAGGACTACTTAGGCGGCTCTTAGTCTTCTGGCCACGAGGGTATTAATAGTCACAACAACGAGAAGGGCGATCCCAACGAAGGAAACATACCAGGAAGGCGGCGCACCAAGTGCGATCATTTGGGAGCGAACTGCAGTGAAGAAGAATGCCCCAAGCACGGTGCCAAGGATGGTCCCTCTTCCACCAGTAAGCAGAGTTCCGCCGACGACCACGGCGGCAATCGACTCCAGTTCCATGCCGCTACCCAGCGAAACATTGGTCTGCGGTTGATTTGTGAGGGTCACGATCGCCGACAATCCGGCGAAGAGCGAACAAAGGCAGAAAGCCAAGGTTTTTACCCGGTTGACCGGAACGCCCTGAGACTCCGCGCTAGCTGGGTCCCCGCCCACCGCGAGCAGATGGCTTCCAAAGCGCGTCTGGCCCAGGAGGACGGCGCAGAGAAAGGCCAGAAGCAGCAGCAGCACAAACTCATTCTCCATCCGAAGCCAGTGGCCGCCCAGGAGCTGCGCAAGCCAGTTCTCCCTGGCGGCCTGCGGCACCCCGGTGACAGCGCCATGGGTCGTCACATAAACCAAGCCGCGATAGAAAAGAGACCGCCAAGTGTCACGATCATCGAGGAGAGCTTCCCGTGGATCACCAAGACGGCATTTACCAGGCCGATCAGTAGCGCCAGCAGCATCGCCAGGACGAATGAGGCAGGGACGCTAACATTGCTATTCTCCAAGCTCACGAAAGTGATCCCGACGATCCCGTAAACGGATCCGACGGAAAGATCGATTTCGCGAATGAGAATGACGAACGTCTGTCCAATCGCCAGGAGGCCAAGGATCGCCGTGTACTGGCCGATGTTGCTAAAGGTTACTCCAATCGAACCATTGTTGAGGATTCCAGAGGCTGAATAGAACGAATACGAAAATGCAGCCGATAATTATTCCGGTATCCGTGCGTTTGAGCAATTTCCGCATTTGCCGCGGTCTGCCGGTCGATATCGGATTATCTACCGCGACGGTCGCACCCTGGATCGTTCACCAGGTGATCTGTTTTTTGTAGGCCTCTTCGCCAATGACGTTTTTGACGAATTTTATCCACTGATCAACGTTGCTCGCGTTGATGACAATCGGTCCGGTTATGACGTCGGTCAGCGGGTGCATCCCCATTTTCTTGTTAAAGTAAAGAATCTCCATCGGGAGATAGCCCTGCAGCCAGAAACCCTGACTGTGCGAAGCGAGGATTTTCCCTCCTTGATGCCTTCGAGGGAGTTGGGGCTATCGTCCACACTGACAATCGTCATCCCTTTGTCCGCGAGCTTCGGTTTCAATCCCATCTGCTCGGCAACGCTGTAGGCTCATGGGCAGGACAACGTGCCCAGCGTGAAGATGTAATTCACATCCTTATTGGTGCTTAGGTAGGACTGCATGATGCTGCGCGCCCGGGCAGGATCCGCGCCGATGACCAGTTCATCGACACTCACGCCAATCTTTTTCATCGCATCCGTCATACCCCGGCAGCGCAACTTCAGGCCCTGATGGGTGGCGTCGTGATTGGCGCACATCATCTTGGTTGGCTTTGGAATCTTGCCCGCGTTCGCTTGCTCGATGACATACTCTCCCAGCTTCAGGCCCGTGAGATACTCGTCCCCGCCCACATAGGTAAGATAGCGGATCCGCTGGTCCGGAGGGCGGGAATCAGCAATATTGAAGGCGACCACCGGAATGCCGCTGCTGATCGCTTTGTCCAGGATCGGTTGCAGCGCTTCGCTATTGAGGATTGGGACGGCGATACCGTCGGGACGAGTTGCGATAGCCTGGTTCAGAATCGCAATAAAACTCTGCAGGCTGTATTCGTTGGTCGACAGATATTCCGTCTTCACCCCAGGGTATTTCTCATCGAAGGTTTTCATCGAAGTGGTTAACCAATTCATGTTCGGATCGTTGGAGCCAATGTGGGACACCATGACGAACCGATATTGATCACCCTGGGCGCATACCAGATCGGCAAACGGAAAGGATAGGGACAACAAGAGAGAAAGAGCGGCTAGGAAACGCTTCATTTTGCGAGCCTTTCGATTTTATGACAGCGCCGCGGCTTGACTTTCGTGGCCGAGCCACGAGCTGGAGGGAATGCTTGAAAGCTACTTTATGATATATAGCCGAAGACCCGCCAGAAATCAATTGAATTGAGCAAGCGTCGGGCAATGTAATCTGTCGGCCGCATGTGGCGCATCGCCGGACGCAAACCAGCTATGCGACAGCTATTTATAGCGAAAGCGACAGCAGAGCAAGATAGGACGAAGCAGTTGAACGCATGTCTGGCGACTCTGAACTCGCAGCGACCGGCACGACCGTGCGCGGTCATCGATTAGACCGCCGGCGCTGACACTGCGAGAGAGACCGCGGCATTTCGCCCGGACAGGATTCCAAGTCAGTCATCCTCCTTTTTAACGATTTCCGTGACAAGTCGATAGTTCTCGACCTTGGATCTGAGCAATCTGGAGCTCTTTGGTGAGATCTGAGAAGCGGTAGTTCACTTCACTTGAGCGGATCTGCCCGTCGATCGTGCTCAGCGTGTTTTCGTCGTCGGCACTGATTGTGTGTAACGGTAAGGAGGCTGCTCAGGAATGCTGTCTCCGCCGCAGAGTTGTGACCGCTGCTCAAACGGAGAATCGAACCCCATAAAGACTGCTGGGCTTCGTAAACTGTCGTCCAAGGCCTCTTGCTGCCATACTTGCTTGTCGAATTGTCCTGCCAGCGCAGAGGCCTCATCAGTGTTGGCGGCTCGTGCGACTTCCGCATCAACGGCGTAGTCGTGCCGGGCAAGTCGACGACTGTAATCACCGCTTCGCGAACCCTCGTGGTAGCTGGCGTCGTCCTCCGCACGTTCTCTGCGCTGGGCGTTCCGCGGCGTCACGTTGCCTGTCTTCGCGCCTGCGCTCTCCGGGACCGCGGTTCTCGTCGTTCACGTCGGTCAGCCCCTTTCAGCCTAATTAGTCTACTAAAATGGTCAAACCGCCGCAAATCACTGCACTTCTCCAAAGCCCGCTTTTCGCTTATGACGAGAATTGCGTAAGGTCATCGGCTGTGAGACGCATCTCGTCAGCGTCGCGGCGCTGGCAGCGCGCCGCGTTGTTGGTCGAGCTGGCGGCGCAGCAGACTTCAGGAAAAGACCGACATCGGTGACGCCGGCGGACTCGATCGAGCCGCGGTCGGCGAGCTTGGTGACGACGGCGGGGTTGATATCGACGCACACCAGCTTCACGCCGGCGGGCGTCATGCTTTCCCACGCCGATCGAGGTGCAGCATCGTCGAGAGCATCAGAGATCATCTCCGCGCTCGCGGATCAGCCGCGCGTACTCGGCCTGCGCCTTGATCAAATCCATCTCGGTCTCGGGCAGCGGGCCGTCATCGCGGATCGAGCCGGCGAGCGCAAAGGGCACGCCTTTCTTTACGCACTCGTAGAAAATCCCGCCGCGCACGACGCCCCGCATCGACTGCCGCCGCGATGCCGCCACAGCGGCGAATGGTGTTGATGACGCGCACGTGATGGCTGTGACCGCCGCGCACCGGCTGGCCGCGCTGCAAATCCACGCCGAGCGAAGTGCCGAGGATCGCCTGCTCGAGGTCGTGAACCGCGATCGCGTTGCCGCCAAGCAAGGCGCCGATGTAACCCTCGCGGACGAGCCACGCGAGATGCTCGCCGGCGCCGGTATGGATTACCACCGGCCCGGGCACGACAACGACTCGGCCGCCGCGCTCGCGCAGGCGCGCCATCTCCCACGCGATCTGCTCGACGACCAGCTCGACGCGCCGTTCGCTCGAGATCGCCGGCGCCCATGAACGCAAACTCCCGCCGCAGCTCTCCGCCGCGCGGCAACTCCCGCGACTCCGGCGCTGCAACGTGCGGATGCCGCGCGTGCCGACGACGACCTGCTCGCCCGCGGCGAGGTCGCGCAGCAGCTTGCAGCGAGCGGTTTCGCCCGTCACGACTACCACGGCGTCCATTCGTTGATCGAGAACGCGGAGCCACTCCCCGCGGCAACGCACTTCGGTCGGGTAGATCGTGGTGGCGTAGAAATCCTCCGGCGCGACGCCCGCTTGCTCGACGGTGCGCAGCTCGGCGTCGCCTGGTTCCTCCGCCGCGGGCCGCGCGCCGAGCTCGATGAGGCGGCTGGTGATCGCATCGAGCGCGTCGGCGGAGGGCGCCGAAATGCCGATCGCCGCGCGCGATGTGCTCTGTCGCTGTTTGCCGAGTTGGAAATCAAGCACCTGGAAGCTGCCGCCGCTGTCCACCGTGAGGTCCAGCGCGCGCTCGAGCAGCCCTGCATCCAGCAGATGCCCCTCCATCTCCATCACGCGCCGCTGCACCGCGCTGAGTGGGCGTCGCCGCGCATCCTCCGCCCTAGGCTGCACCAGCCGCAGCGCGAGGCATTTGGCCGCGCCGCCGGATTTTTATGAACTCGCCGAGCCGCGTCTCATGCACGGAATAGCCGGCCGCCTCGAGCCGCGCGCGCAGCTCTGGCGTGGCGAAGTTGAGCAGCACCTCGGGTCCGGCGCTGACCGCGTTGCACGCGAAGTGGAGTGCATCGCGCTCGCTCACCGCGATCCGCTGCTCGCGCTGGCACGCGGCTCTCGATCACGCTTATCGAGGCGGCGTCAAACGCGCCCTCGTGGTACATCAGATGTCCGCCCTCGAGCGGTGCAAGGCGCAGGTATCGAGATGATAGAACCGTTTGTCCACTAGGCCGCAGCGACACGACCTCGACAGCAAGCCACTGCGCGAGGAGCGGATGCACGTCGAGCTCCGTCCGGAGGCCGTAGGCCGCCCACAGAATGGCGCGCGCGCCGTCCCAGAGCGCATCGCCTTCCCCTCGAAGGGGAAGATCGCGCGGCAGTTCCTGCACATTGAATCCATTCTGCTCGAACCACTCGCGAAACCACGACTCCTCGGGCGCCGCTCCCGGTGCATGAAATGCCCGAGGATCACGTCGCGTCCAAAGACGAGCCCGCCGTTGGCGGTGAAAACCAAATCCGGCAGCGCCGCGCGCGGAGTCATCGCCGCGGTCTCGGCCACCTTCGACAGCGCGTTGAACATATCGCTGCCACTCTGCCGCGGCTTTTTCCCGATCCGCGCGATGGACATTCCCGTCCATCCACGGGTTGATGACGTACCGACTCCGTAATGCGTCCGGCGGACAGACCAGGAATCGAGCGCGGCAGGACATGAGAGAACTTACAGCCTCGGCCGCGCGCTCGCTATTCCACTTGGGAATCCGTGCGAAGCTTGCAAGCTCCCCGCCGTGGCGGAATCAGCTCGAAAGCGCCGGAAACGAGTCTTTTAAGCTTGATGGATGCGAGATTCGCTTTTTCAAGTGCGATCCAAAGCGGCATCTTGGCTATCACAAGCCTTCGTGGCCCGGGAACTTCTCGCAATCAAATCCGGATATTTCGGCCCTTTTCTATGCAGACCCGGACATCACCTTTATCGCGCCTTGGAAGTTCTTTGAAGAATGGACGGGCTGTGGAGTCGCCTTGTGCGCAGATTCCAACTTTCCAAGAGTCTCGCAGAATCATCCCTGGCGCTGCGAATGGGCGGAACTAATAGTCGCTTCCGGGCGGCAAATAGCGAACGCTGTGGAGGATTATGCGAACAGCGGCCTCTTTGGTATCCGGCGGCAAGATGCTGCCTTCCTCGACTGTTGGGTCGACCTCACGGAAACGTTTGAACGCCGCGGAGGAAACACGCGCACATTCAACATGTCTGAACATACCCGGAGTATAACTGGTGATCAGGACCTCATGGCGGCGGCCATGATGGCCTACTCAGGACGCCTTTCTTTTCTCGGACCCGAAGCGATGGGATTCACCGGCCACTACTTCATCCTTTTCGCATGCCATTGAATCTCCCAAACCATGGAATCGAGAAATTCTTTGTCCAAGCCCTCAAGGGCTCGCGCCCCTCAGTAGCTAGCGGCTTTTTCGTTCGCAACGCGGAATCTCCCATTCGAACAAGTCCATCGCGATGGGACCGTGTGCGTAGGCGAGTTGATCACGCCTGCGCAAAAATAGTTGGGCGCATTCCGGACGATCGTAAAGCGATCATACCTTAATCGCGTCAGTTCCGATGGCTTGAGCCAGGACCTGCATTTCGCTCGGCGTGGCAACGATCTCTACGCGTTCGCGCGAACGAGTTGTCAGTCATCTTCTTGAGCTTAGTTGAACTTCTCGGCTCCAGATGTGCCTCGTTCGCCAGTTTCCAAGCTCGGTCAATCTTGCCGAATCTGGGAAGCGGTGGTTAAGCCGCACGTAAACCACTGTATTGCAGCTCTGACATGCGAAGCTGCATCAATCTTGGGACCGGTGTGTAAGGATAGCTCGACCATCGACGGGTTCGTTATCTCTGCGATTGCGCTCCTCGAGGGCAGCATTCGCGAGGCCGCTACAAGCGAAATCCGAACCCGGGGTGTCGATATAGGAGCGACATGAAGGCTTGATCGTAAAATCTGCTAGTCGTGAGGCAGAGTTTTGACCCTGCGACCTGCCAGGCTGCCTACGATAGCGAGCAGCTCTGCAGGTTCCACGGGCTTCGAGAGATGATTCTGAAACCCGCCACGGATGGCTTTCGTGCGATCCTCGGAGCGCGCATATGCAGTAAGCGCGACCGCGGGCAAAGCACTCGTCTTGGCTCTCCTCGAGGACTCGCAGCTGCCGGATGAGCGAATAGCCGTCTTCCGCGGGCATGCCGATATCGCAAACCAGCACATCCGGCCGCGCAGCGAGGATGCGCTCGATCGCTTCCGACGCGGAGCTCGCCAGCGAAACCGTTGCGCCTGCCATCTCCAGCAGCCTTTTCACCAGTTCGCGTGCATCGACCTCGTCGTCCACCACCAGGACGTGAACGTCGGCTAGGTAGACACGTCTGGCAAAGGGTGGTTCTCCCGCGGCGCTGTCCGGGAATGACGACTTTCCTTGTCAGGCTCAAAATAGACGGCGATGAGCGGAAGATGGACAGTAAAGGTTGTCCCTTTGCCGATTCCGTCGCTCCTGACGCGGACGCGTGCCGCCATGCAGTTCGACAAGCTGCTTGACGATAGCGAGTCCCAGTCCCAGTCCGCCATGGCGACGAGTTGTCGACGCGTCACCCTGTTGAAAACGGTCGAAGACATAAGGCGAGGAACTCGGGCGCGATGCCTTCACCCGTATCAATGACGCTGACTTCGATGTGCGACTTGACGCGTTCGAGCAACACCTGGACCTGTCCGCCCGTGGGAGTGAACTTGATGGCGTTATTAAGGAGGTTCCAAAAAACCTGCTGCAGCCGATCCGCGTCGCCAGAGATCGGTCCGGCACGGGGATCCACAACGGCTTGCAGGCGAACGCCTTTCGCCTCCGCCGCTGCGCGCACGCGTATCGATTGACTCGTTCAGGACGGCGGGAAGATCGATTTGCTCTACGTCGAGTCGCACCTTCCCGGAGATGATGCGGCTCATATCGAGCAGATCTTCGATGATCTGGGCCTGGACACGCGCGCATTTCGTTCGATGGCGTCGAGCCCTTGCTTGAGTTCGTCATCCTGGAGTTTGCCGGTCCGAAGGATATGCGCCCAACCGAGCACGGCATTCAAGGGCGTGCGAAGTTCGTGGCTAAGCGTCGCGAGAAACTCGTCCTTCATGCGGCTTGCGCGCTCAGCGCGCGAGCGCGCCTCCCGCTCGCTGTCCAGCGAGCTGCAGTCGCTCGCGATTGGCCGCTCTCGGCTTCCTCCATCGCCTTTTTAAGGGCCGCTCTCCGCGTTCTTTCGCTCGGTGATGTCGCGAGCCACCTTGGACGCGCCGATCACATGGCCAGCCGGAATCCTTGATAGGAGATACCGTGATGGAGACACTGAGCTCGCCGCCCGTCTTTGGCGAGGCGAATGGTTTCGAAATGATCGAACGCGTTCGCCGCGCCGGATACGGGCGAGGATCTCCCGTTCCTCCGCACTGGCGATCGGACGGGATCAATCGCATGATCGAGGTGCCGATCATTTCGTCGGCGGTGTATCCGAAGATGCGCTCCGCCCCGACATTCCAACTGGTGATGATACTGTTTAGATCCTTGCCGATGATCGCGTCGTCGGATGATGCGACGATGGCCGCAAGCCGACGGGAAGTGATTTCCGAGAGATAGCGCTGCGTCACGTCGCGCAGACTCCACACGCGGCCCACGCTGCGGCCCTCGACCGACAGGGCTTTCGAATAACGCTCGAAAATGCGCCCGTCCTTTAACTCCAGCAGGTCGAAGCTCTCCTGTCGCGCTGGCGGCGGCAATTTCCGCGATGCGGGCGAGAAACGCTTTGGGGTCCGCAAAGTTCCGACTCGCCAACTCCCGCACATCGCCCAGCCGTGCCGCCCTCGCAGCACCTGCCGCGGAATTTTCCACATATCGAGATACTTGTCGTTAAAGTCGATGACTTTGTCTTCCTCATCGGTCACCAGGATCGCATCGCGTAGTCGATTCCAACGTCGCACGCATGATGGCAAGCGCCTGTGCGCAAGCTCCCTTGTGCGCTCTTCGAGGACTTCGTTCGCATGGCGAATCTCCTGCTCGGCCCGCTAGCTGGATTTGAAGAACGCTGGTCGCTGTCTGCAGGACAGAGGACCGGATCTCTTCCGTCTCGCCTTCTAGATGTCCTCTCTATTTGCCATTGATCATTTCTTCCGCCAGCTAGCGTTCCCTCCACACGCGAGCGAATCTTCGCAAACGCCTTTTTCACGCGTTGTCGACGTGTCGCTGCAAAATGGCGAGAAACCGCAGTCGTCGGTGGTTCCGAGTTGTTCTTCTGTAATATATCGCGCTGGCTTGAGGATCTGATCGCGTATTTCTTCGCTATCTGTCCTCTCGGCTCGAGGCGTAGTGGCCACGACGATCCGACGTCCAGTCGATAGACGCGCGAGCGGTCGCAGCCCGGAATCTAGCAAGCCGCTCGGCAGAGTGCGTGCCGGAAACCCAGTCAGCCACGATGATCTGCGGGAAGCGCCGGGATGAAAGGTCTTTGTGCACGGGCAGAGCACGCCGGGCAACGACGATTTCCCCGGGCACTGGTGGCGACAGCAGCCTCTGCCGCGCCTATCGTCCATATGCGCAACCCCTAGCGCAGCTCTCGCAGGCGTGAACTTCAATTCCAGGAAGAATGAATCCCCGGAGGCGTCGCCTCTGCCTCCTCTGGCAGTTGCGAGGATTTCAATCACTTGCTTCCGGAATTCATAGACTCCCGCTGAACCGGGCACGGCAACCGCGCTGAGCCAACTCAGGGTCCACGGATCAATCCATCGTGAGCCGCGGTTGCGGGATCGTTTGAACGATTTCGTGTCAGACGTGCTTCGCCCGCCAATTTTCCCCAGCTCGGCCACTCGCCCGAATCTCTGAGGCGTTATCTGGCACGATTCCAGTTCCTGCGCAAGGTGGGGCCAGCTAATCCTTGAATCAACTCCCGTATATCCCGGGATCTCCCGACGGAGCCGCGTATAGCCAGCGGTGTTGCGCCTACACCCGGTAGTCGTTCGACCTAGCGGTGTCATGGAACAGACGCCGCCGCTCCGGCGGGGTGAAACCCTCGACGATCTCCTCGTAGGCCCTGTAGACGTCTTGCATGGGGCGCGAGAGTGCAGCGATCGGCATGAGGCTCGCAAACATGCAGCGCGTCGGCCCGAATAGCTCGATCGTCGCTCAACACCCACGGACGGATTTGCGCGACGGTCCAGTGAAGACCGAAGATGCACTCGGCGCCGAAGATCTTGACCGCGACATTCTCGCAGCGAGCTAGCGCAGCCATGTCGCTCCGCCAGGCACGAAACCCCTGTTCCGTCAAGTCGATCGGCCAACCCATCAGCGGCAGAATGAATCGGAGATCGGGGAAATTCCTGGCCACGCTTGTAAGACCGGCAAGCTGCGTGGCGAAGATCTCGATTTCGCAGGCAAGGTCGTGGATGCGCAACGACGCGAGGCCGCGACGCCAGGCCGACATCGTCCAGTAGGTCGGGTGCTTGAGCAAAGCGCAACAAATCGCTAGTGGGATGCCAGGCCAGGTGCTGCCGCACCGCGCGGACCCGCCCGAGCGCACGATAAGCTTCGATCGTGTGCTCGACATCTGGATCGCGGAAATCGACGCAGGCGATCATGCCTGCTCGGGTGGCCGCTCGCATCTGCCAAAGATTGCGCCCAGCGTAGTTCTTCGAGCGGCGTGCTGGACATGAACTCGGCGCGACACCGTCCCCGTCGATGTGCAGTCCAGCTGCGTCCGCCAGATAGTCCGCGGGCAGATAACGGCGCGGTAAGGCACTGTAGTCGCCGACCAGTGCCTCGAAGGCGGCACTGCGCTGCCGGAAAGATCGGAAAGCAGAACTGACCCGCGTCGATGAAATGCACGTGGCAGTCAATCATCGAGATCGCTGGGCCGACTTGTAGGAGCTATCGCCGTCGGCTCGGGGTGCGGACGAACCCGCCGCTTATCATGCGGAGGGCATTCTCTACTTTGCGCCGAACGCCATGTTGGTATTGCATCGGCGTTAGCCAGAACAGTCTCTTCATCCATGGCCCATCTAGCTCGTGAGGGGTGCCGCAGAATATGGGGAACACGCCCAGGCGGCGGCGCCGATCTGGAAGTCCGCCACCGGCGAGCTGCGCCGCAACGGTTGGGACGCCCAGCAATGGTCATGAGTTTTCCACTTCAATTCTTTCGTGCGACCGTCCCAGTCGACGGCGGGTTCCACGCGGCCTGGAAGCTGAGGACAAAGACGGCGATCACCGCGAGCTTGCTGATCGCCATCGCCAGGATCAGGATGTCGGCGGGACGGTGCTCGTAGAAGATCGCCAGGAACTCCGTGTAGTGGCAGGGAAAACGATCTGTTCGGTTGCCAAGGCCAGCGCGAACAAGCCCCCTCATCAGGTAGAGCCGGCGCGCCTCCAGGCCGGTCAGCGGGCAGCAGAGCCGTGAAGGCCACGGGCCAGATCAGTACTGCGGCTGGAACAGCGTCGTCCAGAAGATCAGGGCCACGAGCATGGCCTGGGCCGTTCAGGATCAGGTTACCCCGCGCTTCCAGTAGGAGTAGAGCAGCGCACCCAGGCTGGCCAGCAGGCCAAATTGCATTAGCCAGCGCATAGCGGCGGCAGCCGCAGCCCGTGAATGCTGTACTCGTTAACCGAGTGGGAGGGCCACGCGCCGCGAATGGCGTCAAAGGCCATCGCCAGGGTAGCCGGCGTGCTCTCCAGGCCGACCGGCTTGTTCTCGTGGAAGCGGACCACGCCGGAGAAACCTCGAGATCGGGTCTCCGCCCAACCAGAAGAACAGCAGAATACCAGCGAGCTCCTAGCCCCAGCCCGCTGCCGACCGCCCTGACACTGGCGGCGGACGTCGCGCCCTGCGGCGGGCGGGCAAAGAGCGGGACAAGCAGGAGCGGATAGAGCTTGCTCAAGATGGCCGCCGCCAGCAGAACCCCTGCGCAGCGGGGCCAGTCTGTGGCGCCAGGCGCACCAGGCCACCAGAGTCAGAAACGAGACCAGTAGCTCATAGCGGAACAAGACGATCGATCCGGCCGCGAGCATGAGGACGCCGAAGAGGATGGTCGCGCCCGGCGTCCCGCGACGTGGTTGAGCAGGGCCAGGTGCAGCCCCAGCAGCACGTAGTTTGCGACGACGAAGTTCTTCTCGAAGCCCACGTGGAACGTGAACTCGGCCCAGCGCAAGAGCAGGAAGTAGAGCATGGCGAACGGCGGATACTCCAGTGCCTTGAGGTGGAACGTTAGATACTTTTCGGTGCGGATCCAGAACTCGGCCAACATCGCGCCCCAGGTGCTCGTTCCAAATGCTTTGCCGCGCCTCCATGGCCAAGACCCCGCAAATCAATCAGAAACAGGCACGTCAACTGGATCCAGGGAGAGCTGCTTGCGCGGCATAAGCGATTCCTGGAGGCTCCATCGGCGCTCGAAGACAAGGGACCGCGATGGTCGATGAGATCCACGCCGATGTTGAGAGAACTCGAAATTGTCTCTAGGGTCAACCCGTCGCCGATGTCCGCGACGATGATCTTGAGTGGCCTTGGTTGGTCAAGTAAGCAGATTTATCTGGATTCCTGTCGTCAGTCACCCGGTGTCAGAGTGCGTTGGCGACTGCCTCAAGATAGAGCTGAATCAGCTCGGGATTTTGGGAAGAAGAGCTTGATTGCGCCGAAGGTCTTGATGTCCGCACCATGTCAAAAGAGTTCGAGGTGCTTTTCTTTGACCCAGGTCCGAACTCTTTCGCGCTAGCTCGCCGCCGTCATGGCTCGACGGATGGACAGTTGCGGTTGGCCAAGATCACCCTCATCGATACCGCTCGCGTCGGGGATTGCGCGCCTAAGGAACCGAGCGCAATGTCCTGGCGACGACCCTGGAGTGGTTCGAGGTCGAGGTTTATCGATACGATCGGAGCACCAAACAGTTGCCTGTTCAGTAAGGCTGCTTCTGGCGCGACGAACGAAAGCCGCCGAATTTGCGCTTTGAATACCTCCGCATCGAGGAAACTCCTGACTTTTCCCCTTCAGATATCTTCAACCGCTCGCAGCTACTTGCCACGGCTGCGTCGAAACCTCCGACTGCACTCTGGCTTTTCCCATGATTGGGCCAAGGTCTGAAAGCGTGGGAGATCGCCGCCCAAGACGGTTGCGCAGTTCTCTTCTCGACAAGCAAAGGTGCACGGTCGAGACGCTCGACAGTCTACTCCACGAGGAATCGTGCCAGCGATGCTTTCCCCGCCGCCGATGGATGGTGTGATTCGGACTTCCAAGCCACTCCACGGCGCCAGGGATATGCTGGAAATTCTTCCCCGCCCGTCGTTGTCCCTGGGGACTGAAGTTGAACTGCTGACGTCTCAGTTCTCGCCAGTCATTCGCGCCTGCAGGTTTCCAGGAAAGAACAAATTCTTGGGTGCGCGCAGTCTCATGCTCCTCAAAGACCAAGGTGATCCGGGAAAGGTTTTGCGGAGAGTCGAAGTTTAGTCTGATCGTTTGGCGGACCTTCACCAGCGGCCCGCCACCCCGGTCCACCTCCAAAGAGCCCTCGAGTGGAAATTTCGGGTCCTCAGAGCTGACTTCAAAACTCGCGGAGCTTCGCGAGATCCAGCACTTGTTCGCTTTCCGGTTCTACTTTGAGGATTGGTCGTTTGCGAATCATGGTTTTGATTTCCCTTCCCGTTCTTGCTTCAGCAATTCATCGAGCTTCCGATAGTCGAAAAGTGATTTCAGGCTCGTGCGCGGTCGGTGGTTAATTGTTCTGAAACATCGGCTCCTGATTCATTTCACAGTCGAAAATCGTCGGACTGAAACTGATGTTACCGAAGAACCATTGCAGGACTTTCGGTTGTTTGCAAAAGGAAGTGCGCTTCGAGGTGTATCCTTGCGCGGTCAGGACGCCACTCCCAAAAGATGCCCCTGAACCCATGCGCTGCAGGTAGGAAGCGCCTCACGCCGGCGCCAATCGCTCGGCAGAACACGATTGAAGGTCCCATGGCACTCAGAAGAAAGCGGCAAATCTAGTGATGTGAGTCAACGAGTGCCCTTCGGCGCCCTCAGAGGCAAAGCAGATGGAGAATGAGAAAAAGGCACCGCAGCGAGAGTCTGATATGCTTTCGCTCTTGAGTTCGTGCATTGGCTAGTCGCAGGAAATGAATGCTGCTCTGAGTTTTTGCTCTAAGAAAGCCCGCAGCAGGCTTCATCTCTCTCGCAAGCCGAAGTCTGCGAACAGAATTCGCTTTCCTTCCGCGCCGCTCTTGGAACGCTGGACGGCAACCGATGCCTTCCCGCCCCTTTTTCCACCCCTCTGACGCCTTCTCGACCAGGTGAGTCCCTGCAACGCCTCGAAAGTAAAGAGTGCTGTCTACGAAGCTTCCACCGAGACCGAGGCCGCCATCGCTCGCATCCATGGCCATTTCGAAAGCTCAGGAAACGCCTCGTCTGAGGAAAAGAAGAGGCGGTCCTCGCCGGAGGGAGTTCTACGTTCCACCCTGCAGGCTCTGCTCACTGCGCGCAAAGCCATGGCCATAGCTCGCGGGAAGAACCTGACCGATCAATCGCCGTTCTCCGCCGTTCGCTGCCCCGCAAGTAGTAGTAGTATCTTCACTCATCGAACTTATTTATCTTCTGTAATCCCGATAGCCCTGCCAATTCAGGAATACTAAGGCTCTAGTGCAGCCTTCGACGAGCCCTTTGGGAGAGGGGCATGATAGGCTGCTAGTCTGAGTTTCTTCTGCTTCGAGCCGCGGTTTCCAATGGCGATTTTAATCCGACGACCGGAGTCAGCCAATGAGAAGAGCCCGATACGAAACTCAAAATAAATGACCAATAACAAACTCCCTATGTCGGCAACCTGACTTCAACGCCTGGAACACGACCTGCGCGAAATCTTCGTGAGGCTGAGAGAGGTGAGCGAAACCGCCATCATCACCGACAAGACGATCCGGCCAATCCCGCGGCTTCCGCCTTCGTCACAATGGCCGATGAAGACGCGGCGAAAAAGCCTGCGAGAAGTTCGGACAAATCGCGACTTCCGGGGCGCCAGCTCACCGTGAGTATCGCTCGTCCCCGACAGGGGAGTGGTCCTTGCCGAGACTTTAAGTCAAGCCGTCGCCGTTCTAATTTAAACACAGATCTGTTCATTATGTTGGCGCCGCGGCTGTAACCGCGGCGCTCTTGCTGTTGAGATATTCTCTATGAATCTACGAATTCGACGGTTTCTCCGCTCAGAATGACCCAAGCTGGCGATGTGCGCTCCCGGCGGTGAAAGGGCGAACGCCCCAGTCGGGAGATTACGGGCACGTCCGTGAAGCGTCGCGTTGGGGGCGGAAACCGGCACGCCAGCGCAGTCCGATGGCAGGCCGAAAAAAGATCCTTTTGAGTTGAGCCATCGAGGCGGACCTGGCAGCTGTTTTCGGGCCATCTACACTCAAACTTTGCGGCAGCGAAAGGCAACGATTTTGCCGAACATCTCGGCGTCCTGCTGTCTTGACCGGCGACCAAAACTCCCACATGCGCTCTTGCAGCACCAACTAGCGCGGCGCAAAGAGTCCGGAGGCACTTGTAGCTGCTTCTCGAGAACGTCGGTGCTTGACGAGCAAGGCTTTGGTGGACGCATACTATGGCAGTCTCGTATTCACTAAATGCAACTGCTAGAAGCACAGACCGCAGGTACCGACGCACTTGTCGGCCTCTGGAGCGATCGCACTGGCATCCTTCGTGATGGCCACCCTCTACTTTGCGCGCGAGTTCCTAATCCGCTGGCGCTTGCGGCGCTCCTTACTTTTCTTCTGTCGCCGTTGGTGACCAGAATTGAGCGTTGGCTAGGCCGGATTACCGCGGTCCTCTTAGTGGGCGCGATGATTCTGGCGGCTACCGTGGGGACGGGTTGGGTGCTTACCCGGCAACTGGTCGATCTGGCGGCGAAGCTGCCAGATTACAAAGCGAAACATTCAGATCAAGCTACGTTCTATTAAGGTTCCCACTGGAGGCGTTTTCACACACGATTCTCAGAGACAGTCGAAGAGCTATGAAAGGATCTGCCTGGCGCAGAGAGCTTGACTCTAGCCGCAGCAAAGCCCCAGACGCCCGTCGCGGTAACTCCGAGACCTGTTCCCGCGGCTGCATCGGTGCAAGTCGTCGAGCCTTCCAGCTTAAGCCCCACGGGCTCGTCCAGCACTTCTATCGCGCCTTTGCTGGTCCCCTTGGAAGTGGCGGCTCGCAGTAGTTTGCTCGTGATCTTCATGCTGCTGCGGCGTGAAGATTTGCGCCGTCGACTCATTCGACTCATTGAAAGAGGCCATGCATCGGTGCCGCCACGCACGCGATGGAAGACGCGGGCGCACGAGTTTTTTCGCTATCTGCTCATGCAACTGGTAGTGAATGTGAGCTACGGCATTCCCGTCGCCATCGGCTTATACTTCATCGGCGTGCCCAACGCTGCGTCTGGGGTGCATTCGCTGCGGTTCTCCGATTCATTCCTGACATCGGCCCCTGGATCGGCGATGCGCTACTCTATCACGCTCCGCTGGCCGTTTCGCCCAACTGGACGATGTCCGCCTGCCGACGATCGGCTCCTCTGTTAGTTCTCGAATCATAGAAGCAACAATCTGATGGAACCCTGGCTGTATGGCTGCCGAGCACCGGGTTACCCCTATTGCGCTCATCGTACGCGGCAGCGTGTTTTTGGACGTGGCTGTGGGGGTCCGGTGGGCTCATTCTCTCGACGCCGCTCACGGTCTGTCCTGGTCGTCATCGAGGCGAAACGTTGCCACGGCCTATCATTTCTGAGCGTTGGTAGGCGACGAGGAAGCCCTCACGCCTGCTGAAGATTTCTACCACCGGCTCTGACAATTGACGAGCAAGACGCCTGAACCGAGAGTTTGTGGAGGCTTATTTTAGAGAGGCGAATCAGTCTCAGCGCTCTATGACTCCGGTGATTTATTCCCGTGATCATCTCGACAGGGAGCTGATCATGGGCGTCGAACTACTGGATGACGAGCAGCGAGTTGCTTATCGAGCAAAGCCTGCGGACGACATCATCGAAGACTTGGGCACACGCCCGCCGGTTGAATCGAACCTCGACGCGTTCAAGATCGCGGCTGAGGATGCGCAAACAATTGGCCCGCACGGCCACTTCAGGTTTACTCCTTGCCGGCTGGCGCTGGATCGCGACGGAACTCGCAGGTGCAATGCTGATACAGCTGCTGCAAAAGGCAAGGCGCGTGGCGCAGAGCGCTCCGGCAAACCTCCCGTCGGCGAGCTGCTTGACCGTGTGGCAAAGTTGGATCCGTGGGCGGTTTGCATTCCGTCCTCGTCTTCACCTTCGACGGTCATCCGGCGCGTTATCTGCGTGTAAGAGCAAAGTCGCGTTTACCCGGCCTGAAGATCGTGTGTCGGACTCTGGGGCCGACCGTGATTGCACCGGATGCGACCAAACGGCTACGGGAGTCGGCGAAACGAAATCGTGACCTCCTTAAGTGACGCTGTCATCCAACTCTAAGGGAAACGCGACGAGTTCTGAGCAAACAACGCGAGCCAGCCCTGAGGATGAGGACAACGATCCTCTCCAACGATCTCCAACCCCAAAGCTGGGACTGTAGCTTCGGACGAAACCGCTGTGCATCCTGAAACGTGCTGTCGACACTACCCGCTCACTGACTGATAAGAAATCTCCGGCGAAATAGACGCTACAACCTTGGCCTGTCGTGACGCTGAAATTTCAATTTGGCGACTCTACCTTGCTGATTGCGCCATCGCCCAGTCTGGGGAGAGTCGCCGAGACGAAGTTGTCCACGCTTTCAGTTCGGCGGGTAGTCGTATAGTTACGGGCGCAGACTTCAAGCGGGATTCGCCCCAGTGGTGCCGATAGTTCGGCGCGGACTTCCAGCCACAAATCCGGTCCCGATATTTTATCCCTTCCTATCTCTTCACGGTGGTTATATTTCTCAGAGGGGAGAGATGAAGCGCATTCAACGACGTCTACGCACCCATGGTCAGACCCCGAGTTTGATGTAATGCGACAGCCAAAAGACCTTCTTTTCACCGAATTGATGCCTTCACTTAATATGAAATCTCGCCGACTATTCCCTTTCACTTCTTCCTCAACCGCCGCAGCAATTGCTGCTACCGTATGGTCAGAAGAGACCGACAACACCGAAAACACGCGCGATCAACAGCATCAGATCGACCAGACGATCAACTGGAAATGATCCCGGTGGACACCAAGATTTCGCGATATTCGCAAGAAGGTCGTTGGCGATGACTCTTCCATGATATGAAGAACGCTGGATCGCCAGTTACGGTTGATTATGCCGTCACACGGTGTGGGCCTGTCGAGAACGCTGATCAAAGAGAAAGTGGCCATTGAGAGTCACGCCAAGAGCTCGAGAAGACCTCCAACGAACTCGAAATCAAGAAATCCTAAACTAAACAACAAAAATACTATGTCAAAAACGCTGTGGGAACGAACGTCGACCAGCCAAGTGGAAAACACTCTCCGTAAGATTCCGCAAACGATGGTCTCGTTTCTTAGCGAGCGACATTTCGGTCCGATTGCAGAATCTGTAGAGAAAATTCTGGAGCTAGCGCCGTCAGCAAATTCAAAGCCCTGAAGGGAAGCAACACTCAGCTGGTGCGCCACTGAGGATCGGTGGCACCGGGCTGCTGGCGCAGCTGTAATTCTGGTTCCGCCTGTAATCGTTTATCGCCGTGGTCCCATCATGGCCGCTTCCGAGTGGCGCTCGCCGTGGTGAGCGCAGACCGCGGGCGGCGTCGTGGGGTGCTTTGTCGGACTCAATCGAATACGGTGTGCCGTTGCTCTATGAAGAGCGCCTGAAGAGGCGTAAAGTGGATATTTTGAGCCGCCGCCGTCCAGTCAGTGACAGCAAGAAGGCGGATGATATTCGCGACAACACGGAGAAGGAATGGTCTGAGGATACTCTTCGGTATCGCAGGAAGTAACGCGGCACTTGCGTTTTTCTCCAGCCGCCTCGGATGCATAAGCCCAACATCATTTCCATAATGGGCTCACTTATTATCTGTGTGATCCGGGGGATGCGAGCCACGCAGTCGGAACACGTTGACCAATGACCTCCTAGCAGACTGTTGAAAAACTCGCCATTTTGCCGGCATTGAGATAGAAGCGGTAATGTTTTCGAGACGGGAGGTTGAAGAGAAGCAGGGGAGTTTTGGATCGAGCGTTCGCGAGTGTCGAAGCCAACAAGCCAAGGCTTTTACAGCAAGCTAAACGAGCATTTGGCGGCGATGGATTTTGCGCGGCAGGTTTGGGCGTTGTGCGCGCCGGCGTATTGCGAAGAGAGCCGGGGCGGGCGACCTGGGATTGATCCTGTGGTGTATTTGAAAATGCTTATGGTAGGTTTTTCGAAAACCTGCGCAGCGAAAGAGCGATTGCGGCGCGCTGTGAGGACAGCCTCTCGGTGAGGGCGTTTCTGGGATACGGGCTTGAAGAGAGCACGCCTGATCACAGCAGCCTGAGCGTGATTCGGCAGCGGCTCGGGCCAGAGATTTACCAAGGGGTTTTCGAAGTGGTGCTCGCGGCGCTCAAAGCGCACGGGCTTTTCGTGGTCGGGATTTGGGGATCGATTCGAGCGTGATCGAAGCCAATGCGAGTCTGCGCACTCTGGGTACATCGTAATACGGAACAGGCCTATTGGGAGTATGTGAAGGAATTGGCGCAAAAAGGAGGGCATCGACCCGGAGGATGAGGGGCGGTGCAGTCGCTTCGATCAGAAGCGGCCTGGACGCAGGACGAGCAATGAAGAATGGAAAAACCCGCATGATCCGCAAGCCAAGGTGGGCCGAACCAAGGACGGAGCCTGCGACATGATCTACAAACCCGAGCATGTGACCGATTTGGAAAGCGGAGCCATTATACAGGCCGCAGGTCTTGGAGGGCGACCACGCTGACACGAGGGCTTTGAGCGAGCGGGTAGCCAGCGCGGTGGAAGTGGTCAACCGTATCGTAGCCAACGAGGAGGATGGTGTCGTGCGCTCGCTCACCGCGGACAAAGGCTACTTCGCCATCGAGGAAATTGCCCAGATCCAAGAGTTCGACATTCGCACAGTAATCGGGGACGCCAACGCGGCCCGGCGTCGCAAGGAAGGCTTGACTGCTTCACTGCGCAAAGCTCTTCATCGCGCGGCGTGTGCCGTTAAAAGCCAGTCTGGCAAAGGGCTTTTGCGCAAGCGCGGCATGCACCTGGAACGCAGCTTTGAGCACCTCCTTGACGAAGGCGGACTACGTCGAGCCACGCTCCAGGGAACAGAAAATCTCACTAAGCGGCATAAGATCGCGGCGGCCTGCTTTAACCTGAGTCTGTTGATGCGCACTCTGTTGGGAGTTGGAACCCCAAAACAGTGGATGGCAGGGGCCTACAACTTGCTTGAAGCTGTTATCGCTTACCCTTGCGGGCGAGCTTTGCGGTTTCGCAGCCTTTACGCCAAAACCAGGATTTTCATCCTTGTTTTTCATAATCTCTTCAGAATCCCAATCGCTGCATGAAACCACCGGGTTCTTCAACTAACTGCTTCGGAGAACTGTTGAGCGGTTTATTCAGACTCAATTTTCGACTCTGAAAATAGCAGCGGCTTCCCTCAACGGGATTAGCCTCGCTAGAAGTCAGGCTCTACGAGAAATCACCTTCGACTTTAGAAATGTTTCTCCCGCGCCGCATGGCTCAAAACCTCAGCAAAACCCTGCGATTCGAAATCCTTCGGACTCGCCAATCCGTAGTTGGGCCTTCGGCCTTCGCTAGGCTGCGTGCGGACGGGAACGGGGATTGCGGTATCGCGCGTAGTCCTCAGAACGCTCGAACGTCGGCAGCTCCGGCTTTCTCGATCGATGGCCTCTGCTCGCTTCTGGCTCTCTGACGACGTCTTTTCGGTGCTGGCGGCTCTGTCGCGGGGGAGGCTCTGGGCGATGCCACTAATGTGCCCAAGATGCGCATTATTTCCGTCCACGACCGGTGGATAGTCGCGATGATGATCACGCATACTTCCCGTGCCTCACCCAGCGGCTGCAGTTCTCGAAGCAGAAGTAGCGCTTTTCTTTACCTTCATGATTTCGCGAACAATTGCCGTCTTCGGCCCATCATGGCCGGCGGCCGCCATCGTTCACGGGATACTTTGGCCTCCGGCGTGCCCTGGCTGGTGCGGTGATCGGCGACGCAACCGGCAACCGATGTGGTCTTAAGGGACCGGATCTTTCCCGGCTTCTTCGAAGGAGCTTTTCTCTTGGAGCAGTTTTGGCTCCGCACGAGCAACTTCTTTGACCTGCTTTGAGGGTTGTTTTCTCGATTTTCGGTCGGCTTGATTTCGCAAGCTTCTTTTGTCATCTGTCACTTTACCGGCGCGCGACTTGTTTGGAATGGGGTGTTTGCCCCATCTCGCGGTGCAGAGATCTGGCCGATACTATCACGGACATGAATGAAAGAGTCGCGGTGGCATCCGAGGTGAGGAATGCTCTCCGCAAAACGATGCGGCCGAGAGATCTGTGTTGCCTTAATGTGTGGTGATATAGATGGATAACCGCTGGATGGCTACAACGATGCCCTCTCGGAGCAATGTAAGCGCGCCAAGATATCGGACAACTCGCATTCTGATCCTGTCGATACCTGTCACCGAGCGGCTCTCTTGAAGCCCGTGATGCTGCCTCGCTAGAAGCGGGTTTGCGCGAACACACGCGCCTCTCTTCAGATTCTCTCCTGAAGGAACTTAATAGACTTCTCCCGCCTCTATCGCTCTCGACTCGCGACGCATTGCGGTTCATCTGTCGGCTCTAACCACGCCATTCGCGTGGCGCTGGCAGGCGCTCATTCGCGATCAAATGGCAATCGAGCGCAGGGCGACGAAGACGGTGCCCCAGGATGACGTCAACCTAGGTCGCAATGGAGTGTTCACCCCAGACGCCATTCAGAGATTGCTGCGTAACGTTATGCCGCAGCGCGGCGCGACCAAGCGCCCAAGTACTCATGCAAGCACCTTCTCAACTCACTCCGACAGCTCGGTCGGCGATGGCATGTCACATGCGCCAAACTCATCTCGCGTTAATAGCCGGCCTGGTTCGGTAGGTAAGATATTGTGCCGCAGGTCCGTTCATAGTGCGGCCAGACGCCTCGACATTATCAGCAATACGTAACTGAACGAAGTACAA
>ERZ1370068.2775-contig-1904_pt1 | contig 43911 bp, 84 predicted proteins | sample MGYA00561227_ERZ1370068 | MGnify/ENA primary metagenome ERZ1370068 (study PRJEB38410, sample SAMEA6850437) | metagenome | study: Metagenomic assessment of the ecological functions of the soil: analysis of the soil microbiota associated with the...
AGTACTTCGTTCGGTTACATGTGCTCAAACCCGTGAACAAACGGGACATTGCGGTTTGTGACGACGAATCCCAACCCATTTCGGACGGGAAGTTTCAGTTTACGTCAGACTTTACCTTTGGCGTGCGTTCAGGGCCTTAAGATCTTCCTCACAGAACCGCCAACGCTACTTGCTGCCACTGGCTCAGCCCAGGAAGCATCGGCAACTGTCTGGCGTGCCACCCTGCACCAAATTTCACAGATTTTCAGTTGCACAACAAGTGTGACAAAGGGAATACGATACCATACATGGGAGGACAATTCAATCTGCTGTTCATCCCCACCCTCGCGCAACGCAGTGCCAATCCGCAGACCTTTTGCCGACAACCGATGACCATCCGAACACAAGAACCTTTCCACCATTCCATCGGGGACAATCCTCTGCTGACCGATCTAGGCGTATGGAATATCTTTTGCTGTAGATCTCGATTTCCCCAGCGCCGCAGGCCAAGACCGGGCTATTTTGTTGTGCCGAGCATGTGCCGCTATCCTGCCCTGACGACAGTACGTTACTCGATGAGGCCATCGCGCGGTTCAAAACCCCGAAGTCTCCGCGACCTCGGGCATTCCGCGCCCTACATGCACAATGGTCAGTTTGACATCCTGGACGCTAAATCATCGGGGTTTATATCGGGGCGGCGCACGCGCGCTTGCACAAGCGTGGATCGCCTGCGCAATGGCGCTGGACCTCTCCAGGGCATCCTCCTCCACCAGGAGGATATCGAGCCACTTGGTGGCGTTTCTCAAGTCACTCAATGAAGATTATCAATAAGGTGCTGTCACAGCCCGTTCAAGGGGCCAGAAGGAACCACACGATTTTTTCTCGGGGAAGAGTCGAGCGATGACCTGAAACCGTATGCCGCTATGATGCTGCCCAGGAAGCTATGACAGGAGGTGCATCATGGCCATTGCCGTCCAGCAGATTCATCCTGTGGCACATTTACCGTTAGTCCTGGGAGTCTTACGACGTTTGGAGGTGGCAACGGTGATCGACCACCTGATCCCGCCCCATCCAGCGCATGGCCTCTCGTGTGGGCGTGGGGTCGAAGCCATGGTGCTCGCCATTCTGGATGGGCATCATGCGCTCTACAAAGTGGGTAAACGGCTGGAAGAGCGGGGCATGGGAGCGCTCCTGCAACCAGGGCTCACACGTGCCGCCCTCAATGATGACCGCTTAGGCCATATCCTGGATGCGCTGTTTGCGGCCAATCTCAACCGGGTCTTGAGCGCAGTCGCCCTGCGAGCCTTGGAGGTCTCTGCCATGCCGACGCCCTGGCTGCATCAGGACACCACCACGATTGCACTCTATGGGGCCTATGCGGACGATCCGCAGACGCCGGGGGCGCCTCGACCGGCCTACGGGCATAGCAAGGACGGTCGTGCCGACCTCACACAGGTGCTCCTCAGTCTGGGCGTGAGTGGGGATGGCGGAGTCCCCCTGCGCCTTGGTGTGCGTGATGGCAACTGCAGCGATAGTGTGGAAACTCCCGTGGCGATTGAAGCATGTCTGGCCTTGGGCTTGAGGGGGTGCGGGGAATTGTGGCGGATAGTAAGGCCTATAGTCGCCGCACGCTGGGCGTGTGTCGCGAGCCTAAGGTCGACCTCATCACGTTAGTCCCGCGCCCCTGTGCCGTCCGCCAGGCCCTCGAAGCCTGGGGGCAGCAGCACGCCACCTTGCCCCTCTTGCTTGAGAAGCCTGGGCGGACGAAGGACGAGGCCCCTCGGCGTTGGCATGGACAAAGTGTGATCCGGCAGGTGGAGGTCGAGTATAGTGACGGACGGGTCACGCTCGAAGCGCTCCGCTTTGTGGTGGTACATTCGAGCCAGCTGGCGCGGCAGCAAACTCAAGCCTATACCGCCGCGCCAGCTCAGGGAAGCCGCCACCGTCACGACGCACGTCAAGTACGTGCAAGCCCGGTGGTTTGCCTGGGAGGCGGATGCCGCCGCAGCTATCACGGAGTATGAGGGCCGGGGACAGGGACACCGAGGCCGCCGCCCACGCCCCTGGCGGTATCATGCGGTCCGCTATCGCGTCGTGGCCGAGACCCGCCGCACGCGTCGGGCTCGACGGGGACGTCCCACCAAGAGGGAGTCACCACCGACGGAAGCGGGGTATCGCCTGGTGGTGGAAGTTAGAGCCCTGGCCAATCTGGAGGAGGACAATGGGTGGGCCGTACTGGCCACGACGGTGCCCACTGAGGCCTGTGTGGATACCGAGATTCTTCAGGTCTATCAGGAGCAGAACACGACAGTGGAACCTGGTTTTCGTTGGATCAAGAATCCCGCGGCGATCGCCCCTGTATGGCGAGAGAAGCCCGAACGGATTGCGGCATGAGCGATGCTGACGGTGCTGGGCTTACTGGTCTACAGCGTCATCCAGCGCCAGGTCCGTCTCGTCCCTGCGCACGCATGACCAGCAGCTCCCAGGCAACAAAGGCCTGACCGCAACCCCGACGGCCGCGGTGGTATTGGCCTTGTTTGCACAAATAGCTCTGGTCCGATTATGGATGGATGGGCAAGAGAGCACGCAGCTCTCTGGGGTCCAAGCCTCTCACCTGTTGGTCTGTGATGCGCTCGGTCTCGACTCCTCGTGGTATGCAGTGTCCTCAGCCCAAAAAAACGGTAGGGACATTCAGACCCCTTGAACGTGGGAATTTACGCGATTTCCAGGGTACATTTGCCCCTCGGCTATCAGGCAAAGACGGTACGCCGAGGAATTACGGCTCCCAGAGAGCCGGTAGAGAACAGGGGTGTTAAGATGGTTATGCGGAGGGCGCGACCAAGACAACCATTTTCGGTATGGGCTCGGCAGGCTCCAGCATGCTGAGTCTAACTGCCCTTGTATGGAGCGTGAGACTGGCGGCGGCGCAGCCACGCCTGAGAGCAGGCGCAAGTGTTCATCCTCCATCTGCTCGGTCGCGTCGCTGTAGACTACCCACAGTGTGTACAGGATGGCAGGGTGCTCGATCAGTCAGAGTACGACGACGAACAGGTAGAATTTTCCCAACAGGTGCGTACGCTACTGGACCAACTCCCAGCACGCTCGGCCCGGTCCTGGCCTCCTCAGCCAGAGCGAGCAACTCATTCAGCACTCATCCAGGACAAGCGGCCAGGCCCGGAGGTGTCCGCGCTTGCCCATCCAGCTCCGCTGGTATATCATCCGCGCCTATAACGTCGAGGTGGCACCGAGCGTCCTCCCGACCTCCGCATGGCGGTAGGAACTCTACCAGGCCCAATGCGCTGCCTGTCACGGTCTCGCAGGGCCAGGGCGATGGAGCTAGCCGGCACCAATCTTGACCCTGCACCAAGCAACTTCCACGATCGGCAGCGCATGGATCAGCGCAGTATCTACAGCTTGTACAGCACCATTACCCTGGGCGTCCAGGGCACAGCAATGGCGAGCTTCCGCACGCTGAGCGAGGACGAGCGCTGGGCACTCGCCTTCTACGTCAGCGCTCTTGCAGATGACGTGGCTGACCTCACGCGTGGTGCCGAGCTGTGGCAGTCTGGCGTTGGTAAGACTCGATTTGCCGATCTGGCCAGCCTCGGCGACAGCAACGGCCAGCGAGATGCACGCCGCGCATGGCGACGACGGCGTGCGTGTGCTGGCCTACCTGCGCAACCAGCTCCAGGTGTCGTCATGTCGTCCAGTGAGTTGCCACTGGCACGTAGTGCCCGGCTGCTGAGAGAGAGTCTCGCCGCCTACCAGCGCGGACAGACGCAAAGCGGCACAGGATCTGGCGGTGTCAGCCTATCTGGATGGCTTTGAACTGGTGGAGGTGAGTCTCGATGCTGTTGACAGGCGTCTCAGAATGGCGGTCGAGGCGGAGATGATGCGGTATCGGGCCATGATCAAAAATCAGGAGCCGACCGCTGCCGTCGAAGTGCAGGGCAATCGCGTGCAGGGACTTCTGGCTGAGGCCACGACGCTCCTGGCTGCGACACGACTGCCGGACCGCGCTGTCTTCTTCAGTGCCTTTGTGATCCTGCTGCGCGAAGGACTGGAGGCCGTGCTAGTGCTGGCCGCCATCCTGGCGCTGTTGATCAAAGCCGGGCGGCGGGATGCCCTGCTCTATGTCCACGCCGGCTGGGTCGCCGCTCTGGCCCTGGGGGATGCACCTGGCTCGTCGCCTCGTATGTCATCGCCATGAGTGGCTTGACGCGTGAGGTGACCGAAGGCGTCACGGCACCTTGTGTCCGCCGCGGTCCTCTCTACGTGGGCTTCTGGATGCACAGTAAGGCTTATGCCGATCGGTGGCGCACCTTTCTTCAGGGCCAACTCCACGATGCCCTCTCCGCTCGTACCATGTGGGCGCTGGCGTTGGGTGTCATTCCTGGCCGTGTACCGCGAGGCGTTCGGAAACCGTGCTCTTCTATCAAGCCCTGTGGACGCAAGCCGCACCGGCGTATGCCCCGTGCTCGGCGGTCTGCTCGCCGCTGCCGTGGCGCTCGCCGTGCTCGGATGGTTGATCTTGCGCGGCAGTGTCCGCCTCCCGCTCGGGCTCTTTTTCGGTGCCACCTCGGTCCTTACTGGTCTTGCTGGCGGTGGTCTTCGCGGGAAGGGTATCGCCGCGCTCCAAGAAGGCAGGCACCTTACAAGGCGACCCAGTGCGTTTCCCCGGCATCCCTGCTCTGGGGGTCTATCCTAATCTCATGGAGCCTGCTGCTGCAAGGCAGTCCTGATTCTGATCAGCGCCGAGCGTCTTCGTCTACACCCACTACACCGCCAAGGAGACCTGAGGAACCCGATCTCCACATCCTGGAGCGCACCTGTGAAACACCATCCGGCAGAGCACGGGCACACCGTCCCGTGTCCGCGCCAATATCTCGGGGACGCTCTTCCTGAGCCACCCTGGCGTGAAGCCGGATAATCATGAGGCTTAGCGGGTCGGAATCCTGCTCGGTACGAAAGAGATCGTATACTGCCACCTCGAATGCCAAGGCGAGCTTGTGCAGGGTAAGCAACGTTGGGTTGACTTGCCCCGATTCCAGACGCTGGTAGTACTTATAACTTAGGCCAAAGTCCTCCATATCGAGCTGGCGCAGCTTTCCGGGCCTTCCGCAGATGTCGCAAGCGGTTGCCAAGATCTTGGAGAAGATGTTCAGGCGTCATACTACGAGCCAGGGTCATGTTGCGCGTCCTTCGATCTGCGAGTTGTGCTTTGCCGCAGAGCCGACCTGCCTACGCTCAGTCGCGGTGGTAGATCTGCTGTGCCAGATAAGCATCGTAGCCTACCTCGTTGATTTTGTGTTTTTGCGCCTCAAGCCAGTCGACGTGATGCTCTTCGTCCTTGAGGATGCACTCGAAGGATCTCCCGCGTGGCATAGTCCCCCGCCTCAACACACAACTGGATGCCAGGCCGGAGCACGGCCAGCGCGCCCATCTCCGAGCGCCAGGTCATTGTCGATCTGTTCCCGCACCGTGCGGCCCGAGGATCGGGTCGTAGTCAGAGGTGGGACGCTGAGAAGAGAATGCGCTGGATTAGTGTGTCAGCGTGTTGCATCTCCTCGATCGATTCTTGGTAGTTCACCTTCTCCAAGACCGCATAACCCCAGTTCTTGCACATACGGGAATGAATAAAATATTGATTGACGCCACAAGTGAGCTCTTTCCGAAGAAACTGGCTGAGCAAGTCCAATGATTCGCGGGTCTCCCCTGCATACCACCCTCCTAGAGCTTGACCAGGCATGGCCTGGGCCTGTCGACCCGCCAGTGCTTGGCCGCGGCACCCCCGTGTTACAGACAACGCCGAGACGGATCAACATACGCACAGCGGGGTGTGGGCATCGAGTGCCAATAGAACCGTCTGGGTGGCGTCGATCCCGGTAATCGTGACTCCGTTGGGTGGCCGGAAGCCAGACATAATCCACCCGGCAACGAATTTATCAACGATAGTTTCTGGAACGGAGACATACCCCCCCCTGCTCGATGTCAAACCATGTCGTGGTTCGCCGCGCGTCGGGAGCGCACGACCGGGCGTCGCACGCGTATCTCCTCGAAGGCCGTGACCGTGCGCCTGCCCTCCGCCTCGCGCTCGACATAGCGGATGCGACCGAAAGCAGTGTTATCGATCCCAGTGCCAAGCTCGTTCCCCATCTCGACGATGCACCTGTATGCGCTTCCCGAAGAAGCGATGTCCGTGCTCTGCATCGAGCGTTGGGCGGGGTAGCGACCGTCGCCATCTTTGAAGAAGCAAGTGGCGTCCGCTCGTCCCACGAGACGCGCGCCAGCAAAATCTGCGCCAAGCGGCGCAACTCGGCGATCGGGCAGGATGCACTCTCGACCCGTCGTCCGGGCGATACTTGCACCCAGCCTGGAGGGCATCCCGGCCACTGGTCCGGCACCGGAGCTGCGACGCGGAAACCAGCGAACCCCTCCGGCCATTTCTGGAAGGCCCCCTGCGCCCGCTGGAGTAGCCGGCGCGCCAGCGCATCGTCTTGCGCTGAGAGCGCCATCAGCGTTTCGGTCATCGTTTGCATAGCACACGCGTCCTATGCAGCAACGGCTAGCGCCAGGCCTTACTTGTAGCCGGCTCGATCGGCCAGCTTGATTGCTGCTGGTTGCAGCTCACCTGCTGCCGCGACGTTAATGTCGTCTTGCTTGAACGGCCCCCACTTGGCGAGGATCGGGTGCACTGGCGTTTGTGGGTTCGCCGGGTATTCAAAGTTGTTATTGCACCAACAGTTGCTGCGCCTCGGGACGTGAGAGAAACTCGATGAGCTTCACGGCATTGGCACGGTGCTTAGCGTGGGCTGTGACCCCAGCACCAGAGATGTTAACGTGCGTCCCGGTCGTTTGCTGATTGGCCCAAAACGGCGCCACTGGGAAGTTGGGCTCTTTCGCCAGTAAGCGTCCCAGATAATAGGAATTGGTGAGGCCGACATCACGCACTCACCGGCGGCGATGGACTCGAGGATGCGCGTGTCGCTATTGATCAGGATCGGATTATTGGCCACCCAGCCGCGCACGATGGCCTCGACTTTCGCCTCCCCAAAGCGCTTGATCATAGTCGCCAGGAGCGACTGGTTATAGATGTGGTTGGATGACCTGAGACAGAGACGATTCTTCCACTTGGGATCGCCCGAGGGCTTCATAGGTTGGACAGCTCCTCGGGTTTGACCTTGCGGGTATTGTACATGATCGTACGAGCCCGGACGGTGAGACCAAAAACCAGCGGTTCTCAGCGTCGCGCAAGTGGGCTGGGATGTTGGCCTGCAACTCTGGCGCGATCGATTTTCGCTAACAGTCCTGCTTGAGCCGCGTTCCACAGGTCGCCGGCGTCAACGGAAATCAACACATCGGCTGGCGTCTTGTCGCCCCTCAGCCTGGAGGCGCTCGAAGAGTTCTGAGGGACTCCCGTCAAAGCTTTGCATTTCGATACCGGTCTGCTTGGTAAAAGCCTCGAAAACTGGCTCCTGACCGTAATGCCGTGCCGTGTAGACCACCACCACCTCGGCGGCTGCGGCGGAGCCCGTGGTCGAGCGCGACGCCCACGCACAGGGCTGTCACAATCGCCAGCACGAGCACGTCTCTCGGTTGGAACATGCGTCTCATGCACATTGTGGTGCCTCCTCTAGAATTCCACGACGAGCGCACTGAGGAACTGGTAGTCAAACGCTTTCGCCGTCGTCACCGGGACTTGGAAGCCGGCACGAAACGTCATACCAGGACGTGGACGGATGTTGAATCCTGGTACCACGTACACCTGCGTTTTGTGGAGTAAGCCTTCCTCGTCATCAGCAGGACCGCGTGTCGTGGTGACCGTCACCAGTTCAAGCAGTGGGGTAAACCACCGTGAGACAGGGTAGCCGATGGCCAGGCGCGCCGTGAATTCCTGCTCACGTGGATGTTCGTCACCGTTGAGGATCCATTCATACGCCACCTCGCCAAGGAGATCGAACGGCCCGAGAGCAATGCCAGCAGTCAGGAACGGCTCTATGGCATATTCGCCGCCCAACCCACGTGCCTTGGAGCCTGAGGCAAGTTTAGACTCCAGCCCAAAGGCTACCAGGGTGCGATATTGCACGGACTTGAACACCTGGAGCTTGGCTTGCAGTTCGATATCGCCGAAACCGGCGACGACCTTGCCCTCATCAGGATCGAGGACGATAAACGGGACTTCGATCTCGAACTGTAAACGCGGCAGAATGGGGAACTCAAGGGCCGCGGTCGCTTCTGTTTCTCGTGCATCCAGCCCTTTCGTATAGTTCAGCTTGAATTCGAGTTCACGCTCAATGATCGGTCGCCGGGTCACCAGCGGGTAAAAAGGCTAATGTTGGGTTCGTCATACTGGGCATAGGCTGGTGCGACTGCACAACACACCAGGAGCACAAGCCCAACAGCGGTAGCGCGCATACTTTGCTCCTCAGGTTCTGCGGTGTGACACGCGTATCACTCAGCCACGATGCGGCCCTTGGGCGGTCTTCTCGTGAAATTCCCCGACGAATTCGTAGGTGCCTGGTTTCAAGGCGGGCATTTTTAATTGGAGGGTTTTGCCACCAGGAACGATCTTCTCGATCCGGAGCGAGGACATTTCAAATTCCTCGTCCTCTTTGTCCTTGTTGGTGATGACCAGGATAAACGGCGCGTTGGCCTTGACGCGGAGTTCTTCTGGACTAAAGCGATGTTGGTCAAGCGTGAGCGCGAGTTCTGGAGGAGTATCTGCGGCAGACGCGAGCGCCGCACTGAGAGCGATGGACAGGAGAACAACCTGAAGCAGCCATATGACACGTCGCACGGAGCGTCTCCTCTGAGACATGCGTCTCGTCAAGACGAGCGAGGTTTTACGATGCTAGTGACTATATATGATTTTGAAAATCATTTTCAAGATAAATTTTATATTTGAGAACCTGTATGATCGAGGTGTATGTCGGAGGCAGCGCTGGAATTGGAGGAGGAAGAGAGGGGGCTACACGTGTGATGGCAGGTGCGGCGTATCCGAGTAGTCAGGCAGGGTTTTCACCACGGGAGGAAAAATCGCCGCCAGAAAATCCGGATGCACCCGCTGGCGCGCGAAGGCGCGTCATTGCTGTTCAACCTGACGTTCATTCCCAACCACAGCGACATCCGCCGGTCCCGCCACCCCCTCGATATCGAGCAGGCGGCGGCAAGGAATGCACAGACTCAGTAGTCCTTGAACACTACGAGGGCGTCAACGGCCTTTCACACCACGTCCTGCGGGGAGGACTAGCAAGGGATTGATGTCCAGTTCGGCCAGACGTCCATCAAGCTGCACGGCCAGGTGGGAGACGTGGACCAGGGCCTGCGTCAATGCCCCGACGTCCGCTGCCGGCCGTCCACGGAACCCGTGCAACACGCGCGCCCCTTGACATCGGACAGCATCGTGCGCGCCTCTGCCTGGGTAATGGGACAACGACGTAGGGCGACGTCGTTGTAGACTTCGACCATGACCCCACCGCTGCCAAAGAGGATGGTTGGTCCGAGCTGGGCATCGTAGGAGACCCCGACAATGACCTCCACACCCTCCGTGACCATTTCCTGCACCAGCACCCCAGAGATGGTGGCATTGGGCGCATAGGCCGTCGCGCGTGCGAGGATGTCAGCATAGGCGGTACGCACCTGCGCCGCATCGCGGACGCCAAGCCGCACCACCCCTGCTTCCGTCTTGTGCAGAATATCCGGCGAATCCACCTTCAGCACCACCGGGTAGCCCAGGCGCTGGGCTGCCTCGACGGCCGCGTCAGCGGAATTTACACGCACTTCCTGAGTGACTGGGATGCCCCAGGCCGCGATCAGGTGCTTGCTCTCGGATTCCGAGAGCGTCACCCGGCCGAGGCTCCGCAGGCGTGCCACCGTGTGCTCTTGCTCCGTGCGTGAGCGCTGGGGCACTGCCAAAACCGTCAGCCAGGCGGCGCTCATGCCAGGTGTGGTAATCGAGCAGGTGCCTGAGACCGCGTGCCAGTCGTATCGGGCGCGTAGAATACGGGAATATTGGCGCTTTTGAGCTTCGCCAACCCAGCCGTGGCGCCGCGACTGCCCGTCCACAGGAAGACAATGCCCTTGTCGCTGCGGTCGCGCAGGCTGATCACCTGCTCTGCCTGACTGTCTGCTCCGGCACTTGCGACTACCATCGTGCCGACTTGCGGCCTCGTTGATCATGTGCGTCCATGATCTGCGGAAAGGACGCACTGTTGGCATAGCCCGTGACGTCAGAGGGATTGGCTGCCCAGCCAAACCCTTGCAGCACACCGTTGATCCCATCGCGCGCCTGGTCGCTGAGCGGGGGCAGGTCAAGGCCAGCCTGGCCGCACATATCGGCCGTGAGCGAGCTGATACCTCCGAGTGGGAGACGACCGCAATGCCGGGCCGACTGGGTTTTGGCGTGTGCGCCAGGAGGTGCGAGACTTCCAGGAGCTCATCGTAGCTCTGCACCCGCACCACCCCATACTGTGCGAAGACCGCGTCATAGAGGGCATCGGACCCCGTGAGCGCCGCGGTGTGAGAACGTGCCGCGCGCGCACCGAGTTCGGAGCGGCCAATTTTAATCATGACGATGGGCTTGCCGCGTTCCGCCGCGAGCCTGGCCACCTCGGAGGAATTTGTCCGCATCCTTAAAACCTTCGACGAAACCGGCAATCACCCTGGTCGTGGGGTCATCCAGCAAATAGCGCGCAAAGTCCGAAAAATCCAGATCGGCTTCATTGCCAGTGGAGATGATGTAGCTGAAGCCGATGCCGTTGTCCACGGCACGCACCAGGAAGGGACCGAACGCCGTGGCGCCGCTCTGGCAGATCAGGCCTACAGGACCTATGAGGCCATCGGCACCGCGTGACGACGAGGTGGCCCAGATGTCATCCTTGACGTTCGCCAGGCCCAGGCAGTTGGGGCCGCTCAGGCGCAAGCCGGACTCCCGGGCAAAGGCGCCGAGCTGGCCTTGCAGGTCACGCCGGTCCTCGACACCCACGTTCTGCGAACCCGGCCGAAATGACAATGGCGGCGCCCACGCCCTTGCGATGACACTCCTGTAAGGTAGGCAGCACCTGGTTGTATGACACGACGATGCCGACCAGGTCAGGGGCCTCTGGGAGATCTGTGACGCTGGCGTAGGATGGTATGCCCATGATCTCGTCATAACGCGGGTTCACGGCGTAGACCCGCACCCGGTCCTTGGCCTTGAGCGCCGCGGCCAGGAAACGGCCGCCGTACTGCAGACGCGGGGTCGCGCCGATCACGGCGATAGAGCGCGGGTTGAGCATCTTGTGTATCGATGCCATCTGGCTGTCGGTCCAGATCTCCATGCCGAATCACTCTCCTCAAAATAGTGGTTAGTGGCTTAGTCGACTAGTCGATTAGGTGAAAATCTGGTTTGTACTAGCCACTAATCACTAACCACTGAGATTTAAGAGCTTATAGAGCTGGGCGGCGTTCCCCCACAGCATTTTGGCGCGTTCGTCCTCCGGTACGCCCTGGAAACTCTGGGCGACACGGTCGCGGGTCGTCTGGCCACGTTGAGGTGGCCTGGGGAAAGTTCGTTTCCCACAAGATGTTGTCGACGCCGAGATAGTGGCGGGCTTCGATAGCTGACCGGTCATACCAGCCCGTCATGTAGCATTGCCGGTGGAACATCTCCGACGGCTTCATGTCGTACCCTTCGAGGTGCAGGCGCTGGCGCTCGAACTGGTGGTCCGCGGTTTCCAGTTCATACGCCCCCCAGGCCAGTGAGCTTTCGGCAAACACCACCTTGAGGGTGGGATAGCGCATCAAGATGCGCGAGTAGAGAAAATTGGCGACCACCTGGACACTACTCACCGGGCGCGTCAGGGCCGAGAGCGCCTGCGGCCAGCCCGGGCGACAGATCCTTGTACGCCGGGAACTGCACGCGGGTGCTGGAGCCAGCATGGAAGCACACGGGGACGGCGAGGTCCTGACACGTCGCCCACAGTGGGTCGTAGACCGGCTCGTTGACATGGGGCACGTCGCGCAAATGCATCGGGATGGCAGGAAAGATGACGCCTTTGTGGCCCTTCTTGACGGCGCGCTGGATCTCCTGGACCGTCGCCTCAATGGGGGAAGATGGGCACAATGCATTGGGGGATAAAGCGTGGGCTCGTGTTCGCCCACTCCTCGATGAGCCAATCGTTATACGCCTGGACACAGGCGAGTTCGAGTTCTGGGTCGGTGAGCCGTCCAAACGTTTCCCTGCCACTCCGGCCACGGTGGGATACAACACGCTGGCATCCACGCCGTCGACATCCATGGCCTGCAAGCGCGCCGTGGGATCATAGGCCACCTTGGGGACCTCCGACCAACGCTGCGGCTCACGCGTTCTATCGCTCATCGCCGCGCCGGCAGAAGCCACACCGCTCATGGGCAGCTTGCACACCATCGACCATCCAGCACTCGGTGCCGTCAGGCTGGGTGACGATATGGGGCATACGCTCACCCCATTGCGTCCGCGACATGCGCTGGGTCCAGACCTCAGGATGCTCCTGGACGTGGTCGTCCACACTGATGAGTCCATACTTCAGTTCCACCGTATGCTCTCCGTGCTCCAGAAGATGCTTTATTGACCACTCCCTCTCCCAGAGGAGAGGGAACCGATACTTGTCACCTGTCTGCGCATACCGCCGTACATCACAGGCCATATGACTCGCATGGCGTTGCCATAGAGTAACTGCTTTTTCTCATCCTCCGGCACGCCAGCCAGCGTGCGGTTGACGAACTGCCAGGATTCAGGATAGGTGGACGTCGAGTGGGGATAGTCCGACTCCCACATGATGTTCTCGATGCCAATGTTATGGCGCTGCTGAATGCCGGCTGACTCATACCAGAAGTCGACATAGATCTGCCGCCGGAAGAGTTCGCTTGGACGCGTCACAATACCTTCCGTCCACAGGTGCCGCCGCTCCCACTCGTGGTCACAGCCTTCCAGGATGTAATTCACCCATCCCAGGCCGGTCTCCGCACAGACCCATTTCGAGCGTGGGTAACGATCCAGCACGCCAGAGAAGATGAGGTTGGGGATGAACTGCGCCTGCACCGAGAAGCCCCCGGACGGCCCCATGGCCTGTTCCTGGTTGCGGGTGTAGCCACTCCAGCGTGGCATGGTCAGCCGCAGACCACCGCCCGCATGCCAGTGAACGGGCACGTTGAGATCCTGGCACGTCGCCCACAGTGGATCCCAGTACGGGTCGTTAAAATGTTTCAGGCCCTCGAGGTTCTGGCTGGGCTCGACCAGCATCACAATGCCCCTATGGCCCTTTTTGACGGCCCGTTGCACTTCTGCCACGGTGACCTCAATGCCGCTCATATAAGGGATGACGGCTAGCGGTACGTAGCGGATCACTGACTTCGCGCCACTCCGCAATCGCGTCATTGTAGGCGCGTACGCAATCCAGTTCGAAGTCGGCATTCCCCTGGAAGAACGTCCCACTCTGTACCGGGTCGTTAGGAAAGAGCACCTCGCCATCAACGCCGTCCTTGATCCAGGGCTGATAGCCGGTCTGTGGGGTCGTAGACGTAACTCGGGACCTCGCCCCAGTACTGCGGGAAAGTATTTGCGCATGGGGTCGCTCATCACCGTCGGACAGTTGACCACCCCACGGTTCCCGACAACCTGCCCGTTGATCATCCAGCGCTCCACAGGGTGGTCCATGGCTATCGCCATGTGCGCCTTATCCGTGGTCTCCTGGAGATGGGGAATGGCGTCACCCCCATTTGGCTTTCGACATGCGGCTGGTAAAAGCATCTTTGTGCGGTTGAGCATGTGAATCGCAGCTAATGAGACCGTACTTGATCTTCATACCTTACTTCTCCCAAGATGATGCAAAAACCCTGTCTGATACGCCGTATAGCGCAGTATACACACTCGCTTCCATCACTACAAGTCACTGTTCCAAGAGGTCGCTAAGCCTTATCGTGGGACTCGAGCGCCGGGCCAGGGTAGGGGAGGTGTCTGGCGGTCTCACGCCGCGCATACGGCGTGCCCATAGGCCCGTGGCGAAAATTTGGGCTTGACATGACTAGGGGAGGAAACGCACAATGCCTGCACATTCTTCTGACCATAAATGCCCAGGGTACAAATTTATAGGGAAAATAACGTCCAGGCAAATTGCCCTGAGCGTCCATGGCGTTGCGTGATTCAGAGAGATGGAGGGGAAAGCTATGATGCACGTACGCCGATGGAAGTGTGCTCTATTATTGCTAGTCCCGGCGCTGCTCTCTCTAGCACTGGTGCAGGCCAAAGCCCAGGCACAGCCAGCCGCCGGCAAGGCGAAGGTTGATCGCCTGGTGATGGGGCTGATCACCCCGTACCTGGATTACATGCGCCCCTGGATCAATGGCACCGCGGACCACAACATCCAGCACGACCCGACGTTTGAATGGCTCGTCGAGGTCGCTCCGAGACGGCGCAGTATAAGCCCTGGCTGGCCGACGAGCTGGAAGCTGGCCACAGACGGCAGGTCGTGGAGCGTCAAGCTGCAGAAGGGCGTGCAATTCCACCACGGCTATGGTGAGTTCACTGCCAAGGACGTGGTGCACACTCATGCCCTGTGGTGTGACGCGAACTACCCTGGCCGCAAAGATCCCCCCGCTACGTGGCTACCGAGCCGGCATCTGTGCGATCAAGCATATCGAAGTGGTCAACGACCACGAGATCGTCATGCACTGTAAGGTGGTCTGCCTCGACATGCCGTTTTACTACTCCGAGTGCCTCGAATGTCATGATCTTCAGCAAGGCGCAGTGGGACAAAGAGGGCGAGGACGGGCTACGAGAGCAAACCGGCCGGCACTGGACCGTATATCTTCAAGGAGCGGCAACTAAGCCGGTATGTGCTGTACGAGCGTGCCCCGACGCCCCACTGGAAGCACGGCACGGTGGACTGGAAAGAGATCCAGATGACCTGGACGCTCGAAGAACCGACGCGCCAGGCGCAGATCCTGGCGGGCGAAACGCACCTCACCGAACTCAACAAGGATCTCACCGATGATTTAGTGACGAAGGGCTACAAGCTCATCCGCAGCCGCAGGCACCGCGCAGCAGGTCCAGATCAATTTCGGTGGGCTGTACTTCGGCACCGAGGACAAGGCCACCGGAGCGCTACACCGAAGACGGTGGGACCACAGGGCAAACTGGATCCCGAAGCTGCCCTGGACGACAATGTCAAGGTGCGGCAGGCCATCAACAAGGCGATCAACCGCGACGAGCTGCTGCAAGGTGTTGTACAAGGGCCGGGCCAACGCCGATGTATGTGCATGGCTTCTATCCCTGACCTGCCAGGCTGGGACCCCACCTGGGAGAAGCGCTTCCCGGAGATGTATGGCTATGACCCCGCAGCCGCCAAACGCCTGCTGGCCGAAGCCGGTTATCCCAAGGGCTTCAAAGCCAAGGCCTGGCTATTTCCCTTCGCCGGAGCGCCGGAGCTCATCCCGCTGATGGAAGCCGTGCAGATCCAGTTGCGCGAGGTGGGCATTGAGATCTGAGCTGGAAGAGACCGACTGGGTCGCCGAACGTCCGGCCCCAGGTTGCGGGACCGCAAGGCCAGTGGCTACCTCTGGGCCATTCCGCCGTCCAAAAAGGCGGTTGAGTCGCAGCTCGCTGCTGTTCAACGCTGGCAAGAATATCACGCACATGTTCGAGACCGATGAAATCTACACGATGTGGAAGACCTTGCTGCAGATCTCCGATCCGAAGGCCATGGATGCCCAGTTGCGCAAGATCGGCAACTACAAGTTTGAGAATTTCGAGACCATTCCCCTCTTTGACGTGTGCATCGAAGTGATTGTGGATCCCAAGATCGTCGAATGACTGGCCTTTCTCCGGCTGGGACGGTGGCGACATTGGTCACGTCTGGCTCATCAGCGCGTGTAAGCAGGAGAAACCCTGCAAATAGACAGCGGCAGAGGCTCGACTAAGGCATTGTGCACACATGATGGAGGTGCAACGATGACGACGGGTGCAGTTCTGGAAGCCCAGAGGTATTGTTCTTCGCTGCACCCTACTCGTTACTCCTCGCTACCAGGCAGGGCCGCAGGCGCAGGCCCTGCTGCCGCTGGGCAAGGCCAAGGTGGATCGCCTGGTGCATGGGGCTGATCGAGAAGTATCGGGACTACTGCGTCCCTGGATCAACGGCACCCCGGACCACATGATCCAACACGACCCGGCGTTCGAGTGGCTGTGTCGAGGTCGACTCCGGACGGTCAGTATAAGCCCTGGCTGGCCGATGAGCTGCGGAAATGGCGCAAGGACGGCCGGTCGTGGCGCGTCACGCTGCACAAGGGGTGCAGTTCCACCACGGCTACGGTGAGTTCACCGCTAAAGACGTGGTGCACAATCATGCCCTGTGGTGCGACGAGAAGTACCCGGGCCGCAAAGACACGCCCTACACGTGGCTTACAAAAATGGCATTTGCCAGGTCGAGCGGGTCGAGGTGGTCAACGACTACGAGATCGTCATGCACTGCAAGGTGGTGTGCCTCGACTTGCCGTTTTATTACTCGAGCGCCTCGACCGTCGTCATCTTCAGCAAGGCGCAGTGGGATAAAGAAGGCGAGATGGCGTACGAGACGAAGCCGGCCGGCACCGGGCCGTATATCTTCAAGGAGCGGGCAGCCAGACCGCTATGTGCTCTATGAGCGTGCCCCGACGCCGCACTGGAAGTGGGGCGTGGTGGACTGGAAAGAACTGCAGATGACCTGACGATCGAAGAGCCGACGCGTCTGGCGCAATTCATGGCGGGGAGACGCACCTCACCGAGACTCAACAAGGACCTTGTCGATGAAGCGGTGAGCAAGGGATATAAGCTCGTCCGCAGCCGGCAGGTGGCGCAGCAGGTCGTCCTGGTCTTTCGGCGGGCTCTACTTCGGCACTGAGGACAAGACAAACGAAGCGCTATACCGAAGACGGTGGGACGACGGGGAAACTGGACCCATCGGTACCGTGGACGAAAAAGAGGTGCGGCAGGCCATCAACAAGGCCATCAACCGCGAGGAGCTGCTCAAGGTGCTGTACAAGGGCCGGGCCACCTACACGTATGTGGCTGGTTACTATCCCGACTTGCCCGGCTGGGACCCCACCTGGGAGAAGCGCTTCCCGGAGATGTACGGCTACGACCCGGCAGCGGCGAAACGCCTGCTGGCGCAGGCCGGATATCCTAAGGGCTTTAAGATGAAAGCCTGGCTCTATCCCTTTGCCGGGGCGCCGGAATTCATTCCCTTGATGGAAGCGGTAGCAAGTGCAGTTGCGTGAGGTGGGCATCGAACTGGAATTCGAAGAGGCCGACCTGGTGGCAACCGTCCAGCCCAAGACGCGAGAGCGGAAAGCCAACCAGTACATCATGGCCGAGTGTCCCCTCCAAAAAGGCGGTGGAGGCGCAGATCTGCGCTGTTCAACGCCGGGAAGGGCACAGCCCACTGGTTTGAGACCGATGAAATTTACAAGATGTGGGAAGACCTGCTGCAGATGTCCGACCCGAAGGCGGCGGATGCCCAGTTGCGCAAGATCGGCAACTATAAGTTTGAAAACTTTGAGATTATTCCCCTCTTTGACGTGTACATCGAGGTCGTGGTGAATCCCAAGATCGTCAATGACTGGCCGTTCTCCGGCTGGGACGGTGGCGACATGGGGCACACGTTTCTCATCAGTGCGTGTAAGCAGGAGAAGCCCTGCAAGTAAGCAGCCATGGCGCTCTCGATGAGGGACTGTCAGACAAGCACAACGGAGGTGCAACCATGCAACAGATGCGGTTCTGGAAGCCCAGGGTATCGGTCCTTGCTGTGCCCCTCCTGTTACTCCTGGTACTGGCAGGAGCTGAGGCACAGGCTCCTGCCGCATCTGGCAAGGCCAAGGTGGATCGTCTGGTGATGGGCCTGATCGAGAAGTATCGGGACTACATGCGTCCCTGGATCAACGGCACTCCGGACCACATGATCCAGCATGACCCGGCGTTCGAGTGGCTCTTTGAGGTCGATCCTGACGTCAGGCAAGTATAATCCCTGGCTGGCTGAGAGCTCGGAAATGGCCAAGGACGGCCGGTCGTGGCGCATCAAGCTGCGCAAGGGGTGCAGTTCCACCACGGCTACGGCGAGTTCACCGCCAAAGATGTGGTGCACAATCATGCCCTGTGGTGCGACGAGAAATACCCGGGCCGCAAAGACACGCCCTACGCGGCTTACAAAAATGGCATTTGCCAGGTCGAGCGGGTGGAGGTGGTCAACGACCACGAGATCGTCATGCACTGCAAGGTGGTGTGCCTCGACTTGCTGTTTTATTACTCGAGCGCCTCGACCGTCGTCATCTTCAGCAAGGCGCAGTGGGATAAAGAAGGGGAGATGGCGTACGAGACGAAGCCGGCCGGCACCGGGCCGTATATCTTCAAGGAGCGGCAACCAGACCGCTATGTGCTCTATGAGCGTGCCCCGACGCCGCACTGGAAGTGGGGTGTGGTGGACTGGAAAGAACTCGCAGATGACCTGGACGACTCGAAGAGCCGACGCGCTCTGGCGCAATTCGTGGCGGGAGAGACGCACATCACCGAGATCAACAAGGATCTCGTCGAGGAAGCGGTGCGCAAGGGACATAAGCTCATCCGCAGCCGGCAGGTGGCGCAGCAGGTCGTCCTGGTTTTCGGGGGCTCTACTTCGGCACTGAGGACAAACAAACGAAGCGCTATACCGAAGACGGTGGGACCACGGGGAAACTCGACCCCATCGGTGCCGTGGACCAAAAGAGGTGCGGCAGGCCATCAACAAGGCCATCAACCGCGAGGAGCTGCTCAAGGTGCTGTATAAGGGCGGGCCACCTACACGTATGTGGCTGGCTACTATCCCGACCTGCCCGGCTGGGACCCCACCTGGGAGAAGCGCTTCCCGGAGATGTACGGCTACGACCCGGCAGCGGCGAAACGCCTGCTGGCGCAGGCCGGGTATCCCAAGGGCTTTAAGATGAAAGCCTGGCTCTATCCCTTGCCGGGGCGCCGGAACTCATTCCGCTGATGGAAGCGGTGCAAGTGCAGTTGCGTGAGGTGGGCATCGAACTGGAATTCGAAGAGGCCGACCTGGTGGCAACCGTCATGCCCAAGACGCGGGAGCGCAAAGCACAACTGGTACATCAGGCCGGCTGTCCCCTCCAAAAAGCGGTGGAGGCACAGATCGCGCTGTTCAACGCCGGGAAGGGGACAGCCCACTGGTTTGAGGACCGATGAGATTTACAAGATGTGGGAAGACCTGCTGCAGATGTCCGACCCGAAGGCGGCGGATGCCCAGTTGCGCAAGATCGGCAACTATAAGTTTGAGAACTTTGAGATCATTCCCCTCTTCGACGTGTACATCGAGGTGGTGGTGAATCCCAAGATCGTCAATGACTGGCCGTTCTCCGGCTGGGACGGTGGCGACATGGGCCACACCTTTCTCATCAGTGCGTGTAAGCAGGAGAAGCCCTGTAAATAAGACGAGGGGACGAGCGGGCGAGGGAGTAAACAGTGCAGTGCAGGAATGGAGGTGCAGCCCATGGTTAGGTGCACGTATATGGAAGCCGCAGAGGTTAGTCCTTGCATGCTACTCGTGTTGGCTCTCGTCCTAGGGCAGGCGCTGAGGCGCAGGCCCAACCGGCCGCCGGCAAGGCCAAGGTGGACCGTCTGGTGATGGGGCTGATTCGCCCTACCGGGACTACTGGCGTCCGTGGATCAACGGCACTCCAGACCACATGATCCAACACGACCCGGCGTTTGAATGGCTTTTCGAGGTCGATGTCACGATCAGGCCAGTACAAGCCCTGGCTGGCCGAGAGCTGGGAGATGGCGCAAGGACGGCAGGTCATGGCGTCTCAAGCTGCACAAAGGGCGTGCAGTTCCACCACGGCTATGGCGAGTTCACCGCCAGGGACGTGGTGCACAACCATGCCCTGTGGTGCGACGAGAACTATCCTGGGCGTAAAGATCCACCCTATCGTGGCTACCGGAACGGCATGTGCGCGGTCGAGCGCATCGAGGTGGTCAACGACCACGAGATCGTCATGCACTGTAAGGTGCGTGTGCCTCGATGTGCTGTTTTACTACTCGAGCGCCTCGAACATGCTCATGTTTAGCAAAGCGCAGTGGGATAAAGAAGGGGAGATGGCGTACGAGACGAAGCCGGCCGGCACCGGGCCGTATATCTTCAAAGAGCGGCAACTGGACCGCTACGTCCTGTACGAGCGTGCCCCGACACCGCACTGGAAGCACGGCGTGGTGGACTGGAAAGAACTCCAGATGACCTGGACGATCGAGGAGCCGACGCGCTTCGCGCAACTGCTGGCAGGAGAGACCCACCTCACCGAGGTCAACAAAGACCTCGTCGACGACGCGGTCGCGCAAGGGCTATAAGCTCATCCGCAGCCGGCAGGCATGGCGCAGCAGATCGTGCTTGATATTCGGTGGACTGTACTTCGGCACCGAGGACAAGACCAACGAGGCGCTACACCGAAGACGGTGGCACCAACGGGAAACTCGACCCCAACGTCCCGTGGACCAAAAAGAAGTGCGGCAGGCCATGAACAAGGCGATCAACCGCGAGGAGCTGCTCAAGGTGCTATATAAGGGCCGGGCCACGCCGACGTATGTGCATGGCTACTATCCCGACCTGCCGGGCTGGGACCCCACCTGGGAGAAGCGCTTCCCGGAGATGTACGGCTACGACCCGGCAGCGGCCAAACGCCTGCTGGCGCAAGGCTGGCTATCCCAAGGGCTTTACAGACGAAAGCCTGGCTCTTCCCTTTGCCGGGGCACCGGAACTCATTCCACTCGATGGAGGCGGTGCAAGTGCAGTTGCGCGAAGTAGGCATCGAGCTGGAATTCAGAAGAGGCTGACGTGGTGGCAACCGTCTTGCCCAAGACGCGGGAGCGCAAGGCCAACTGGTACATCCGACCGCAGTGTCCCCTCAAAAAAGCGGTGGAGGCGCAGATCGCCGCTGTTCAACGCCGGGAAGGGCACAGCCGCACTGGTTTGAGACGGATGACGATCTACAAGATGTGGGAAGACCTGCTGCAGATGTCCGATCCCAAAGCAGGCGGATGCCCAGCTGCGCAAGATCGGCAACTATAAGTTTGAGAACTTTGAGACCATCCCGCTCTTCGACGTGTACATCGAGGTGGTGGTAGAATCCCAAGATCGTCAACGGACTGGCCGTTCTCCGGCTGGGACGGTGGGGACATGGGCCACACCTTTCTCATCAGTGCGTGTAAGCAGGAGAAGCCATGTAAATACCGTGCAGACGAGCAGAGGCACAAGGAGGGAGTAAGGCGAGGAGAGGAGACAATGACGGAGGAGACGACTCTATGGGGCAGAGTCCCCGGTTCGTGGAAGGGTCTCTAATGCTATTCTGATCATGCTGTTTCGTGCTGCTCACGTCCCTGGCGGGCACGGCAGCACCGAGGCACAGACCCAACCCAGCGCCGGAAGCCCAAGGTGGACCGCCTGGTGATGGGCTTGATTACGCCTTACCTGGATTACTGTGCGCCGTGGATCAACGGCACATCAGACCACAATATCGTCCATGATCCGGCGTTTGAGTGGCTCATCGAAGGTCGATGCCGAGACGGGCCAGTATAAACCCCTGGCTGGCCGAGAGCTGGGAGCATGGGCCCCAGACGGCAGGTCATGGAGCGTCAAGCTGCACAAGGGCGTGCAATTCCACCACGGCTACGGCGAGTTCACCGCCAAGGACGTGGTGCACACCCATGCCCTGTGGTGTGACGCGAACTACCCTGGCCGTAAAGACCCACCGGTCGAGTGGCTACCGGGCTGGCATCTGCGCAGGTCCAGAACGCATCGAGGTGGTCAACGATCACGAGATCGTCATGCACTGCAAGGTCGTGTGCCTGGACATGCCGTTTTACTACTCCAGCGCCTCTGAACGTCATGATCTTCAGCAAGGCGCAGTGGGACAAAGAAGGGGAGATGGCGTACGAGACGCAAGCCGGCGGGCACCGGGCCGTACATCTTCAAGGAGCGAGCAGCTGAGCCGCTACTGTCCTGTACGAGCGTGCCCCAACACCGCACTGGAAGCATGGCGTGGTGGACTGGAAAGAGACTCCAGATGACCTGGACGCTCGAGGAACCAACGCGCCTGGCGCAACTGCTGGCGGGAGAAACCCATCTCACCGAGGTCAACAAGGACCTCATCGACGAGTTGGTCGCCAAAGGGCTACAAGCTCATCCGCAGCCGGGGCACCGCGCAGCAGATCGAGATCATGTTCGGCGGGCTGTACTTCGGCACCGAGGACAAGACCACGGGACGCTACACCGAACACGGCGGCACCACGGGAAAGCTCGACCCGAAGCTTCCCTGGACGGACAAAAGGTGCGGCAGGCGATGAACAAGGCGATCAACCGCGACGAGCTGCTCAAGGTGCTGTACAAGAGGCCGGGCGCGACCGATGTACGTGCACGGCTTCTACCCTGACCTGCCCGGCTGGGACCCCACCTGGGAGAAGCGTTTCCCGGAGATGTATGGCTATGACCGGCAGGCGGCCAAACGCCTGCTGGCGGAGGCCGGGTATCCCAAGGGCTTTAAGGCCAAGGCCTGGTTGTTCCCCTTTGCCGGGGCGCCGGAACTTATCCCGCTGATGGAGTCGGTGCAGATCCAGTTGCGCGAGGTGGGCGTCGAGCTGGAACTGGAAGAGAGCCGACTGGATAGCGAAGGTCATCCCCACGATGCAGGACCGCAAGGCCAGTGGCTACCTTGGGCCGCCCTCCCCCTCGAAAAAGGCGGTCGAGGCGCAGATTTCGGTGTTCAACGCCGGCAAGGCTATCGTGCACCAGTTTGAGAGCGATGAGATCTACAAGATGTGGGAAGAACTGCGGCAGATGACCGACCCGAAGGCGGTGGAGGCCCAGCTGCGCAAGATCGGCAACTATAAGTTCGAGAATTTCGAGATCATGCCCCTCTTCGATGTGTACATCGAGGTCGATGGTGGACCCCAGGATCATTGAGGACTGGCCATTCTCCGGTTGGGACGGCGGCGACATTGGCCACACCTGGCTGATCAAGGCGTGTAGCAGGACAAGCGCCTGTAAGTAGTCGGTGGCCATCCTGCACAGACAAGGGTGCAAACAAAACGGAGGTGCAACCGTGAGACAGGCGCAGTTCTGGAAGCGCACAAGTGGTATTTCTTGCTGTACCTGCATGCTGTTGCTCCTGATGCTGGCAGAGCGCCGAGGCGCAGAGCCCAAGCCGGCAGCTGGCAAGGCCAAGGCAGACCGCCTGGTGATGGGCCTGATCCTGCCGTATCGGGACTCACATGGCGTCCGTGGATCATTGGGACTCCTGACCACATGATCCAACACGACCCGGCGTTCGAGTGGCTCTTTGAGGTCGATCTCCGACAGGGCGAGTATAAGCCCTGGCTGGCCGAGAGCTGGGAGATGGCCAAGGACGGCAGGTCGTGGCGCCTCAAGCTGCAAAAGGGCGTGCAGTTCCATCACGGCTATGGCGAGTTTACCGCCAAGGACGTGGTGCACAACCATGCCCTGTGGTGTGATGACAACTACCCGGGCCGCAAGGACCCGCCCATCGTGTGGCTACAGACAATGGTATTTGCCTGGTCAAGCGGATTGAGGTGGTCAACGACCACGAGATCGTCATGCACTGTAAGACGGTGTGCGCTGACCTGCAGTTTTATTACTCGAGCGCCTCGACCGTCGTCATGTTCAGCAAGGCGCAGTGGGACAAAGAAGGCGAGATGGGGTACGAGAGCAAGCCAGCCGGCACCGGGCCGTATATCTTCAAAGAGCGGCAACTAGACCGCTATGTCCTGTACGAGCGTGCCCCGACGCCGCACTGGAAGCGGGGTGTGGTGGACTGGAAAGAGCTCCAGATGACCTGGACGATCGAGGAGCCGACGCGTCTGGCGCAACTGTCAGCGGGGAGACCCACCTCACCGAGGTCAACAAGGATCTCGTCGACGACCTGATGACCAAGGGCTATAAACTCATCCGCAGTCGGCAGGTGGCGCAGCAGATCCAGCTCTTTTCGGCGGCATGTATTTCGGCACCGAGGATAAGGCAACGAAGCGCTACACCGAAGACGGCGGGACCACGGGGAAACTCGACCTGACGGTGCCGTGGACCGACAACAAGGTGCGGCAGGCGATGAACAAGGCCATCAACCGCGAGGAGCTGCTCGAGGTGCTCTATAAGGGCCGGGCGACCTACACGTATGTGACTGGCTACTACCCCGACCTGCCGGGCTGGGACCCCACCTGGGAGAAGCGCTTCCCGGAGATGTACGGCTATGATCCGAAGGCGGCCAAACGCCTGCTGGCGGAGGCCGGCTATCCCAAGGGCTTCAGGCCAAGGCCTGGCTGTTCCCCTTGCCGGGGCGCCAGAACTCATCCCGCTGATGGAATCGATTCAGGTCCAGTTGCGCGAAGTCGGCATTGAGCTGGAGCTGGAAGAGGCCGACGTGGTGGCCAGCGTCCGGCCCAGGACGCGGGACCGCAAAGCCGGCTGGCTACCTATGCGGGTCGGTCCGCCCTCGAAAAAAGCGGTGGAGGCGCAGATCGCCGTGTTCAACGCTGGCAAGGTACCACTGCACATGTTTGAGACCGACGAAATCTACAAGATGTGGGAAGATCTGCTGCAAATGTCCGATCCGAAGGCAGCGCGACGCGCAATTGCGCAAGATCGGCAACTATAAGTTTGAGAACTTCGAGATCATTCCCCTCTTCGATGTGTACATCGAGGTGGTGGTGAACCCCAAGATCATCGAGGACTGGCCGTTCTCCGGCTGGGACGGTGGGGACATCGGCCACACCTTTCTCATCAGCGCGTGTAAGCAGGAGAAGCCGTGCAAGTAACGTGGAAAACGCTAGGCTTCAGGTGCTGCCAGCCTGGCTGGAGCGCCTGGCCGATCACGGCATGCGCCGAATGCCAGCAGACGACAGCGGTCCAGCGACTAGAGCAGCAGTGCCAGTACCACCTCTCTCGGACGCGCATGCACAAGAGACACCTAAGGAGGTTGTGTATGCAGAGGTCTCTGTGGACGAGGGTCTGTGGTGGGGTACGCTGTTCGTCATGGGCTTGGCGGTAACGGTGGCCTGGGCATGCATGGCTCCTCCTGCGCATGGCGAGCGAAGCTGGAGCGGCTCAGAATCGCCGTGGCGCCCATGGGCTGGGACACCAACTTCACCTGGCTCAATCCCCGCAGTGGCAACCTGGATAAAAGGCCCGCCCTGGAGTTCCTCGTCGGCATTGACCGGCACACCGGGGCGTACATTCCCGAGCTGGCCGAGAAGTGGGAGATGGCGCCTGATGGCAAGACCTGGACCATTACGCTACGCCAGGGCGTCAAGTTTCACGACAACTGGGGGAGTTCACGGCCAAAGACGTCCGCCACGCGGTGTTCCTCGATCACCCAGCCGGAGTCGGTGCAGAGCGACGCCAGCACCTGGCGGACTCTGATGGGGGTGGCGAAGACGGATACCATCGAGGACGTGGCCAAGAAAGTGGAGCAGGGCGTGGAAATCATCGACGACTACAAGGTGGTGTTCCGGCTCAAGCAGGCGGTGCCCGAGTTCGTGGAGACGATCTCGGCCAACACCGACCTGGTGATCGAGAGCAAGGCGCGCTGGGACGCCGGGGGCAAGGAATTGTACGGCCAGAAGGTCGTGGGCACCGGCCCCTTCGAGTTCGTCGAGCGCAAGGTGAGCGCGCACGTGCTCTACAAGCGCGTGGAGAACCACTGGCGCAAGACCCCGGAGTATCAAAGAGCTCGAGTTCCGCTGGGTGCCGGAGGACGTGACCAGGCTGGCCGACCCTGCTCGGCGGACGAGGTGCACATCTCCGATGTGCGACCGGGCCTTGCAGAAGGACGCGGTGGCCAAGGGGATGCAGGTCCTCACGAGCCAACTACCACGCCATCCAGCACCAGTGGCAATTTGGTGGGATGTACTTTGCCACGCCCGGACAAGCTCGACCCGAATGTGCCCTTTGTGAAGAAAGCAGTACGACAGGCCATGAACCTGGCCATCAATCGGCAAGCCATCGCTGAGAAGCCTCCTGGGTGGTCGGGTGGAAGCCGCATCGGGTGCATGGGTACCATCCCAAGCTGGACAGTGACATCTGGCCGGGGATCTGGAACCCGGACTGGGACAAGCGCTTTGAGGAGCTCTACGGCTATGACCCGGCCAAGGCCAAGGCGCTTCTGGAGCAGGCGGGGTATCCCAATGGGTTTGAGTTCACGCCTGTACCTCTACACCCTCCCAGGGCTGCCGGAGATGGTGGATATCGGGCAGGCCATGGCGCTCGACTGGCAAGCCATCGGGCTCAAGCCCAAGCTGGTGGAAATCGAGCTTCTCCAGGGTGCGGGAGAAGTTCCGGACCAAGACGATCCACGGGGCTGCTGTTTCCCACGCGCCACGCCTTGCGCGCCCTGGATGCTGATCCGCCTGGTCCATAAAGCCAAGGATTCGACGGGCTATTGCTATGAGCACCCATTCATCGAAGAGCGGCTGGAAGCCTTAGGCAAGGTTGTGGACCCGGCGGAACGGGCGCGCCTGTTGCGGGAGATCGGGGACCATAAGTTCACCGAGTTCGCTGGAGATACCGCTGTTCTGGCTGTTCGCGGAAGCGACTGTGAACCCCAAGTATGTCGCGGAGTATGTGTTCCCGGGGGTGATCACCGGCTACTTTACACACCTGGAGTACGTCAAGCTGGCGCCGTAAAGGAGATCACTATGCAGAGGTGTGGGCGTCGAGAGGACTCTTTGGGGAGTGGTGGGCGCTATCGGGTTGATGGTCACGGTGGCCTGGGCGCAAACGGCTGCTCCTGCCTGCGAAGGCGAAGCTGGAGCGGCTCAGAATCGCCGTGGCACCCCTGGGTTATGACACCAACTTTTCCTGGCTGCATACCATCAGTGGCATGCTTGATAAGCGGCCGGCCCTGGAGTACTCTCGTGGGCATCGACCGCAACACCGGCAGCGTACATTCCCGAGCTGGCCGAGAAGTGGGAGATGGCGCCCGATGGCAAGACCTGGACCATCACGTTACGCAAGGGCGTCAAATTCCACGAGAACTGGGGCGAGTTCACCGCCAGAGACGTGCGCCATGCGGTCTTCCTCATCACCCAGCCTGAGGCCGTAGCGAGTGCTACGAGCTTCTGGCGGAACGTGATGGGGGTGACGAAGACCGACACCGTCGAGGAAGTGGCCAGGAAAGCCGAACAGGGCGTGGAGATCGTTGACGACTACAAGGTCGTCTTCCACCTCAAGCAGGTGGTGCCGGAGTTTGTCGAGAACATCTCGGCCTATCCAGGACCTGCCGATGCAGAGCAAGGCGCGCTGGGATGCCGGTGGCAAGGAACTCTACGGGCAGAAGGTGGTGGGCACCGGCCCCTTCGAGTTCGTCGAGCGCAAGCTGGGCTCGCATGTGTTGTACAAGCGGGTGGAAAACCACTGGCGCCAGACCCCGGAGTACAAAGAGCTCGAGTTCCGCTGGGTCCCGGAGGGAGTCACCCGTCTGGCCTCACTGATGGCGGGCGAGGTGCACATCTCCGATGTGGATCGCGCCTTGCAGAAGGATGCCATCGCCAAGGGCATGAAGATAAGCGCCAGCAAATTGCCGGCCATGCAGCACCAGTGGCAGTTTGGGGGACGTACTTTGCCACCCCGGACAAGCTGGATCCCGAAAATCCCTTTGTGAAGACGCGAGGTGCGGCAGGCCATGAACATGGCGGTCAATCGGCAGGCCATTGCGCAAACCTTCCTGAGCGGTAAGGTGCAACCGCATCGGGTCATGGGTTACCATCCGCAGCTCAGCACGTGCCATCTGGCCGGGGATCTGGAACCCGGACTGGGACAAGCGCTTCGAGGAGCGCTTCGGCTACGATCCTGCCAAGGCCAAGGCGCTCCTGGCGCAGGCGGGGTATCCGCAGGGCTTTGAGTTCACCCTGTACCTCTACACCCTGCCAGGGCTCCCGGAGATCGTCGATATCGGGCAGGCCATGGCGCTGGATTTCCAGGCCATCGGGCTCAAGCCGAAGCTGGTGGAAACGGAGTTCCCCAGGGTCCGGGAACTGTACCGCACCAAGGCGATCCACGGGGCGCTGTTCCCCACGCGCCACGCCGCACGGGCCCTGGAGGTGGCGCGCAATGTCCATAAGTGCCAAGGACTCGCTGGGGCATTGGTATGAGCATCCAGTTTATCGAGGAGCGCCTGGAAGCCCTCAGCCACGGTGGTGGACACGGCGGAGAGGACGCGCCTGTTGCTGCGAGATCGGGGACCATAAGGTCAACGAGTTTGCTGAGATCCCGCTGTTCTGGCTGTACGCGGAAGCGGCCGTGAATCCCAAGTATATTGCGGAGTATACGTTCCCGGGGATCGATCACCGGCTACTTCACGCACCTGGAGTACGTCAAGCTGGCACCGTAAGCATGGGAGAGCACTATGCAGAGGGGTGGTGCATCAGAGGGGCTCTGTGGGGAGTGGTGGGCGCTATTGGGTTGGTGGTCACGGTGGCCTGGGCGCAAACGGCTGCTCCGCCTGCGAAGGCGAAGCTGGAGCGGCTCAAAATCGCCGTGGCGCCCTGGGCTGGGACACCAACTTCACCTGGCTGCAAAGCCGTAGCGGCCAGCTCGATAAGCGGCCGGCCCTGGAGTACCTCGTCGGTATCGACCGCCACACCGGGGCGTACATTCCCGAGCTGGCCGAGAAGTGGGACGATGGCGCCCGATGGCAAGAGCTGGACCATTACGCTGCGCAAGGGCGTCAAGTTCCACGAGAACTGGGGGAGTTTACTGCCAGAGACGTGCGCCACGCGGTCTTCCTCATCACCCAGCCGGAGTCCGTGCAGACCGATGCCGGCTTCTGGCGTACCCTGATGGGGATACGGGAAGGCGGACACCGTAGAGGACGTGGCCAAGAAAGTTGAACAGGGGGTGGAGATCGTCGACGACTACCAGGTGGTGTTCCACCTCACGCAGGCGGCGCCGGAGTTCGTGGAGAACATCTCGGCCAATACCGACCTGGTGATGGAGAGCAAGGCGCGCTGGGATGCCGGGGGCAAGGAGCTGTACGGGCAGAAGGTGGTGGGCACGGGCCCCTTCGAGTTTGTCGAGCGCAAGGTGGGCTCGCACGTGCTCTACAAGCGGGTCGAAAACCACTGGCGCAAGACCCCGGAGTACAAGGAATTAGAGTTTCGCTGGGTGCCGGAGGGGGTGACCGCGGCTGGCGACGCTGATCGGCGGAAGAGGTGCACATCTCTGATGTGGACCGTGCCCTGCAGAAGGACGCGGTGGCCAAGGGCATGCAGATTGTCACGAGCAAACTGCCGGCCATCCAGCACCAGTGGCATGTTTGGTGGCATGTACTTGCCACGCCAGACAAGCTGGACCCCAAGGTGCCCTTTGTGAAGAAACGAGGTGCGGCAGGCCATGAACATGGCCATCAATCGGCAACGCCATAGCCAGATACCCTCCTGGGTGGTAGGGTGCAGCCGCATCGGGTCATGGGTTACCACCCCGAGCTTAGACACTGCCCTCTGGCCTGGGATCTGGAACCCGGACTGGGATAAGCGCTTCGAGGAGCTGCTACGGTTACGACCCCGCCAAGGCCAAGGCGCTCCTGGCGCAGGCCGGATATCCCAACGGGCTTCGAGTTCACCGTGTACCTCTACACCCTGCCAGGGCTCCCGGAGCATAGTGGATATCAGGGCAGGCCCTGGCGCTTGATTGGCAGGCGCATCGGGCTGAAGCCGAAGCTGGTGGAAATCGACTTCCCCAGGGTGCGGGAGCTCTACCGCACCAAGACGATCCACGGGGCCGTCTGTTCCCTACGCGCCATGGCCTCAATAGCCCTGGAATCTATCCGCATCCTCAATAAAGCCAAGGATTCGGTGGTGCTATTGCCTATGAGCATCCCTATATCGAGAGCAACAGAATTGCCGAGTTAGGCACGGTGTTGGACCGCTGCGGAAAGGGCACGCCTGTTGCGGGAGATCAGGGGACCATAAGTTCACCGAGTTTGCCGAGATGCCCACTGTTCTGGCTGTTCGCGGAAGCCGCCGTGAACCCCAAGTATATCGCGGAGTATGCGTTCCCGGGGGTGATCACCGGCTACTTCACCCACCTGGAGTACGTCAAGCTGGCGCCATAAGAGAGGAGATCACTATGCAGAGGTGTGGGCATCGGAGGGCTCTTTGGGGGTGATGTGCGCTATCGGGTTGGCGGCCATGGTGGCCTGGGCGCAAACGGCCGCTCCGCCTGCGAAGGCGAAGCTGGAGCGGCTCAAAATCGCCGTGGCGCCCCTGGGCTGGGACACCAACTTTTACCTGGCTGCAGAGCCGTCAGCGGCCAGCTTGATAAGCGGCCAGCCCTGGAGTACCTCGTCGGCATCGACCGCCACACCGGAGCGTACATTCCCGAGCTGGCTGAGAAGTGGGACATGGCGCCCGATGGCAAGACCTGGACCATCACGTTACGCAAGGGCGTCAAATTCCACGAGCATTGGGGCGAGTTTACCGCCAGAGACGTGCGCCACGCGGTCTTCCTCATCACCCAGCCTGAGTCCGTGCAGAGTGATGCCAGCTTCTGGCGGACCGTGATGGGGGTGACGAAGACCGACACCGTCAGAGGAGGTGGCCAAGAAAGCCGAACAGGGCGTGGAGATCGTCGACGACTACAAGGTCGTGTTCCACCTCAAGCAGGCGGTGCCGGAGTTTGTCGAGAACATCTCGCGCCAACACCGACCTGGTGATGGAGAGCAAGGCGCGCTGGGATGCCGGGGGCAAGGAACTCTACGGGCAGAAGGTGGTGGGCACCGGTCCCTTCGAGTTTGTCGAGCGCAAGGTGGGCTCGCACGTGCTCTACAAGCGGGTGGAAAACCACTGGCGCCAGACCCCGGAGTACAAAGAGCTGGAGTTCCGCTGGGTGCCGGAGGGTGTCACCCGCCTGGCCAGCGCTGCTGGCGGAAGAGGTGCACATCTCCGATGTGGATCGCGCCTGCAGAAGGATGCGCGTCGCCAAGGGCATGAAGATTAGCACCAGCAAACTTGCCGGCCATGCAGCACCAGTGGCAGTTTGGCGGGATGTACTTTGCCACGCCCGGACAAGCTGGACCCGAAGGTGCCCTTTGTGAAGCAAGAGGTGCGGCAGGCCATGAACATGGCCGTCAATCGGCAAGCCATTGCGCAATGCCATCCTGGGTGGTAAGGTGCAACCGCATCGGGTGCATGGGTTACCATCCCAAGCTGGACGCTGCCATCTGGCCTGGGATCTGGAACCCGGACTGGGACAAGCGCTTTGAGGAGCTGCTACGGCTACGACCCTGCGCAAGGCCAAGGCGCTCCTGGCGCAGGCGGGGTATCCCAGGGCTTCGAGTTCACCCTGTACCTCTACACCCTGCCAGGGCTCCCGGAGCATCGTCGATATCGGGCAGGCCATGGCGCCTGGATTTCCAGGCGATCGGGCTCAAGCCGAAGCTGGTGGAAATCGGAGTTCCCCAGGGTGCGGGAGCTGTACCGCACCAAGACGATCCACGGGGCGCTGTTTCCCACGCGCCACGCCGCACGGGCCCTGGAGATGGCGCGCAACGTCCATAAAGCCAAGGATTCGGTGGGCTATTGGTATGAGCACCCGTTTATCGAAGAGCGGCTGGAAGCCTCAGCACCAGTGGTGGACCCGGCGGAGAGGACGCGCCTGTTGCGCGAGATCGGGGACCATAAGTTCAACGAGTTTGCTGAGATCCCACTGTTCTGGCTGTACGCGGAAGCAGCTGTGAACCCCAAGTATATTGCGGAGTATACGTTTCCGGGGGTGATCACCGGCTACTTCACCCACCTGGAGTACGTCAAGCTGGCACCGTAAGCGATGGGAGACGAGTATGCAGATGCAGAGGTGGGGTCATCGAGAGGGCTCTTTGGGGGTACTGTATGCGCCATCGGGTTGGTGGTCAGCGGTGGCCTGGGCGCAAACGGCTGCTCCTGCCGGCGAAGGCAAAGCTGGAGCGGCTGCAGAGTCGCCGTGGCACCCCTGGGCTGGGACACCAACTATACCTGGCTGCAGAGCCGTCAGCGGTCATGCTCGATAAGCGGCCGGCCCTGGAGTATCTCGTTGGCATCGACCGCAACACCGGGAGCGTACATCCCCGAACTGGCCGAGAAGTGGGAGATGGCTCCCGATGGCAAGACCTGGACGATCACGCTGCGCAAGGGTGTGCACAGTTCCACGAGCACTGGGGACCAGTTCACGGCCAGAGACGTCCGCCATGCGGTCTTCCTGATTACCCAGCCGAGTCCGTGCAAACTGACGGGGCTTCTGGCGGAACCTTATGGGGATTGGTAAAGAACGACTCCGCGCAGGAGGTGGCGAAGAAAGTCGAGCAGGGGGTAGAGATCGTTGATGATTACACGGTCATCTTTCACCTCAAGCAGGCGGCTCCGGAGTTTGTCGAGAACATCTCGGCCAATGCTGACCTGGTGATGGAGAGCAAGGCGCGCTGGGATGCCGGCGGCAAGGAGCTCTACGGGCAGAAGGTGGTCGGTACCGGTCCCCTTCGAGTTTGTCGAGCGCAAGTCGGCTCGCACGTGCTCTACAAGCGGGTCGAAAACCACTGGCGCAAAACTCCTGAGGTGCAAAGAACTAGAGTTCCGCTGGGTCCCGGAAGGGGTGACGCCGCTTGGCGACGCTGCTGGCGGAAGAAGTGCACATCTCGGACGTGGACCGTGCCTTACAGGCCGATGCCGTCGCCAAAGGCATGAAGATCAGCCCCAGCACTCTGCATGCCATGCAGCACTATTGGTACTTTGGGGGCATCTATTTTGCCACCCCAGAGAAGCTCGATACCAAAGGTCCCCTTCACCGACAAACGGTGCGGCAGGCCATGAACATGGCGATCAATCGGCAGGCCATTGCGCAAGTCACCTAGCTGGGCGGGAAAGTCGAACCAGTGCGTGTTGCTGGCTACCATCCACAAGCTGGACGCGACCCTCTGGCCGGGATCTGGAACCCTGAGTGGGATAAGCGCTTTGAGGAGCTGTATGGTTATGACCCTGTCGAAGGCCAAAGGCGCTGCTGCAGGAGGCGGGCTATCCCCAAGGCTTTGAGTTCACCGTGTACCTCTACACCTTGCCGGGCCTCCCGGAGCAAGTGGATATTGGGCAGGCGATTGCCCTGGATTGGCAAGCCATAGGGCTCAAACCCAAGTTGGTGGAAATTGATTTCCCCGGGTGCGAGAACAGTACCGGACGAAAACCATCCACGGTGCGGCTGTTTCCTGGACGCAATGCCCTGCGTGCCTTGGACTTCATCCGTATTTTCAACAAGAGCAAAGATGGGGTGGTCAATTCTTTTGAGCATCCCTTTATTGACGAGCGTCTGGAAGCGCTCGAGCAAGGTAGTGGACCCGGGCGAACGGGCGCGTCTGCTGCGCGAAATAGGCGACTATAAGTTCACCGAATTTGCTGAGATGCCGATGTTCTGGCTGTTCGCTGGAAGCCGGCGGTGAACCCGAAGTATGTCGCGAGTATACGTTCCCGGGGTGATCACCGGCTTCTTCACGCACCTGGAATACGTCAAGCTGGCACAGTAAGCTGTGCGTTATCCACCGAGACAGAGGAGGGAATATGCAGCGATGGGGTATGCGAGAGGTACTGTGGGGATCAGTACTCACTGTCGCGTTAGTTATGAGCGTGGCCTGGGCGCAGGCGCCGGCCTCAGCACCAGCCAAGGGAAGTTGGAGCGGCTCATCATTGCCGTCGCGCCCCTGGGCTGGGATACCAACTTTTCCTGGCTGCAGAGCCGCAGTGGCATGCTCGATAAGCGGCCGGCTCTGGAATACCTCGTCGGGATCGACCGTCACTACCGGGAGCGTACATTCCCGAACTGGCTGAGAAGTGGGAGATGGCGCCCGATGGCAAGAGCTGGACTATCTGGCTGCGCCAGGGCGTCAAATTCCACGAGCAGTGGGGCGAGTTCACGGCCAAGGACGTGCGCCACTCCATCTTCCTCATCAGCCAGCCCGAGTCCAGTGCAGACCGATGCCGGTCTGTGGCGCACTTTATGGGCATCGGGAAGAGGGACTCTCTCGAGGAGGGCGCGCAAAAAAGTCGAGCAGATGGTGGAGATCGTCGCATGATCATCAGGTGATCATCCACACCAAAGTCGTCACGCCGGAACTCGTCGATACCTCTCCGCCAAAAGTGACCTGGTGATGGAGAGTAAGGCACGCTGGGACGCCGGGGGTAAGGAACTCTACGACCAGAAGGTCGTGGGCACGGGCCCCTTCGAGTTTGTCGAGCGCAAGGTCGGCTCGCACGTGCTCTACAAGCGGGTGGAAACCACTGGCGCAAAACCCCGGAGTACAAAGAGCTCGAGTTTCGCTGGGTGCCCGAGGGGGTGACCCGCCTCGCGACGCTCATTGCCGGAGAGGTGCACATCTCCGATATCGATCGCGCCTTGCAGAAGGACGCCGTTGACAAGGGCATGAAGATCGTCCCCGGCAAGCTGACGGCCATTGGCCACAGTGGCTCTTCGGTGGCATGTACTTTGCCACGCCGGATAAGCTGGACACACAAGCAACCGTTTGTCGACAAGCGGGTGCGGCAGGCCATGAACATGGCGATCAATCGCCGAGCCATCGCCACCAACATCCTGGGCGGCAAAGTGCAGCCCATGCGCGTGACGCGCTTCAATCCGCAGACGGACGAGGCTGCTCTGGCCTGGGATCATGGAACCCCGACTGGGACAAGCGCGCCGAGGATCTCTATGGTTATAATCCTGTCAAGGCCAAAGAAGCTCCTGAAGGAGGCTGGGTATGAGAACGGCTTCGAGTTCACCGTCTATCTGTATACGCCTGCCTGGCCTGCCTGAAATCATCGATATCGGGCAGGCATTGGCGCTCGACTGGGAGGCAGTTGGGCTCAAGCCAAAGCTGGTGGAAATCGATTTCCCCGCGTGCGGGAGCAGTATCGTACCAAGTCTATTCATGGCGTCGGTGTGGGCCTTACGCGGCAGCGACACTGGCCTGAATATCGTGCGCATTTTCAACAAGGCGAAGGATTCAGTCGTCTACGCCTACGAACACCCCTACATTGAGGAGCGGCTCGAGGCCTTGGGCAAGGTGGTGGATCAAGGCGGAGCGGGCGCGGTTGCTGCGTGAGATCGGGGACCACAAGTTCAACGAATTTGCGGATATGCCGCTGTTCTTGCTCTTCGCCGAAGCGGGCGTGAATCCCAAGTACGTTGCCGAGTACAATCTTCCCAGGGAGTATCACCGGGTTCTTCACCCACCTGGAGTACATCAAACTGGCGCAGTAAGACAGGAGAGGGGTATGCAGCGCTACATCTTGATACGGTTTCTGCAAAGTTTGCTAGCCCTCTTGGTCATGAGCATCATTGTGTTTAGCCTGGCGCGGTATGACCGGGCGACCCGCTGGATGTGCTGTTGCCCATGGAAGCGGGCGAAGGGGAGCGCGGAGCGGGTGGCGAAACCACTGGGGACTGGATCGACCGCTCTATGAGCAGTACTTTGTCTTTCTCGGGCAAAGCCCTGCATGGTGACTTTTGGCAATTCCTGGAAGTGGCAGGGCGCATACAGCCATGGGGCTGGTGATCGAGCGCCTGCCAGCAACGCTGCAACTGGCTGGTCTCGCTCATTGCCATCAGTGTCGTGACTGGCGCTGCCCTTTGGGGTCCTCACAGCAGTGTGGAAGGATACGCTCTTTGATTCCGTCGGGGAAAATCTTTGCCTTGCTGGGGCAATCACTGCCGAGCATTCTGGCTCGGCATCGTGCTGATGTGGATTTTCGCCGTGACGCTGGGCTGGCTCCCGACCTCGGGACGGTGGCAGTCTCGCACATGATTCTGCCCGGCGATCTGTCTGGGATGGTTCAGGTCGCCACCATGATGCGGCTGATCCGCTCGTCGCATGCTGGACGTGCTGGACAGTGAATTTGTCAAGTTAACCCGGATCAAAGGGCTGCCAGAATGGAAGGTGATCTGGAAGCACTGTTTGCGGAATGCGGCGATCACGCCCCTGACCTACTTTGCGATCACCGACGGAGTGTGCTGATCACCGGCTCGGTGATCATCGAGAGCGTCTTCGCCTGGCCGGGCACCGGCCTGCTTGGCTGTGGATGCGGTCAGGGCCAGGGATTTCCAGGTGGTGCAGGCGATCGTCATCATCTTCGCTGCGGTGTTCACCCTGGCCAATCTGTTGGTGGATATTCTCTACGCCTATATTGACCCGCGTATCCGGTATCAATGACCCTGGACGTTAGGACAACCTCTTGGTAGAAAGGAGCCACGTCCCATGGCTATGGCGATACCACAACGAGTCCCTTGGTACATAGTGCCTCTCCGGCTGCTGCGCGGCCATCTTTCAGGTCAGACGGTTTCCTGGGCTGGCGTTGGCCGATTCTGGTGTTTCTCCTGGTGATTCCGGCCTCTTCGCCGAGTTGATCGCGCCCCGACCCGATCAAGGGCAGCCTGGCGGCACGCCTCAAGCCGCCCATGTGGGAGACGGGTGGGAGCAGCACCTATCCGCTGGGCACGGATAAGGTCGGGCGAGACATCCTGAGCCGGATCATCTATGGGGCCAGAGTCTCCCTGCGGGTGTCCCTCGGAGGCTATTGTGGTCAGTGGATTCATTGGCACCGACGCTGGGGCTTATGGCGGGGTACTTTGGCGGCAGCGTGGATGCGATTTATCATGCGCCTGGTGGACATCTCGCTTGGCTTGCCCATCATTCTGGTCGGCCCTGGTGTTTGTCTCGGTGCCGCGTTCGGACCGAGCTTGGCGACGCTGGTCACGGTGATCACCGTGCTCCTGTGGGCGCGCTATGCCCGCCAGGTGCGTGGTGAAACGCTTGAGTATCAAGGAGCGCGACTTTATTGCCGAGCGCGCGTGGCCGGGGCGTCGCACCTGCGCATCATGTTTCGCTATCTTCTGCCTAACGTGGTCAACACGCTGATCGTCCTGGCGACGCTGCAGGTGGGGTTTGTCATCCTCCTAGAGTCGTCCTTGAGCTTCCTCGGGAGCGGGTGTCCCGCGTCCGACCCGGCCTGGGGGCTGATGGTTGCCGATGGGCGTGAGCTGATCGTCACGGCCTGGTGGATCTCGATGTTCCCTGGACTGGCCATCATGCTCACGGTGCTGTCGTTGAACCTGGTGGGCGACTGGTTGCGCGACCATCTCGATCCAAAGCTCAAGAATATCTAATTGGTGCCCTCGCCCTCTCGCCAGAGGAGCGAGGGTCCCAAAGGAGATGGGATTACAGGCAAGGCACTCTGGTGCATAGGTACAAGGGCATGACCAGACATATTGGCGACGTCGTCCTGGAAGTTGAGGATCTGCACACCTACTGTTTCACGCGCTGGGTGTGGTGAAAGCCGTGGATGGGGTGAGTTTCTCCTTGCGACGGGGGAAACCCTCGGGGATTGTGGGCGAGTCGGGGTGTGGGAAGACCATGACGGCTCTGTCCCTACTGCGCCTCGTGCCAAGGCCAGGGGCGCGTATCGTGCAGGGGCAAAATCCTGCTGCAAGGGGAGAACCTACTCGACAAGAGCGAGAGCGAGATGCGTCAGATACGGGGGCGTCGCATCTCGATGATCCTCCAGGATCCCCAGACCTCCCTGAACCCGCGTGTTTACCATCGGCAACCAACTGATCGAGGCGCTCCAGTATCCACCACGAGGGCCGTGCCGGGAGCTGGTGCAGCGGGCGATCAAGGCCTTGAAGCAGGTCCGGGTCGCGGCTCCTGAGCGGCGCGTTGACGACTATCCGCATCAGATGAGCGGGGGTATGAAGCAGCGTGTCGTGGGTGCCATTGCGCTCTCCTGTGAGCCGCACGTCATCATCGCCGACGAGCCTACGACCTCGCTGGATGTGACCATCCAGGCACAATACCTGCGTTTGTTGCGGGAAATTCAAGAAGAGACCGGGCTGTCGATCATCTTCATCACGCACGATTTCGGTATCGTCGCCAAGATGTGCGACCGCGTCATGGTGATGTATGCTGGCCGTGCGGTCGAGACGGGCTCGGTGCGTGATATTTTTAATCATCCGTCGCACCCCTATACGCAGGCGCTACTCGATTCCGTCCCGAAACTGGAAGAACGCACCGCGCGCCTCTACTCGATTGAGGGCCAGCCACCGCTGCTCTGGAATCTCCCGCCAGGGTGTCGGTTTGCGTCGCGCTGTCCCTATACCGAGGCCCGTTGTGAAACCGAGTATCCACCCTCTTTCCCCGTGACAGAGGGCCACACCGCAGATTGCTGGAGGCTGCAAGGCGAATGGCAGACACACCACTCCTCCAGTGTCCAAAACTTAAAGAAGCATTTCCCGGTGACCAAGGGGGCTGTTGCTGATGAAAACCATCGGCTGGGTGAAGGCCGTGGATGACATCAGCTTCACGCTGCAGCAGGGTGAGACCCTGGCTCTGGTGGGGGAGTCAGGATGTGGCAAAACGACCACTGCCAAGCTCATCTTACGCCTAGAACAGCCGACCTCTGGCGAAGTGTTAATCGATGGCAAAGACGTCCACGCCTTGAGCAGGAGCGACCTGAAGGACTATCGCACTATGGTACAGGCGGTGTTTCAGGATCCCTGGTCGTCTTTGAGCCCGCGCATGCGCGTTCGCAACATCGTCGCCGAGCCCCTCGTAATCAACCAGAAAGTCTCGCGCGCCCAGGTGGACGAACGCGTCAGGAAGTCATTGCGAGCGTCGGCTTGCGTCCGGAGCAGGCGAGCCTCTATCCGCCACGAGTTCAGTGGCGGGCAGCGCCAGCGTATTGCCATGGCCAGCGCGCTGATTTCCCATCCCAAGCTGATCATCCTGGATGAGCCGGTGTCGGCCCTGGATGTGTCCATCCGGGCGCAGATCATGAACCTCCTGGTGGATCTTGCAACAACAGTACAACGTCAGCTATCTGGTCATTGCCCACCACCTGGCCACCACCCGCTACATGGCCCACGAAGTGGCCGTCATGTATCTCGGCAAGATCGTCGAAAAAGCCCGGACCGAGGAGCTGTTTAACGAACCCGCTGCACCCGTATACCAAAGCGCTGTTTTCTGCTGCCCTCCCCAGCCACCCTGATATCGAACGCGAGGAGATTATCCTGCGTGGCGAAGTGCCCTCGCCCATCAACCCCCTAGCGGCTGTCGGTTCCATCCGCGCTGTCCCATGGCCAAGGCTGAGTGCGCCACCAGGTGGAGCCGCCAGGGAGAAAGAGGGCGGCTTCTGGCCATATGGTGGCGCGCGTGGCCATGTCTATTGACGAGAGGAGAGACGCGGATAGGCAATTCAAACGTATTTTTGCCCCGGTGCCTCCGGAGTGCACCGCCAGAGCCTCCACCGCCCGACGCCGCATGGCATCTTTGTGCCGCTGCCTGCGCCTGCAAGAGTATGCTCGCTGGCGCTTGTCGGGCATCAATAGCCATGGCGGATGCGGCGCGTACACGCCATGCCTTTTTGCCTGCCTTATCCTCACTGATGTATGGTCTTGAATACTGTACATGAAGCAGATGCGCCGGCGGACATTCGGCGCCTGCGGACGCACTTCATTCAGGCAGAGGACACGGATGCTATTCTGCTGAGCGGCGGCAGGTCAGGTCCGTCTCCACGCGACGGCCCCTACTGCACTGGCGCATATGTCACACGTCGCTCGAGGCTGAGGGACGGGATCCCTCGCTCTGGCGCTCTCCTCCACGGTCAGCACCGCTACTATATGATCGAGAAGAAGGCCGGGATAGTCGCGCACCGCGCGCAGACGCCATCGCGGTTGCGCCGGGGTCCCAGCCCGGCGGATGGATGACCGCGGCGTCGACACCGCCCTCATCCATCAGGCCGACGGCCTCTTCGGTGGTGAACGCCGTGACCTGCCGATGCGCCCGATTGCTCGGCGAGGCCACTGCCCCAGACGTGGATCTGGGCATCGACGATCTGCATCGCGTACTCTCCTCAGGTCGGTCCGCGTGCAAACTGCCCGTGGGTCTCTGGCCGCGTGCGTGCCAAACCTCGACAGCTTCGCGCAGGCCGCCCACCACTACGTCATCTCGCGGCACCAGGCTCCCCAGCCATAACCTGGCCCGCATATGAAGCTCGACGCAGACCGGCCATCTGACCCCCAACGCCACTCAGGCTCAAACCCACGACCGGAGCGGCCCCACTACTGCTTCATCCCACCTCGGTCGTCTATTTTCGAACGAGCAGGGGTGCAGTCTGGACCCGGCAACGGGCATCCTCACCGAGGTAAAACGCTCGACCCTGCCAGGGTACACCGCCCGGAACACCTGCTCCCAAGATTCACCTCACGACGTCGGGGCAGTTCCTGTATGTGGGCAACCGCGGCCCACAACAGCCTGGCGGGGTTCGCCGTCGACGCTGCGACCGGGCAGTTGACGGCCCCTCGGGCACGTGGCGACCGAAGCGGTCCCGAGTGCCTTTGGTCTCGACCCCGATGGGCCAGTTCGTCTTTGCCGCCGGCACGGCATCGGGCCGGCTGGCGTGTATCGCATTCACTGGCGAGACAGGGGGCGCTGACCCCCTGGAGACGTATGCCGTGGGCCAGCGGCCGCGGCGGGTGCTGGTCTCACAGGCTGGGCGACTAGATGTCCATTTCATAAATACACTGCCAGTTCCTGCGGCCTCGGGTCATTCCCGCGCAAGCGGGAATCCAGAAGACGAGCGCCATGGGGACTGGATGCCCGCCTACGCGGGCATGACGTTTTGGGTGGACTTACGAAACAGACATCTGAGCCGTTATGCAGAGAGGTTGTCACATAGGGCGATGGGTGGGACACATCCACCCATCGCCGAGGAGGTGTGTAGCAAACAGGTGGTTGACGTCCAGCCTGGCGGGCGTGACGCTATCGCCACAGCCCGTAGTTCACACACAACACCCTCTGGGAGTGCTGGTATGGATGGCGAAGCCTCCAAGGGTTGTTTGGAGGCTGATAGCGGCGCTCCGGAGCTTGCCGCCTCAGAGAAGACCAGGGCTGCACAATGGCTTCGCTGTGGCCACAGGAACTCGAAACCCGCCGTCGAAGGGCATACCTGCCTGTCCAGATCTTCTCGATCGCCAATATGGTAATAGACATCCGCCACGAACTTGCGCCTTGACGTCAGGAAGCATCAGTTTCCCCACGGCAAAGTCTATCGCGATGTGGTGCTGCGCCCAGATGGCCCGCTGGGCGCTAATGGGACGGTCCGAACAACTGCCAATCCAACATCCCTGCTGCTGGACTCGTTTCACCATGGCCATGGTCAGCACACCAGGCGGGTCACCGACCTCCAAGGTCCCATCGATATCAAAACTAATCAGGATCACGATGTCGAGGGCCTTTCTGCGCATGGGTGCGCCGTGCCGTCGTTGCCGGACACGATGCCGCACGCCGCGTGGGGATTGCAGCCACCGTGGAGGCCAGAGCGTCCCGCAGGATTTAATCAGGGGTGGCGCTCCACACGGTAAAGTTGCCGCCCAGCGGCATGGGACCGCCAGAGACCGCGATCTCCGGCGTGACCCCGGTGACCTGTCGCGCCCCGCCCGGCCCTGCAACTGTTGGATGCAGTCGGTGTGCATCCAGAAACGGCTGCGACCACTGCCGATGTTCCCACCACTGGGTGACACGGGGTTCGGCCCTGCAATACTGATATCCGTCTGGTAAAAGTCCAGGGCTTCTCCACACTTCATCCGCGGTAGCCAAGGCCCTCCAGGTGGAACTGGTGGAACAGGGTGAAGCCATCGTACATGTTTTCAAAGGAGAGATCCGCCGCGGTGATCCCCGCCCCTCATAGAGCTTGCGCCCGGTCTTGGCGGTCTCCGCCTCGACTTCCTCCAGCGTGGGCGTGAGACTCCGGGGGTGGCCCGGCTCGACGCATGGTTGAGGATGTAGACGGGCTTTTGCTGCATGTCCTTGGCCCGTTCCGGCGTGGTGAAGAGGTAGGCCGCGGAGACCATGATCGGGATGTCATTATCAAAGAGGTTCGCTGGCTTGGCGATCCACCGCGCCGCCAGGTAGTCTTCCGTGGTCAAGTGCTCCGGCCGATGCTGCGCCCAGTACCCTTCCGGGAACAACAGGCCGTTGCGTCGGGAGTTGGTAATAAAGGGGGCCATCATGTCGTGGGTCTTGCCGTACTTGCGGCAATACTCGGCAAATTGCACGGCCGTGCCATAGGATGCCGGGGTGCCCCAGAGACGACTGATCGCACTCGTGCCGTCGATGGCGTCCTGCGCGTTCGCCCCACCCTGGTAGTAGCGGCCTTCGAAGTTATGCCAACTCTTGAGCACCAGACAGGTGTGCGTGAGGCCCGCACCGACGGCCTGGGCGGCCACCACGATGGCGTGGGACATACACCGTGGGCCGTACATGACGAACTGGATATTGGTCAGCTCCGGCATGTTTTGTAAGATCCACTCCGCGCTCAGCTTGGCAATCCCGTCTAAGGGGTCGCTGGTCGGATGAAAGGCGTTGACGACGTCCAGGGGGACGGGAGCGCCTTCTGGCCAGTACGCCCCGGTCGTGGTCACCGGGTCGAGGACCAACCGTCAATCTGGTCTGGCGACACGCCGGCGTCGGCAATCGCTCTCCGGAGGGCCAGGATGCTCCAGGCACCGACACAGGTCTCGGGTGTGCCGTCCCAGCGCCGGGCCGTTGGCGAGTGTCCGACCCCGACGGCCGCGACCTTGCCGCGATGTTCCCATAACCCCAATCCCTCCGTGGTGCGATACAGGGAAGCGGGAGGATGCTGGGGGTCATTGTGCGCTCCTTTCTCCGCGCGTGTTGCGGTCCTGGATAGGCCAGAGGGGCTAGCCGACGACCTGCCACTCGGGGACCTTTTGGCCGTTGGCCGTCGCCTCGAAGACCACGGCGACACGGGCTCCCACGGGGACGCGCATCCACCGGCGTGCCCGGGAGGTGGGAGATACATCTGGATCCCCGGGTCCTCGTCCAACATAATCACCGCGACGTTGAACGGTTGGTCCTGCTGCAGCAGTCTGACCGGACAGTCGTACACCACGCCGTAGTTGTAGATCGTGCCCCGTCCACTCATCTCCTGCCACGCCAGATGGTCCTTGGAGCCACATTGCTGACACGTCGGCGCCGGTGGATGCTGCAGCCGGTTGCAGGCGTGACAGTGCTGGATCACCAGCCGCCCCTCGTTGGCGGCGTCCCAGAAGGGCTGCGTCAATGCATCGGGCACCACTCCCTGCTTGGCCATACTTCCCCTCCGTGTTGGATAGTGGTTGAGAACGTCATGGAATGTGACGCGTTGTCAGCGTGGTCCGTACGCGCTCCTACCTCTTCACAGGTCGGTTATGATGACAAGCACTGGTCCTTCATACAACAACCTCATCCGAGCACAATCGCGCCATGGTCGCGTCCTGCTTCCCTCCTCTGGCGTCCGTTCTTGCTGAAGCTGTCGAAACGACGATAGAATTTGGCGGCGTCAAAGTCAAGAGGCAATCCCTCAAAGCCCTCAGAACAGGTAAGGAAATTCAAACGGTATTTTGCCCCGGTGTCTACGAGTGCACCCCGGAGCCTCCACCGCTCGGACACAGCATGGAATCTTTGTACCGCTGCCTGCGCCTGCAAGGTATGCTCGCTGGCGTTATCCCGGGCATCCATATGCCATGGCGGATGCGGCGCGTACCACTTTTTGCCTGCCTCTTTTGCCTGCCTTATCCTCACCGAGTTATGGCCTTGAATACTGTACATGTGTACAGTCTAATCGTATTTTTACGTCCTCTCATACTCATAACCTCGATACTGTGGGTGCTCTTATGGCGCCAGCTGTTGCCACCTACGAACCCCGGGATCGCTGCACAGTGCTCTATAAAGTGATCGTGGAACATCTGGAGACCTTTCTTGCCTCGCTCGACGACGACCCCGATGCCAAAGGCTTGCCCCTTATGTGAAGCGTGAGTTGTACGACTATTTACA
>ERZ1370068.4489-contig-356_pt1 | contig 43886 bp, 71 predicted proteins | sample MGYA00561227_ERZ1370068 | MGnify/ENA primary metagenome ERZ1370068 (study PRJEB38410, sample SAMEA6850437) | metagenome | study: Metagenomic assessment of the ecological functions of the soil: analysis of the soil microbiota associated with the...
GGCGAGCTCGTTCACCTCGGCCGCCTTGATCGCGCGGCCCCGCGACGATCGCCGCCTTGATCGTCAGCGTCGGCGCCGTCTTGACGAACGTCGTCAGCGTCTTGGCGAGCAGCGACCGGGTCGGTCGCCGTGTAGCCACGGCCGTCGTGCCCGCGAAGTGCTTGTCGAGCACCTCGAGCGCCGTGCCCTTGATGGCGCGCCTGGCCAGCGTGTTCTTGACGACCTTGTAGCTCGCCTTGGCCGTGCGGAGCTGACGCCGCAGCTCGGTGACCTGCGGGACGTTCATCCCCTTGTAGTCGACGAGGATCGCGGTCTCCGATGCCCTTGAACGCCGTCTCCAGCTGCTCGAGCTCGACTTCCTTGTCCGCTCTCGTGACCGCCATTAGTGTTTCACCACCACGTCAATGTGCGTCGTATCGATCCGGATGCCCGGGCCCATCGTCGACGACACGGTGACGCTCTTGAGGTACTTGCCCTTGGCCGCCGCCGGCTTCGCGCTTGCACGATGCTGTCGCACCAGCGCGTGGGCGTTGGCCACGAGCGAATCGGCCGCGAACGACATCTTGCCGACCGGCGCGTGGATGATGCCGGTCTTGTCGACGCGGAACTCCACCTTGCCGGCCTTGATCTCGCCGGACCGCCTTGGCGATGTCGGCGGTGACCGTGCCGGTCTTCGGGTTCGGCATCAGGCCGCGCGGACCGAGCACCTTGCCGAGCTTGCCGACCGGCGCGCATCATGTCGGGCGTCGCGACGACGGCGTCGAAGTCCATGAAGCCGCCCTGGATCTTGCTCCACCAGCTCCTCGCCGCCGACCACGTCGGCGCCGGCCTCGGTCGCTTCCTTCTGCTTCTCGCCGCCGGCGATAGCGCGAGCACGCGCTTGCTCTTGCCGAGCCCGTGCGGCAGCACGACCGTGCCGCGCACCATCTGGTCGGCGTGCTTCGGATCGACGCCGAGCCGCAGCGACATGTCGACGGTCTCGTCGAACTTGGCGAACTTCACCTTCTGCATGAGCGGGATCGCCTCCTCGATCGTGTAGGTGCGATCGACGGCGACCTGGGCGCTGGCAGCGGCGAATTTCCTTGCCGCGCTTCTGCATGGTTCACTCCTGTGGTGCAAGCGGGCCGCTCGAACGGCTCTCCACAGCGGATTCGTTATTGCGATTTCCGTTTCATCCTATCCGACGACGTCGAGGCCCATCGACCGGGCCGTTCCCGCCACCGTCTTGATCGCCGCCTCGAGCGAGTCGGCGTTGAGGTCGGGCATCTTCAGTCTTGGCGATCTCTTCGACCTGCTTCCGCCGTCACCGTGCCGACCTTGTTCTTGTTCGGCTCCGGCGGAGCCCTGGCGATGTTGGCCGCGCGCTTCAGCAGGATCGACGCGGGCGGCGTCTTCGTGATGAAGGTGTAGGACCGGTCGGCGTAGATCGGTGACGACGACCGGGATGATCAGGCCTTCGTCCTTCGCCGTCTTCGCGTTGAAGTTCTTGCAGAAGTCCATGATGTTGACGCCCTGCGGGCCGAGCGCGGTCCCCACGGGCGGCGCCGGCGTGGCCTTGCCGGCGGCAATCTGGAGCTTCACCATCGCCTGAACTTTTTCGCCATGACTTAAATCTTTCTCAACCTGCAGGAAATCCAGCTCGCACGGGCGTCGATCGTCCGAAGATCGTCACCATCACCTTCAGCGTGTTCTTGTCGAGGTTCACGTCGTCGACCGACGCCGTTGAAGCTGGTGAACGGGCCCTCGTTGATGCGCACCTGCTCGCCCTTCTCGAACATGTACATTCGGCTTAGGCTTTTCCAGCCGCCGTCTTGACCTGGGTCGAGAATCTGCTCGACCTCGTCCTTGCTGAGCGGCGTCGGCTTGGCGCCGGCGCCGACGAAGCCGGTGACCTTCGGCGTGTTCTTCACCACGTGCCACGCGTCGTCGGACATGTCCATCTCGACGAGGATGTAGCCGGGGAAGAACCGCTTCGACGTCACCACTTTCTTGCCGCCGCGCATCTCGACCACGTCCTCGGTCGGAATCAGGACCTCGCCGATGTCGTTCTGCAGGCCGTAGGCCTTGACGCGCTCGCTGCAGCGACTCGGCGACCTTCTTCTCGAAGCCCGAGTAGGTGTGGACGATGTACCAGTTCTTCGTCGCAACGTCGGTCATGCCGATGCACCAAACTTGCGGAGAATCCACTGGAACACGCTGCCAGCAGTACCGAATCGAGCGCGAACAGATAGAGCCCGAAGAACAGCCGACGTCGAGGATGACGACGACCGTCGTGGCGTACACTTCGCTTCTGCGACGGCCACGTGACGCGCTTCAGCTCGTTGCGGACCTCGCTCAGGAACAGCCGGGCGCGCTCGAGGCGGCCGCCCGCCGCGTCCTTGACGTTGTCGAGCGCCGTCGGTTCGATGTCTGCCCTGCCAGTCCAGCTACCTACCGATCCAGTGCTGGCAGGCCAGGAGGGAATCGAACCCCCAACCCCCGGTTTTGGAGACCGGTGCTCTGCCAATTGAGGCTACTGGCCTATCAACTGCGACTAGTTGGGGAGTTGGCGATTGCGGGTTGACTTGAGCGATTGGTCGCGTCAAACAATCCGCAATCCGCAACCGAATCACCAATTATCGAACTCCTTGTGAGCCGTGTGCTTTCTGCAGAAACGGCAGAACTTGCTCGATCTCCGAGCCGCTCGGTCGTCTTCTTCTTGTTCTTCGTCGTGCTGTAGTTGCGACGCTTGCACTCGGCAGTGCGAGGTCCATCGTCTCGATTTGAATCGTCGTCGCATCTGGCCTACTCCAGCGATCTCCGTCGATCGTGCCCGCGCCGACGGTGCGGCCGCCTTCGCGGATCGCGAAGCGCGCGCCCTTCTCGAGCGCGACCGGCGTCATCAGCTCGCCGGTGATCGTGGTGTTGTCGCCCGGCATCACCATCTCGACGCCTTCCGGCAGGTTCAGCGTGCCGGTGACGTCGGTCGTCCGGATGTAGAACTGCGGACGGTAGCCGTTGAAGAACGGCGTGTGACGGCCGCCCTCTTCCTTCGAGAGGATGTAGACCTCGCCCTTGAACTTGGTGTGCGGGCTTGATCGATCCGGCTTGCCAGCACCTGCCCGCGCTCGACGTCCTCTTTCTCGACGCCGCGCAGGAGCACGCCGATGTTGTCGCCGGCCTGGCCCGAGTCGAGCAGCTTGCGGAACATCTCGACGCCGGTGACGACCTTCTTCTCGGTCGGCTTGAACCCGACGATCTCGACTTCCTCGCCGACCTTCACCTGGCCGCGATCGACGCGGCCGGTGACGACGGTGCCGCGGCCCGAGATCGAGAACACGTCTTCGATCGGCATCAGGAACGGCTTGTCGACTTCGCGCTGCGGCATCGGCACGTAGCTGTCGAGCGCTTCCATCAGCTTCAGGCACGCCCGCGACGCCGTTCGGGTCGCCCTGCAGCGCCTTGAGCGCCGACAGGCGGACGACCGGGATGTCGTCGCCCGGGAAACTCGTAGGTCTTGAGCAGCTCGCGCACCTCGAGTTCGACCAGGTCGAGCAGCTCCGGGATCGTCGATCGCGTCGACCTTGTTCAGGGCGACGACGATGTAGCGGCACGTTGACCTGCTGGGCGAGCAGCACGTGCTCGCGCGTCTGCGGCATCGGGCCGTCGACCGCGCTGACCACGAGGATGGCGCCGTCCATCTGCGCCGCGCCGGTGATCATGTTCTTGATGTAGTCGGCGTGGCCCGGGCAGTCGACGTGCGCGTAATGGCGGTTCGCGGTCCAGTACTCGACGTGGCTCGTCGCGATCGTCAGAATCTTCGTCTCGTCGCGGCGGCCCTGCGACTCGGACGCCTTGGCGACTTCGTCGTAGGGGATGAACTTGGCCCAGCCCTTGTCGGCCGCGACCTTGGTGAGCGCGGCGGTCAGGGTGGTCTTGCCGTGGTCGATATGCCCGATCGTGCCGACGTTCACGTGCGGTTTGCTGCGGTCGAATTTCTCTTTAGCCATGTCTGCGCCTCGTTCGTCGTCTGTTCTATGTGAAGCTGTTGCGTTCCCGCTTTCGCATGTCTGGAGCCGATGTCCAGGATCGAACTGGAGACCTCGTCCTTACCAAGGACGCGCTCTGCCAACTGAGCTACATCGGCCTTCGCGCCGTCCTTCGCCGGCTCCGGCTCGACCGACAAGTCGCCAGTCCTCGTCGTCGCACAACCTCGATCGGCTGGCCATCCGCAGCCGACGTGCGCTCGCACCGGCGATCGCCGGTCGAGCTGTCGGTGGGCGAAGGATGGAGCGGGAGACGGGGATCGAACCCGCGACCAACAGCTTGGAAGGCTGTGACTCTACCACTGAGTTACTCCCGCCTCACTCGTTCTGGACTGCGTCCGGTCACCTGTGATCAGTTCGGTCATTGATTGAATCCGATTGCAATGCCGCAGATGACCAGATCGACTCGCTGGCCAATTTCCAGTCGCTCCATTGGTGGCGAGGGAAGGACTCGAACCTTCGAAGCCGCTAGGGCGACAGATTTACAGTCTGCTGCGTTTGACCGCTTCGCTACCTCGCCAATTGTCTGTGTTGTTGAAACGTCGTGCTCCGATCGCTCGTCACTTCCTGCGGAGAAGCTCTCCGATGGAGCTGGCGGAGGGATTTGAACCCCCGACCGGCTGATTACAAATCAGCTGCTCTACCGGACTGAGCTACGCCAGCCAAACAAAGAGTGAACTATAGCACGTCCCGTGCCAGCGGTGCAATCGTGCGACCTCAATCTCCTGTCATTGTTTCTTGAGGGGCGTGGTCCTGGTCGGGTTGGGCGGCCGTATGGCTAGGGCCAGCCGCCTTGTTCCGGCGCTGGCGGACCGCCTCCGAACAGCACGACGGCAGCCGCCACCGATACGTTCAGGCTCTGAACGTGGCCACCCATCGGGATCGGACCACCCAGTCGCACCGCTCCCGGACCAGCCGCCTCAGCCCCGCTGCCCTCGGCTGCCGACCACCAGCGCGGTGGGCAGCGTCGTAATCGATCTCGAGTCGTAGCGTCGTCGGGCGCGTCCCCGGCCAACCCGACTCGTCCACACGCCGGCCTCCTTCAGCGATCTCGAGCGCCCGCGCGATGTTCACGACCTCGGCGATGCGCACGTGGGCCACCGCCCCGGCCGACGCCTTCGCCGCCGCGCCGTCCGAGCGCGCGCCGCGTGCCGCGACTGCCGCACGACGCCGTCGGCGCCGGCGGCATCCACCGTCCGCAGGATCGCGCCCGACGTTGTGCGGATCCTCGATGCCATCGAGCGACGACGATGAGCGGGACGCCGCTAGCGCCGGCGATGAGCGCAGATCCATCGACGCTCGACCGCCTACCGCGTCCCGGACGTCGGCGACGACTCCCTGGTGCCGCGCTGCCGGCCGCCAGACCGCGCGCTCGAGCTCGCCGGCGTTCGCGCGGCGCACCGGGCACGCCCCGCTCGGCCGCCAGCTGCGCGATCTGCGCGGACACGGTCGTCCGCGCGCCGACAGCCGCAGCGCCGTGACCCGTCGTGCGCGCAGCGCCTCGAGGACCGGGTTGATGCCGTAGATTCTGCATGTAGGCCGGCTCCTGTTACAGAGCGAAGCGACCGCCGTGCAGAATCGCCGCGGCGCGCTCGCGGTTCCCGACGACGACCGTGGCAGGCCTGCGCGGCTCGCGGCAGTTCGCGCGCCACGATCGATGGCGGGCAACGGCGCGAGGTCGAGCTCCGGGTCCGTCGCTGCGCGCCGGTCAGCGACGATCCGGATCGGATGAAACAGCGCGCGGTCCCTTCTGACCGGTCTTGGCGCGCACCCGGCCGGCCAGCTCGCGAAACCGACTCGCGATCGAGGCGTGGGCTGACGCCGCCAGCTCCGCGGCCAGCGCCGCGATCACCGGCGCGCGCCTCGGCGCGTTCCGACCTCCTGCCTCGATGACCGGGCGTCGTCGAGCGCCCGTTTCGAGACATCGAAGTCGAACAGGAACGCGAGCCGCGACGGCATCTGATTCAGCCGGTCCACCGACGCCGTCGCCATCGCCATCGCGCGACGCCAGAAACTCGATCGCCGCTCGTCGGCGGCGTCATGCGAACGCCGGCCTCGGTGAAGATACGGCACCGCCAGCTCGCGCGAGGCGCATCGGATCGACCGCCTTGCAGATAGTGCCGGTTGACCCACGCGAGCTTCTCCTCGTCGAAGACGCCGGCGCTGTGGCCCACGCGATCCAGCGAAAACCGCCGCGCCAGCTCGGATCGACCGCCATCAGCGTCGTCGTTGTCGCCGGCGCGCGGCGACCATCCGATGCAGCGCGAGGTAGTTGACCAGCGCCTCGGGAAGGTAGCCCTTCTCGCGAAACTCGGCGACCGACGTCGCGCCGTGCCGCTTGGACGGGGACTGTGATCGGGTCCGAGGACGAGCGACGAGATGCGCGAACGCCGGCGCGCGTGAACCCGAGCGCCTCGTACAGCAGACAGCTGCCGCGGCGTGTTCGAGATGTGGTCCTCGCCTCTGATGACATGCGTCATCTCCATCAGGGCATCGTCGACGACGACCGCGAAGTTGTAGGCGGGATGTCCGTCTCCGCGCACGATGACCGGATCGCCGATGACTTTCCGTGTGGAACCGCACCTCGCCCGCGCACGAGGTCGGTGAAGACCACTTCCTGGTCGGCTCGGGACGCGAAAGCGGACGGCGGGATGCTCGCCCGGCGTCGATGCGCGCGCTGTGCGTGCTCGGTGCCGACAGGTCGCGGCAGGTCCCCGAATACTGAGGCCGGCCGGCCGGTGGCGACGCGCCTGCCTGGCGCTCGGCCTCGAGCTGCGTCGCTGGTGCAGAAGCAGTAATATGCCTGCCCGCGCGACGAGCAGCTCCTTCGCGTACGACGTGATAGAGATGTAGACGCTCCGACTGGCGGTAAGGTCCCGCGCGCCGCCGATGTCCGGCCCCTCGTCCCACTCGAGCCCCAGCCAACGCAGGTCGCGGACGATGGCGGTTTCCGATTCCCGCGTCGAACGCTCGGCGTCGGTGTCCTCGATGCGCAGGATGAACGTCGCCCCGGACCCGCGCGCGAGCAGCCAGTTGAACAGCGCGGTTCGCGCGTTGCCGACATGGAGGTGACCGGTCGGGCTGGGGGCGAAGCGGAGCTCTCACCGGCGCCTCAACAGCGCGATCGCGTGCGCCGCAATCGCTCTCGCCGCGGCCGACCGCGTCGACGCCCTCGTTGGTCTTGCCTTTGATACTGACCCGATCGCGCATCGATGCCAATCGCACCGGCCGACCGCAGCCCGCATCGCCTCGACGTACGGCACGATCTTCGGCGACTCGGAGAATGATCGTGGCGTCCACGTTGCCGACCACAAAGCCCGCCGCGGCCGCGATCGCCGTCGCCCGCGACAACATGTCGATGCTCGACGCGCCTTGCCACGCCGGATCGGTGTCGGGAAAATGCCGTCCGATGTCGCCGAGGCAGGCCGGCGCCAAGAATCGCGTCGGTGATGGCGTGGCACACCACGTCGGCGTCAGAGTAGCCCGAGCGCGCCGCGATTTGCCGGAACCGTCACGCCGCCGAGAATCAGGGGCCGTCCTTCGACGAGCCGGTGCAGGTCGTAGCCGGTGCCGGCGCGCCCGGTTCTCACCGGCTTGCCGGGACCAAGCGAGCTGTGCCGCCGCCAGCGCGTCGGCCACAATCAAATCCTCCGGCAACGTGATCTTGATGTTGGACGCCTCGCCCTCGACGATCTGCACCCACTGGCCCGTTCGCTCGACGAGCGCCGCCTCGCTCGGTGACGCTCGCGCCGTCGCGCGCGCCGGGCCGCCAACGCCTCGTCCAGCACGTCGCGGCCGAAACGCCTGGGGCGTCTGCGCCAGGTAAATCACGTCGCGGGGCAGCGTTTCGACGACCCGGCGATCGCCGTCGGTGGCTGCACCGGCGACTCGCTTGACGGTATCGCGCGATGCGGTGGCGGCGAGGGCCGCGCCGTACTTGACCGCCGCCTCAATCGTTCGCGAAATGAGCGCGCAGCCGACACGAAGGGCCGGGCCGCGTCGTGAATGACGGATGATGTCGCTGGCGGCGGCAGCGGCCTGCACCGCATTCGCCACCGAATCCTGACGCCGTGGGCCGCCGGCGATGATCCGGACCGGCTTCGAACCAGCGCCGGCAAGCTGAATCGGCGAATCGACCAGCTCGGGAGGCACCGCCACGATCACTTCCGCGATCGACGGATGCGTGGCGAACGCGTCCACACTGCGCTGGAGGATGGAACGCCCGCCGACGGTCTGAAACTGCTTCGGCGTTTCGCCCGCCGAACCGCACGGCGCGGCCGGCGGCCCGCAATGACAGCTGTCGCTTGCATGGGATGAAACCGTGATTATAGCGTTCGGCCGGGCCGTTCGCTTCCGGGATTCAGCGGGCGGCGAACTGCCGCGCCTCGACTTCGGCAGCGACGACGGCGCGCACGCGTTCGGCCAGAGCCTTGGCGTCGCGCGCGGTCCGGATTCTCGATCCGGGGCGGCTGGATGGGATCGTGCACGACCAGCTGCACGTCCGCCGGCTCGGTCCTCAGTCGGCCCTTGGGCATGACCTGCCGAGTGCCGATTCACCGCCAGCGGCACGATCCGGCAATCCGGCCTGGATGGCCAGGAGGAAGCTGCCCGCCTTGAACCGCGCGGTGTGACCGTCGGGGCTTCGCGTCCCCTCGGCGTAGATGATGAGCGACAGCCCCTCCGAGACGAGCGCGCGCCAGCGTCGAGGATGCCGGCGCGATCGGGGTGCTTGCGATCCACGAACAGATGCCCGCCTCGCCGAAGATGCCAGCCGAGGACCGGGAAGCGCCGCGAGCGATTCCTTGGCGATGATCCGCAACTGGTACGGCAGCGAGGCAAAGACAATCGGCGTGTCGTAGATGCTCTGATGGTTCGCCACGAAGACGTAGGTCTCGCCCGGCTTGATTCGCTCGAGCCCGTCGACTCGAACCCGCACGCCGGTCGTCTTCGAGGATCAGCCACGACCAGGTCCGCGCGCACCCGTGCGCGAAGTAGCCACGCCGGTCGAACAGACTCGACACGATCGACGCCGCCCCGAGCACTGATGGTGTAGACCGCGATGGCGGGAATCAGAAAGAAAACGGTCCGCCACCAGTGGTACGGAGGGATGCACAACTACGTCTGCTGTGGCTGGCTCGAAGCGGCGGCCCGGACGCGGGCGGGTTCCGGCCACGTTGGTCTTGTCGCGCTCGACCACTGGCGCGGCTGGCGCGGCCGCCATGCCCTGCTCGATGTGCCTTCCAAAGATCATCTTGCCGGCCGTCGTCTGCAGCACGCTGGTGACGACGATGTCGATGGTCTTGCTGATCATGCTGCCGCGCGTTGTCGACGACGACCATGGTGCCGTCGTCGAGGTAGGCCACGCCCTGGTTGTATTCCTTGCCTTCCTTCAGGATGAAGACCTTCATGATCTCGCCGGGCAGCACGACCGGCTTCAGCGAGTTGGCCAGCTCGTTGACGTTGAGGACGTCGACGCCGCGCAGCTGCGCGACCTTGTTCAGGTTGAAGTCGTTGGTGACGATCTTGCCCTGCAGCGTGCGCGCCGAGCTCGATCAGCTTGAGATCGACCTCCGCGGACGTCCGGGAAATCCATGTCGGAAATCGTAACCTCGACGCCCGCCATTTTCTGGATCTGCTGAAGGATGTCGAGACCCGCGCCGGCCGCGGTTCCGTTTCAGCGAATCGGCCGAATCGGCGACCAGCTGGAGCTCCTTCGAGCACGAACTGCGGGATGACGAGCGTGCCGTCGACGAAGCCGGTCTCGCAGACGTCGGCGATGCGGCCGTCGATGATGACGCTGGTGTCGAGAATCTTGCAGCGCCGCTGCGGGCCGGCGGCGCGGAACAGGCTGATGAGTCGCGCCGGTTCGAGCCACTCGCCGTGCTTGCGCCCCGAGCACGAGGCCCGAGGTAAGGCAGCACCAGCAGGACGAAGCTGTGGAGAAACTCCACCCGGCGGTCGCCGCTGTCGGCCCAGAACAAGCCGGCGCCGATGGTCCGGGCGATCCCCAGACCGATGGCGCACCCGATGAGGGCGCCGAGCACGCGCGTCATCGCGGTTTCGCCCGAGGCGGCTCTCGAACAGCACGACGAGCCCCGCGAGGACGAACGCGAAGAGAATGTTGGCGGGCAGGGCGACCGGAAGTGGATGAAGGACGGCCGCCGCGTAAGCGACTGCGGCGACGAACAGAACACGGGCCAAAGCAGAACCAAGCCATCGGGTGACCCCGCGATCAACGGTTATGAAAGTGCCCTCGGAGTTGAATGATATGTAGTCAAATGTAAGGGCAAGACAGACTATCACGGGATTGGGAAGGCCAGTACTAGGGCTGAGGGCTCAGGGCTTAGGAGGCTGACGGGAGGGCTAAGGGCTGAGGGAGGCTAAGGGCTCAAGCGCCGCGTCGAGGGCTTCGCCGATCGTCCTGACGCCTACAAGCTCGCACTGGCCTTCGGCTGTCGCTCCGCGCGCCGCGCGTCACGGGCGGGCGGGCGGCGAGTTCGATGTTGGCCTCCGGCATGATGCAGCGCCGAAATCCCATCTGGGACGCCTCCCTGATGCGCAGCTGCGCCTGGCGTGATGCCGCGCACTTCGCCGGCGAGACCGACCTCGCCGAACATCGCCGTGGTCTGCGGGATGACGCGGTTCCGGACGCTGGATGCGATGGCCGCCAGCACCCCGAGATCCGATGCCGGCTCGTCCACGGTCATCCCACCGGCCACGTTCACGAACACGTCATCGCCCGCGAGGTTCAGCCCGGCGCGCTTTTCGAGCACGGCCAGCAGCAGCGACAGCCGCTGCTGATCGATGCCGCTCGCCATCCGCCGGGCGTTGCCGTAGCTGCTCGAGCTGACGAGCGCCTGCACTTCGACGAGGATCGGCCGCGAGCCTTCCACCGAACAGAGCACCGCGGAGCCGGGCGCGTTCACCGGCCGTTCGGAGAGGAACAGCTTCGACGGATTGGGCACCGGGCGCAGACCCGGCCGACGGTCATCTCGAAAACGCCCAGCTCGCTGACCGCGCCGAAGCGATTCTTCACGGCGCGAACGACGCGATGGGAGTGATGGCGCTCGCCCTCGAAGTAGAGCACGGTGTCGACGACGTGCTCGAGCGCTTTCGGACCGGCGAGGCTGCCGTCCTTGGTGACGTGGCCGACGAGGAACGTCGGCACGTTCTGGCCCTTCGCCGCGAACAGGAGCTGGGTCGCGGCTTCGCGCACCTGGCCGATGCTGCCGGGCGCCGACTGGAACTTCAGCGAGAACACGGTCTGCACCGAATCGACCGACGACCAGCGCCGGCTTGATGCGGGCGATCTCCTCGAGGATTCGCTCGAGGCAGGTCTCGGCGAGCAGGTAGAGCGGCGCTGTTGCCGACGCGCGAGGCGTTCGCCGCGCGACTTGATCTGATGCTCGGATTCCTCGCCGGAGCTATAGAGCACCGGGCCGACCGTGCGCGCGAGGTTGGCCGCGGCCTGCAGCAGGAGCGTGGACTTGCCGATGCCCGGCTCGCCGCCAAGCAGCACGAGCGAGCCCGGCACGACGCCGCCGCCCAGCACGCGATCGAATTCGTCGATGCCCGGTCGTGAGGCGCGGATGCTGCTCGAGCGCGATGTCGGCGTAGAGACGCGCCGAGCCCGCGCGCGCTCGCCGCGTAGCGGTGGCCCGGCCAGCGCCGGCGGCTCGGCCTGCGGCCGCTCCTCGACCAGCGAGTTCCACGCGCCGCAATCGTTGCAGCGACCGAGCCACTGGGTGACTGCGCGCCGCATTCCTGACAGACGAAGACGCGTTTTAGGGGGCTTCGCCATTCAATCTGGTAATTTGGTAATCGGGTAATGGAGTAATTGATCGGGCAATGGCAGTTACCAGATTGCCCGATTACCAGATTACCCAATTCATGTGTATGTTCGTTCGATCCGGCTGCCGATCCTGCACATGATTTCATGCGGGATCGTTCCGATCTGCGCCGCCATCTCGCGGACGTCGATGCAATCGTCGCCCTGCAGGCCGATGATCACGACTTCGTCGGAGGGCAACACCTCGAGCCCGGTGACGTCGGCCATCAGCATGTCCATGCAGACGGACCCGACGATCGGCGCGCGGCGGCCGCGGATCAGGACCGCGCCGCGACCGGCGAGGCGGAGGTCGAGCCCGTCGGCGTAGCCCGCCGGCACGATCGCCACCTGGCGCGGACCGTCGGCCTGAAATCGCCCGCCGTATCCGACGATCCTCGCCCGCGCGAACGCCCTTGACCGCCACCACCCGGCTGATCAGCGTCATCACCGGCGACACGCTGACGGTGGATGCCAGCGGCGGTGGCACCAGGCCGTAGAGCAGCAGTCCGGGCCGGACGCGGTCGTACCACGCGCGGGAATCCCGCAGCAGCGCGGCGCTGTTCGCCGCGTGCACGTAAGGGTGATCGGCGGCCGGCCGCGCGCGCCGCCGACTCGCTCGCCGTCCGCGTCGGGGCCGCGGACGCCGCGCAGCGAAGCAATTTGCCGCAGCGCGCGCTCGAAGCGGACTTGTTGCTCCCCGAACAGGGCGGACTCCGGATCGTCCGCGGTCGCAAAATGCGTGTAGATCGCGTCGAGTTCGAGATTCGGGCTCGCCAGCAGGTCGGGGAGCGTCCGCGCCAGGTTGTCGAACCTGAACCCGAGACGATTCATGCCGGTATCGATCTTCAGGTGGTAGCGCAGGCGCTGGTTGTGCCTGGCCGCGGCGGCTTGGACGGCCCGGCCGCGCCCGGCGTTGAGATCGTCGGTGTCAGACGACACTCGAACAGGCCGTCGAGGTCGCTCACGCTGAGGGCGCCGAACACCAGGATCTCGGCACGAACGCCGCGCCGCCCGCAGCGCGGCGCCCTCTTCGATGTCGGCGCAGGCGAGCAGATCGGCGCCGGCATCTTCGAGCGCGCGGGCGACCTGGCCGGCGCCGTGCCCGTAGGCGTTGGCCTTGACGACCGCGATGATGCCTGGCGGCCGACGGCCTGGCGCGTCGTGACCGGGAGTCTCGTGCGAAATGGAGTTGCGAAGCGCGCCGTAGTTGGACCGCAGTGCCTTCAGGTCGACGCGCGCGACGGTCGGACGAATCACGCCCGGCACCCATCATAGTCGAGTGGGTCGAGTAAGTCGGGTAGGTCAGGTGGGTCGGGTGGGTGGAGCGCGACGGCTTCAGCCGAGCGAACGAGGCTGTCAGCCGATCGAGCCGAGAACTACGCGTTGCCGATCGGACCGCCCGAGAGGTTCTCGAAGCGCGTGAACTCGCGGATGAACGCGAGCCGGACGATGCCGGTCGGGCCGTTGCGCTGCTTGGCGATGATCAGTTCCGCGACGCCCTGCGCATCGGCTCGGCGGCTGGCTCTTGTCGGCGTACATGTCCTCGCGGTAGATGAACGCGACGACGTCGGCATCCTGTTCGAGAGCGCCCGATTCGCGCAGGTCCGACAGCTGCGGCCGGTGATCGGAGCGCGACTCGGGCGCCCGGCTCAGCTGCGACAAGACGACGATCGGAACGCTGCAGCTCCTTGCCAGGCCCTTCAGCGATCGCGAAATCGAGGCGAGCTCGAGCGTCCGGTTCTCGTAGCGGCCGCGGCCCTGCATCAGCTGGATGTAATCGATGACCACCAGATGCAGGCCGTGCTCGGCGGCAAGCGCGACGGCACTTGGCGCGCATCTCGAGCACGCCGATCGACGGCGTGTCGTCGATGAAGATCTTCGCCTCGCTCAGCGTGCCGATCGCCTGCGACAGCTTGCCCCAGTCGCGCTCGCCGAGGAACCCGCCGCGCAGCCGGTGGGCGTCGATGCGCGCCTCGCCGGTGAGCATGCGCAGGAACAGCTGTTCCTTCGACATCTCGAGGCTGAACACGCCGACGGTCATGTCGGTCTTGGTCCCGACGTGCTGGGCGATGTTCGAGGACCAGGCTGGTCTTCCCCATCGACGGGCGGGCGGCGACGATGACCAGGTCCGACCGCTGCAGGCCCGACGTCATCTCGTCGAGGTCGGTGAAGCCGGTCGGGACGCCGGTCGATCAGCTCCTTGCGCGCGTGCAGCTTCTCGATGGTGTCAAGGCTGCCCTGGGCGAGATCGCGGAGCGAGACGAAGCCGTCGCGGACTTTGTCGTCGGCGATCGCGAAGATGGCGTGCTCGGCCTGGTCGAGGACGACGTCGGCGTCCTCCTCGGCTTCGTAGGCGGTCGCGACGATCTTGTTGGCGGCGAAAATCAGGCTGCGGAGGGTCGCCTTTTCCTTGATGATCCGCGCGTAGTGCTCGACGTTGGTCGAGTCGGGGCACGCCGTCGACCAGCGCCGCGATGTAGGCCGGTCCGCCGACGGTGTCGAGGTCGCCGGATCGCCCGAGCTCGTCCTTCAGAGTGACGAGATCGATCGGCCTGCCCGCGCTCCGAGAGCGCGACCATCTTGTCGAAGATGCGCCGGTGGGCGTCGCGGAAGAAGTCACCGGAATCGATGACCTCCGCCGCCAGGTTGAACGCGTCGTTGTGGAGCAGGATCGCCCCGAGCACGGATCGCTCCGCTTCGAGATTGTGCGGCAGCGTGCGATCGGCGACGGCGGCATCAGGCACAGGCAGAATCCTGAAAGTTCTGAATTCGGATTATGAACTCAGGAATTGCTGAATTTCGACCCGATCGCAATCTATTTCGACTTTCGCTTCCACGGCAGCGTCTCGGCCACTGACCTTGACCTTTGATGGTCGCGGTCACGCTCGCGCTGGAGACGAATCGGCACGTCGAGCGCGCTCGAGCTTCCCGATCGGCTCGCGCAGCTGGATCTTGCGGCGATCGATGTCGAAGCCCTTGGCGGCTGAGCGCGTCGGCGATGTCGGCTGCTGGTCACCGAGCCGTAGAGCGCGTCGGTCTCGCCGACCTTGCGCGCGAACTCGACCTCGACGCTGGCCAGGCGTGCGGCCACCGCTTCGGCGACCTTCTTCTCTCGGCCTCTTTCGGCGTCGAACTCGACGCGTCTCGCGCTCGATCCGCTGCTTGTTGCCGTCGGTGGCCAGCAGCGCCAGCTTGCGCGGCAGCAGGTAGTTGCGCGCGTAGCCGTCGGCAACCTTGACGATTTCGCCACGGCGCTCCAGGTTGTCGACGTGCTCTCGCAGGATCACTTCCATGTTCAGCTCTCACACCGTTGCAGGCAGCGCCATACAGTCGCGCAATCGGCACGAGCGCGATCTGCCGGGCGCGCTTGATCGCCGTCTGCAGCTTGCGCTGGTGCATCGCGCAGGTGCCCGAAATCCGCCGCGGCAGAATCTTTGCCGCGCTCGGGCACGAAGCGGGCCGATCAGCTTGACGTCCTTGTAGTTGATGTCGTCGATCTTGTCCGGCGCAGAACTTGCAGACCTTTGCGGCGGCGGAACAGCGTGCGGCGCTGGCCCTTGCGCTTTGTCGCCGGTCTTCTTGTCGGCCGGCCGCGCTCGCCGCCGCCTCCGCCCGATCGTCCTTGTCCAAATGGCATGGCTAGACCTCCACCCCGTCAAATCGATCGTCGTCCCGATCGTCGCGGTCGCCCGCCGGCCGGCCTTCGCCCGGCTGCGCGCTGCGGCGGCAGCCCGCGCTTGACGCGGCGGCGCTCCGACTCGGTCTGGCGCTTGCGTCGGGTCGCGATCGACGACCTTCTTCTCTTCGTCCACCCGGACGATCATGTGGCGGATGACGAGGTCCATCACCCTGCAGCCGGCGATCCAGTTCCTTCATCAGCTCGCCGCGCGCCGTTGATCACCTGGAGGACGTAGACGCCCTCCTTTGTGATGGCCGATCTCGTAGGCCAGTCGCTTGCGGCCCCAGTTTTCGGTGTTCTCGATCGTGCCCGTGCAGGCGCGAGACCGACGGCCTCGATGCTGCCCGTGCAGCTCGGTCGACCTGCTGCTCCGGTCGTCTCCGGCGGGAGGATGTAGACGAGCTCGTACTGACGTTCTGCGATGGCTGTTCCATTTCTACTGGACCTTCGCAGGACGCGACTGCGGATTTCGGATTGGCGTGGTCGACGCAACCCCATTCCGCAATCCGCAATCCGCAATCCGGTGGCAAGGTGCCACGCATCTGGTCGCGACGGTGCGCGCCGGCGCGCTATTCAGTTGTTGCCGGATCGCCGCCGTTGATACGCGTTCATCACCGCGGCGATCCCGGACGTGATGAACGTCTCCGCCGCATCGGCCGCGCGCGCGGTCATGCGCGTCGACCTCGCGCGTCATTCATCGCTGTCGAACCTCGCCAGCACGTGATCGGCCAGGTCGCGCTGATCGTCGCCGCGCCCGACGCCGATCCGCAGCCGCGCGAACTCGGTCGCCGAGGTGCGCGATCACCGACTTCAGCCCGTTGTGCCCGCCGGCCGATCCGCGCGTCCGCGCCCGCAGCTTGCCGAGCGGCAGCTGCACCTCGTCGACGACGATCAGCAGGATATCCGCCGACCTCGATCTTGAAGTACCGCGCAGCAGCTCGCCGACCGCCTGTCCGCTGAGGTTCATGAACGTCAGCGGCTTGACCAGCAGCACATCGCCGATCCCGCTGCCGGCGCCATCCGACGCCAGCGTGATGCCGCCCGCCACCGCGCATCAGCGCCTCGGCCGGCCGACGTCGAACGACCGACCGCGCGCGCGCGCCAGCTCGTCGATCACGTCGAAGCCGACGTTGTGCCGGGTGCCCTTGTAGCTGCGCGCCCGGATTGCCGAGCCCGACGATCGCCTTCACGCGTCGAGTCGCCTTCTCGTACTTCTTCTTCTCGTCTTTCTTCGTCTCGCCCTCGTCTCGTCCTTCTTGCCCTTCTTGATGACCTCGGGCTCGGCGGGCGTGGCCGCCGCCGTCGCCACCGCGCCGTCAGCCGGCGCCGCGACCTCCTCGACCTTCGGCATGATGACGTGCACCAGCATCAGGTCGAGATCGCTGACCGGCTTCCACTTCGGCGTTGGCCGCGATGTCGCGCACGCGGATGCCCTGGTGCAGCATCAGCTCGGTGACGTCGACGTCGATGTGCTCGGGGATGTCGGCCGGGCAGGCACTTCGACCTACGATCTCGCGCCGGATGAACTCGAGGATGCCGCCCTGCTGCTTGACGCCCTTCGGCTCGCCCTTGACGATGACCGGAATCGTCACCTGCAGCATGCTTGTCCATCGCCGATCGCGATAGAAGTCGACGTGCAGCACCTCGTGGGTGACCGGGTCGAGCTGGAAGTCCTTCACGAGCACGCGCGCGTCGCCGGCGCCGGCCAGCTTCAGCGCAGATCAGCGTGTTCGGCGCCCGATTCCGGAGTGCAGGATCTTCAGCAGCGCCTGCGGCTCGACCGCGATCGGCGTCGCGTCCTTGCCGTCGCTCGCCGTAGAGCACGCGCCGGCACCTGGCCGTCGCGGCGGCGTGCGCCGCGCTTCGTTCTTGCCGAACGTGTCACGTGCCTGCGCTTCGAGTATCGCTTCCATGTTCATGCTCCCAATCTGCCTTCAGTCTGCTTAATCTGCGATGCTACCGTCTCATACGAACAGCGACGAGACCGACGTCTCCTCGTGAATGCTCTTGATCGCCTGCCCGAGCAGCCGCGCCACCGACAGCACGACGATCTTGCTGCACGCCGCCGCTCGCCGTCGACAGCGGGATCGTGTTGGTCACGATCAGCTTGTCGATCGGCGACTTCTCGATCCGCTCGATCGCCGGCCCCGACAGCACGCCGTGCACCGCGCAGGCGATGACCCGCGCCGCGCCGTTCGCCTTGAGCGCGTTCGCGCGCCTTGGTGATCGTGCCGGCGGTGTCGATGATGTCGTCCTGCAGGATGCAGGTCCGGCCCTCGACGTCGCCGATCACGTTCATCACTTCCGCCGTGCCGTCGTCGCTGCGCCGCTTGTCGATGATCGGCCAGCTCGGCGTCGAGCCGCTTCGCGTAGGCGCGCGCGCGTTCGGCGCCGCCGGCGTCGGGCGAGACCATCGTCAGCTTCGGCGTAGTCGAGCCGCGCGAGGTAATCGATGATCACCGGCGCGGCGAACAGATGGTCGACCGGAATGTCAAAGAACCCCTGAATCTGCGCCTTGTGCAGATCCATCGTCAGCACGCGGTTCGTGCCGGCGGCGCTCGAGCACGTTGGCGACGAGCTTGGCCGAAATCGGCACGCGCGGCTTGTCCTTGCGGTCCTGCCGCGCGTAGCCGTAATACGGCAGCACCGCGGTGATCCGCGACGCCGACGACCGGCGGAACGCGTCGATCATGATCATCAGCTCCATCAGGTGCTGATCGACCGGATTGCGCAGGTCGGCTGGACGATGAAGACGTCGGTGCCGCGGATGTTCTCGTCGATCTGAAACGAGACCTCGGAATCGGGAAACCGCCGCAGCCGCGCCTGCCCGACGGCGACGCCCGAGAACGCCGGCGATCTCGCGCGTCAGCTCCGGTGCGCGCTGCCCGAAAACACTTTCAGTTCGCCGAACCCGGTCGCCATGAACGGATCACCCATCGAACCTGCAGCAGCCCCGCGCGAGTTGGCTGGGGCGGAAGGATTCGAACCTTCGAATACGGGATCCAAAGACCCGCGCCTTACCGCTTGGCGACGCCCACAACATGTTCCGCGCCTGAATCCCGAATTGAAGAGAGTTGACCTCAGGAGTGGCCCGAACCACGCGGCGCAAACGGTGAGTTTATCCGATGGGCTCAGGCGACGGCAAGCCTGCTGGTAGGTCGACGCGGTCCTGGGTCAGCATCCGACGCGCGTTCCGGCCAGCCGCGCCGGCCGCGCCCGGCCCGGCGATCGCCGCACGGCGGTGCACAAACAGGCCGAAAACCGCAGATCCGCTGCCCGACATCGCCGGCGTGACGGCGCCCGCGCGTTCGAGGCGCCGGACGAGACGCGCGCGACCTCGGGGTGACGAGCGGCGACGACGGCCTCGAGGTCGTTCCGACCAGCTCGAGGCAGTCGGCTCCGGCGGCCGTCCGCCGCACACGGCCTGCTCGCGAGCGATCGAACCAGCCGAAGGCGTCCCTTCGGTGCTGACGCCAAATGGCGGGATGGCCAGCACCACCACACGCCGCCGCGGCGTCGGGAAGCAGAAACAGCAGGTCGCCGCGGTCGAGCCCCGAGCGCCGTGCCGCCTTCGAGAAAGTAGGCACGTCGGCGCCGAGGGCCATCGCGATCGCTCGTCGGCGCGGACGATCGAGCCCCCACCAGCCGCCGAGCACGCGGATGGCGGCCGCGCGCATGCGCTGCTTCCGCCGCCGAGGCCGGCCTGCATCAGGATCCGCTTCTCGAGGTGGATGCGACAGTCGCGCGGCGCCCCCGGCGGCCGGCGGCGCTTCCACACGGCGCGCGGCCGGCGCGCCAGACGAGGTTCGTCGTCGCCGGCCGGACAGGCGGGATCGTCGCAGGTCAGCGGACCAGCGCCCGCGAGCCGGCGCGAATCGTCACGGTGTCGTGCAGCGCGATCGACTGAAAGACGGTCCGGAGCTCGTGATAGCCGTCCGGCACGCACGCCGAGGACGCGGAGCGAGAGGTTAATCTCGGCGAAGGCCGGGACGCGCATCGCGCAGTTCATCGAGGCGTGATCGCCCGGAGCCGTCCGCGGCACGTCCACGCGGAACACCTCCGCGCCCGAGCGTCGTGTTGATCTCGACCTGCGACAGCGTGAAGCCGCAGGTCGAAGCGCTGCGGATCGCAGCTCACCGGCGCGGATGCTGATCGCGGCAGGCCGCCCTGAAAGTCGCGCATTTCGGCGCGCCAGGCGACGGCGTTCGCCCCATCGGCGGTGCCGCCGGCGTTGTGAACCGCCGCGATCGCTGCCAGCGCGCCGCCGCGCCGGCACGCTTGAAATACATTTCATCCGCTCCCACCGGCACGACGCGCCAGTCGTCGCCAATCGAACGGCCCGCCTGACCGAGGCTGCCTCGACGCATCCGGTCATGCGCGCCGCGGAGCGCGGCCGCGTCGAGCGGCACGCCGGCAATCGCTTCGAGGACCGCGTCGGGGCTTGCCATGCTCCGAGGACGCGGCCGTCGCGCGGCAGCAGCAGTCGCGTCGCCGTCGCGGGCGCGACGAAGATGAACACCGGCTGACCGAACGGCGCGCAGCGCTTCGATCCGCGCCGAGGCGGGAGCGGCGAGGCCGACGAGCAGCCGCCCGCGCAGACTCTGGCCGCCGACCGATCCGCTGGCCCCGACTTCGGCGCTGAACGTGTTGACGCCCGACACGTCGTCGTCGCCTCGGCGACGACTTCGGCCGCGTCGGACGCCGGCGCGCCGGGCGCCGGACGGCAGCTTCATGAGGGACGGAGCGCAGGACGAAGCGGCGCAGCGAGGCCGCCGCGAACGCCGTGCGAAGGAACCAGTCGCGTCCCGGTCGCAAGCGTTACTTCTTCAGGCTTCTGACGGGCGCTGGGCGGATCTTCTTTGTCGATGTCAGCGCGATCGATGGAATCGCCGTCGCCGGTGAGCGCGCGGTCCGAACGCGGCAATGGCGTCTTCGTAGCGGCCCAGCTTGAACAGGACGTCGCCGTAGTGATCCTGCACGACGGAGTTCGTCGTCAGCTGGTCGGCGGCGCTTGTTTCAGGTTGTCCTCGGCGAGATCGAGCTTGTCCGCCTTGGAGTAGGCCCACCTGAGCGATGTCGAGGTAGGAGCCGTTGTCCGGCTCGATCTGCGAGCGCCTTCTTCACGTAGTCGACCGACTCGTCGAGCCGCTCGCCGCGCTCCGCGAGCATGTAGCCGAGATAGTTGAGCGCCGGCGCATTCTGCGGATCGCGGGCGATCAACCTGCTGAACGCGGCCTCGGCGTCGGCAAAACGCTTCTGCTCGATCGAAGGTCGCCCCGAGCTCGAAGCGCGATCGTGTCGTCGGCGGGAAACTTCGCCTGCGCATCCTGGAGGACGCGTCGATCGCCTGCGGACCGCGGTCGATGTCGCCGTAGAACTGGGCCAGGCCAGATACGCCAGCGGCGATCGCCGTGGGCTCTCGCACCGACTCTTCGAGCAGCGCCGCTCCCTGGTCGGCTTTGCCGTTGTGGCGCAGCGCCCGCGCCTGCAGGCGACGTGAGCCGAAGATCGCCCGGGTTGTCGGCCAGACGCCGCCTTGGCGCATCGATCGGCCGCGCCGTAATTCTTGGCGGCGATATTGGCGTCCGACGAGATACTGACGCGACCGCCGGATCGGTCGGCGCCAGGCGCCGCGCGTCCTCGAACGTCGCCACCGCCTTGCTCGTGCTGGTCCGAGCTCCTGATAGGCGAAGCCCAGATGCGGCAGGAGCATGCCCGACGTCGAACGGCTGCGTCGGCCGGCCTCCGCGCGACTGCGCGCGACGATGGGCGCGAGCTCGGTCGACGACGCCCTGGTAATCGCTGCCGCTCCTCGAGGCGCCTCGGCGAGCGCGTAGTAGCCCCACGGACTCTTCGCGATTCTGCTCGATGACGCGGCGCGCGGTGTCCTCGGCCGCCTTGAATTCACCCAGCGGCGCTGCGCCTGCGACAGCAGATAGAAAATGCGCGCGCTGCGTCGCCCGGGCGCGTCACGAGGTCAGCGCAGTGAGCGAGATCGCGCGCCTTGGTGAGGTTCTCGCGGCCGCCGGCGTTCAACAGCGCCGAGGCGTAGCGCGACTTCGAAGCTCGGCGCTGCGCGGCGCCTGCTGCGACGCGCGCTGCGCGTAGGCGGCCGCCGCGTCCTGCCAGCGCCGCTCGCGCTCGTAGAAATCCGCCAGCGTCGGCAGCAGCCGCGGTCGTCCGCGGCCCGCTCCTTCGAGCCAGGCGATCGCGTCTGCTGATCGCCCGGCGCCGACGTACGCCTGCGGCGAGCATCAGCGGGCCGTCCTGCCAGCCGGGCTGCTCGTCGACCAGATCGGTCAGCAGCGGAATCGCCTTGTCGCACGCGCTGCGCCCGGACGTAGCAGCCGCGCGAGCGTCGCCTGGACGTTCGGGATCGACTCTCGCCGGCCGCGCGATCGATCGCCAGCTCGAGGTGCCGGATCGCTTTCGCGAGTTCTCGTCCGCTGTGCGGCCGCGCGGTGCTGTCCGCGGCGCTTTCCGACAGCGCGGCGTAGATGACGCCGCAGCACGCGATTCGCCTCGCGGTTGGCCGGGCGCGAGCTTCAGCGCCTGCCTCCGCCGTCGCCATCGCCTCCTGAATCTTGTTCTGCGCGGAGGTATAGCGCCCGACAGCTCGCCCGGAATGTCCGCGGCCGTCGGATCGAGTCTCCATCGCCTGCTTATAGGCGGCGATCGCCCCGTTCACGTCGTCGATCTCGTCGAGGTGATGACCGAGAAGGAACTTGCGAGTCAGCGACTTCGCGCGACTGCGGTGCGGGCTCGCTGCCGCTGCGCCGGCGGCGGCCGCGAGCGTGTCGCGGCGATGCAGCAACGCAATGAGGACTGCGAATCTTCATACGCTTGAATTGTTCCACAAAAGCGGAGAGGTGTCATATATTCCCGACATGCCCGTCGACCCCGAACTGCTGGAGATTCTCGCGTGTCCGAACTGCAAAACACCGGTCACGCTCGTCAAGAACGGCACGGCGCTGAAGTGCGCCACGTGCAAGCGCGTGTATCCGATCAAGGACGACATCCCGGTCATGCTCATCGACGAGGCCACGATCGAAAAAGTGAGCTGAAGCGGGTCGGCAGAGCCACCGATGTCTGAACGCGCATCCTGCTGGTCCGCCTGCGCGCAGATCGGCGACGTCGTCTTCACGACGCCGGCCATCGCGCGCTTTGCGCCGGCGCTTTCCTGACGCGCGCATCACCTACATCGTCGAACCCGCGCGCGGCACCGGTGCTGCGGCATAACCCGAACATCGACGACCTCATCGTTGCGCCCCGCGTCCGCGGCGTTCGCGGGACTACTCGACGACATCCGCGCTCGGCCGGCGCCTGAGAGCCGAGCGGTTCGATCTGGCGATCGATTTTCACGGCGGGCCGCGCGCGTCGCTGCTCACCTGGCTGAGCGGCGCGCCGATGCGCATCGGCTACGAGGTCGCCGGCCGCGGCTGGATGTACACGCGCCGCGTCGCCCGGCCGCGCGAGCTGCGCGCCGCGCCATTCGGTCGAGAACCAGTGGGATCTGCTCGCGCCGCTCGACATCGCGCCGCCCGACCGCGTCCGCGACGCCGGTCGGAGATGGCGGCCGACCCGGCGGCGGTCGACGCCGTCAGCCGGCGCCTTGCGGCCGGCGTATCGGGCGAGCACGAACTGATCGTCGATCCACGTCAGCGCCGGCAACCCGTTCCGGCGCTGGCCGCTCGAACATTTCGTCGCGCTGACCGCGACGCTCGCGGCTGGCGCCGTTGCGGCGCATCATCGTCAGCTCCGGGGCCTTCGGAAGCGGCGGCCGCGGACGAGGTCGTGCCGCCGCGCACGCGCGGCGCTGGATGTCGATGCCGGACCGCGCGTGCTCGACGTGCGGCGAGTTCTCGCTGGCGGAACTCCGCGCCCTGCTCGATCGCGCCGCGCTCTTCATCGGCGGGGACAGCGGTCCGCTGCATATCGCCGCGACCACCCGCGTGCCGATCGTCGGGCTGTATGGGCCGACGCTGCCGGAGCGATCGGCGCCGTGGCGGAGCCGGGGATTGCCGATGGCCGTCGGTCGACGTCGGCGCGCTGCCGTGCCGGCCCTGCGACCAGCGCGTCTGCGCGCCGGGCGACTTCCGCTGCCTCTGACGGATTCCGCCGGAACGCGTGGCCGAGGCCGCGCTAAGATTGATGCGTGGCCGACGCCCATCGCCCTCGACGCCTCGCATCCGGTCGGCAAGACGATGGTTCGAGCAGGTCGGCCTCGCCGCCCTGTTTGGCGTCGCCGGCGCCTCTGCAATTCTCGATCGCGGCAGCGCAGATCCTTCCTGGCGATCGCGTTCGTGTGCTGGGTTGGCGCTGCTCGTCGTCGGTCGCGAGCGCGCCGAGGCGCCGTCGTTCTTCTGGCCGCTGGCCGTCTACGCCGGCGCGACGCTGGTCTCGGCGGCGTTTTCGTACGATCCCCGCGCCAGCCTCGATCGACTCCAAGCAGCTGGTGCTGTTCCTGATCGTCCCGGATCACGTATCGCTTCGTCGGCCGGCGCGCGCGGCCAGCACGCTGATGACGGTGGTGGTCACCTGCGCGGCGGTCAGCGCGGCGCTTCGGCATCGTCCAGTACGGCATCCTGCACTACGACCATCTCGGTCAGCGGCCGCAGGGCACGCTCGGCCACTACATGACCTATTCCGGGCCTGCTGATGCTGGTCATCGCGTGGCGGCTGGCGCGCGTCGCTGTTCGGCCGCGGCGATCGGACGTGGGCGGCGCTGGTCATTCCGGCCCTCGCCGTCGCGGTGGCGCTGACGTTCACGCGCAGCGCGCGCGGTCGGCGTCTGCGTCGCCGTCGCCGCTGCTGTTCTCGCTGAAGGACTTCCGGCTCTTCGCGTCATCCGCCGATCCTCGCGGCGGTGTTCATCGGCGCTGGCCCCCGGTCAGATCGCGCAGCGCTTCGTGTCGATGTTCGACATGAACGATCCGACCAGTCGCGATCGCGTCGCGATGATGCGCATCGGCGAACGCATGGTGCGGACGCATCCGCTGGCCGGCGTCGGGCCCAACATGGTGCTGCGGCTTTACGCCGACTACTCGCGGCCCCGACGCGCGTCGAGCAGATCAACCCGCACCTGCACAACGTCCCGCTGCAGATCGCCGCCGAGCGCGGGCTGCCGGCGCTGGCGATCTGGCTGTGGTTCGTGACCGCGCTGGTGCCGCGACCTGTGGCAGCGGCTTCGCCGCGGGCTCAGCAACGCGTTCTGTCGGCGGCCGGCGCTCGCGCGTCGTGACCGCGCTCCTGACCGCGGGCCTGTTCGAATACAACTTCGGCGATTCCGAAGTGCTGATGCTCTTCCTGATCATCGTCACGCTGCCGCGCGGCGGCCGCAGCCGCGTCCGCCGACCACATCCGCGCGCATGACGCGTCCGCCGAACACCGGACTGGACGCCGCGCGCGCGATCGATCGTCCGCCGGTTTCGCCGGCCAGCCGGTGCTCGTCGTCGGCGACGTCATGCTCGATCGCTTCATCGTCGGCCGCGTGACGCGCATCTCGCCGGAAGCGCCGGTCCCGGTGGTGCAGTTTCGAGTCCGAATACCTGCGGCTCGGCGGCGCGGCGAACGTCGCGCACAACATCGCGGCGCTCGGCGGCCGGCCGTCGCTCGTCGGCGTCGTCGGCGGCGACGCCGCGGCGAGCGTCTGCGCCTCGCCAGCTGGCCGCCTCGGATCTGGACGACCGCGGGACTGGTTCGCGACCCGGCGCGGCCAACCACCGAGAAGGTTCGTGTCGTCACGGAACGCAACCAGCAGGTCGCGCGCATCGACTACGAACGACGATCTGACGTATCAGGCGATGTCGAACGCGCGATCGTCAACGCAGATAACGCGTGCGGCCGGGCGCGCGAAGACGCTGCTCGTGTCCGATTACTTGAAGGGCGTCGTCACCCGCCACGTGGTCGAGGCGCTGCTCGCGGCGCGGGCGGACGCGGCAGTGCCGCTCGTCGTCGATCCAAAGATTCCTCACCTGCCGGCTTATGCGGGCGCGACGATCGTCACGCCCAACCATCACGAAGCCGAAGCGGCCACGCAACGGCGCATTCTCGACTGACCGTCGACGCGCGCTGGTCGCGCGCGGACTTCCGCGCGCGCGCGCAGTGCGACGCCGTCGCTGATGACGCGCGGCGAACAGGGCATGTGGCTGTCGAGCGCCGGAGACGGAAAGCTCGATCCCGTCGGTCGCGCGCGAAGTGTCCGGACGTCACCGGCGCCGGCGACACCGTCGGTCGCCACCCTCGCGCTGGCCCTGGCGGCCGGGGCGACGCTGCTCGAAGCCGCCGTCGCTGGCGAACCACGCCGCCGGCGTGGTCGTCGTCGAAGTTCGGTCCCGCGACGGTGACGCCCGACGAGCTGTCGCGGCGACCTTGCATTCTGACCAACGCAGCGAGGCGTCACGTCATGCGCCAGACGGAGCGCCGAAGGCTTTGGAACCGAGCGCGGTTTGTCAGTGCCTGAAATGCCGCCGGCCGGTGAACACCATCGCGAGTCCGTGCTCGTCGGCCGCGGCGATCGACTTCCGCGTCGCGCACCGATCCGCCTGGCTGCACGACCGCCGTCGCGCCCGCGCGCGGCGACCGCATCGAGTCCGTCGCGGAACGGAAAGAACGCGTCTGACGCCGCGACCGATCCGGCGAGCGAGCGACGCTCGAGCCGCGCCGGCTTTCAGCGACCGCGACGTTCACGGCGTCGACACGGCTCATCTGACCGGCGCCGATCGCGCAGCGTCCGCCGCGCATCGGTGAAGATCACCGCGTTCGACTTCACGTGCGCACAGACGCGCCAGGCGAAGCGCAGCGCCTCCCATTCCTCGTCGGTCGGCGCCGCTTGGTCACGACCTCGGAGCCCTTCGGGCAGCGACGCCGGCCGCCACGGCTGCCGGCGCCTCGATGACCCGGTCGCGCTGCTGCGACGAGCATGGCGCCGAGAATCGAGCGGAACTCGAGATCCGTCCCGCCAGGTCCGCTCGCTCAGCCGCGAAAGTCGGCGATCAGCGACCCGCATGTTCGCCTTTCGCGCCAGCACGGCGCGGCGCATCGTCATCGACCGCCGGCGCAATGACGGCTTCGATGAACGTCGAAACGATCGCCTCCGCCGCGGCCGCGTCGATCGGCCGGTTGAGGCCGACGATGCCGCCGAATGCGGCCAGGCTGTCGGCATCGCGAGCCAGCACGTAGGCCGTCCGCCGCCGACGTCGCCGGTCGCCGCGCCGCACGGGATTCGTGTGCTTGATGACGACCGCGGCCGGCTCGTCGAACTCGAGGACGATGCGGGCGGCGGCATCGAGGTCGAGCAGGTTCGTGTACGAAAGCTCTCTGCCCTGCAGCACCTCGGGATCGCCCAGGCCCTTGATCCGGTCGCCGGCCATGCTGATACCACGCGGCCTTCTGATGCGGGTTCTCGCCGTATCGCAGGCTGCGTCCCGCGGCGAGAGCGACAGCTCGAGCCTGGCGTCCTTCGATTCGGTACGCCCTGGCGGCGCTCGAACCGTCCGCCTGTGGCATCGACCGCCGCGAGCGTCGGCGGCGATCGCCGTGTCGTAGGCCGCGGTATGCGCGAACGCCTTCCGCATCAGCTCGAAACGGAACGTCGATTGCGGGCGTCTCGTCGATGCGCGGTCAGACAGCCGCGGGTAGTCGCGGGTCGACGACGACGAGGACGTCGCGGAAGTTCTTGCGCGGCGGCGCGCACCATGCGACGGTCCGCCGATGTCGATGCTCTTCGACCAGCGCCTCGAAGGTCGTCGCCGGGTTCCGCGGCTGGCTTGCGAACGGATACAGGTTGACGACGACGAGGTCGACGAGGCCGATGCCGTGGCGCTCGAGCGCGGCCAGGTCGTCGGCACGGATCGCGGCGCGCCAGGATGCCGCCGTGGATGCTCGGGATGCAGCGTCTTGACGCGGCCGTCCATCATTTCCGGGAAAGCCGGTCAGCGTCGGAGACGCTGGTCACGGGCAGGCCGGCGTCGGCTCAGCGCGCGCGCGGTGCCCGCCGGTCGAGACGAGCTCGAAGCCGCGTGCGACGAGGCCGCGCGCGAAATCGACGATTCCGGTCTTGTCGGAGACACTCAGCAAGGCTCTTGGCATATGCGGGAAAGTCCAGTATTATCTCTGCGACGCCGGGCGGGCCTGGCGCCGTAGGGAAAGGCCGCACGACGCGGCCTTTTTTTGGTCCACATCGACGCGGCGTACTGACGCGTCCGCGTCACAGCAAGCAGGAAGAAGAACGATGCGCATCACAGGCAAGGTCAAGTGGTTCAACAACGCCAAGGGTTACGGGTTCATCGAGCGCGACGGAGGCAGCGACGTCTTCGTCCACTACTCGGCCATTCAGGGCGACGGCTTCCGTTCGCTCGAGGAAGGCCAGGCGGTGGAGTTCGAGATCGTTGACGGCCCCAAGGGCCCGCAGGCCGGCAACGTCACCAAAATCTGAGCCCTGACCTGGGCCTGAGGGCCGGAAGCCGGGCTTGCCCGCCGCTTTCGGTCCCGGCCTTCGCTAGACTCGCTGGCGCCGGAATTTCAGCAATCCGCAATCCGCAATCCGAAATCCCCAATCCGCAATCTAGTTCATTCTCCGTCGCCCTTCGACCGCGCGCGCGGTGAAGTTCACCTTGCCGTCCTTCACGGCCACGCGGAACGCGACCTCGGCGCTGCCGGTCTCGCGCAGCTTCTGCACCTGGCTCTTCACGAGCTCGGCGAACTTGTGGAACGGCACGCGCGGCCTCGCCGACTTCGCGCCGCGCTTCGGCGAGCGACTCGTAGAGCTCGTGCAGCTTGTCGATCTCGCGCACGGGATCGCGAAACGACGCGACGTGCACGATCCGGTCCTCGGGTCTGCTTCTTCCGGTTCCTTCGCGTCGGGCGCTGCAGAACGGACCCGGACGCGCCCTCCTCGCGCGCGCGAAGCCCGCGATCCCACAGATCGATGAAGGTCGCGATACCGCGACTGCAGCGTGTTGAAGCGGAATCGATCGCCGGTGTTCTGGATGTGGCGCGGTCGTAGCTGCTTGACGAGCGCCGCGACGCGCGCCGCGTGTCTCCCACGGCGGCTTCGGCAGCCGGCCGGCGAAGAACATGTTGTATTCGGCCTCGAGCTGCTTCAGCTCTGCCTCGAGGCGCGGTCAGATCGCGTTCGATATCGGTGCTCGGCCACTGGTCTACCTGCGGGATCAGGAACCAGACGAGCGGCAGCCACAGCTCCCGCGCGTAGGGCACCGGACGATCGTCGATCAGCACTTCGGTGGCGTCGGACGGCCGACGATCTGGAAGAGATCGCGGAGCTTCGGCCGCATCGCTCGACCAGAAGCGGGCGCGATAGCGGCGCGCGCCGGCCGAGCCGGTCTCGCGGAACTCCGCCGACGCGCGCGCCAGCTCGAGCGCGCGCGCGAAGTCGGGCACGTCCGAGCGCCGGGAACGACGATGCGTGAAGGAGAACGGCGGCGGCGCGCCGAACAGCGCTTCGTAGCAGATCCGGATCGAGCGCCGGCGAGCTCCTCGTCGGTCGGCTGCTCCGGCAGCTCCGCGTAGGGCCAGAACCGCTCCAGCGGCCGAACTCTTCTGCGATCGGGATCCTCATCGCGCGGTGATGCCATAGTATTGCATCATCCGACGCTTGGGTCATGACCGATTCGGCGGACCATCCCGTCCATCGACGAGCTGCGCAAAGCGCACGACGTGCGCGCGCTCGAGGCGCGCGTTTCGGCGCCGGCGCTACCGTCGACGCGCTGCGTGCGGCGGCCACGCCGGATGCGCGGCGCGACGAGCGACGTCAGCGCTCGGCGAAGACGTCTCCTGGCCGCGCGCCGATCGAGGCGGAGGCCGCCGCCGACCTCGGACGCGCGTTCCGCGGCGTCGCTCGAGCCGGTCATCAACGCCACCGGCGTCGTCATCCACACCAACCTCGGTCGCGCGCCGCTCGCGGCTGCGGCCGATCGACCGCGTCGCCGCGATCGCCGGCGCGCTACTCGACGCTCGAGTACGACGTCGCGGCGGTGGCGCGAGGCCGTCGCGATCGGCCACGCCGAAGCGCTGCTCTGCCGCGTCACCGGCGCCGAAGCCGCGGTGGTCGTGAACAACAACGCGGCGGCGACGATGATCGTCCTGGCGGCGCTCGCCGCAGGCCGCGAGGTGATCGTCTCGCGCGGCGAGCTGGTCGAGATCGGCGGCGGCTTTCGCGTGCCTCGACGTCATGGCGCAGTCGGGCGCCGTGCTGCGCGAAGTGGGGACGACGAACAAGACGCGGGCGAGCCGACTACGCCGCGGCGATCGGCGACCGCACGGCGCTGATCCTGCGCGTCCACCCGTCGAACTTCCGCATCGAAGGGTTCACCGAGCGGCCGGCGCTCGACCGAGCGTCGTCGCCGTCGGCCGGACGCTCGGGACGTGCCCGGTCGTCAGAGGATCTCGGCAGCGGCCATGCTCGCGACCCCGTCGCCGGAGTGACACGGGGCCGGCGGCTCACGGCTCCTGCGGCGACGAGCCGTCGGCGCGTCCTCGCCGACGCCGGGCGTCGATGCCTGCTGCTTCAGCGGCGACAGCTGCTGGGCGGCCCACAGGCCGGCGTGATCGTCGGACGCGCGGCGCTCGTCGATCGCGTCCGCGCGTCACCCGCTGATGCGGGCGCTGCGGGCTGACAAACTCACCTACGGCAGCGCTCGAGATCGACGCTCGTCGAACACCGCCGCCGGACGCGGCCGGTGACAACATTCCGGTCCTGCGGATGATTTCGGCGTCCGCGGGAGAGCCTTCGCGACCGCGCGCGCGTCGACTTCCGGGGACGCGCTGCGGCAGATTGCAGGGCTGGCGGGTCGACATCGTCGCGCAGGTGCGTCGACGATCGGCGGAGGCAGTGCCCCCGGCGCACGGATGCCGACATGGATCGTGGTGGCCGCGAAGCGACGGACTGACGGCGTTTCGACACGCTCTGACCAGCGCCTGCAAAGCGGGAGCTCGCGACGCCGGTCATCGCGACGATTCAGGACGATCGCGTGCGGCTCGATCTGCGGACGGTCCACCCCCGAAAGCAGGACGTCACATCTCTGCAACCTGCTCGAAACGATCTGATCGGGATTGGCGGGCTTCGTATCCACGTGTCCCGTTTTAGAAGACGGAGCTGGAGCGAAGGGATGACGATTTCCCCGGCAAATCAGCCTGTTTCGGCCGGCAGCACCAAGTATTGCAGAGGTATGGGTCAACTGGCGGTGTAAGCCCACCCCCTGGAGGCTCATAGTGCGCGCCTCGAGTGTTAGTCGTTTCAGCTCTGCGTCCCGGCGTCCGCGCCGGCGCTGGCCAGCGAGAAGGCCAACGAGAATAAGTCTCAGCCGCCGTCCGGCACCGGCGCAGCTGAAAGCGTGCGTCAATCGCACACAGCGGTTTCATGCGCCTGATGTTCCCGGCGATGTCTGCCCCCGCGCGATCACGTCGCGGTCAGGTGGCGGCGGCGGCACCGGAACCTGACCGCAAGGTCTCCGCAGGCCAGCCGGACCGGCCGGGCCGTCGGGACCAGCAGACCCGCGGGAGCCGCGGGAGCGGCGGGAGCCAAAGGAGCGACTGGTGCGGCAGGACCTGCGGCCCGGCCTGGAGCCACTGGCGCGACGGGACCTGCCGGCCCGAGCGGACCAGCGGGACCGAACGGTGCGACCGGTGCGGACGGGTGCGACCGGCGCGACGGGTGCGACGGGTGCGACCGGCGCAGCGGGCGCGGCCGAGCAGCAGGACAGCAGGGACAGCAGGGACAGCAGGGCCAGGCTGGCGCTACGGGACCTGGCCGACCGACCGACCCCAGGGTCCGCAAGGACCGCAAGGCGCACCCGGCGACAGCGCTGGCGTGCCGATGCTCGTTGATCACAACGATCAGCTCGTCGGAGCGATCGTCGATCTGTTCAACGCATGTCATCCGGCAAGGTCGGCAACGACTGGCTGGCGTTGTTTGCGCCGCCCAGCGGCTTCGTGGAAGGCGAAGTGACCTTCCTTCACAAGAGCGCCGCGTGCGATGACGACCGGCTTCTTCTGACCCCGTTCACGCAGGGCCTGGTCTACCCGGCGCAAGTCCACAGCGGGTCCATCTTCTACACGAAGACGCTGGACCCGAACAACCAGATCGCGGTCACGGTCCTGGGGCAGGAACGCTTTACTGCGGGGCAGGGACGCGTCCGCTCCCGGCACGTGCGAAGCGTATCCGTACAGCGCGTTCCCGCAGTCTGGTTGGTCCGGTCGTCACGGCGACCGACTCGGCGCTGACGACGTTCGTGGCGCCGTTCAAGGTCAAGTAGTCTGATTCGTCGTGGTTCGCTGTCGTGTGGCGCGCGTATAATCGCGCTGCCACCGACAGGAGGTCGCATGCTCCGCGGGACCGTAGTGCCTGTCGTCGCCCTGACCGCAGGGGCTGATCGATCCGTCATCGCCCAGACGCGGCCAGCGGCGCCGGCAGGCAGAGCGACCTCGCGGCCGGCCGCAAGGTTCGATGCGCAGCGCGCGTGGTGCCACGGGACCGACGGGCGCCGGCGGCACGGGCCCCAACCTGCAGGACGACTCACCCACGCAACCGATCTCAAGTCGATCGTCGAGATCATCACCGGCGGCATCCCGGGCGCCGAAATGCCCGCGTTCCGCTCCCGCCGCTGACCGAGCGGAGCATCCGCCAGACGGCGGCATGTATGTTCGCTGTCGCGAGCGACGCCGCGAGCCGTCGCCGGCGACGCACAACGGGGCGCGTCGGTCTACGACTCGAACAGCTGCGGATCCTGCCACGTCGTCGCCGGCCGCGGCGGAATCCTCGGGCCGGAGCTGACCGCGATCGGCGCACGGCGCGGCCCGCCCTATCTTCGTGAGGCGCCGGTCACACCCGAAGCCACCCATCCGCCGGGGGCATTCTCGTCGTCAAGGTGACAAACACTGGACGTGTCAGGGGAGGTGCGCGGCATCCGCCTCACCGAGGACGTCTTCTGGATTCACATCCGCGACGCCGCCGGGCAACGTGCACACGCTCGAGAAATCCATGCTGAAGGGGATCGACCGCCAACCCACGGCGACCCTGGATGCCGTCCTATGCGTCACGGCTGTCGAGCGCGCAGGTCGACGATCTCGTCGCCTATCTGGCCAGCTTGCGAGGTGCCAGGCGAAACGCCTGCTTGCCGCCGCGTTTCTCGTCATAGCGGCGTCCGCGCCGATCGTCGCGCAGCTGAAGCGGACCGACTCCTCGACCGCCGACGGCCAGTGGCTGATGCACTGGGGTCGTATTCTGTCGCAGCGGTTCTCGCCGCTCCAGCAGATCCCCGACCGACAATGTCGGCTGCCGGCTGAGGCCAGTCGTGGGTCTACCAGGGCCGCCGGGAACCGGCGCGCTGGAGACGGTCGCCGCTGTTCGTGAACGGGGGTGCTCTACGTGACCGCTGGACCGACGGCGGTCTCGGCGGTTGACGTCCAGAGCGGCAAGTAGCCTTGTGGGAATGGCGCCGCCCGGATTGCCAGCAGCGTGCTGAACCTCGGCTTTCCGCGGGTGAACCGCGGCGTCGCGTTCCTCGACGAACACCCTGTTCGTCGGCACGCCTCGACGGCTATCTGCGTCGCGCTCGACGCGACGATCGCGGCGTCGAGACGATGGACCGTCCACGTCGGCGAGAACCCGATCGGGCCACTCGATCACCGCCGCACCTGCTCGTCGTCGACGACAAGGTCATCGTCGGCGATCAGCGGCGGCGAGGCGGGCATCCGCGGATTCCTCGACGCCTACGACGCGAAGACCGGCAAGCAGGTGTGGCGGTTCTGACGATCCCGTCGCCGGGCGAGCCCGGCAGCGAGACCGTGGCCGGCCGACAGCTGGGTGCCACGGCGGCGGCGCGACGTGGCTGACCGGTTCGTACGATCCGCGAGTTGAAGCTGCTCTACTGGGGCACCGGCAATCCGGGCCCGGACTGGAACGGCGATTCCGCGTCGGCGACAACCTCTACACCTCGTCGCTCGTCGCGCTCGACGTCGAGACCGGCAAGCTGCGAGTGGTCATTTCCAGTTCACGCCGCACGACGTGCACGACTGGGATGCGAACCAGATTCCGGTGCTGGTCGACGCCGAATTCGGCGGCCGCCCGCGCACGCTCGTCGTCATGGCCAACCGCAACGCGTTCTTCTACGTGCTCGATCGAAAGACCGGCGAGCACTTGCACGGCACCGCAGCTACGCGAAGCAGACGTGGGCGCAGCGGCCTCGACGAGCGCGGCCGCGCCGATTCTGATTCCCGGCATGGATCCCATCGGAGAAAGGCACGCTGGTCTATCCCAGCCTGCAGGGCGCGACGAACTGGGCGAGCCTGTCGCAGCAGCCCGGCTGACCGGACTGCTCTACGTCCCGGTGCGTGAGATGGGTTCGAGCTACTACAAGACCGCGGTCGAATATCGACCGGGGACCTACTACACCGGCGGATCCGAGAAGCGGCTCGGACGAGGAGTCGTGGGCGCGGTTCGCGCGTCGACGTCAAGACCGGCAAGCAGGTCTGGACTTTCCGCTGCCGACGCCGACCTGGGCGGGTGTGGTTCACGGCCGGTGGCCCGTCTTCAGCGGCTCGAACGAAGGCAACTCTACGGCGCTCGACGCGACACCGGAAAGGCGCTGTGGCAGTTTCAGACCGGTGGGCCCATCCGCTCCGGCCCATGTCGTTCGCGCGCGAACGGCAGGCAGCAGGTGGCGGTGGCTGGGCGGTCACGCGCTGTTCTGTGTTTCGCCCTGCCGGAATCCGTCCGGCGGCGTCTCGGCTGAAGCCTCTCGCGCTCCGGCAGGATCGAAGCGATCGGATCCCTGATGCGCTGTGAAAATCAGTCGCGATCGTGACGCCGCCGCCCAGTCGAGGCACGCGCGCCTGGCAGGATCCCGAGATAGAGGATGACCAGCGCCGACACGACCCGAAGCGCGTGAACCCTTTAAGCGACTCTCGGCGTCGGCGGCAGCCGCAACGCCGATTCGCGCGTGGTCATACACTGCGCGACGACGACCGCGCAGATAGAAGTCGAAGACCGGAGACGACGCTGGTCAGCACGCCGATGATCGCGAGCCGGTGTAGCCGGCCTTGACCGCCGGCGCTGAACACGGCACCACTTCGCGATGAAGCCGGCCATCGGCGGAAAGCCGCCGAGCGACAGCAGGAAGACCGTCATCAGCGCCGGCAAGCGCCGGTCGGTCGTGCCACAGACCCGGCGTAGTCGCTCGATCTCGATCGTTCGGCCGATCGGCGTTCTCGAGCAGCGCGATCACGCCGAACGCGCCGATGTTGGTCACCGCGTAGGTCAGCAGGTAGAACAGCACCGCGCCCTTGCCGACGTCGTTCGCCGACGATCAGCGCGACGCAGCAGGTAGCCGCCGTGCGCGATGCTCGAGTAGGCGAGCATCCGCTTGACGTTCGTCTGCGCGACGCCGACCACCGTCGCCGACGATCATCGTCGCCGCGGCGATCGGCCCAGACGCACCGTGCTCCAGTCCGCGCGCAGCGGCTCGAACGCCGACGAGGAAGACGCGCACGAACGCCGCGAACGCCGCCGCCTTGACGCCGGTCGACATGAACCCGGTGACCGACGGCGGCGCGCCCTCGTAGGCGTCGGGCGTCCACATGTGGAACGGCACCGCCGACACCTTGAACGCGAAGCCGACGAGCAGCAGGCCGACGGCGCAGCAGCTGCATCGGCGTCGGCGCCGTCGCCTGCGCCGCGATCAGCGCTGCCGATGCGGTCCAGCCGCGTGCTGCCGGTCGACGCCGTACGTGAAGGCGATGCCGTAGAGGAAGAACGCGCTCGAGAACGCGCCGAGCAGGAAGCTATTTGAGCGCCGCCTCGGTGCGCCGTCGCCGAGTCGCGGCGGATGCCCGTCAGCACGTAGACCGCCAGCGACAGCACCTCGAGCGCGAGGAAGATGACGCAGCAGGTCGGTGGCCGTCGCCATCAGCATCATGCCGGCCGATGGCGAAGAGCATCAGCGCGTAGTATTCGCCGCGCGGCAGCCCCTCGCGATCGATGGTCGGCGCCGAGATCGCCAGGCGACAGCAGGCCGACGACGACCAGGATGCCGGTGACGAAGAGCGCCGAAGTTGTCCGCCGGCGCACGACGCCGAAGCTCGATCGCGTTGCTGCTCCCAGAAGCAGCCAGACGGCGCAGCGCGGCGCCGGCGAGGCCGATCGACGCCGAGCCGGCGCGATCGGCATCCGCTCGCCGGCGCTCGCGAAGCGCCTCGGCGACCATCGCCGCGATGCCGGCGGCGGTCGACGCACGCCATCGGCACGATCGCGTTGAACGACGGCCAGTCATCGGCGCGTCCCTCGGCGCTCGAGGCTCGGCGAGCTTCGCTGACGCGCGCGCGGACGATCCGCGGTGCACCTGCATTCAGCATCCGCTGACCGACGGCTCGATCGGCCGCAGGAACAGGTTCGGCAACACGCCCATCAGAATCGCCGAGCGCGATGATCGGGCACGATCACCACCCACTCGCGCGGCCGCGAGGTCGGGCAGGCGCGCGTTCTTCTCGTTGTTCACCGGACCGTAATTCACCCGCTGGAACATCCACAGCATGTAGGTCGCCGACAGGATGACGCCGGTCGCCGCGAACGCCGCCAGCCGCGGATCCCAGCGGAACGCGCCGAGCAGGATCAGAAACTCGCCGACGAACCCGTTGAGGCCCGGCAGGCCGATCGACGACAGCGGTCACGATCAGAAACGCCGGCCACCAGCCGCGGCATCACCTTCTTCAGGCCGCCGTACTCGGCGATCAGCCGCGTGTGCCGACGATCCGACAGCATGCCGACGATGAGGAACAGGCCGCCGGTGCTGACGCCGTGGTTCAGCATCTGGTAGACGGCGCCCTGCACGCCCTGCGTGTTCATCGGCCGCGATGCCGAGCACGACGAAGCCGAGATGGCTGACGCTCGAGTAGCGCGACCAGCTTCTTCATGTCCGGCTGCACCATCGCGACCAGCGCGCCGTAGACGATGCCGATCACCGCGAGCACCGCCAGGTAGGGCGCGAAGAACACCGCGGCCGTCGGGGAACAGCGGGAACGCAGAAGCGGACCAGCCCGTAGGTGCCCATCTTCAGCAGCACGCCGGCCAGGATCACCGAGCCGGCGGTCGGCGCCTCGACGTGCGCGTCGGGCAGCCAGGTGTGGAACGGGAACAGCGGCACCTTGATCGCGAACGCCAGCGCGAACGCCAGGAAGAACCAGAACTGCAGGTGCGACGGGATCGTGCAGGTCGTAGAGCTCGCAGCAGGTCGAAGCTGTAGCCGCCGGTCGGACGTGCTGTGCAGGTAGGCCAGGCCGAGAATCGCCAGCAGCATCAGGACGCTGCCGGCCATCGTGTAGAGCATGAACTTGACCGCGGCGTAGACCCGGCGATCGTAGCCCCAGATGCCGATCAGGAGATACATCGGGATCAGCATCGCGTCCCAGAACACGTAGAACAGGAACAGGTCGAGCGAGACGAAGACGCCGATCATCGCGCTCTCGAGCAGCAGCACGAAGATGCAGAACGCCCTTCGCCCTCTTGTGGATCGATTCCCACGAGCCGAGCAGCGCCAACGGCGTCAGGAAGCCGGTCAGCACCAGCAGCAACAGGCTGATGCCGTCGACGCCGACGAAGTAGCTGATGCCGAACGCCGGAATCCAGGCGTGGCGCTCGACGAACTGGAAGTCGGCCGACGCCGGGTTGAAGCGAGCTCCACAGCAGCAGCGTCTCGGCGAACACCAGCGCCGAGATGACCAGCGCCACCTTGCGCGACCCGCCGCTCATCGTCGGGCATCACCAGCAGCAGGGCGACGCCGACCAGCGGCAGCGCGACGAGCGAGGACAGAATCGGAAAATGCATCAGCGCCAGAGGTAGTAGCCGAGAATCGCGACGCCGCCGAAGAAGGAGCGAGGCCGCATAGGCGCGCGACCGAACCGGTTCTGCACCAGCCGCATCGCGTCGCCGAGCGAACCTGACCAGCCGTGCCGCGCGCGCCGTTGACCGTGCCGTCGATCAGGCGGACGTCCACGATCTTCTCCAGAGCCCATCCTGAGGCAATGCGAATCGGCTGCACGATCGTCGCGTCGTAGACTTCGTCCACGAGTACTTGTTCAAGAGCAGACGATGGAGACCGGCAAATCGCGAGGCCAGGGCATCGGCCGCCGATCGACGGCGCAGGAAGAAATAGATCGCGATGCCGATACCGGCAATGGCGACGCCGCTCGAAACCGCCATCAGCGTCAGTCCTGAGGCCGGCCTGGCTCGCGGCTTCGTGCCCGGCCTCGACGTGGAAGCTCGGCTCGAGAAATCGCGCCAGCCAGTCGCCGCCGCCAAGCGCCTCCGGCAGTCCGGCGTAGCGCGGCAACCACTGAGCCGATGGCCAGCACGATGAGCGCGAGCGCCATCGGCGGCGGCGCGTCGTGCAGGTGCGCCGAGTGAGGCAGGTCGGTCGAGTCGGCACGGTGAGTCGGGTCGGTCTCGGCGGTGGCGTTGCTCGAACCATGGAAGGCCATGAACACCAGCCGGAACATGTAGATCGCGGTCAGGAGCGAGGTCACGAGTCCGACCAGCCACAGCACTATGTGGCCGCCGCTGAACGTGCGGAACAGAATCTCGTCCCGCTGCGCTGCCGGATAGCCCCAGCACACCGGCAATCGCGATGGCCCCGACGAGGAACGTAGCTTCACCAAGCTGGTGCGAGTTTTCCCCAAGACTACATTCCTACACGGAGGGGGAAAAGCGTGAAGCCTGCTCTAGCACGAACCTTGCAGGCACATTGGCGCACAGCGACCTAACGATAGTGTCCAACTTGTGTAGTGGCATCCATTGGAAGGAGAACAACAATGAGCAGAGTGATATACGCACTCATGGTTTTACTTATCGCGTTGACGCCCGAGATCCAGTCACAGACCCTGGTATGCCGGACGCGAATAAGATCGCCTCGTCAGCCAACGCCCGAAGTGCACCCCAGCCTGACACGACTGTTGAGGATTGCGTGTGCGAATCGCAAGTGTTGCCGAGGCTCTCGCAATCGTAAATGGTATTCGCATTACCCGGGCCGATATTGAAAAGGCCACTAAAGATTCGGTGGAGAAGCTTCAACGCCAGATTATCGATGCACGAAAGCGAGAGCTTGACCTGCTAATAAACTCACGATTGTTATCACTGGAAGCCAAACGCCGCGGAATGACTACCACCAAGCTGATCGAGCAAGAAGTGGTTGCGGAAGCCAACGGTACCAACAGAGACTGAGATCCAGGCTTTTTTATGTATCAGAACAAGGCACGCATTAACGCTGATTTCAAAGATGCCCGCGAAGACATCGTTCGCTACCTACTGGATCAGCGACAACGAATCGAAGCAGCAAAATTTGCGGAGGTACTCCGCGGCGCCAGCGAAACCAAAGTGCTGATCACAAACGCGACGCCACCACAAAGTGAAGCGGAACGTGCTCGCGTATTAGCAACGGTTCTACGACGAGACGATCACGTCTGGGAATGTGGAAGATTCACTTCTACCCATCGTGTTTAGTGTCCAGCAGCAAGTCTACAAACTACGAAAAGACGAACTTGAACTCAGCGTCAACGACACACTCCTTGTTCAGGAAGCGCAGAAAAGGAAAATCACTACCAATGCTTTGCTGGACGCCGAAGTGAAGCCGCGAACAGTCACCGAAGAGAATGCGCGTGCCTTCTACGAGCCAAAATAAAGATCGTGTTAGCGGAGAATTTGCCCAAACGAAAGACGCGATCATTCGCTATCTGCAACAGCTAGAGGTTCGTGAAGCGGAACGCGCGTTTGTTGAGAAGTTGCGTGGCGGCGCCTCAATTCAAGTCTTTTCTGGTAGCTCCCGAGTCACCCGTCTTTTCCATTTCAACGGACAACCAACCTTCACTGGGTAATGCCAATGCTCCGGTAACAATTGTCGCATTCACGGATTATCAATGTCCGAGCTGCGCGGCGATACACCTGGAGCTCGGGCGTCTGGTGAAGGAGTATGGCGATAAGGTCAGACTTGTAACGCGTGACTTTCCACTTAGCCAACATGCGGAGGCCTTAGCAGCGGCCGAAGCCGCCGAGGCTGCCCGCGAGCAGGGTAAATACTGGGAATACATCCAAATACTAATGCACAACCAATCCGCACTGAGTGAGGACAAGTTGAAGGACTATGCGAGCGAACTTGCTCTTGATCGCGTCCGATTTGATGCAGCGCTCGAATCACGAAAATTCAAAGAAGATGGTAGAACGCGACATAGAAGAAGGATTAGGCTTGGCGTTGATTCAACACCGACAGTCTTCATCAACGGCCGTCTCGTGTCGAACAAAAGTTATGAGGATCTGAGAAGGCGAACATTGAAGCTGCATTCAAGGCGCTGTCAACCAAAAAGTCGCACAGTCGACGCTACGTGCGTCACCATGAGAATTGATGACGGAGAGGAGTTGCCAGAACTAGTAGCACGGCGCGATAAACTTGGATGCTATTTGAACGAGCGGCGCCAAAAGTGAAATTTGAAGCAACTGATGTTCGCGTATTGTTCGCGCGAGAAACTTTTACACGATTTTTTGTGAGGCTAAGTTGTTGAAAGGATTGGTGGCCAGGGACGGAATCGAACCGCCGACGCCGGCCTTTTCAGGGCCGCGCTCTACCAACTGAGCTACCTGGCCAGTGGGAGGAAAGACCGCGTAGTATAGGGACTTGCTTAAATCGCTGTCAACTTGGGACTATTTGTCGGATTAGTCACAAAAGTCGTTGACTGTTTCCTTGTGCGGTGTATAATTCGGGGCGTTGCGGATGGAGCTGATGCCCAAACGTCAGCTCGGTTGAAAAGACACCGTCCAATTCAAAATTGATAGTGCCCGCCAGTGCCAGCTCGGCCGCCGATCGCGCCCCCGCAGTCGCTACCTTCGAGCTGGCACAGCTCTTTTTAGGAGCTCGTTTTCCTCAATAAAATCCCTACTTCAACCCAGCACCGATCCACACTAGTCAATCGCAGTTTCAACCTCTGCGCGTGGTTGATCACTTCACTTTCATCCAAAGTCAGCAGCTTTCGGTTCGTTCATCAGAATCCGGCCATCGACCACTACGCTACCGGACATCGGAGGCTTGGGCAGAATAGACAATCGAAGACACGACGATCTTTGACCGCTGGTGACGTATGAGATTCCACCTAACCGAATCACCGTCAGATCCGCTTCTTCCCGACTTCGATACTGCCGATCTCAGCATCCAAGCCCAGCGCAATTGCGCCATCGATACGTAGCCATTCGCAAGAGCGCGTCTCGCCGGCAGAACTTCCGGCCCGTGCAAGTGCCTTTTGTAGTAACGCCGCCGTTCGCATTTCGGTAAACATGTCGAGGCGGTTGTTGCAGGCGGCGCCGTCAGCTCCGAGCGAAACTGAGACGCCTCGTTCCAGTAATTCAGTAACCGGCGCTATACCCGATCCGAGTTTCAGATTCGACGACGGACAGTGAACGACGTTGGTCCTCGGTCTGTAGTAACGTCTCCATTTCGTCTTCACTTAAATGCACACAGTGAGCTAACGCTACGTGGCTTCCGGTTAAGCCGACCTGGTTCAGATAGGCGACGTTGCGCAGACCAGTTTCAGCTTCCACGATTGCACATTCAGTACGGTTCTCGGAAGCGTGCGTGTGGATCATCACGCCGCGTTCGCGCGCGAGACGACCAACCTGTTCCAGCAACTCGCGCGTACAACTAACGGCGAAGCGCGGTGCGAAGCAATAACGAATTCGTCCGTTCGCTTTGCCATGCCACGTCTTCCAGCAACGCAATCGATTCGTTCGATTGAGTCGCTCGGTTATCTTCATGCAGCGGCCGACTGGGACTTCGTCGCCTTTGTCCATCATGCACTTGCCGACGGTAGCGCGGAAATCCGGATCTCTTCGACTACCTGGAAAACTTCATCGGTGTGGTTCACAGTCTCCATCGTCAGCGCGCACGTAGTGCCACCTTTGATCAATTCCGCGATGCCCAGGTCGCGCCGAAGCTGCGACTGACGCGGCAGTGTGCGCAGCTTCCATCGGCCAGACGCGTTTCTTCAGCCAATCAATCAGGGCACAGGTCATCGGCGGCGCCACGAAACAAGCGTTTGGCAAAGATGAATGTGAGTTTGAACGAAACCAGGCATAACAGCGCAACCAGACGGCATCGATAATGATGTCGCCAGATTGTCCGCTGTTCCCAATGGAGGCAATGCGATCTCCGTTCGATCAACAGATCGCCGCGCACGATGGAGTCGTGTTCGTCCATCGTCACAAGTCGTTCCGTGCTTTGATAAGAATCGACGACATACTTCGCTGACGTTCAGTGTACTCCAGCGGCGGATTATCTGCGTAGATACCGATAGAGTAAAGCAGTAAAAAGCGCTCGAGCAGAGACCAAGCTGCCTCACCGAGCGCTTTAGATTGCTCAAGCTGCTACTTATTTCTTGTCAGCCGTCGCGGCCTTGGCGTTGACGGGCTTCTGGTTCCTCACGTACGGGCAGACCCGAGTTTCACCTTTACTTCCTTCTCGATGCGTCTTGAGCATGTCGGGATTGTCTTTCAACGACTGCTTTGCATTCTCGCGACCCTGACCCAGGCGTTCGCCCTTGTAAGAAAACCAGGCACCGCTCTTTTCAACCGTCCGATGGAGCGACGGCCAAGTCCAGCACGATCGCCTTCACGCGAGATGCCTTCGCCATACATGATGTCAAACTCGCATTCACGGAAAGGCGGCGCCACTTTGTTCTTGGCGACTTTCACCTTCGTGCGATTGCCAACAATGCGATCGCCGTCCTTGATGGCGCCGATGCGCCGGATGTCGAGTCGCAGCGAAGAGTAGAACTTAAGCGCGCGGCCGCCGGTGGTAGTTTCCGGACTGCCAAACATCACGCCAATCTTTTCACGAATCTGATTGATAAAAATGAAGCAGGTGTTCGACTGCGCAACGATCGCCGTCAGTTTCCTGCAGCGCCTGCGACATCAAACGCGCCTGCAAGCCCGGGCAGCGAGTCGCCCATTTCGCCGTCGAGTTCCGCGCGAGGAACCAACGCCGCGACTGAGTCGACCACGATCACGTCGACTCCGTTTGAACGCACCAGTGCTTCGGCGATTTCCAGCGCCTGTTCGCCGGAGTCAGGCTGCGAAATCAGGAGCTGATCGATGTCCACGCCGAGTTTGCCGGCATAGTCGGCATCCATGGCGTGCTCGGCATCAATGTAAGCCGCCACGCCGCCGGCCTTTTGTGCTTCCGCAACAATATGCAAGAGCCAAGGTCGTTTTGCCGGAACTCTCGGGACCATAAATCTCGATGATCCGCCCGCGCGGCACGCCACCAACGCCGACTGCCGCATCAAGACTGAGCGAGGTGGTCGAGATTGCCGGGATGTCCGACACCTCGCGTTCACCCAGACGCATGATCGATCCTTTGCCAAATCTCTTTTCAATGTTTGCTAGCGCCGCCTCGACTGCGCTTGCCGCGATCTGCGCTTATTCGGTCTTCAGCCATGGCATACATCTCTTTCTTCCGCTCCTTTTCTCATGAATCCGCGTCAGGCCTCTCTTCGCCGTCGAAGAGCGCGACAGCATAACACACTCAGCGAGCGAGAATGGAACAGTGTTTCACACTTGCAACAACATTAGAGGGTGAGGTTTTTGGAGTCCCGCTTTCAAGCGCGCAATTGGCAGCCCTCTCTGCGCTGTCGAGTCATGGTGAGGATGCGCGCGAAAGCCTTCGTTAGATATTTCAAACCAATGAACCGTCGTCATCATTCATTAAGTCGTCAAAACTAAGCCCGGTCCGTTGCTCGGCTTGCTGACATAGCGACGGAACTTCTCCAGACGTTTCATCCTTTGCGATTCGCTCAACTCGCCACATCGGAAAGAACATTGAACCTAAACCTAAGAAAAAGGCTCTTGATGAACGACAGCGCTAATCCAATCGTCGAATGCTTTCAAGTCAAGACCGCGCAAGAATACTCCAGCGCTTGCGATTTCGTCGAGCATGCCCCAACACTTCTCTCCGCGGACTGTGCAACACGACGAGAACTGGTGATCCTTTCTTTAGCATTGAGCTGCGATTATCCTCTGTGTTCTATGCTCGCGAGCTTTTTGCCGGCAACAGATTACCCGCAAACTCACCAATCCGTTTGGCTATATTCTCTCTTCACCACATGACACGTTCAAGTTCTTGAACTATTGCTGATCCGACGACAACCGCGTCTGCATACTTTTGCACATCGACCACTTGATCTCGAGTCGAAATGCCAAAGCCGACCGCAACCGGCAAACTGGAATAATGTCTGAGTCTATTAACTAGTTTCTCAGCTTCAGCGCTAACGTTCTCTCGCGTTCCAGTAACACCGGCTCGAGACACG
>ERZ1370068.5701-contig-4715_pt1 | contig 43879 bp, 72 predicted proteins | sample MGYA00561227_ERZ1370068 | MGnify/ENA primary metagenome ERZ1370068 (study PRJEB38410, sample SAMEA6850437) | metagenome | study: Metagenomic assessment of the ecological functions of the soil: analysis of the soil microbiota associated with the...
TTACGCCGAGCGCGATCCGGTCCAGCGCTTGTCGCGGTCCATCGCGCAGTAGCGCCCGCAGAGCGTCGCGATGCGCGCCGCCGGATGCTTAGCGCAAATGCCCGAATGAATTCGGGGACGCGAGAGCGCTCTTGGGCGGCGTGTCGCGGGCCGTCGAGGAACCGCGTGGACGCACACCGAGGGCGCGCCGCCGTCCGCGGCCACTCGATCATCGCGGCGATCTGCCGCTCGTGGCTGTGGACGCCACCCGGGGACAAGAGGCCCAGCACGTGGAGCGTGCGGCGATGGTCGCGCGCGATGGCGACGGCGCCGGCGAGGACCGGATTGGCGGCGAACTCGCCGTTCGCGATGGCGACGTCGATCCGGGTGAAATCCTGATAGATCACGCGACCGGCGCCGATGTTGAGGTGGCCGACCTCGGAGTTCCCATCTGGCCTTCCGGGAGCCCCACGCGGAGCTCCGACGCGTCGATCGTCGTGTGCGGGCACGTGGCGAGCAGGTGGTTCCAGCTGGGCATCACCGCACGGGTGATCGCGTTGTCGGGCGCGTCGGCGCGACAGCCGAAGCCGTCGAGGATCAGCAGCACGACGGGGCGCGCGGATGTCGCTTTTGTATGCGCGCGGCGGCGGTGGCGGAGCGGGCGGGCGAGCGTGGCCATCGATTCGCGTCAAATTCTTCGGTGCAGGGCCGCGGCGGTGGCGCCGGGACGATCAACGCACTGCGCTATCATCTTACCTTTTGCTCCACGAACCGAGGTCAGGCTCCGATGTCGTTTGTCGCATTCGTCGAAAAGAACTGGATGCTTTTCGCCACGCTGGTCGCATCGGGCGGCATGCTGACCCGGCCGTTGCTGAGCGGGCGCCTCACCGGCGGCCGCGCGATCGGGACGCTCGGCCTGAGCGCAGCTCATGAACACCCAGAATCCGCTGCTGCTGGACCTGCCGCGAGGCTGCAGAGGGTCAGCGCCGGCAAGCTACCCAATGCCGATGCATGTGCCGCTGGCGTCAGCTCGCGAGCCGCAGCGCCGAAGCTCGCCAAATATGCCGTCGCGGCCGGTGGTCGCCTTACTGCGACCGTGGCCAGCGCGGCCATTCCGCCGCGGGCGCGGCTCGCCAAGCTCGGCTTCGGGCACATCTACCATCTGCAAGGCGGATTCGCGGCGTGGAAGGACGCGGGCCTGCCGGTCTCGAGCGCCGCGACCGCGCCGGTGATGATGTACTCGACCTGCGGTTTGCCCCTACTGCGTCCGGGCGGAGAATTTCCGCGCGCCAAGGGCGTCACCGACATCGACAAGGTCCGCGTCGATCTCGATCCTTCGCGGCGGCGCGGAGATGATGCAGAAGACCGGCCGCCGCACCGTGCCGCAGAGATCTACAGACGGCGCGCATCATGTCGGCGGATTCTGAGGATCTGGCGGCGCTGGACCGCGCCGGGGACCTCACGTCGCTCGCGGTAGAAACTCCCACGGCTAGAGGCGCCCGTCCGGGTCAGAATGCCGGTTCAGCCTTTTTGGCGGGAGAAGTTTGATGGTCGAACCCCAGGTCGCCCCCCACGGTCGCGCCGGGCGACCCGGAACCCACGCCTGGTCCAGTTCTCGATCGAGGAAGATCTACGCAGAAGCGACCGGTCGCTCGAGAATCCGGGCGCGCCGCAGTCGTTTCAGATGACCGAAGCGCCGCAAATCGAGATCGGGTTGCGCACGCGTGGCGAGAGCAGGTCGACAAGCGACATTTACGAATGCGTGCTGACGATCGCGGCTCACCGCGAAGTCGGGCGACAAGACCGTGTTCCTGGTCGAGGCGGCGCAGGCGGGATTTTCGGCATCCGGGGCGTGACGCCGCCGACCAGCTCCAACCGGTCCTCGCCGTGCATTGCCTGAGCGTGCTGTTCCGTATGCGCGTGAGACCGTTGCCGATGCGCGACGACGCGGGCCGGATTTCCGCCGGTGCAGCTCGCACCGATCAACTTTACAGATGTGCTCTATCAACAACAGCTTCGCATTGCAAAACCAGGCGCAGCCGGCAGAGCCCGGTGCTGGAGCTGAGCGTTAACTGATCGATGCGCATCGCGCTGCGCTTTTTGATCTTCTCTGGCGCCGCGCTGGCGCCGTCGACCGCTTGGCGACGGCGGCCAGGATTTTCGCGCGACCGCCAGAGCGCGGCCGATTGACCTGTACGACGCGCCGTGCGGCGCGCGCCGCCGCTTTTCGTCTGCGGCCGCGACGTGCCGTTGGAGACGCTCGCCAGCAGTCGAGGGCTGGACGAAGGTCCGGACATGAGCGGCTCGATCGGCTGGATCGCGAACAAGGCGCTCGCGGAAAAACGAATGATCGTCGTGCGCGCAGCGCAAGCGGACGTCGTGGCGGCCCCGAGAGAGCGCCCCGATCGTGTTCCGGCGCCGAGCAGAACGTTCTGCCGAGCTGGCCGGAACCTGCGACGTCGCCGACCACGACGGCGACGCCGGGGCTGGGTGGAAGGTGCGCGGCATCGCGATGGGCAGATCGGGTTCCTGCGCGTCGCGCAGATCTTCGGCCTCTGACCGGCGCGTGCGACAGCCGAGCGCAGTCACGCACCTCGCGCCTAGAGCGAATCGCCGCGGATGAACGAGATCGCAATCCTGGGTGCGGGTGCGTGGGGCACTGCGCTTGCGACGCATCGTATTCGCACGCGCGCGCGGTCGCGGGTCGTGCTGTGGGCGCGCTCTTCCGCGCATGCGGCAGAAATCGGCGCGCGCGCGAAAACGTCCGGCTATCTTCCCGGCGTGCATCTCCCCGACGCGCTTTCGATCACCGCCGACCTCGCGTTGGCATCGCGCGCCGCGACCTGATCGTCGCCGCGCCGGTCGGTGCGCTGGCCGAGTCGCCGCGCTCCTCCGCAAACGGGGACGCGCGGGCACCGCTCGCGTGGCTGTCAAAGGCTTCGTCGAGTCGCGCGAGCTGCCTGCGGGCGTCGGCCTCGCGCATCAGATGCTGGGACCGCGCTGGCCGGCGCCGATCGGCGTGGTCTCCGGCCCGAGCTTCGCCGAAGAAGTGGCACCCGGGGCCTGCCGACGGCGCTGGTGGTCGCGGCGACCGACGTTGCATTCGCCCGCGATCTGGCGGCGATCCTGCGCGGCGCACACGCTGCGCACCCTACGACAGCGACGACATGGCCGGCGTGGAAGTCGGCGGCGCGATCTGAAACGGTGCTCGCGATCGCCGCGGGAAGCGAGCGATAAGGCCTGCTTTCGGCCCACAACGCGCGGGCGGCGCTGATCACGCGGGGACTGGCCGAGACCGCGCGCCTGTCGGCGGCTCACGGGCGGTTCGCTCGACGCTGATGGGGGCTGGCCGGCCGGGCGACCTCGTCTCTGACCTGCACCGGCGATCTGTCGCGCAACCGGCGCGTCAGGCTCTCGCTCGCTCGCGGCGAAGCTGCCGGCGATTCTCGATTCGATCGGCCATGTCGCCGAAGGTGTCAACGCAGCGCGCGGCAATGAAGCTCGCGCGGCACCACCGGCTCGAGTATGCCCATCACCGAAGCTGTCTACCGCGTGCTGTTCGAAGAACTGCCAGTGCGGCGCGCGGTCGAAGCGCTGCTTGCGCGTGAGCCAAAATCCAGAGCTCCGTAATCCGGGCGGCCATCCGCTCCCAATCAAATCCAATGTTCGCCGGAGGCCGCTGTCCCATGTTGCCGCTTTCTCGAATGCTCGCCGCGCTTGCCGCCACGCGATGACGTAACCCATTGGCGGCCGAACCCGCGTTTTTCGCCGAGACGCCGGCCAAGCCCGTCGTCGAAACGATATCCGGGGTCACGCTGACCGATCGCTATCGCTAGCTCGAGGACGGCAAGGACGCTGCCGTCATAGGCTGGACGCGCGCCCAGCACGCGGCGACCGTCGCGTACCTGGATCGCAGCGCGCCATCGGTCCCAGCCTGAAGGACGAATTGGCGCGATATTTCGATCGCGACAAGACCGATGCGCCGTTTTTCAAGGCTGGGGCGCGAATTCTTCCAGCGGACGCGAAGAAAGGCGAGCCTCAGCCAAGTTGTACGCGACTCGATGGCAAGGAGTTGCTGCTGTTCGACCTGATCGCACTCGATCCGACGGGGCAAGACCAAGCTCGAGCGCGATCGTTCCCAACCGCGACGGATCAGGCTCGCGGTCGGCATTTATGCACGCGGTCTCGGAGATTCAGGACGTTCGCATCATCGATTCGCGCACCAGGCGCGCCGATCGGATCGGTGTTGACCGGCATCGACTCGTTCGGGTGGGCGCGCGACGAGCGCTACGCGTTCATTGTGCCGCGCACCGCGGAGTCCGACGCAAAGCAGGAGCCGCATCGCTGTTATCGCCATCGGCTGGGCGGTGAGCGCAAGGACGATGAGCTCCTGATCGCCATGCAGGACGCGAAGGACTATTGCCAGGTCTACGAACCGGAAGGCGGCCGACCTGACGGTGTTCGAAACCGGCGACTTCTGGTCGAACACGATCCGCATCCGGCCACTCGGATCAATGCCGAGCCGCGCACGATCTACGCGAGCGACAAGTTCAGGCCAACGCCGACTTTCGCAAGGACCGCATCTACATCCGGACAAATTTCGACGCACCCAACTGGAAGCTGATGACGGCGGCGTACGACAAGCCGGAGTTCCGCGACTGGACGACGCTCATTCCGGAGCAGAAGACCGTGATGGACGACGCGTCACCTGGCCACCAGCGAATGGATCGTCGTCCGGGATCGCGAAGACGCGCTGTCGCGCGCGTGTCGATCTACGATAAGAGCGGCAATCCGTGTAGCGCGCGTGAGCCTGCTGCCCGTGCTGCGGCAGCGCATGCGCCGGCGCGGCGTACGACCGTGACACCGACCGGCTCTACGCGACGATCGCGTCGCAACACTGGCGCCGTACCGCGAAGTGTTCGCCCCTCGAGTGGCATGGCCTCTCGACTGGAAGCTCGTGTGGGAGGACGCGATCCGCCCCTGGACGCGTCGCAGATCGTCGCCGAGCCGCATCCTACGTGCCCGCCAAGTGACGGCGCCAGAATTCCCGCGTTCACGTCGCACCGGAAGGATCCTGCGCCCCAAACGGCGCCAATCCGACGCTTCTCAACGGCTGCGGCGGATTCAATATCGGCGCTGCGCCGTTCTCACACTCGGCAGCCTGTGTCCTTCGTCCAGCCGCGGCGGCGTGTTCGTCGACGCTGGGATTCGAGGCGGCGCGCAGACACGCAAGCTGAAACCTGGCACCGGCAAGGCATGCTCAGCCCAAAGCGGGGCAGGCGTTCGACGACATGATCGCGGCTCGCCGAATGGCTGATCGCCCAGTGGCACGCCGCGCCGGCGGCGGCTCGCGGTCGCAAAGGCGGCAGCAACGGCGGTCTCACACTATTGGCGCGGTCCTCACGCGGCGGCCCAGCCCGGACTTCATTCCGCGCGGCGATTTGCCGGCGTGCCGCTGCTCGACATGGTGCGGTTCCAGAAATTCCTGATCGCGCGCTACCGGTCGCCGAGTACGGCGATCCAGAGAAGTCCGGCGACTTCCGCTGGATCTGGCGTTACTCGCCCCTACCAGAACGTGCGTTTGGGCGTGAACCTCCCGGAGACGCTGGTGGTCGCCGGCGAGTACGATTCACGCGTCAGAGTCCGCTGCACGCCAAGAAGTTCGTCGCTGCCGTGCGAGAACAATCCAGGACAGGTGTCGCCGTTCCTGGGCTGCACGATGGCGGATTTCGACAGCGGCCACGGCACCGGCAGAGTACCAACCAGCAGCAGGGCAGTCGACCGCGACTACGAGCGTAAGCGTTCTCTGATGCGTGCGCTCGGCATGATCGATTCGACAAAGACAGCCGCACGGCGTAACCCGGAGCTCCGCACGCAAAGACGGAAGCCCCGCGTGCCTTGCGAGCGTGCTGCGACGTCAGGTGCAGCCGCCAAAACCCTGTTGCCGCCAGGCCCTCGTAGACGGCGACGGCGACCGCAAAGTTCGACACGGGTTGAGGAGCTGCGTACGCCCGCAGCCATCGGAGATCCACGCCAACTGTGCGTGTCGGGCGTGAACCTGCAGCACATATCCGGGTGGCGGCCCAACCGTTTCCGCAGCCGAATACGAGCACGTCGCCGGCCGCGAACGAGACGTCGTAGGCGGCCCGAGCCGCTAACGCCGCAGTCGTGAACGCAAAACGCTATAACGTCGCGTTTCCCGGCGTCGTCGAGTGCTTTCGCCTGCACGCCGCGAAATCTGCCAGTGCACGGCAACGCGCGTTATTCGTGGTAGTCGAGTCCGGCGCGCTTCAACCTGGCGATCGTGTCCATCCGGAAGCCGAGCGGCTGCCTGGTGCAATTCGAGCGTCGATTCCGTCGTTGGCCGTCAGGCGGATCAATGCCGTTACTCGGTGTTGGGCGGAAATTTCCGGGTGGACCATGTCGACTGACGGCGAAACATGCGGCGACGTGCCCGGAAAGCGGCTGCTTCCTGCGCCGCATGCGCAGGGGGAACGGTAGCCTCGCTTCGTGCCCCCAAGGCAAGAGGCGCTTCCTTAGCGGCGGGTTATCGGTTGCGCGTTTGCCCCGGCGCGGCGCGTCGCGTGCGACCACCGCAGGCATCGGCGCTCAGCTGCGCGCTCCGCACTGGCGCGGCCCGCCGCGGCGGCGGCGATGGCGCCGGTCGCCATCACGACGTCGACAATCGCAATATGGCGCGGCCGGCGATCGCGCCAGTTGGCGACGAACGCGTTCTTCATGTTGCGGGCGCGTTCTTCGAGCGACTGCCCGTGCCTGCGGCGCGGCGTCCCGAACGCGCCAGGCCGACGGCACCACGCGGGGCGATCGACGAGTCGCCGCAACACGTCGCGCGATCTCGTGGGCCTGATTGAACCCGCTGCCGCCAGCCGCGTTGGCGCGAGTGTGGAAAGCGCGACGATCGCCGACCCGGGCCGCAGCACGCCCCGGCGTCGAACAGTAGCGACCAGGGCGCGTCCAGAGCGGTCCGGCGAGCGCGAGTTGTCCACCGTGCTTGAATGCCTGCATCAGTTGGTCAGGCGCGGGAATGCGCGTGACCACGCCGCGATCGGTGGCGGAAAAACGGCGGCGGCCGCGCGGAGGCAGAGCGCCGCAAATCGCGCTCTCGATCGTCGGCTGGCAATGCGCAGACCGGGCAGACGTCAACCGTCCACTGCCAGCAGTGCACGGGCGCACGCGCGTCGCACAGCGGGACGTCGCCACGACAGCGCCGTGCACAGCGTGCAGGATTGCGGCAATGCAGACGCGCGGGCGAATCTGCGAAACGCCCGCATCGATCCGATGTTCTCGGCCCGACGGAAAGGCGCCGCGGCCGATCCGCTTCGCCGAATCCTGCCGAAAAGTTTTGCATTCGACTTCCATCGCCCCTCCCTGACACTCGATTGCGCGTTGCACGTCTGAGTGCCGCCTGATCCGATCGCATTTCGCGCCGGCTCCTGCCGCATCGATGCATCGTAGGGTGCGCGCCGCGCACCACCGCCATCGGCGAAGCGTCTAGGTTTTTTTGATGACTCTCGCCGCAAGCCAAGATTCCGAATCGCTCCTTCGCCGGCGCGGCCGAGCCCGCCGCGTCACTCCGGGTCGAAACGCGTCGACGCCGTCCTGGGCCCTGGTTTTGAGCTGCCGTTCGCCGATTCCCATCTCTCGCAAGGGCGCAGGAGGTCCATCGCGCGTCATCGCGCGCCGAATCGCGTCCAACTGTCGGCGCTGCTGCTGATATCGATCGGGCGACCGGCGGCTGCCCCGAGGTTTGCGGGTGGCTGCTCCCGCAGGCCGCCCGCTGGTCACACGAGGCGTGGCGAACGAGGCGCTGCTCGGCGTCGATGCGGTGGTCGTGCCGTTGCGCGCGCGGCGAACGCCGCCGGGGCCATACGCGTTTTTGCATGGGCGCTGCATGGCGCGGACCGAAGGATCGCGGATCGAGCGCGTGGCGGACTTGGTTCGCGCAGTCAAGGCGGAAGGCCTCGAAACCCGCTGCTACGCTCGGCATGCTCAAGGACGGTCACGTCCGACGCTCAAGTGCAGCCGGCCTCGATTTCTACAATCACAGCCTCGATTACCGCGCCCGAGACTTCGACGGCGATATCGTGTCGACGCGACGCCTACCAGGACCGCCTCGACACGCCTGCGCCGTCCGCGACGCGCGGCATCCGCAGGTGCGGCGGCATCGTCGGCATGGGCGAAACGCGCCGGCAGCGCGCCGGTTCGATCGCGCAGCTCGCGAGCCTCGATCACCATCCCGAATCGGTGCCGATCAACCATCTGGTGCAGGTCGAAGGCACGCCGCTTCGCACGGCTGCGGCAGCGCGCTCGATCCGTTCGAGTTCGTGCGCACGATCGCGCGTCGCGCGCATCACGATGCCGAAGGCGATGGTGCGGCTCTCCGCCGGGCGGCGCGGAGCTGAGCGACGCGCGTGCAGGCGCTGTGCTTCTCGCCGGCGCGAATTCGATCTTCTACGGCGACAAGCTCCTGACGACCGGCAATCCCGGACGTCGAGCGCGGACCGCGCGCTGCTCGCGGAACTGGGCATGGCGCCGCTGTGACGGACGCGTCGCGAGCGCGCGCGCGGCGATAGCGCCCAGCACTGATCGCCGAGCTCGGGTCCGCGCTCGCGCGAGCGACGGCGCGCGCAGCGGCGTCGCATCGCGTCCGCCGGACGCTCGGACTGCCGCCGAGGCGCGCGTCGACGTCGACGGCCGCGAGCTGCTCGTCGTTCGCGAGCAACGACTACCTGGGGCTCGCCGGCGATCCGCGTGTGTCGCGGCCGCGCGTCGCCGCAGGCGCCAACGCTGGGCGTCGGCGCTGGCGGCGCGTCGCATCTGATCTGCGAGCATTTCGCGCCACACGAGCGCTGGAGCGCGCTCGGCGGCGTGGGTCCGCCCGTGCGACGAACGCGCGCGCGCTCACGTTCTCCAGTCTGGCTATCTCGCCCAACCTGCGCGATCCTGACCGCGCTCGCCGGAGCGCGGCGACGATGCGGTCTTCGCCGACCGCCTGCAATCATGCGTGCCTGAACGACGGTGCATTGCTCGCGCGCGCCGATCTCGTCCGCTATCGCGGACACGACGTTGCGGCGCTGCGCGAAGCGCGGCTCGCGGCGTCGAGTGCGCGGCGCAAGCTGATCGCCGACCGACGCCGTGTTCAGCATGGACGGCGATCGTCGCGCCGTTGCCGCAATTGCTGCGTGAGCTCGCCGAGCGCGTTCGACGCGCTGGCTCGTCGTCGACGATGCGCACGGCTTCGGCGTGCTCGGCGCGCAAGGACCGCGGCAGCGCTCGCGCATTTCGGCCTCGCATGCGGATCGGATCGTCTACATGTGGCACGCTCGGCAAGGCTGCCGGCGTCGCCGGCGCGTTCGTCGCAGCGCACCCGGCGGTGATCGTCGAAACCTTGCTCAGACGGCGCGTCGTACGTATCACGACGGCGGCGCCGCCGCTGCTCGCGCAAGCGCTCGCGCGTGTCTTGGCGTGATTCGCGACGATGCGCCGCGCCGGCATGCGCATCTCGCCACGCTGATCGCGCGCTTCCGCGCCGGCGCGCGCATCGCTGCCATGGACGCTGCTGCCGTCGCCAACGCCGATCCAGCCGCTCGTCGTCGGTGACGTGCCCGCGGCGGTCGAGCTGTCGCGAAGCGTTGTGGCACGCGCGGATTCTGGGTGCCGGCGATTCGTCCGCCGACCGTCGCCAGGCTAACCGCGCGGCTTCGCGTTTCGCGTTGTCAGCCGCGCACACCTACGACGGTGTCGATCGACTGCTCTCCGCGCTTGTTCGAGATTGCGGCGAGAAACCGTGTTGACGGCGAACCTGCAGCGGATTCACGTTGAATCGGTGAGTGCAGGCCTGCCGCTTCTGTTGCTGCACGGGTTCGGTCTGCACTGGCGGGCTGTTCGCGCCGATTCTGCCGACACTGCGCTGCGTCATCGCGTGCGCGTGGCGGATCTGCCCGGCCACGGCCATTCGGCGCCGCTCTCTCCGCTCTCGCTCGACGGCATCGGTCGCGCTGTTGGCGGAGGCCTTCGCCGAACGAGCCGGCGCCGCTCACCATCCTCGGCTGGTCGATGGGTGGCGCGATCGGCGTTGCATTGGGCGGCGTCGCCAACCGGCGCGCGTCGCGAAGCTCGCGTTGGTCTGCACGACGCCCTCGTTCGTCGTGCGCGACGGCTGGCCGCATGCGATGACGGCCGCGACGCTCGCGAAGTTCGGCGACGAGTCTCACCGTCGCGTACAAGCTGACGCTGCAGCGGTTTCTGACTCTGCAGGTGCAAGGCAGCGAACAAGGACCGCGCATAGGCTCGCGCAGTTGCGGAATCAGCTGATTCGCGCGCGGCGATCCGTCGCCGGCGGCGCTCGCGGAATCGCTGGCGCTTCCTGATGCAAATCGACCTGCGGGACGAAGTCCGGCGCGGTCGCGCGCGCTGCCTGGTGGTGACGGGGAACCGCGACACGCTCGCGCCTGCCGCGGCGGGGCGCGTGGCTCGCAGAGGCGGCTGCCCGACGGCGATCGATCGAAATCAACGACGCCGCACGTGCCGTTCCTGTCGCATCGCGACGCGTTCATCGCGCGGCGCTCGCCGGAGCTATTTCGATGCTCTGAGCCCAAAATTTTCCGCCCGGACCGCGCGACGTCGATGCGCGCGCGCGTCCGTCGCGCGTTCGAGCCGCGCCGCCGCCACCTACGATGCCGCGGCCGTCCTGCAGCGCGAGGTCGGCAGCGCGAATGGCGTCAGCGGCTCGATGTACGTCAAGCTCGTGCCCGCACGCGATCCTCGATGCCGGCTGCGGCACCGGCGAGGCGGTGGGCGAGTTGTCGGCGCGTTATCCGGGTGCGCGCGTCGTCGGCGCTCGATGCCGCGTTGCCGATGGTCGAGCGCGGCGCGGATGCGCGCGGCGCGGCAGGATTCGCCGCTGCGCCGCCTGCTCGTCGCCGCTGCGGCCAAAGGTCAGCATGAGTGCGCCGCTGTTCGTCTGCGCCGACGTGAGCGCGCTGCCGCCTCGAAGGCGTCGCGTTCGGCTTGCGTTTGGAGCAACCTGGCGCTGCAATGGCTGAACGACCTGCCTCGCGCGTTCGCCGAATTTCGCCGCACGCTCAAGGTCGGCGGCCTCGTTGACGTTCACGACGCTCGGTCCCGACACGCTGAAGGAGCTGCGCAGCGCGTTTGCCGCGCGCCGACGGCCACACGCACGTCAACCGGTTCGTCGACATGCACGACCTGGGCGACATGCTCGTGCAGCCCGGGCTTCGCCGATCCGGTGATGGAAATGGAGCAAATGACGCTCACGTACGCCGATCCGCGCGCGCTGCTCGCGGAGCTGAAGGCGCTCGGCGCGACCAACGCCACGCGCGGGCCGTCCGCGCGGCCTCGATGGGCAGGCGCGGTGGCAGCGGATGCTCGCCGCGCTCGAAAGATGCAGCGCGATGACCGGATTCCGGCGACGTTCGAAGTCGTTTACGGACATGCGTGGAAAGGGGGACCGAAGCGAACGGCCGAGGGGCATCCCATCGTGACGCTGCAACGCAAGCCGCCGCAATAGAGCGCACGGGCTGTTCGTGACCGGCACCCGACACCGGCGTCGGCAAAGCGTGCGTGGCCAGCCGCGCTGTTGCGCGCGCTGGCCGCAGGCGGTCGCCGCTGCCGTCGGCATGAAACCGGTCTGTGCCGGCATCGGACGGCGGGGAACGGTCAATGCCGATGTCGCGGCGCTTGCGGCCGCCGGTTCCGTGAGCGCGCCGCAGGCGCGAGGGCGGAATCCGTACGCCGTTCGCCCCGGCGATCGCGCCCCATCTTACCGCGGCTGCCGCGCCGGCGTCGCCATCGATCTCGTGAACGTGATCGCGAACGCGTACAGAACACCGTTGCTGTGCACGGGCCGGTATTGCCGTCGTCGAGGGCGCCGGCGGCGCACTGGTGCCCCTCTCCGCGCGTACCGGCATGCTCGACATCGCGGCGCGGCTCGATTTGCCGGTGCTGCCTCGTCGTCGGCATGCGCTTGAGCGCCGCACCTCAATCACTGCCGCTGTTGACGGCGGTCGCGATCCCGCGCGCGGGGACTGCGCTTGCGGGCAGCTGGAGTCGCCAACGCCGTCGGCAGCTGGCGATGCCGATGCGCGCCGAGAACATCGTCGCGACGCTCGCCGCGTCGTTGCCGGCGCCGCTCATCGCGATGGTGCGCATTCGCGGCGGCACCGGGAGTCGATCCGCGCGGGACCGGCCGCATTGCGTATGCATTTCCGATAGGGTTGTCGGCTGGTCCGGCCAGGCATCGTTCCATGCTAAGATTTTGCGGCTTTGCAACACGCGTTGCCGAGCGGCGGGCGTTGCGACGGCTCGGCTATTCCTGCCGCTCGCGGTCTTGCGCGGACGCTCCTGCCGCAACCCAACGATGCCGGGCGTTGCCCTTCCTCCGCTGACCGTCGACCCCGAATTCTGCGTGGTCGCGCGGTGGAATCTGTCGCTTCCGGCAAGGGCGCGCTGGCAGATATTTCGCGGCGCTCTCCGCGGTGAGCCTGACGCTGGCGTTGGCATTCGCGCGCGGCGGGCGCGTGGATGGTGTTGCCGTACTCGTTGCTGGAGTTGAGCGTTGCTTCGCCGGCGCGTTCTACTTCGTCGGACGGCGTGCCGCGGATTGGGAACGGTTGACGGTGTCGGTGACCGCGTGATCGTCGAGCGGTCGGCAAACGGTCGGCGGAGCGTCGCGAGTGGAACTCGGCCCTGGGTGCGAGCCGAATTGAGCGCCTCGCAGTTTGGGCGTCGCGGAGCGATTGTGGCTGTGCTGCGGAACGGAGCGGTGGGAGTTCGGCTTCGCGCTGCCCGCCGCAGGACCGCAGCGCGGTCGCTCGCAAGTTGACGCGACTGACCGGCGCGACGCGTGCGGTAGCGGTAGCGACGAAAACGAGGCGTAGATCGGGGAAGCATGTTCGTCACTTGCAGGGAACAGGGCGCGGCGTTGCGCCTTCTTCGATCGCTCGTCGCGGCGGCGGGCGCGGCACCGGGGCTGGCGCGGGCCGAGTACGAGTGGAACTTTCCAGTCGCCGGTGAGCGCCGATCGCCGAGCAAATCATCGGCCTCCACGAATTCATTTTTGGATCTGTGTCGTCATCTTCATCGGCGTGTTCGGCGTGATGTTCTATTCGCTCTTCGCGCACCGCAAGTCGGTCGGCCACCAGGCGGCGCAGTTCCACGAGAACACGATGGTCGAGACTCGTCTGGACCGTGATTCCGTTCCTGATCCTGTTGCTTGCATGGCGTTCCCGGCGACGAAGACCATCCTCGCAATGCAGCGACACGTCGGCGCCGGACGCTGACGATCAAGGTCACGGGCTACCAGTGGAAGTGGGGCTACGACTATCTGCAAGACGGCTTCGGCTTCTATTCGAACCTGACAACGCCGCTGGCGCAGATCGAACAACCAGCGAAGCCTAAGGGCGAGCACTACCTGCTGGAGGTCGACAACCCGCTGGTCGTGCCGATCGACACGAAGGTGCGCGTGCTCATCACGCGCGGGCGACGTCGATCCATTCGTGGTGGGTGCCTGCGTTCGGCGTCAAGCAGGACGCGATTCCCGGCTTCGTCCGCGACACCTGGTTCACGCGCCGACAAGGTCGGGCATCTACCGCGGCCAGTGCGCCGAGCTGTGCGGCAAAGAACACGGCTTCATGCCGATCGTCGTCGGGTGAAGTCGAGAGCACGGACTACGCCAAGTGGGTCGGCGAGCAGAAGGCAGAAGCTGCGCGGCTGCCGCCGACGATCCGGAACAAGCAATGGGAGCTCAAAGGATTTGGTCGCGCGCGGCGAAAAAGTGTTCGGCGCGAACTGCGCCGCGCGTGTCGTCAGGCGAACGGAAAGGGTGTCCCAGGCGCGTTCCCGGCCCTCGACGGCTCGGAATGTCGTCACCGGACCGAAGGGACGCGCAGATCGCCATCGACGCTGCGCGGCGTCATGAAGGATGGCAAGCCGGCGGCGATGGTGGCGTGGAACCAGCTCTCCGACACCGATCTCGCCGCGGTAATCACCTACACACACGCAATAGCTGGGGCAACTGCACGGGCGATGGCGCTTCAGCCGTCGAGAAATCAAAGCTGGCGCGAAAATGACGCGGATGTCCAGGAGCAAGACGCGCGGGGAATGACGATCACGGGCGGTGACGCGGAGAACCACCAACGCGCTTCACGTCGGGAGAACGGCAGAGTCGCCGCCTGATCGACTCCGCGTGCACCAGACTCCCAACAAGCCAGCTCGAACAAATAAGCCAAGGGAGGCTGAATGAGCATGCTTTCAGACATTATTTTATCAGCGACAGCCTGACGACCTGGAAGTCTTTGAGAGAGCAGTCGGAGTACGCTGGTGTTTCCGATGCCGCAGATCCACGTGCTGAGCCGGAACGACGCGGAGGTGCATCAGCATCGCATCATCTCCACGAGGTCCAGTCATTCATGAAAAACGGATATTGTCCACTCGACAGTGCTAGGCGCCGTGGTCGGGATTTGCGCTTCCCGCTGGTTTTGCCGTCGCTCATTTTGCTGGCTGGACGGAACACCGCTGCCGGCCTGGATACTACCTTTTATTTTCACTTGCCGTCATAGTGCTCGGCTTTGCACGTGGGAGGGTGGATTGTTTGGAATCCAAAACCCAACCACAATTTCGCCCGTTCGAACAAGCGCATACCGCGACGGCAAAACATATCTTCTTTGTGGATCTCGAGCCTCAGCGGGAAGCGGTATTGGAGGGAAAGAGTGCTGAAAATCTCACCCGCGAGTGGAGTCTGCACGGAACGGGATCATCCCCGGCATTGGCTTATCACTTTGCAGCAAAAAGGCGATGATTCGCCATTCGTAAACTGGGCAATCTTTCCGCGTTCGTGGTTAATTGCAGCGCATTCCATACGCCTAACAGGGGCCCATTTAACCGCTCCCACCGGCCGGGAGCCGCTGAGCCCGCGAGGCTGGAGTCCACGTCGAACGCGTGGTTAGGCACCATGGCGCTGCATAAAACTACCAATACGTAACCCGCTGCCGCGGCACAAAGACCGAAAAACACTGAAGTGACGACTGTGATGTGCCACCACAGTCGGAACTCGGGTTCTGCAGGAAAAACAAACGCGCCGAATGTAACGAGGCATGGCCGGCGATAAAGAAGGACGCTAGCACGATTGCACGAAACGCAGGCCATCGCCGGAATCGAAGATAGGCAGCCACCCCGAATGCGAGAAGGAGCGCCGCGACGATTTCCATGAGTGGTGCCTAACGCTCGCATTGAGCGGGCGCCAGAGCGCGAAGCGCTACAGGAACCAAACACCAGAGCTGTTTGGCGCTCCGCGCGAAATAGATGGTTAGGCGCCCCGTTGGCGTGCCGGTCTTCAGCTAGGTCTCCCGGTGCCGGTAAGACGATCATTTCAGCTTGCCAATCAAGCGATAGACCGCAGTCAGAATTCCGAATCCGACGTACATCCCCACCAAGGCAACAAGCACATTAGTTTCGCTATCTCGAAGCTTGTTATTTTCATTTCCGACAGAAAAATAATCAATGCCAACGAGACGGCAGATAAACGAAGCAGCGATGCCAGCGACAACTTTTGGCGGAGTTTCTGGCTCTTGGCATAGGGGTTATGCGGCTGTCTTGATGTCGCCTACGTGAATGAGCCTGACCATGGCGCCTAATCCTCAAATTATCCGGCTGAATCCCAGCGGCTCGGATGCTATCGATACTGCATACACCCACGCAATTGCGCGAAGAGCCAGGTCGGTTAATCAAGTTGCACTGAGGGCAATCGTTGGGCACGCCCAGGCGACGGCCAACCAGGCGACGATGATCGTGTCGATCAAACGGCTGCAACGCGCACCAGCCCCCCGAATCGCGCTCACCCGGTCGCCGTCGCGCCACCGCAGATCCGGGTTGGCCGCAGCCGAGCCGACCCGTGCCGCAGATCAGGATTTCTTCTGCCAGAGGATGCAATAACCCTGCGGACTTATCGTTCCTTCAACGATCTTAGCAGCTGTTGTTGGGAACGAATTGCGTGCAATTGCTGCACTGCTTGTCGCCGCTGGGTTTGTCCTGATGCTTCGCCGTATCCTTCGAAACTTTCTGTTGCGCTAGTGCGTCCTTGCCCGGAACCATGCTTGCCGTCAACGAGACACCGGCCAACAGCACAGCTCCTTTGAGAAGGCAACGGCGGCGCAGTTTTGGATTGTCCATCCATGTGGAGTGACTCCTTTAGGTGAGTCTTACGGAACCAAGGAAGCCTATTCGCTTCACGACGAGCCTAAAACGATATATAGGTGGAGGGTCGAACACAAAGGACTCAGTTAGGCTCGCTCTACACCTAGAGTCTCTTCGTCAGCGCCTATGGATGCTGCGCCGTCGCCGCCGAATCCCGCCCCGAAGAGAGTAGTACCTCGTGTAAAGAACGTGTAGTCCACTTCAAACGCTCCGATCCCCAGAAGTACCAGCAACAGCAATCGGCGGGAGCAGGATGGCATAAACCATAGCCAGCCGTTCCCAGAGCATGTGCATAAAGACGGCAACGATCAGCCCGGCCTTCATCAGCATGAACACGATGATCAGCGTCCACCTGAGGTAACCCTGGAAGTGGAAGTAATCGACAAGATAAGACGCGGTGCTGAGTACGAACAGCAATCCCCAGATCTTGAAATAGATCCCGAGCGGATGTTGTTGCCCCTCAATGTGATGTTGCCCCCGCGGCGGAGTGTTTGTTGCCCCGCGGCGGGATCGTGTTGCCCCACCGCGGGATGTTGCTGCCCCTCTGCGTGTGCCATGGTTTTCTACCAAAGATAGAAAAGCTGCGAAGATGAACACCCACACCAGATCGACGAAGTGCCAGTACAGACCCATGGTTTCGACGATCTCGTAGTTACCCTTCCTGCCGGTCAGAAGCCGCGCCTCTGCTTATCGAGGTCTCCCCGCAACACCTTGATCGCCACGATGATGAGGAAGATCACGCCGATCGACACGTGCGTGCCATGAAAACCCGTGATCATGAAAAAGCTCGAGCCGAACTGCGGCCGCGCCCAGCGGGTTGCCCCAGGGACGTATTCCCTCGTCCATGATCAGCTTGGTCCATTCGAAGGCCTGCATCCCGACGAACGTGGCGCCCAATGCCGCGGTGAGCAGCAAGAAGACAAATGTTTTGACGCGATCTTTTCGATAGCCGAAGTTGACGGCTAGGACCATCGTCCCGCTGCTGCTGATCAGGATGAAGGTCATGATCGCGATCAGGATCAGCGGAATGCCTCTTGCCCCCGATCGTCAAGGCGAAAACTTCGCTGGGTTGGGCCAGGGGACGGTAGTGGATATTCGCACCGTCATGTACGAGATCAGAAACGAGCTGAAGATGAACGTATCGCTGAGGAGGAAGATCCACATCATCGCCTTGCCCCAGGGGACGTTCTTGAACGCCCGCTGATCCGAGGACCAGTCGGCGACGATGCCTTCCAAACCATCGGGCCGCGGGAGAGCCTCCCCCGTGCTCGTCAGCGCGGGGTTGCGCCATTTCGCTTTGATCCCCTTTAGGTATGTGTATGCAACAGCACGGCGAACAGAACCAGCCAAACCAGGAGCAGATAGTGCCAGTACACCGTGCACAGCTCCACGCTCAATCGTACCTTGCGGACCTCAACGCCGCGCAACACCTTGGCGGTGGTCCTGCCCCAGACCCACAGGCCACCCAATAGGTGCAAGCCGTGCAGCGCGGTGAGCAGGTAAAAGAAAGCGGTGGCTGGATTGGTCGCTACAAAATAACCCGAGGCGTTCAGCTGTTGCCACGCCCAAAGCTGTCCGGCCAGAAAGGAAAAGGTGAAAACGCCCGCGGCAATGAGGCCGGTTCTTACGCCGTCTATCTGTCCCCGTCGTGCGGCAGCCCGCGTCCATTGCATGGCGCCGCTGCTCAGGATCAGCACACCGGTGTTAAGCCACAGTACCCGCGGAAGGGCCAACGTCGTCCAGTCCGTCCCCATCATTCGCATATGGTAGGCACTGATAAGCAGCGCAAACAGAGACGTGGCGACCGCAAGAAATACCCCAAGACCAACTTTCACCGAGGGCAGCGGTAATGCGCCTTCGCCATCGACGATTTCGACCGGGCGCTGCTCCATCCACGGCTTGACGTTGACCGTTTGTCGAACCAGCCACCAGACGACAATGGCCATGATGCCGCCCAGGAACAGCAATGCGTATGTCACGACTACGCCGCCGAGTGGCTTCTGGATGCCCGAAGCGGTAAGCGCTTGTGGACCAAGCTCGCTCGCGTCGGGGTTTTCTCGAGGCCTCCGGTCTTCTTACCCGGTGGCTGGTTCTGCGGTATGAAGTCCTCGGCGGCGCCCGGCACGCTGTAGTCGTAGGCCCAACGATAAACCACAGGTAGCGTCGGGCCGAAGTTGCCGTGCTTCGGCGGCGTGTCCGGGGTTTGCCACTCCAGCGTGGTGGCGCGCCAGGGGTTCGGCCCCGACGGCTTGCCGTTGAAATAGCTCCAGATCAAATTGTACAAGAACACGACCTGGACGGCGCCCACGATCAGCGCCGCAATGGTGATCGCTTCGTTCAAGGTCTGCGCCGATTCGGGAATGAAGACCGTGGTTCCCATCGCGTAGTACCGGCGCGGCACGCCCAAGAAGCCCAGGTAATGCATCGGATAGTAGATGGCATAGGTCCCGAGGAAGGTGACCCAGAAGTGAAACTTGCCCATCGTATCGTTCAGCATTCGCCCGGTCACCTTGGGGTACCAGTGGTAGATCGCGCCGAACACAACCAGGATCGGCGACACCGCCATCACCATGTGGAAGTGGGCGACGACGAACATGGTGCCGGAAAGCGGGATGTCCACGGGCACGTTACCCAGGAAGAGTCCCGTTAATCCACCGTTGATGAAGGTGAAGACGAAGCCGATCGCAAACAGCATGGGGACGGTGAGGTGGATGTTGCCCCGCCACAACGTCAGCACCCAGTTGTAGACCTTGAGGGCGGTGGGGACGGCGATGATCAGCGTGGTGGTCGCGAAAAAGAAGCCGAAGTAGGGGTTCATCCCGCTGACGTACATGTGGTGCGCCCACACCATGAAACTGAGGCCGCCGATCGCCAGAATCGCCCAGACCATCATCCGATAGCCGAAGATGTTTTTCCTTGCATTGACACTGATCAGGTCGGAGACGATGCCGAAGGCCGGCAGGGCGACGATGTAGACCTCGGGATGGCCGAAAAACCAGAACAGGTGTTGAAACAATATCGGGCTTCCGCCGTTGTAGTCGAGGTGTTGTCCCTTCGAGACGAGTGCGGGCATGAAGAAACTCGTGCCTAGCGCTTGGTCCAGAATCATCATGATGGCGCTAACGAACAAGGCGGGAAACGCCAGCAGCGCCAGAATGGTGGCCATGAAAATGCCCCATACCGTCAAGGGCAGACGCATCATCGTCATCCCTCGCGTGCGGGCCTGCAACACGGTCACTACGTAGTTCAGACCGCCCATCGTAAATCCGATGATGAAGAAGGCCAGGGAAACGAGCATCAAGATAATTCCCCAATTCGCCCCGGGAGTGCCCGAGAGGATGGCCTGCGGTGGGTACAGGGTCCAGCCGGCACCCGTGGGTCCACCCGGCACGAAGAAGCTTGCCACCAGCAGCAGCACGGCGAACAGATAAACCCAGTAGCTCACCATGTTGACATAGGGGAAGACCATGTCGCGGGCGCCCACCATCAGCGGGATGAGGTAGTTGCCAAAACCTCCCAGGAACAGCGCGGTGAGCAGGTAGATCACCATGATCATGCCGTGCATGGTGACGTACTGAAGGTAGGAGCTTGGCGTGATAAAGGAAAAGACATGCGGGAACCCCAGCTGCAGCCGCATGATTCCCGACAACACCAAAGCCACTAACCCGATGGCGATCGCGGTGATCGCGTACTGGACGGCGATGACTTTGGCGTCCTGACTCCAGATGTACTTCCCGACGAAAGTCTTCGGATGGTAGAGCTCCGGCTCTTCGACTTCGGCAGGTGGGGCGTAAGCCGATTCGTCATGCGTGATGGAGGTCATCGACATTTCCTCTGCGCCAATCGTTCGCTATCCTCGTTTTCCGCTCGACCGCCTTTGAACAATACTGCGATCTGGCGGGCCGGTCATCGGATGGTATTGAGATAGGCAACGAGGTCATTGGCTGCCTGGTCATCGGCCAGCATCGCGGCCATCGATGCCATCTGCGGACCGAACATGTCTTTGGGATGGGTGCCGCGAATACCCTGTCTGAAATTTTTCAATTGAGTGACGAGGTACCAATCACTCATGCCCGCGCAGTCGAGGGGCATTCATTGCCTGTATGCCACGGCCATCGGCACCGTGACAGGCGCCGCAGTTCACATAAATCTTTTCACCATCGGTCGCATGCGTCTTCACCGTGGGTGGGGCAGGATTGTCCGGCAGGGTCTTGATATAAGCGACGACGTCATCAATGGCAGCGTCATTTACCAGCGTCGCCGCCATCGGCGCCATCATCTTACCAAAGACATCTTTGTCGTGTGTACCCCGGGCACCTCCTTGAAATTCTTCAATTGCCGTTTTAGATACCAGCCTCCCTGCCCACTCAATTTCGGCGCATTCAGCGCAGGGTTGCCCTCCGCTTGCGGGCCATGACAGGCAGCGCACACCGCAAAGAGTGGCTTGCCTGCCGCGGCATCGCCGGCAACTTGAGTTGAAGTTTGCGCGAACGTCGGATAGCTGCTTAGCCAAGCCTGAAACGCAGGCCCTTCTTCCACGATGACTTTGCCCCGCATGGCGAAATGTGCAATGCCACATAATTGTTCGCAGAAGACGTCAAAGGTTCCGGTCCGGGTAGGGGTGAACCAGACATAGGTCACCAATCCCGGCACCATGTTCATCTTGGAGCGGAACTGTGGCACCGTGAAGTCGTGCAGGACGTCGATCGAGCGGAGCTCCGCCTTGACCGGCTTGCCCATTGCGAGATGCAGCTCCGGGCTTGCTATCAAGATGTCATCCTTGCCGTGCGGATCGTCCGGATTGATACCAAACGGGTTCGTGTCGCTGACGAACCGGGCATCGACAGTGCCGAGCACACCGTCCTCTCCCGGAAACCGATAGTTGAAGTTCCATTGCCGGCCCACGACCTCGAACACCGTCGCGTCTTTCGGGACCTCGATGAACTTCGCCCATGCGAATAAGCCGGGGGCCAGCATGGCGATGACTCCCACCGTGGTCCCCAGGATAAGTGCGCCCTCCAGCTTCTTGTTCTCGGCCTCGTAGTGCGCCAGTTTTCCCTTCCGGTGACGGTAGCGCAGCACGCAATAAGCCATGAACAAATTGATGACGACGAATACAAACCCCGTGACCCAGAACGTGATCGTTACGGTCTCATCGATCGCGTCCCAATTGGAGGCGATCGGTGTGAAATACCATGGGCTCAGATAGTGAAACAGGACGGAGCCGACGACCAATAAAACCAATACGATTGCCAAAACCATAGCGGTGGCCCCGGTTGATTGGACAGTATTCGCGGGCGTGCAGGTAGAGTGCCGCGTACTTTACGCTTCTCCGCAGCCGCTCGACGAGCGCATTTTCGACCCAGCGGCCCTTGCCGTCCATACCGAGGCCGAACCGGCCGCAGACATGGGCCGCGGCGGGTCGTACACGGGGAGCGCAAGAGATCCGACCCTTCGCAGCGACGCACGGCGGCCATCTACGTGTCGCGATGAATCATCGCCGCGCGCTCGTAGCGGGGAAGCGCCTAAGCGGGTGGGACAAGATACTCGCGTTTCACGGTCAGCTCGGCGATCTTGGTGTACAGATCCTGGATAGTGACACGGTTATGTCGAAACATTACAATGGGGTCTGTCCATGCCACGGAGGAGCGCCAACCGCACTCGCCGGCCAGCCTCCGCGCCCGGCCCGGCGTAACTCCGGTTCCTCCAGGTCTCGTCGGTACCGCTTCGTTTTGCCATGCCCGCGCCTCCAGGTCCTTCCATTTCGTTTGACGCGCATTATCGCCAAACGGTTGTCGTTCATTTAAGCGATTTTCAGTTGGTTTAGTTGGGCTGTGTGTGCTGACGTATGACTTCCCGTGGGCGAGGCATGAAGGCTTGTTCGAGAGCCAGTTGCAGGAAATCGGCACGACCGGCTCGATGCGCGGCGACTTTGCTGTCCTGGCGTGAAGCGCGTTTGTGAATACGCCCCTCCACGCCGTCGGCGATTGGAAGCAGCCGCGTTATCTCCGCGAAAGCTTGCTCCGACCGCGACCGGGGCGGGAATCCATTGAGCACAGAATCACAAAAATTGATTCTCGCGTACGCGGGAATGACGGGATACGGCAAACGCCGGAATACGCAGCAACATTCGGGAGCAAGCGATGAGCAGCATTCCCCACGATCAGGCCGCACCTCACGACGACGCGCACGGTTACGCGCACCATCCGTCGGGGATCATGCGCTGGATCACAACGACCAACCACAAGGACATCGGGACGCTGTACCTGTGGTTCTCGTTCATCGATGTTCATGGTTGGCGGCATCGATGGCGCTCACGATCCGCGCCGAGCTGTTCAAGCCGGGACTGCAGATCGTCGATCCGGAGTTCTTCAACTCGATGACGACGCTGCACGGCCTCATCATGGTGTTCGGCGCGCTGATGCCCGGCGCGGTCGGGCTTCGCGAACTGGACCGATCCCGCTGCAGATCGGCGCGCCGGACATGGCGTTCGCGCGGATGAACAACTGGAGCTTCTGGCTGCTCCCGCCGGCGGCGCTGCTGCTGATTCTGTCGCTGTTCGTTCCCGGCGGCGCCGCCGCCGGCGGCTGGACGCTCTATCCGCCGCTCACCGTGCAGGCCGGCATGGGTATGGACCTGACGATCTTCGCGATCCACATCATGGGCGCGTCGTCGATCATGGGCTCGATCAACATCATCACGACGATCCTGAACCTGCGCGCGCCCGGCATGACGATGATGAAGCTGCCGCTGTTCTGCTGGGCATGGCTCATCACCGCGTACCTGCTGATCGCCGTGATGCCGGTGCTGGCGGGCGCGGTCACGATGCTCCTGACCGACCGGCACTTCGGCACTTCGTTCTTCAACGCCGCGGGCGGCGGCGACCCGGTACTGTTCCAGCATGTGTTCTGGTTCTTCGGGCATCCCGAGGTCTACATCATGATCCTGCCGGCGTTCGGCATCATCTCGGAGATCATTCCGACGTTCTCGCGCAAGCCGCTGTTCGGCTACGCGTCGATGGTCTACGCGACTGTCGGCGATCGCGATCCTCGTCGTTCATCGTGTGGGCGCATCACATGTTCACCACCGGTCTGCCCACTGCTGGCATCCTGTTCTATCATGTACGCGACGATGCTGATCGCCGTGCCGACCGGCGTGAAGGTGTTCAACTGGCTCGCGACGATGTGGAGGGGCTCGATCACGCTCGAGGCGCCGATGCTGTTCGCGATCGGCTTCCTGTTCCTGTTCACGATGGGCGGCTTCACCGGGCTCGTCCTCGCGATCACAGCCGATCGACGTCCAGTTCCAGGACACGTATTACGTCGTCGCGCACTTCCACTACGTGATGGTGGCGGGCAGCGCTGTTCGCGTTCTTCGGCGGCACCTACTACTGGATCCCGAAGTGGACCGGGCACGATGTACGACGAGAAGCTCGGCAAGATCCATTTCTGGCTGTCGTTCATCTTCTTCAACATCACGTTCTTCCCGATGCACTTCCTGGGCCTCGCCGGCATGCCGCGGCGCATTCCCGACTACGCGCAGCAGTTCGCCGACTGGAACATGGTCGCGTCGATCGGCGCGTTCGGCTTCGGGCTGTCGCAGCTGATCTTCCTGTACGCGGTGATCAAAGTGCATCCGGCGGCGGCGCGAAGGCGCCGGCGAAGCCCTGGGACGGTGCCGACATCGCTCGAATGGACGCTGCCGTCGCCGGCGCCGTATCACACGTTCGAGACGCCGCCGGTCGTGCAGTTGACGGCACGGGCACGCCATGCCGACCACTTCCTGCGCCCGAGTCCCGACGACACGGCGCGATTGCGCAAGCGCCAACCTGCGTACGGCCGCGATCCTGCTGTGCGATTGCGCTCGTGTTCTTCGTCGGCATCATCGCTGGCGCAGTTCATCGGCGGTACGACGACGGGGATTGACCGTGGTCGGGCATCGCGGTGCTGCTGTATCCTGGTGGCGTCGCGATCGGCCGCAACTTGCGCAAGCGGAAAGATGAACGCGACGACCTGCGCACGCGCTCTAATCGCGCGCTGCTCACGCGGCCTCGCCGTCGTCGTCGTCGGCGATGTTCGGCGTTCGGTTACGCGCTGGTGCCGTTCTACGAGAAGATCTGCGAGGTGACCGGATTGCGCAACATCGCGCAGGCCGACGCGCGCGGTGAACGCGCAGGTCGACACGACGCGCAACATTCGCATCGAGTTCGATACCAACGTGCGCAACCTGCCGTGGCGGTTCACGCCGCGCGAGGCCGTGATCGCCGTGCATCCGGGCGAGGTCACGCAGGCGGTGTTCGACGTCGTCAACACCGACAAACCGGCCCGATCACCGGACAGGCGATCCCGAGCTACGGGCCACAGTACGCCGCGCAATATTTTCGCAAGCTCGATTGCTTCTGCTTCGCGAAACAGACGCTGCAACCGGGCGAGTCGCGCGCGATGCCGGTCGTGTTCGTCATCGATCCGGCCGCGCCGCGCGAGCTCACGACGATTTCGTTGTCGTACACTTTCTTCGAAGTCGAAGGCAATGGCCGAAGCTGATAGGGTCAGAGACAACTTTCGTGTCTGGTCCGCGAGCGGTACGCGGCATCGATGAAGTCGTCACTGACCCGACTTTAGGGAGCTGTCGATGAGCGCAGCCGCCACACCCGGCAGCAAGCCGTACTACTTCGTTCCGCAGCCGTCGCACTGGCCGATCACCGGCTCGTGCGCGCTGCTCCTGCTGGCGCTCGGCGCCGCCTGCTGGTTCAACGGCATCGCGTTCTGGCCGTGGCTCGTCGGCGCGCGGGTTCCTCGTGCTGCATCGTCATGCTGTTCGGCTGGTTCGGCACGGTGATCGGCGAGTCGGAGCACCGCCTCTACAACAAGAAGGTCGACACGTCGTTCCGCTGGGGCATGAGCTGGTTCATCTTCAGCGAAGTGATGTTCTTCGCGGCGTTCTTCGGCGCGCTGTTCTACATCCGCAACCTGTCGGTGCCTGGCCTGGGCGACGCACTGACTGGCCGCGTGCTGTGGCCCGAACTACGCGTCGCAGTGGCCGACGGTCGGGCCGTACTTCAAGCAGCAGTTCACGCCGATGGGTGCGATGGGCATCCCGCTCCTCAACACGATCATCCTGCGTGACGTCCGGCGGCACGCTGACGATCGCGCACCACGCGCTCAAGGCGGGCAACCGCGGCGCGCTGATACCTGTGGCTGTTCGTCACGATCGTGCTGGGCTTCACGTTCCTCGGCTTCCAGGCCTTCGAGTACCACCACGCGTATACGGAGATTCAACCTGAAGCTATCGACGCGGCGTCTACGGCTCGACGTTCTTCATGCTGACCGGCTTCCACGGCCTGCACGTGACGATCGGCGCGATCATGCTGTCGGTGATGCTCGGTCGCGCGCTCAGAGGGCCATTTCGACGCCGAGCACCATTTCGCGTTCGAGGCCGCGGCGTGGTACTGGCACTTCGTCGACGTCGTCTGGCTGCTGCTGTTCGTGCTGGTCTACTGGCTCGTCTGAACGGAGATCGGTCGATCAGGGAAAAGCCGCACGGGCTCCAGTGCGGCCCTTTGTCACTTCGGATACACCCCACGCTCACTGTGTTCGCTGCCCCCGCAGGGGAGCAAGCCTCCCTTGGGGCGGCCCTGCGGGAGGCTAGAGACCTCCGGGCGCGATCCACCCCATCCAGTACGAGATGACGAGAAACGCGACCAGCATCGTCGACAGCAGCACGCGCGATGCCGAGCGTGATGCATCACGCGATTGCCGCTGCCCGCGGTCGCGATTCAGGAAGAACACGGCCGCAGGACGAGCGCGGTCACGACGGCGGCGAGCCCGCAGATGACGACGATTCGCATGATCGACGGTAGTGTATCGCCCGAGGTCCGCGGCAATGCGCGTGAAGCCAATCTGAACCACGGCGCAGCCGCGAGCGTGAGCCGGCGCGGGCTGACCGGATGGCCGCGGATGTTGCCGACGTTCGCGACGATTGTCGCGTCACGCTGTTCGTCGCGGCCGGCAACTGGCAGCGCGGGCGGATGGACGAAAAAGGCGCGACTGCAGCGCGCAGTTCGACGCCGCGGCGGCAGCCGCGGCCGTCGCGCTGCCGGTGGGGGCCGTCGATTGGCCGTCCTGGCGTTTCCGCAATGGTCGTCGTCACGGGCACGTTCGACGGCGCGCGGCAGATTCTGATCGACAACAAGGTGCACGCGGGGGTCGTCGGCTACGACGTCGTGCACGCCACTCAAGCTCGGCGATGGCCGCGCCGTGCTCGTCGATCGCGGATTCGTCGCGGCGGGCCTGTCGCGCGCGGAGTTGCCGCCAGCCCCCGTGCCCAACGGAGAAGTCGTCGTGCGCGGTCGGATCAACATCCCCGCCGCCGGCTACTTCGAGCTCGGCCACGATCCGTGCGATCGGGCCCGTATCGCAGCACCTCGACCCGCGTCGTTACGCCGAAGCGACCGGCCTGCCGGTGCTGCCGATCGTGATCGAGACCACCGCGCCCACTGCGGGCGACGCCGCACTCGTGCGCGATTGGACGGCGCCGGATATCGGCATCGAGCGCCACCGGATCTACATGGTGCAGTGGTATGCGTTCGCCGCGATGGCGCTCGGACTCTGGCTGTGGTTCGCGGTGCGCCCGCGCGATCCGCGCGGATGACGCCGCTGTCCGATGGGGAGCGTGAGCGGGCGAGACACCGCGTACGCCGCACACTCCTCCTGATCGTGGCGATCGGCGTCGCGCCGGTCGTGGCGTCGTACGCGACCTATTATTTCGGCCACGCGAAGCGCAGGTCAACTATGGCACGCTGTTGTCGACGCGGCCTGCGCCGGGCGTCGAAGGCGTGCGAGGCGACGGCCGGCCGTTTCGCCTGACCGAGCTGCGCGGCAAATGGGTGCTCCTCGTGGCCGCTGGAGGCGCCTGTGACGCGGGTTGCGAGCGGATGCTCTATGCAACGCGACAGGCGCGAACGATCCAGGGCCGCGAGATGGATCGCGTCGTCCGCTTATGGCTCGTGACCGACGACGCCGCCCTGTCGCCGACGCTCGCGAGCGACCACCCCGAGCTCGACGTCGTGCGCGTCGACGCCAGAGATCGCGGCACGCCTGCCTTCGGAAGGCACGCGGATTTATGCTGATCGATCCGCGGGCAATCTGGTCCTGGCCTGGCCCGCCGATCCCGACATCAAGGCGCTCGCGAAGGATCTGGAGGCGCGTGCTCCAGCGCATCGCAGATCGGATGACCCACGAGCGCCCGATCAAAGACGGCGCGGCGAGGTCCGCCTGCCCTACAATGCCGACCTGAAGCGAAGGCTAACAACACGGCGATCCAACGCCGCTCGCTCGATCCGATCAATGTTTGGGAGGACCGCATGAAGACCACGACACGTCACGCGCTGTTGCTCGCCGCTGCGGCATTAATGCTGCCGACCGCACCGGCGTTCGCGCAGGCCGACACCGTCAAGATCGGCCTCGATCCTGCCGCTGACCGGACCGTTCGCGTCGACGGGGCGGCAGATCGAGGCCGCCGCGCGGCTCTACATGGCAGCAGAACGGCGTCGACGGTCGCCGGCAAGAAGATCGAGCTCATCGTCAAGGACGACACGGGGACGCCCGACATCGCCAAGCGCCTCGCGCAGGAGCTCGTGAACGACAAGGCGGCGATGCTCGCGGGCTTCGGCCTGACGCCGATCGCGATGGCGGTGGCGCCGATCGCAACGCAGGCGAAAGTGCCGGAGGTCGTGATGGCGGCGGGAACGTCGACGATCACCGAAGCCTCGCCTTATGTGGTGCGTACGAGCTTCACGGTGGCGCAGTCGGTGGTGCCGATGGCCGAGTGGGCGGCAAAGAACGGCGTGAAGAAAGTCGTGACGATCGTCTCCGACTACGCGCCGGGCTTCGACGCCGAGAAAGTGTTCAGCGAGACGCTTCACGAAGGCCGGCGGCAAGGTCGACAACGTCCGCGTGCCGCTGCGCAACCCGGACTTCGCGCCTTTCCTGCAGCGCGCCGCCGACGAAAAGCCCGACGCGCTGTTCGTGTTCGTGCCCTCCGGCGCGGGGACGCAGCTGATGAAGCAGTATGCCGGAGCGCGGCCTCGACAAGTCCGGCATCAAGCTGATCGGCACCGGCGACATGACCGACGACGACATCCTGAACGACATGGGCGATGTCGCGCTCGGCGCGATCACGACGCAGTTCTATTCCGCCGCGCATCCGCAGCGCGGAGAACAAGGCGTACGTCGACGCCTTCAAGAAGGCGAACAAGGGCATGCGCCCGAACTTCATGTCCGTCGGCGGGTATGACGGCATGCACCTCATCTACGAGGCGCTGAAGAAGACCGAACGGCAACACCGACGGCGACGCGCTCGTCGCCGCGATGAAGGTCGATGAGCTGGACGAGCCCGCGCGGCCCCGATTTCGATCGATCCGGCCACCCGCGACATCGTGCAGAACATCTACGTGCGCAAGGTCGAGACGCGTCGGCGGCGAGCTCTACAACGTCGAGTTCGCGACGATCCCGAACGTCAAGGATCCGATCAAGGCGGCGAAGCAGTGACGGTGGTTTGAGGGGGCGCGGCTCCGGCCCACCCGCTCCCAGCATGCTGACGATCCTGTTCGACGGCGTCGCCTACGGCATGCTGCTGTTCGTGCTGGCCGTCGGCCTGGCGGTGACGCTCGGTCTGATGAATTTCGTCAACCTCGCGCACGGCGCGTTCGCGATGGCTGGCGGCTATCGTGACCGTCGTGCTGATGAACCGCGTACGGCGTGCCGTTCCTGGCGTGCCTGCCCGCGGCATTCGTCGCGACGGCGATCGCCGGGCTCGTGCTCGAGCGCACGCTTTATTCGCGCGTCTACGGCCGCCCGCATCTCGATCACGTGCTATTTTCGATCGGCCTCGTGTTCATGGCGGTCGCCGCGGTCGACTACACGATGGGATCGCAGCAGCAGGTCGTCCGGCTGCCGCCGTGGTTGCAGGGACGCTTCGACGTCGCAGGGCATCGGGATCGGCAGCTATCGCACGTTTCTGATCGCCGATCTGCGGCGTGCTTGCCGTCGTCGTTGCAGCTCGCGGTGTCGCGCACGCGATTCGGCAGCCGTTTGCGCGCCGCCGTCGACGATCGGCGCGTCGCGCGCGGCCTCGGCATTCCGGTCAACAGCGATCTTCGCGACGACGTTCGCCGTCGGCTCGGGACTCGCTGGCCTGGGTGGCGCGCTCGGCGCGGAACTCCTCGGCCTCGACCCGACCTTTCCACTCGAAGTTCATGATCTATTTTCTGATCGTGGTCGTCGTCGGCGGCGCGTCGAGCATCACCGGGCCGCTCGCCGCCGCGCTGATCCTCGGCATCGCGGACGTCGCCGGCAAGTATTACGTCGCCGCAAATGGGCGCATTCGTCATCTACACGCTGATGATCGCCATCCTGATCGTGCGGCCGCAGGGACTGTTCGCGAGACCGAGATGACGGACGCGGGCGAAGCGACGCAGCGGCGCCGGCGCATCGCCGAAGCCGCGTTCTGGCTGCTCGCGTTCGCCGCTGGCGTTCGTGTTTCCGCGTTATCAGCGCTGATCGGCAACGAGATCGCGATCCTCGCGTTGTTCGCGCTGTCGCTCGATCTCGTCCTGGGTTACGCGGGCGTGGTCTCGCTCGGGCATGCGGCGTTCTTCGGGCTCGGCGCGTACGTGGCCGGCCTGTTCGCGCCAAACATGTGACCGCCGATCCGTTGCAGGGCCTCGCCCTCGCTGCGGCGGCGGCCGCGATCGCTGGGCTTCGCGACCAGCTTTCTTGTGCTCCGCGGCACCGATCTGACGCGATTGATGGTGACGCTCGGCGTCGCGCTGCTGGGCGAGATCGCCAATCGGATGGCGTGGCTCACCGGCGGCGCCGACGGATTGCAGGGCATCGCAATGAAGCCGCTGCGTGGGGATCTTCGCGTTCGACTTGCAAGGCCGGACCGCCTACGTGTACAGCCTGGCCGTGCTGTTCGTGCTGTTTCGTGTGCGCGCGCCGGTTGGTCGTGCGCGCCGTTCGGGTGGTCGCTTCGCGCCATCCGTGACAATCCGCTCCGCGCGCAGGCGGTCGGCATTCCGGTCAATCGCCGCTTGGTCACCATCTACACGGTGGCCGCGGTCGTACGCAGGGATCGCGGGCGCGTTGCTCGCGCAAACGTCGCAGTTCGTCTCGCTCGACGTGCTCTCGTTCGAGCGCTCGGCGGACGTGCTGCTCATGCTCGTCATCGGCGGGACCGGCTATCTCTACGGCGGCATCGTCGGCGCGCTCTTGTTCAAGCTCGCGCAAGACGCGTTGTCGGGCCTGACGCCGCAGTATTGGCATTTCTGGATCGGCTTGCTGCTGGTCGTGCTGGTCTTGATTGGCCGCGAGCGCATCCACCGGCAGATCGAGCGCCTTTGGGTGCGCGCTTCCGCCATCGAGACCGGAAAGATCTGATATGCCCGCCGCGCTCGAAACGGCGGGACTCTCGCAAGGCATTCGGCGGCGTGATCGCCACGAACGGAGTTGTCACTGCGCTCGCGGAGGGCGCGCGCCACGCGCTGATCGGTCCGAACGGCGCCGGCAAAACGACGTTCGTCAATCTGCTTACCGGTGTTCTGGCGCCGACGGCGGGGCGGATCTTCCTCTATGGCGAGGAGATCACCGGCATGGCGCCGATGGCGGCGCGTACGCCGTGGACTTGGCGCGCACGTTTCAGATCACGCAACTCTTCGCGGACATGACGCCGCGCGAGACAATCGGACTTGCCGTGGCCGAACGGCGGGGCGTAGGCGGCGATCCATGGCGGCCCTTGATGCGTTACGACATCTCTGCCGAGGTTGCCGGCATCGGCTCGCGCTTCGGTCTTGACCGACGTGATGGGAGAGTCGGCGTCAAGCTGCCTTACGGCAAGCGCCGACTGCTTGAAATCGCCATCGCGTTCGCGTGCCGTCCCCGCGTATTGCTTTTGGACGAGCCGGCCGCGGCGGCGTGCCCGAGGCCGAGCGCACGAGCAATTGCTCGCCACACTCGCGCGGCGCTGCCGCGCGACGTCGCGGTGCTCTTGATCGAGCACGACATGGATCGTGGTGTTCAGCTTCGCCGATCGCATTTCGGTGCTCGTGAACGGCGCGACCTTTGCGCGGAAGGCAGCGCAGACGAGATCGCAAACGATCCGCGGGTGCGCGCCGTTTATCTTGGCGCGAGTGCCGATGCCTGATCTCCTTGCGCTTTCCGGCGTTGTTGCGGGCTACGGCGAGGCCGTCGTCGTTTCCGATATCGCGTTGCGGCTTGCATCCGGCGAAGCGCTCGCGGTGCTGGGACGCAACGGCACCGGCAAGACGACGCTCGATCGACACGATCGTCGGCGTCACGCGCCGTTTCGCCGGGACGATCGCAAGTGGACGGCGCGCGACGTCTCGCGCGGCGCCGCCGGAGCAGCGCGCGCGCGCCGGCGTCGGGCTGGGTGCCGCAGGAGCGCAACATCTTCAAGTCGCTCACCGTCGACGAAAACCTGACCGCGGTCGCGCGCGGCCGGGCGCGTGGTCCCTCGAGCGCGTCTACGCGATGTTCCCGCGCGCTGCGCGGGCGCCGCACCCATCTAGGCGGCCAGCTCTCCGGGCGGCGAGCAGCAGATGCTGGCGATCGCGCGCGCTCTCGTGCTGAATCCGAGAATTCTGCTGCTCGACGAGCCCACCGAAGGCCTCGCGCCGATGATCGCGGTCGAGGTGCTGCAGACCCTCGCACGGCTGTTTCGCGAGGAGGGGATGGCGGGCATCGTCGTCGAGCAGCATGCGCAGAAGATCCTTCCGATCACCGATTTCGCGGTGATCCTCGAGCGCGGGTCGATCGTGCACGCGGCACCGAGCCGCGAACTCGCGGCAGACAACGCGACGCTCGAGCACTTCTCTCGGTGTGACCAAGCGCAATGGCAGGATCCGCACGGTGATAAAATAAACGACTCGCCGGGCGGTTTTGCCCGACCCGCATCGCGCTCCCGTCCATGACCGCACTCGCGCTCGCCCCGCATCGTTTCCGGCAATTCCTTGCGCTGACCAAGCCGCGGGTCGTGTCGCTGATCGTGTTCACCGCGGTGATCGGCATGTTCCTGGCCGTGCCCGGGCTGCCGCCGGCGCGCGCGGTCTTCTTCGGCACCGTCGGGCATCGCGCTCGTCGCGGGCGCCGCGGCGGCGATCAATTGCCTGGTCGAGCAGAAGATCGACGCCGTGATGCAACGCACGCGAGCCAGCGCCGCTGCCGCGCGGCGAGTTGTCGTCGCGGCAGACGCTCGTGTTCGCGGGCGTGGTCGGCGCGCTCGGCGCTCTGGGTGCTGTTCCGCTTCGTCAATCCGCTGACGATGTGGCTCACGCTTGCGACGTTCATCGGCTACGCGGTGGTCTACACGGTGCTGCTGAAGCCGGCGACGCCGCAGAACATCGTGATCGGCGGCGCCTCGGGCGCGATGCCGCCGGTGCTGGGCTGGGCCGCGGTGACCGACGACATCGCGCCGGAAGCGCTGCTCCTGTTCCTGATCATCTTCATCTGGACGCCGCCGCATTTCTGGTCGCTTGCGCTCTATCGCCGCGACGACTACGCGCGGGCGAAGCTGCCGATGCTGCCGGTGACGCACGGCGCCGCGTTACACGCAGCTGCATGATCGTTCTCTACACGGTCGCGCTGTTCGCGGCGACGCTGTTGCCGTACGTGATTCGGATGAGCGGCCTGCTCGTACCTGCTCGCGCGCGCGTCGCGCTCGGCGCCGCGTTCGTGTGGTCTACGCCGTCAAGCTCTATCGCGGACTACAGCGACAAGCTTGCGCGCGCGACGTTCCGCTATCTCGATTCGTCTATCTTGCCGCGCTGTTCTCGGCGCTGCTCGTCGACCACTATTGGCGATGGCGTGGTGAATGCGCGTTGCGTCTGGCCGGCATCGCTGCTTATTGCGCTCGCGCTTCGCGTGCTTGCGACCCGCAGGACGTCGCAAATTCCAGGCGTCCGACGTCACCGGCGTCGTCGTTCGGCCGCGATTTCGCGCTGACCGATCACAACGGCAAGCCACGCACGCTCGCCGATTTCCGCGGCAAGGCGGTCGTCGTGTTCTTCGGCTATACGCAGTGCCCCGACGTCTGTCCGACGACGCTCGCGATGCTCGCCGAGACGATGAAGCAGCTCGGGCCGGACGCGGACCGCGTGCAGGTGCTGTTCGTGACCGTCGATCCCGAGCGCGACACGCGCTGAGCTGCTGTCGCAATACGTGCCGGCGTTCGACCGGCGCTTCCTCGGCCTGCGTCGGCGACGCCGACGCGACGGCGCGCGTGGCGAAGGAATTCAAGATCGTGTATCAAAAGCAGCCGGGAACGTCGCCCGGCAGTTACTCGATCGGACCATTCGGCGGGGACGTACGTCTTCGACCCGCAAGGGCGCCTTCGTTTGTTCGTCGGGCTGACGCAGGGCCCGACGTGTTCACGCACGATTTGCGCGAACTATTGAGAACCGGTTAGAAGGTGAGCAGGTGAGTAAGTAAAGGCGCGGCGGTGCCAGTGCAAGCGGCACAACGCGATCGACCTCCCTCACCTTCTCGCCTGCTCACCGCCTTTCAATCAACTCGATCTTGTAGCCGTCCGGGTCCTGGACGAACGCGATCACCGTCGTTCCGCCTTTCACCGGACCCGCGTCGCGCGTGACGGTCCCGCCCTTCGCGCGCACCGCGGCGCACGTGGCTGCGGCATCGTCGACCTCGATCGCGATGGCCGTATCCGGTACCGAGATCGTACTTCTCGATGCCGTAGTTGTGCGTGAGCTCGAGCACCGCGTGCTCTGCTTCGTCGCCGTAGCCGACGAACGCCAGCGTGTATTTCTGCTCGGGCCGGTCGGTCGTGCGGAGCACGTTCATCCCCATGACGTTCGTATAGAAGTCGATCGACCGGGAAAGGTCGCCTACGCGCAGCATCGTGTGCAGAATTCTCATGGACCTAGCCTCCCGCCGGGCCGCCCCAGAGGGAGGCTTGCTCCTCCGGGGCGGCGAACGCAGTGAGCGTGGGGGTCGTCATCATATCTCGATCATCTCGAAGTCTTCCTTCCGCGCGCCGCATTCAGGGCAGAGTCCAGTTCGGCGGGACTTCTTCCCACTTTGTCCCGGGCGCGATGCCTTCGTCCGGGCGCGCCGGCAGCCTCGTCGTAGATCCAGCCGCAGATCAGGCACATGTATTTTTTCATTGCATGATTGCGGCGCGAGGCGGTCGAAGCGCGCGTGAACCCGGCTCGGGAGGAAATTCGGTTGGAGTAGAATTCGAAGTCGTAGCAATCCCTCACGCGAGAAGCGTTGACGTCGACGCGAATCGCCGCACCAGGCCCTAGACCGCAGATGCTGCCGACGCGCCACTCGAAATCCCTCCGATCGTCCTGACGTTTGCCGGCTCGGATCCCACGAGCGGCGCCGGGCTGCAGGCCGACGTGCTGACGCTCGCCAGCATGGGCTGCCATCCGTTGTCGGTCGTGACCGCGATCACCGTGCAGGACACCGCTGGGCGTCGAGGGCGTGCTCGCGATCGACTCGGACTGGGTCGCCGACCAGGCGCGCTGCCTGCTCGAGGACATGCCGGTCGACGCGATCAAGATCGGCGTGCTGGGCAGCGTCGAGAACATCGCGGCGATCGCTGAGATCTTGTCCGACTATCCGGACGTGCCGCTGGTCGCTCGATCCGGTGCTCGCCTCGGGCCGCGGCGACGAGCTCGCGAGCGACGACATGACGCACGCGATGCGCGAGCTGCTGCTGCCGCAAACGCACGATCCTCACGCCGAACAGCATCGAGGCGCGCCGCCTCGCCGAGCGCGCGAGGACGACGACGAACCGGCGCTCGGCCGTGTGCGCGGAGCGCTGATCGCCGCCGGATGCGGGCACGTGCTGATCACCGGCTACGCACGAGGCGACGCCGCAGGTCGTCAACACGCTCTACGGCAAGAGCGGCGTCGTGCGCAGCGATTCAGTGGCCGCGGCTTCCCGGAACGCTATCACGGCTCGGGCTGCACGCTGGCGTCGGCGATCGCGGCGATGCTCGCCAACGGCCTCGACGCTGCCGGAGGCCGTGCGCGAGGCGCAGGACTACACCTGGCAGACGCTGGCAGAGGCGTATCGGCCCGGCATGGGCCAGTGTCCTGCCCGGATCGACTGTTCTGGGCGCGCGAGGAGGCCGACGCGCGCTGCGGACGCCGACGAGCGCCGCGCGTCGCCAATGCGCGCGGCAGCCACTGACGGCACGTGCAGCGCCGCCGCGCGCGGGCGCCGCGGCTTTGCGGGCTCTATGCGCTGACGCCCGACCTCGACGACACCGACGGCTCCTCGTCGCCGAGTGACGCGCGGCGCTCGAGCGGCGGCGCCGCCGCGGTCCAGTATCGCAACAAGATCCGCTTCCGGCGCGCTTGCGCCGCGCAGCAGGCGCGAGCGCTTGCGCGATTGCACGCGGCGCGCGGCGCCGTCTTCATCGTCAACGACGACGCAGCGCTTGCCGCGGCCGTCGATGCCGACGGCGTGCACATCTGGGCGCCGACGATGCGTCGATCGTCGCGCGCGCGCGAACTGCGTCGGGCCCGACGCGGCTCGATCGGCGTTTCGTGCTACGACGATCCTCGCGCGCGCGCGCGAGCAGCGGTCGCCGCAGGCGCCGACTACGTCGCGTTCGGCAGCTTTTTCCTCGTCGACGGTCAAGCCGAGGCGCGCGTCGCGCCGACGTCGCGCTGCTGCCGGCTGCGCGCATGCGCTCGGCGTGCCGGTGGTCGCGATCGGCGGCATCGACGCTCGCCAACGCGCCCGATAGCTGATCGACGCCGGTGCCGACGCGGTCGCGGTGATCAGCGACGTTGTTCGCGCACGACGATGCGCATGCGGTCCGCGCGCGGCGCTGCGGCGATCGCTGCTGTTTCGCGCCGCGTCACGCGATGGGTCTGTCGTGAGCGCCGCCGGGCCGTCCAGGACGCGCGCAACGGGCTGAAGCCTGGGACCGCAGGTCCGGGGCAGCGGCGAAGCGCAAGCGTGGGGATTGTGCTATGAGTCAGAAACGACGAGCTCTTCGCGCGCGCGCAGCGCACGATTCCCGGCGGCGTCAATTCGCCGGTGCGCGCGTTTCGTGCGGTCGGCGGCACGCCCGCGCTTTTTCACGCGCGGGCGAGGGCGCCTATCTGTGGGACGCCGACGGCAAGCGCTACATCGACTACGTCGGGCTCGTGGGGGCCGGCGATTCTCGGCCACGCGCATCCGGCGGTGGTGCGCGCCGTCGCACGACGTCGCCGCGAACGGACTGTCGTTCGGCGCGCCGACCGAGATCGAGATCGAGATGGCGGAGACGCTCGTGCCGCCTGCTGCCGTCGCTCGAGCTCGTGCGGCTCGTGTCGTCGGGCACCGAGGCGACGATGTCGGCGCTGCGTCTCGCGCGCGGTTACACCGGGCGCAGTCGAAGATCGTCAAGTTCGAGGGCTGCTATCACGGCCACGGCGACAGCCTGCTCGTGAAGGCGGGCTCGGGCGCGCTGACGTTCGGCCAGCCGTCGTCGGCCGGCGTGCCGCCGGCGATCGCCGAACGAAACGATCGTGCTGCCCGTACAACGACCTCGCTGCGGTCGAGACGGCGTTCGCGGCGCGACGGCGAGCGACATCGCATGCGATCATCGTCGAGCCGGTCGCCGGCAACATGAACCTCGTCGATGCCGCGGCCGGATTTCCTGCACGGGCTTGCGCGCGTCTGCGATCGCTACGGCGCGGTGCTGATCTTCGACGAAGTGATGACCGGCTTTCGCGTGCATCCGCAGGGCGCGCAGGGCCTCTACGGCATCACGCCCGATCTGACGACGCTCGGCAAGGTGATCGGCGGCGGGATGCCGGTCGGCGCGTTCGGCGGCAGGCGCGCGATCATGGAGCAGATCGCGCCGCTCGGTCCCGTCTATCAGGCGGGCACGCTGTCGGGCAATCCGGTCGCGGTCGCCGCCGGCCTCGCGACGCTCGAGGCGACGGAGGCGCCCGGTTTCTATCGCTCGTCTCACGCAAATGACGCAGGCATTCGTCGATGGTCTGGTCGCGGTGGCGCGAGCGAGCAAGCGTCGCGTTTTCGGCCCAGGCGGTCGGTGGCATGTTCGGCCTCTATTTCTCGCCCGAGCGTTCCCGACGTCCTATCGCGCGGTGATGAGCTCCGATACCGGCCGTTTCAAGCGTTTCTTCCACGCGATGCTCGATGCCGGGATCTATCTCGCGCCGTCGGCGTTCGAGGCGGGCTTCGTCTCGGCCGCGCATTCGGACGATGACATTGCGGCGACGGTCGATGCGGCAAAGCCGAGCGTTTGGCGTCGCCCGCTGAAGCCGCAAGCGTTTCCGTTCCACCGATGGTCAAGCTGAATTTTGGTTCCGGACCCTATCCGATCGCGGGCTGGATCAGCGTCGATCTCGACCTTCGCTCTCGCCCGCAGGTCGCCGTGGATTTGCGCAAGCCTCTGCCGTTCACGGCGGCGTGCGCCGACTTCATTCACACGGAAGATTTCATCGCGCAGCTGGATCCCGATCAACTGCGCGCGTTTCTGGCCGAGTGTCGCCGCATCCTCAAGCCGGAGGGCGCGATGAGAATTCTGACGCCCGACCTCGCGGCGCGGTTCGCGCGCATGTACCTCGAAGAACCGGAACGCCTGGTCGACATTTGGAATCGATTTGTGGGCGTGCCGCTCGGCGACGGGAACGGCATGCGAGGTGCTCAACCTCGGCATGCAGCTCGCCGGCCGATTTCAATACGACGCGAGTACGTTCGCGTCGATCGCCTCCGTCGCGGGGCTCGACACCGCGATCGTCAAATACAACGAGCCGATTTCGGGTTGCGGGAGCTCGGCCTCCGCCGTCCTGACGAAGCGGTGAGCATGTATTTGGGTGCGTTCCCCGGCGGTAGTCACGATGGCAGCGGAGATCAAGTCTTTCATCCTGACTTATCACTCCCACCACGTCGTGGGCTCGGGGTACGACCGGAACGATCACGTCGCTTTCCGTTGGACCTTCGCCTCATCACGGAGTTGGGGTTCCGTATCGTGTCGCTCGATCGAATCGTGACCGCGGCGGCGGGCGATGCGAGACACCGAAGCGGAAACCGATGCCACGATTCGCGGATACGTCGCGCTCACGTTCGACGACGGCCCCGCGTTCGATCTCGGAGACTTCTGACCACCCGGTCCTCGGGCGCCAGCGCGGATTCGTTCGCATCATGGAAGATTTCCGCGCGTCAGTCGCTGGGCGCGCGACAGCCCGAATTGTGCGCGACCAGCTTTGTCATCGCGTCACGCCGAAGCGCAGCGCGCGATGGAAACACACTCGACACGCAATACACATTCCTGACGCCAGACTCGATGACCGACGACTGGTGGGCGCCGGCGATCGCGACCGGTTTGCTCTCGATCGCCGAATCACCAGGTTGGGATCATCTCCACGCGGGCCTGACGCGCGTCGCCACTCGCGCCAAGCCCGGACCGACTTCGCGCAGGTGATGTCAGGTCGACGGACGCCGATGCTGCGCAAATCGCGGATGCGGCGCGCTTCATCGCGGCACGGACCGGTGGCTGCGCCGCGCCATTTTTGCCTTTCCCTTTGGGACACTCACAACGATTTCCTCGTCGGCGAGTACTCTGCCGATACGCGGACGCGCCCTCGGGCTTCCGGGCTGCGCTGACCACGGAGAGCGCGGCCCGTCGTGCCGAGGACAACGTTTGGAAACTTCCTCGGTACACCTGTGGTCAGCACTGGACCCACGCCGAAGGCGAGCTCATGCAATCCTCGCGCCCGCCTAAAACCGGGAGGCGGGAACGGGACGGAGGAGGACTGCGGCCTTTGAAATCGCCGTCGTCCAAACCGGATGCATTTTGTGGTGTTCAGGCGGGGCAGGAACGCGCCGGCGAGTGGCCGAAATGCCAAAAGTCTTGCGACGAGGAGTTCCGTAATTCGGCCCGACCGCCCGTGCGCTATCATCGTCGACCCACATTCCGATCGTTCCCCTTGCAGAACGTTGACGCCGTCGCCACGCAATTCCATCGGCGAAATCCTGATCGAGCGCGGCAAGCTCGATGCGGCGGACGCTCGAACGCGCGTTGCGCCTGCAGCAGGACAGCGGCGAGAAGCTCGGGCGCGCTGCTGGTGACGCTCGGCGTCGGTCGCGCAGCGCGACGTCGCCGAGGCGCTTGCCGGTGCAGCTTGCGCTGCCGCTGGTCGACGCTGGCGAGCTATCCCGAGTTTCCGATTCTCGAGGAGCGCGTGTGTCCGCGCGTTCCTGCGCGAAGCGCGCGCGCTTGCCGCTGCGCGAGGACGACGACCGAGTTGGCGCTCGCGATGGCCGATCCGACCGACGACGTACACGATCGGCGCGTTCGAGATGGTGACCGGACGCGCCGTGCGGCCGCATGGTCGCGATTCCGACCGAGCTCGAAGCCGCGCTCGAGCGGCTCTACGGCACCGGCAAGTCGGCGCAGAGCCAGGTGATCGGCGACGTCGAGACGCGCGTCGACGAGCTCGCGTTCGACGCCGACGTCCAGCAGCTGAAGGACCTGCGCGTCCGGAAGCGCCGGTCATCCGCCTCGTGAGCCTGCTCATCACCAACGCGCTCGAGCATGCGCGCCTCCGACATCCACGTCGAGCCGTTCGAGAATCGGCTCGCGGTGCGCTACCGCGATCGACGGCGTGCTGCACGACGTCGAATCGCCGCCCAAGCGCCTGCGCGGCCGCCGTGATCTCGCGCATCAAGATCATGGCCAGCCTCGACATCGCCGAGCGCCGGCTGCCGCAGGACGGCCGCATCCGGCTGCGCGTGCAGGGCAAGGAGATCGACTTGCGCGTGTCGACGGTGCCGACGATGCACGGCGAGTCGGTCGTGATGCGGATCCTCGACAAGGGCGGCGTCGCGCTCGATTTCCGCAAGCTCGGCTTCGCGGACGACACGCTCGAAGGCCTTCATCGACGTGCTGATGCAGCCGCACGGCATCCTGCTCGTCACCGGGCCCGACCGGCTCGGGCAAGACGACGACGCTCTACACGGCGCTCGACCGGCTGAACCAGCCCGACGTGAAGATCCTCACCGTCGAGGACCCGGTCGAATACCAGATGGCCGGCATCAACCAGATCCAGGTGAAGCCGCAGATCGACCTCACGTTCGCCAACGCGCTGCGCTCGATCGTGCGGCAGGATCCGGACGTCATCATGATCGGCGAGATCCGCGACCTGGAGACCGCGCAGATCGCCGTGCAGTCGGCGCTCACCGGCCACCTCGTGCTGTCGACCGTGCACACCAACGACGCGGCGTCGACGGTGAACCGGCTGCTCGACATGGGCGTCGAGGACTACCTGCTCACGTCGACGATGATCGGCATCCTCGCGCAGCGTCTCGTGCGCAAGCTGTGCCCGCATTGCAAGGAACCGTACGAGGCGCTGCCGGAGATGGTCGCGCAGACTCGGATCTGCGCAAGTTCACCGGCGGAAACGACGTCACGCTCTACCACGCCAAGGGCTGCGCGCAGTGCAGCAACACCGGCTACATGGGCCGCATCTGCATCCTCGAGATGCTGCCGATGACCGACCCGCTGCGCAGCCTCGTGATGAAGCATGCGACGTCGCGGCGAGCTGAAGGCCGAGGCGCAGCGCGAAGGCATGGTCTCGATGTACGAAGATGGCATGCGCAAGGCGATCAGCGGGCATGACCACGTTCGAAGAGGTCCTTCGCGTCACGCGCGAGGATTAGCGATGCCCGTCTACCGCTACCGTGCCGTGAATCCGGCCGGCGAAGTCGCCACGGGCGAGCTCGACGCCGCGAACGAGAGCGAGATCGTCGATCGCCTGCGCGATCAGGGATTGATGCCGATGCAGATCGCGCACGCGACCGTCGGCGGATCGGCGGCCGCGAGCGCCGCGCCCGCCAGGGACGGCCGGCGCCGACGCTGGTTCGAATCGAAAACGGTGACGCGCGACCAGTTGCTCGCGATCACCCGCGAGCTCGCCACGCTGCTGCGCGCCGGGCTGACCGCTCGATCGCGCGCTGGAAATCCTGATCGGTCTCGCGCCGACGCCTGCCGGTGGCGGCTGCTGCTGCAGGACGTGCGCGACGACGTGCGCGGCGGCAAGGCGCTGTCGCAGGCGCTCGATGCGCGGCGCGAAATCTTCTCGCGCTTCTACGTGAACATCGTCCGCGCGGGCGAGGCCGGCGGCGCGCTGGGCGAGGTGCTGCAGCGGCTTGCCGACACGATGGAGCGGAACAAGGAGCTGCGCGAGATCGGTCAAATCGGCACTGTTCTATCCGATCGATCCTGGTCTTCGTCGCGGTAGCGTCGGTCGATCGTGCTGCTGGTTTGGGTCGTCCCGCAATTCGAGGTGACGTTCGCGCAGGCCGGCAAGGCGTTGCCGCTGCCGACGCTCGTTGTCGTGTCGATCGGCAAGTTCATGCGCGCGCTGGTGGTGGGCCGTGATCGGCGGCGTCGTGCTCGCGTGCCTGTGGTTCCGCCGGCGCGGCACGGAAGCCGGCGGTGCGCCGTCGCGCGCGACCGCGCGCATGCTGACGCTGCCGCTGCTGGGCGACCTGCTCGCGAAGCTCGAGAGTCGCGCGTTTCGCGCGGACGCTCGCGACGCTGCTCGGCAACGGCGTGACGCTGCTGGCCGGGCTCTCCATCGTCAAGGAGACGATGTCCAACGTCGGTGCTCGCGGGCGCGCTCGACGGCGTGATCGCGAAGCTGCGCGAGGGCAAGGGCTTCGGCCGCCCGCTGGCGGAGACCGGGCTGTATCCACGGCTCGCGATCGCAGATGATCCTGGTCGGCGAGGAGAGTCCGGCCGCCTGGAGGAGATGCTGACCCGCGTCGCCGACATTTACGACCGCGAGGTGCAGTTGGCGATCAAGCGGTTCCTGTCGGTGCTGGAGCCGATCCATGATCCTCGAGCCTCGCCGTGCTGATCGGCGGCATCGTGTTCTCGATCCTGCTGCGGCGTGATGGGGATGAGCGAACTCGTCGTCTGATTGCGCGTCTAACAATGCGTCGCTTCGCTGCGACCGGCCTCGCGCGCCGGACAGCATGGGGAGGTCTTCGAGGAAACGGAACATGAACACTTGCACGGGTAAGCGCGCGTCGCGCGGCATGACGCTGATCGAGATCCTGGTCGTGCTGGTGCTGATCGGCATCGTGATGGGCATCGTCGGCGGCAACTTCATCGGCCAGCGGCGAGAAGGCGAAGGCCGACGCGGCGAAGATCGAGATCGACCAGATCGGCCAGACGCTCGATCTGTACAAGCTCGGAGGTCGGCCGGTATCCGACGACGCAGGAGGGTCTGCAGGCGCTGATCACCGCGCCGGCCGGCGTCGCCAACTGGAACGGCCCGTACTGGAAGAAACCGACGGTGCCGAAGGATCCGTGGGGCAACGAATACAAAGTACGCGGCCCCGGGTCAGCACGGCCCCTACGACATCCTCTCGTGCGGCGCCGACGGCGAAGGAAGGCGGCGAGGGCGCCAACGCGGACATCGCGAGCAACTGATCGAGCGCGCCGCGTCTGCCGATCGATGCATCGCACCGCGGCGTGACGCTGCTCGAGCTCCTGGTCGTGCTGGCGATCATGGCGCTCGATCGCGGGCATCGTGCTTGCCGACGTTCGGCGACGGCGTGTCGACCGACCGAACTCGCTCAAGTCGTCGCGCGCGCAGCTCGCGAGCGGGCTGCGCCTGGCGCGCAGCGAAGCGGTCGCGCAACGGCGCGAGACGTTTCTCGTGCTCGATCTGCGCGGCCGGCGCTTCAAGGTCGACCGCGATCCGCAGGAGCATGCGCTGCCGCCGCGCGTCGAGCTTGCAGCTCTTCACCGCGCAGAACGACATCGTCAACGAGAAGACCGGCGCGATCCGCTTCTATCCCGACGGCGGCAGCAACGGCGGACGCATCACCGTCGGCGTCCGGGCGAGCGCAAGTATGAAGTCGACGTCGATTGGCTGACCGGCCGCGTCGCGATTCTCGAATGATGCATCTGTCGAACTCGCGTGAGCGCCGGGCCTCGGCCTCCTGTCGACGGTGAACGCGAGTCGTCGCGGCGAGGGTGACCCGGTGCCGATCGCCGTGCCGTCGTCGGTCGCGGAGCCCCTCGCCGCCGCTGCGTCTACCCGGTGCGACTTACAGCGACGCCTCTGGGGCAGTCAGCGACGTCCCGCGTGGGGGGCCATCAGCGCGCCGCGGATTTCGCTGCTCGAGTGCTGGCTGCGTTCGTCATCGTCGCGCTCGTCGCCACCGCGCTGTTCCGGCTGTTCGGCGGCGCGCTCAACAACGCGTCGGCCGCGGAGGAATGGAGTCGCGCGCTTTGGTCGCCGAGAGCCGGCTCGCGGTCGCCGCCAACGAGAAGAGGCGCTTGCGCGAGGCGTCGACCAAGGCAGTGAAAGCGACGGCCGCATCCGCTGGCAAGCGACCATCGCGCCGTACGCGGCGCCCAACACGACGGACGAGCTCGAGCGCGCTTCGGACGCGTTGCCGACGCGCCTTTATCGCGTCAGCGTCGACAGTACGTTTCCGAGCGACAACGGACGCGATCGACGTTGTCGCTGTCGACGGTGAAGATTGGCGCGAGGACTCCGCTGTGAACCGGCGCCCGTGCGGGTTCACGCTGGTCGAGCTCTTGATCAGCAATGCCGCTACAAAAAATCGGAACGAAGTACAA
>ERZ1370068.902-contig-10825_pt1 | contig 43879 bp, 58 predicted proteins | sample MGYA00561227_ERZ1370068 | MGnify/ENA primary metagenome ERZ1370068 (study PRJEB38410, sample SAMEA6850437) | metagenome | study: Metagenomic assessment of the ecological functions of the soil: analysis of the soil microbiota associated with the...
TTGTACTTCGTTCAGTTACGTATTGTAAGCTCGGCGAGCTTCTCGCGCGTGCGGCGCGGCACCGCCGTCTGGACGTCGAATTCCCTCGCGTGTCACCAGGTCAGACTTCGCCAGACCGGCCTGCGGCACGCCCGCGAAGTTCTGCTCGCCGAGGTCGCGGCCGAGCGCCTGCACACCTTCCGGAACCGAGCCCGCCAGCCGGCGCATCGCCAGGATCAGTCGATCCAATCGTGGGTCGAATGCCATGGCGCCAGGCCTGACTCGAGCCTTGCTGCGGCGACAAAGCAGACCTGCGCCCCAGCCGCCGCTTGCGTGTGCGCGATCGCGGGCACCCGCTCCAAGTTGGGTGCACGCGCGGAGCGATCGAAGTGCGTCGACCGCCGGTTGCGCTCCGCGAAAATGGCTCCGGGCCAACTTCCGGAGGGCCTGACCCGGGAGTGGCATGGATCGTGCATTTTGGCTTCCTGGAGGTGTCCGCCAGGAGCCGTCGATGAAACTGATCACCGCAATCAGCCGAAAGCGCTGGCTGGATGACCTGCGGCGGGCCGTGCGCACATCGGCGTTCAGGGAATGACCGTGACCACGGTGTTCGGTCTCGGCCGACACCAGCAGGGCACGTCGAGCGCTATCAGGGCGCCTCGCATCGCCTCGATCTGAACCAGGACCCGGGTCGAAGTGGCAGTCGAGGACACGATCGTCGACGAGGTCATCAGGCGATCACCAACGTCGCTGTTCGGCCGCTCCGGCGACGGCAAGGTCTTCGTCGCCAGGCTCGCCGCAACCGTGCGCATCCGCACCGGGAAACCGGCGCCGAGGGCGTTCTGGCGGCGCCCGCCGGATCGAACAACGAGCGTACTCAGCGTACTTCAGGAGAACCACAGTGATTCGTTCCGGAATTCGAGTGAGACCGTGCTGCAGGGTGCGCTGGCTGATTCCCCATGCTCGCTCCGCCCTGGGCCGCGCAGGATTGCGCACCGGTCCTCGATACCGGCGACGGCTGGATGCGGCCTCCACGGTGCTGGTCCTGTTCGCTGACGTTGCCGGAACTGGCGCTGTTCACGCCGGGATGGTGCGGTCGAGGACGGCACCGTGATGCAGTCGCTATCGACCGCGCTGATCACCGTGCTGTGGATGATCTACGGTTACAGCGCACTTCGACACCGGGATGGTCGAGGGGGCGAGGTCAACTTCCACTCGTCGGCGGCGCGGGAAGGCGTTTCTCTCAGGCGTAGGCCTCGACTCGCTGACCGGCACGATCCCGGAATCGGTGTTGCAACCTTTCCAGCTCTTTCATGATCATCACCCCCGCGCTGATCGTCGGGCCTTCCGCCGACGGATGCGTTCTCAAGCGATGCTGCTGTTCCTCGGCCTGTGGTTCACATTCATCACCGCGATGACGCACATGGTGTGGAGCAGCGACGGCGGCTGATCTGCGACTGGGGCGTGACTCGGTTTCGCGGGCGGCACCGTGGTGCACATCAACGCGGGCATCGCCGGCCTGGTCGCGGCGCCTGATGCTCGGCAAAGCGTGTGGGCTACGGCACCGCCTCGATGGCGCCGCACAACGTGCCGTTGGTGATGATCGGTTCCTGCGCTGCTGTGGGTCGGCTGGTTCGGGTTCAACGTGGGTTCGAGGCCGTGAGGCCAGCGGCTTCGCCGGCCGGGTATTCGCCAACACACTGCTCGCCACCTCGGCCGCGGCGCTCGCCTGGTCATTCGCCGAATGGGCCCACCGCGGCACGCCGACGCATGCTCGGCGCCGCCTCGGGCGCGGTCGCCGGACTGGTTGCGATCACTCCCGCCTGCGGCTGGGTCGGTCCGATGGGCTCGATCGCAATCGGCGCGATCGCGGGCCTGACGTGCCTACTGCTGGCGATCGCCTTCCTGAAGCAGAAGCTTCGGCTATGACGACTCGCTGGACGTGTTTGGCGTGCACTGATGTCGGCGGCATCGTCGGGGCGCTGCTGCTCACCCGCGGTGTTCTGCTCCCCGTCCCTCGGCGGCGTCTGGGCGTGTACGACTACGTCGCCAGCGCCGTCAGCGGTACTCGGATCAGCTACGCAGTTCGTTTCGCAGCTGTGGGCCGGTCAGCGTGCAGCCTAGGTGTGGTCCGGCGTCGTCGCCGCGATCTCGTTCAAGCTGGTGGACCTGCTCGTCGGCCTCCGGGTCAGCGAGGACCAGGAGCGCGAGGGTCTCGACACCGTGTCGCACGGCGAGCGCGCGGCTGAATTTGACCGTGTCGCGTGGAAGGCGGCCGGTTCCTGGTTGCGGTCGCCTGTCTTCCATGCCGCCATGCGGGCGCTTCGGCGCCGCTTTCCGAGCCGGATTCTTTGAACTGGACCCCGGTTTTCAGGGCTCCGGAAGCGGCAGCCCCGGGCCATCCTGCTAAACTGCCGACACCATACGGAGGCCGCTACGGAATGAAGTCGACCCTGACGCTCATGGCTGCCCTGCTCGTCATCGGCGTGACGGCCGGGCGGCCAGCAGGTCTACAAGGACAAGCGATGCCAAGGGCAGCCGGTCTACACGGACCGGCCGGAGGCGTTGCCGGCCGAGGCTGAACGTCAGACGCAGCAGACCGACACGGTCGAGGCCAGAAGCGCTACGACGATGAGATGAAGCAGTACGCCGACAAGGACAGCGCGTCGGCCGATGCGAAGACGGCGGCCAACAAGGCCAAGGCCGCGCAACCGACCGAAGAAGAGGTCGCGAAGCGCTGCCGGGACGCGAGGCGCGCTACGACACCTATATCCACGCGCAGCGGCTGTACGAAGCCGGGCGCCAGGAAGGTGAGCGTCGCTACCTCTCCGACGCGGAACTGGACGCGGCGCGGGAGTTCGCCAAGAAGAGCATGGACGCCGCCTGCGCCGAGCAGTAGCGGTGACGTTGCGCAGCGGGATTCGTGGGCCTCGGCGCCATGGGCCGGGGCATGTCGCGCAATCTGCACAAGGCCGGGCTGCTGCATGGGGTCTGGAATCGCACGCGCTCGCGCGCGGACGAACTGGCCGCCGAACTGGAGAGTCACCGCTCCGCCACCCCGCCGAGCTCGCGCTGCGCGCTGCGGTCTCGTCGTGCTCTGCGTGTCCGCGGATGCCGACGTGCTCGCGCGATGGTCGACGCGCTCATGGCGCGGGCTGCGGGCCGGACGACGATCGTCATCGACTGCTCGACGGTCAGCGCCGACACGGCGCGCGAGAGCTGCGCGCAGGCTCGCGTTGAAACGAGGCGCGAACTTTGTCGACGCGCCGGTGAGCGGCGGCGTCGAAGGCGCACGCGACGGCACACTCGCGATCATGGTCAGGTCAGCTGAGGCCATGGCGTTCGCGCGCGCACCGGCCGCTGAATGGCAATGGGTCGAACCGTCACCCACTTCGGCGCCGAGCGGCGCTGGGCCAGGCGGCCAAGGCCACCAACCAGATCATGTGCGCCGGCGTCATCCAGGCCGTCGCCGAAGGCGATGGCTTTCGCAAAGGCGGAGGGCCTGCCGCTCGACAAAGCTCGATCGACACGCTCGGCAAGGGCGCGGGCTCGAGCTGGTACTTCGTGAACCGCGCACCGAACATCGTGCGCGACGCATATCCGGCCGGCTTCCGCGTGCGGCTGCACGAGAAGGACCTGAAGATCTGCCGCGAGATGGCGGCGCGTCACGGCGTCGCAGCTGCCGGTCGTCGAGATCGACGCTGGCGCACTACCGCGCAGTTGATCGAGCAGGGTCACGGGCGACGAGGACATCTCGACGTTCTGTTCCGCCTCAAGGACGCGCCGCGTTTCGCCGGCGAGCAAACGCCAGCCGAGCGATGAGCGCGTACCGCAGGCGCCGGACGCCGCGGGCGGCGACCGCGCAAGTTCTTCCTGCCGGACTTCTGCGCGGCGCGCGCGGTCCTCGCAATCGTGCTGATCGCGGCGCTGCTCGCGGTCGTGATCGCGCTCGCGCGCAGTCGCTCGGCGGCAGCGTCTGCGATCGATCTCGGCCGCACCTCGGCCGTTCCTGCTGCTGGACCGGGCTGCTGTGCGCCGGCGTGCTGTGCCAAGACGCGATCCCGGCTCGCCCGCATGTCGCTGCGAGGCTGCGTCGCTTGGCGCGCTGGCGCTGATGCGTCGCGCACGGTCGCGCTGGTGTCCGAGGCGGTGTATCTGGCTCGGCCGCTGTTGGGAACGACGCGGCTCGGCTTCCGGATCGGGCTGTTCCCGTCCGCGCACTGGTCGTTCGTGCTGCCGAAGCTCGGCTGATCGCGCTGATCGTCGGAGCGCTCGCGCTGCGTTATTTCTACGTGGCGAGCCAGTGGCGACGCGAGCGTCGAGCTGGAGGCGCGCGCGCGCATCCGTGCGCTCGCTGCAGGCGCGTATCCGCCCGCACTTCCTGTTCAACAGCATGAACACCATCGCTGCGCTCACGCGCACCGACCCGGCAGGCGCGAGGAAGCCATCGAGGACCTGGCGGACCTGTTCCGCGTCGAGCCTGCAGCGAAGCGTCGCGCGCAGATCACGCTGCAGCGAAGAGCTTCGAGGTCGCGCGTATACTATCAGCGCATCGAGCAGCTGCGGCGTCGGCGATCGCCTGCGCGGTGCAGTGGGATGTCGACGATGCTGCCGCTGCGCGTGCGCTAGTGCCGAGCCTGCTGCTGCAGCCGCTGCTCGAGAACGCGGTGGGACACGGCATCGAGCACGCTGCCGGAGGGCGGCACGTGTCACGGTCAGGGGCGAACGGTCGACGAGCATGGCTCGCACGATCGAGGTGTCGCAACCCGGTGCCCAGCCGCAGCGCCGCTCGTGGCGCAGCAGGCCACGGATCGCGCTCGACAGCATCCGCCAGCGGCTCGAGCTCGCGTATCCCGGGCGCAGCGCGCTCGAAGCCGAGCGATGGCGGGGACACGTATCTACGCGCGCCTGAGATTCCGCTGGTGCTCGGCGCAGGCTGCGCTGGTCCGCCGTGACACCCGCCGGGCTGACCCGGCGGAGAATGCCAACGCCTGGTCCGCATGCGCCAGACCCAGACGCCACCCGGTCACGCCCTGAATCGATGCGTGCGATCTCGTCGACGACGAGCCGCCGGCGCGCGGGCAGGCTGCGCCGGCTGCTCGCTCGAGAGAGGTTACGCGACGTCACGCCGAGGCAGCGGCAACGGCCGGAGGCGCTCGAGCTCTGCGCAAGAGCTCGATCCCGACGTGCGTGCTGCTCGACGTCCGCATGCCGGGCATGGACGGCGATCGAGGCCGCGCGGCACCTCGACGACGCTCGAGCAGAGCCGCCGGCGGTGATCTTCACGACCGCGCTACGACCAGTATGCGCTCGAGGCCTTCAGAGAACCGCAGGCAGTCGGCTTACCTGCTGAAGCCCGTGCGTCAACGAAAGCTGGCCCACGGCGATCCGCCACGCGGCGCGCGTCTCGCCGAGCCGCGCTCGTTCAGGGTCGCGAGCAGGCCGCGGCTCGAGCGCCGGCGCGGGCCCAGATCTGCGCGCCGACTCGGCGAGCACCTGCGTTTGATCCCGGTCGAGGACATCTATTACTTCGCCGCGGACCAGAAGTACGTGACGGTGGCCACCGCGGGCGGCACTGACCTGATCGACGAGTCGCTGCGGGCGCTCGCGGACGAGTTCCGCGCCCGACTTCGTCCGCGTCCATCGCAACTCGCTGGTCGCGCTGCGCCACGTGAGGGCCGTCGAGCGCGCGCGCCGACGGCCAGTACGCGGTGCGGCTTCGCGGACTGCGACGCACGCGCTGGCGGTGAGCCGCCGGCACGCGACCGACGGCGTTGCGCCTGATCCGGGGTGGCGCCCCATCGTGAGCCAGGACGCATGAACGAAAGCGAAACACCTGGACCGGTCGTCACGCAACGGAGCTCGGCGTCGAGCAGCGCTTCTGCGCGCACGGGCGCATCGTGGCGCTCGCGGCCCTCTGCCTGGCTGGTCTGGCTCATCGTCTCGCCCCTGTGGCGGCCGCTGGTATGGGCCGCGCTCCTGGGCGCGCTTGCTCGCGCCGTGGAACGCGCGGCTCGCGATGCGCCTTGGCGGCCGGAAGATCCTCTCGCCTCGCGTCATCACGCTCCGTGATCACGGTCCTGCTCTTCGTCCTGCCGCTGGCCGCGATCGCGGGCGCGGTGGCCGCGCAGGCGGCGCAGCTCGCCCGCCGGCTGGAGCAGTACAGTCCCCGATCGTGGCCAGGCTGACCGCAGCGCGATCTGTCGCAGGTGCCGGTGCTCGCCCGGCCACTCGACTGGATCGGCGATCACACGCGGTATTTCTCGCTGCAGCCAGATCGAGACGTGGCTCATCGCTGGGACTCAAGAACGCGCTGGAGGCGCTGGTGTCCTCGAGCGGCACGGTTCGGTGCTGGGCGCGGTTGGCACCATCGTGCAGCTTTACCTGCCTGATGCTGTTCGTGCTGTTCTTCGTGTTGCGCGACGGCCGCTGCTTCGCGAACACGCTGGTCGGATGCTGCCGATCGAGCGGCGCTGCCGCGCGCGCGCCTGTGGGCAGCACCTGCAGGACGTCACCCGCGCCGTGTTCATGGGCATCGGTCTCACCGCGCTCGCACAGGGCTTCCTGGTCGGTATCGGCTTCTGGATCGCAGCGCCTGCCCCGCCACTGTTGTTCTGGCGTGATCGCGCACGCTGTTCGCGCTCATCCCGGTCGTCGGGACCTCGCTCATGTGGGGCTTGGCGCGATCTATCTCGCGACGCAGGGGGCGTTCGGACACGCGATCTTTCTCGTGATCTGGGGCGTGCTGGTCGTCGGCACCGCGGACAACGTGCTGCGGCCACTGCTGATCTCCGGACGCGCCGATGTGCCTACGCTCGCGGTGTTCGTCGGCGTGGTGGGCGGACTGTCGGCCTTCGGTTTCATCGGGCTCTTCCTCGGGCCGATCGTGCTCGGATTGCTCATCGCGCTGTTCCGCTACGAAGCCGAAATGCACGAGCCGGGCGGCGCGCGCCGGGCCGGCGCAGCTTCCTAGAGCGCGTGGCGCGGACGCATACGCATCGCCACCCGCCGGAGCCGGCTCGCGCTCTGGCAGGCGCGAACACGTCGCCGGCCTCCTGCCGGCAGGCGCACCCGTGACATGGCGGTCGAGCTCGTGGCGATGACAACCCAGGGCGATCGCGTGCAGCGACCGCGCGCTGGCCGCACGTCGGCGGAAAGGGCTGTTCGTCAAGGAGCTCGAGTCGCGATCGCCGCACGGCGAGCCGGACATCGCCGTGCATTCGATGAAGGACGTCCCGAGCGAGATGCCGCCGGGGATCGACGATTGCCGCGGTGCTGCCGCGCGCGAGCCGCCGCGATGCGTTCGTGTCGCGGAAATACCGTCGGCTCGAGGAGCTGCCCGGCACGGCGCGCGGATCGGCACGTCAGGCCCGCGGCGCCAGGCACAGCTCCGGCAGCCACGCGCCGGATCTCGATCGTCGAGCTGCTGCGCGGCAACGTGGACACCCGTCTTGCGCCGTCTCGAGGACGGCGCGCTGGACGCGATCCTGCTCGCCTGCGCCGGGCTCGAACGGCTCGGTCTCGCTGACGGCAGGATCAGCGGAGGTGCTCGACGCGGACGTCGTTCGTGCCGGCCGTGGGACGGGGGTGATCGGCATCGAGATGCGCCGCGGACGACGCCGAAAGCCGTGCGGCCGCACCGCGCTGCACGATCCGCCCACGGCGTTGCGGCTCGCGGCGGAGCGCGCATTTGCCGGGCATCTGCACGGCAGCTGTCACTCGCCGATCGCGGCGTACGCCACGCTCGAAGGGGAAGCACTCCGGCTGGCTTCAGCCTTCGTCAGGTCGCCCGATGGCCGCGAGGCGTATCGCGACCGCATCGAAGGCCCGGCTGCCCGCGCCGCGGCGCGCTGGGACTTGCACTCGCGCAGCGGATGCTCGACGCCGGCGCTGCTGGCCTGCTCGAACGGCTGCGCCACGCGCGCGCCGAAGCCACGCCGTGGAGCAACGGAGCTCGCCGGGCGCACCGTCATCGTCACGCGCCCGGCGCAGCAATCGGCCGGCACCGTCGCGGCACTGCGCGCACTCGGCGCGAAGGTGGTCGGAGTTTCCCGCGATCCGCATCGAGCCGGTTCGAAACGAATGCTGCTCGCGCTGAGGTCGTGCCCGACGATTTCGACTGGCTGGTCTACACCAGCGCGAACGCCGTGGTCTCGCCGCCCGAGCGTCTTAAGACACCGGCGCGGGCACGAGTCGGGCCATCGGCCCGGCGACGGCGCAGGCACTGCGGCACGCCGGCATCCGCGTCGCAGCACAACCGGGCAACGCGGCGCGAACTCGGAAAGCCTGCTCGCCCTGAGTTCGCGGCGCCGCAGGGTCTGCGCGTGCTGATCCTGCGCGGCACCGAGGGCAGAGACTATCTCCGTCGCGAGCTCGAGCGCCGCGGCGCCGCGGTGCAGGTAGCTGAACTCTACCGGCGCGTGCCCGTGACGCCCGCACCCGCGGCGATCTACGAGCTCGCAGCGGCGCTCGCGACCGGGACGGCGGCGATCGCCGTGACAAGCGTCGACGTGCTGCGTGCACTCGTGCGGATCGCGCCGGCCGCGCTCGATGCGAATCTCCGTGCCACAGCGCTCGTCGTTCCGGGACCGAGGGTCGCCGCAGCAGCACGCGAGCCTCGCCTGGCAGGGCGAAGCTGATCGAGGCCGTAAGCGCGGAGGATTCCGCGATGGCGCGCGCACTCGTCGAGCATGCGCGGCGCGGGGCGGACGAAAGAGCGTGATACGATCCGCGCTCGCAACGACCCCGCCTCCGCGCCGATGTCCGCCGAAATCGAAAGCCTGACCGTCGAAAGCGCTGCGGCGTCGCACCGGCGCCGGTGGCAGCCCGACGACCGTGGCGCGCTTGCCGTCATTGCGGTCCTGATCGCCGCGGCCGCGCACTGGCGCCTGAACCGCGTCGGTGATCGGCTTTCGACGTCGTGACCGCCGAGCTCGCCTGAGTCAACGACCTGCAGCGGTGGCAATCGTCCGAGCGGGTCCTCGCCCTCGCCAGGCAGCTCGAGACAACGAGCGCCGCTCTGGCGCAACGAGCTCGAAGGTTCGCGCGTGATGCCCGCGCAGCTGGCCGAGCTCGGCAGCGCGGTCGAGGAACTGAGCGCGCGCACGGAAGCGCCAGCAGCGGGATGGGCGCGCTCCGAGGTCGCTAATACCTGCTCGAGCTCGCGCAACGCTCTCGAGCTCGAACGCGACGTTCGCACCGGCGATCGTCGCCATGGAACACGCCGATGCACGGTTGTCGACGCTCGGCGATCCGACGCCTCCGAGGTTCGGCGGTTGCTCGCGGCGGAGCTCGGCGCGCGCGCGGTGCCCTGCGCCCGACCTGCTACAGCTTCTCGCGCGCATCACGGCGGTGGAGCAGGCGGTGGCCCGGCTTCGATGCGGGCGCATCTGTCGTCACGGGGGGCAGCGCCCCGGAATGGATGGCAAGCAGAGATCCGCGATCTCGCGGCTCAAGCAGCGGCTGGGCGAGGCCTGGCGCGGGCTCTTCTCCTGCGTCGCGTCGATCCCGGCAGTGCGACGCTGGTGACGCAGGAGGCAGAGTCGCTGCGCCGCCAGCATCTCGAGCGCTGCTGCTGCTCGGCGCGCGCACCGCAGCGGCGCAGCAGGACGGCGCCGCATACGTGGAGACGCTGCGCGCCGCGCGCGAATGGCTGGTTCGGTACTGACGCTCGAGCAGCCCCGAGGCGGCGCGCATCCGCGAGGAGATCGACTCGCTCGCGGCCATCGACGTCGATCCGCCTCGGCCAGCGGTCGGCGCCGCGGCACAGGCGCTGCGCCGTGTCGTCCAGGGGGCGCGCAGCGACCCCATGAAGGGCGCAGCGATCGCCGCGATCGCGCTGGTCGGCGGCGGGCTCGCCTGCCATCTGCTGCTCGCCGATCCCGGTCATGTCGCGATCCGCGCGGGTCCGCAACTCTTCGAGACGACCCTCCCGGTCTTCGCGCTGATGCTCATCGGCCTCTACGTGCCGCTGCGCAGCCTTGCCGCGGGCTGCTGACTTCCGCGCCGCCTCGCGGAGCTGCGGGCCGAGCGGCGGCGGCGGCGCGCCACGCGCGGACACGCAGCGCGCGCTGCCTCGATCTCGCGGCCGGCAACTGGAAGCGATCGGAGGAGCTGTTGACGCTCGGCGGGCGACGCGGAATCGCCTCGTCGTCAACTACCTGGTGGCGGCGCGTGCGGCCGATCTTCAGGACGCCGTGGCGCGTCGGGACGACTGGCTGGCGCATGCGCAGGAGGCCGGGCCCGAGGAGCGCGCCCGCGCTCGTGACGCTCGCGGAATATGCAGATGCGTCGCGGCCAGCACGAAGCGGCGCTCGCCACGCTAGAGCAGCTCGACGCCTCAGGCGACCTGAACTCCCGCGGGCTCGAGCTCTGGCGCGGCGTCCAGAGCCAGAAGCTCTGGCCGTGGCGAGCTGTTGCGCAATCCGGTCCGCGGTTGCGAAGCGCGAAGGAGCGCCTGAGTCGCAGGTCAACGAGCTGCTGGCGCAGGCCGAGCTGGAGAGAGATCCGGCGCTGGGCGAGCGCGGGGATCAAGCGGCCGTCGAGGCCGCATGGAACGCGCTTGCCACGCAGCGCGCGCCGTCTGCCGCAGGCGATCGTGCTCCACGCGCGCGCGGATGGACGATGGCGGCGCACACGTCGACGCGGAGCGCGCGCTGCGCGACCTTATCGAGAGACCGGCGACGCCGCGGCGCTGCGGCCTCTACGGGGAGCTCGTGCTGCCCGATCCGCTGGTACCGCTCGATCGCGCCGAAAACTGGCTTCGGAAACGACCCGAGGATCCCGAGCTGCTTGCGACGTGTGCGCGGCTGTGCCTGCGCGCGGACCTCATCGGCAAGGCGCGGACGATATCTCGAGGCGAGCATCGCGCGCAAACCCAGCGCGGAGTTGAGCCTGATGCTCGCGGACCTGCATGACCAGCGGGGAACACGCCCTGGCCGCGCGGGTGCTACAGGACGCGCTGGCGCGCAGCGCAGGCCGGCGCCCGGCTGCGCCCCGCGCGCGTCTGCGGCGCCGCTAGGCTTCAGTCCGGCTCGGCCGAGATCTTCGCCAGCCGCTCGAGTGCCGTGCGCTTCTCCGCGGGCGAGTGACCTTCGTAATATCGGTCGATCAACCGCCGGGCGAGGTTGATCTTGGTCGAGTCGAGCGTCCGCGGGCGAAGGCCGAAGCCGCGGTGATCAAACGCGAGGACGACTCGAAAAAGATGTTCGAGATCCGGTTCCGGCAGCGCGCGATCGGTGTCAACCAGCTTCCCTACACAGTCGTAGATCCTGTTCGAGTACGTGGCGACCAGGTTCTGCGCCACCGTCCGGCCCCGCGGAGGAGCTCCCCAGTCATCACTTCTTCCAGGAGCGCCAATCCCTCTCGTCGAGGTGCAGGAGGCCCTCCTCGGACCGGTATTGAGTTTCCGCCAGGGATAAGCGCTCTCGCGCGGCGCGCAATCGGGGTGAGTCGACCATGCAGTAGCCTGGATCGCGCGCTCAGCGACCGGTCGAGACTCTTTTCCAGCGTTTCCTTCCATGGTACTTCAGGCCATGTTGAATCGATTTCGTCAACCGTCCCGGCAACTTCATTCGGCAGCAGGTCAGCTATCCACACGACCCGGCATTTGTCCGCGCCGTCGGAGAAGACCTGCAACGACGCGTTATGGTGGGTCAGGGGCTCACCGCGAGCCGACCAGGCGTGCCGGCAGGTCTTGTCGTCGACGTCGACGATCAGCTCACGTATGACCATTCCATTTGCGAAGGTAACGATTCGCGAGTCACCTTCGAGCTTACAGTCGATCACGAACCCGGGTACCAGGCGCCGGTGTATTGCGCCCACATCGCGGATTGCGTCCCAGACGAATCCTTTCTCGCGTTCGATTCCAATTTCCCTGTGGATGGTAGCCATGACCAGCTCTCCGTCGCATCCCGTTGCGACTCCGCGAGTCGATTGTAGAGCGCCAGCGGCTCGCGTCTCCACTCGCAGCCCGCGCTGCACGACTCGAGCGCGAGAGCGAAAAAGCCCGCCCACGCTCCTGCGACTCCGCGAGTCGATTGTAGAGTGCCACTGCGGCCCGCGTTTCCTCGACGTGTACAGCGATGCCACGCGCGCGGAGGAGGTCCAGGGTCTCGGGGGCAGGTCTGGAGGACCAGGTACATCCCGCGACTCAGGACGATCACCGTGCTCTCGCGCTCGAGCAGCTCCGCGACGTCCGATGGCTGAATACCCGGAACATGCCGTGTGCCTGTTTCGTTCCAGTCCCACGGACGACCGCCACCAGGGTACAGCTTGAAGTCCTTGCCGGTTCCAATTCCGTCGACTTCCATCCGGCCCCAGGAGACATGGGTAATCCTGGGTGAACGCGTCGTGAGTGCAGTCATGTCATTACCCTCACCCGCCCTGCATGCGCGCGAGCGTGTCCGGCGCGTAATCGAAGGAGTCGAAGTACAGCTGTTCGCGCGGCAGGCCGCGAACTGCGAAGTCGGCACGTATCGACTCGATCATGGCCGGCGGGCCGCTGGCATACACGTCGAATCCCGCAAGATCCGGAAAAATCCGCGAGCACCGCCGCGTGCACGAGGCCGGTGCGTCCCGACCAACGGTCATCGCCCGGGGAAGGTCTCGGACAGAACGGGCCGATAGCTGAAGCCTGGGCGCTCACGCTCGAGGGCCCGCAGCCAGTCGTGCTCGTACAGGTCGGACCCGGTGCGCGCGCCCCAGTAGAGCGCGAGCCTGCGCCGGTCGCCGTCGGCGATGAGCTGGCCGCAGCATGGCGCGGCAGAGGGGCGTAGCCGGTGCCGCCACCGATCATGATCGGCGGTCGCGGCGATTCCCCGCGCAGCCAGAACTGACCCAGCGGGCCTTCGATGCGCAACAGCGTGCCGACGGTCATCGAGTCGAACAGCTGCCCGGTGAAGCCGGTGCTCGAAGCGCGCCGCACGTGCAGCTCGAGCTCGCGGCCGTCGGAGGGCGCGCTCGCGATCGAAAGCTGCGGCGGCGTCCGCGACCAACCATCACGTCAAGATACTGGCCGGGTCGGAAGTGGAATTCCTCGACCGCGGGCAGCCGCAGCATGACCGACATGACATCGCCCGCGATCTGCGTCAGCCGCTCGATGCGACAGGGCAGGCTCTTGATCTCGACGTCCGGCGCCGCGCGGATCTCGCGGGTCTCGACTTCGAGATCGCTGCGCGCATGGGCTGCGCAGAGAAGCGCGTAGCCCTCCGCCTCCTCTTCCTCGGTGAGCCCGGCGGTCCGGCCGCGCGGTACACGAAGCGGCCATGCAGGACCCGCGCGCGGCAGGACCCGCAGTGACCGCCCTTGCAGCTGTGCGGCAGGTTGAGACCTGCGCGCAGCGCTGCGCGTCGAGCACGGTCTCGCCGGACTCCGCGGCGAACGTCTGACGCGTCGGCACCAGCGTGATGAGCGGCATGTGACGAGCATGCCAGATTCGCCGGTTGCCGGACCGGGCGACGGTCGTGGCGTATGCTCGCCGAATGAGGCATCGCAATCCGGATTCGGGCGCGATCGCGGCCCTGCTCGAGCGCGCGCGGCACGATCGCCGTGGTCGGGCTCTCGACCGACCACGGCAGGCCGAGCTTCGGGGTCGCGCGTGCGATGCGCGAGTACGGCTATCGAATCGTCCCGGTCAACCCCGAGATGGACCGCTGGGAGGGGGAACCTGCATTCCCCACTCTGGCGGCGGCCGTCGAGGCCCAGCCACCCGGTGCACCCATCGATATCGTCGACGTGTTCCGGCGGCCCGAGCACGTGGCGGCGATCGTCGACGATTGCCTGCGGCTCGAGCTGCCAGCGCTCTGGCTGCAACTCGGCGTGATCGATCATGCCGCCGCAGCGCGCGCGCAGGCCGCAGGCATGACCGTCGTGATGGATCGCTGCATCCTCGTCGAGCGCCGCTCGCTGGTCTGAGAACGGCGCGCAGGAGGACCGCCCGTGAGAAACGCGTCCGTGGCTCTCGGATTGCTCGTCTTGCCGATGCTCGGCTGTGACGGTAGCGGCGGCGGCAGCTCGATGATGCCGACCACCCGCCCCCGCCGGCCTCGGCGATCGAGGTCACACGCGTCTACCCGGCCCTTGCCTTTACAAACCCGGTGCTCGCGGCGCAGGCGCCGGGCGACGACGCGCGCTGGTTCGTCGTGGAGCAGGCGGGACGCGTTCTCGTCTTCGACAACCTGGACACGGTCGCCGCGACCAGCGTGTTCATCGACATCACCGCGCGCGTCCAGGACGGCGGCGAGCGAGGCCTGCTCGGCATGGCCTTCGACCCGCAGTTCGCGACCAATGGCCGCGTGTTCCTGCATTACACCCGCGACAACAACGATCAGCTGCAGTCCGTGCTCGCGGCATACACGAGCCCCGACGGCGGTGCGACTCTCGACCCGGCGAGCGAGGCGATCCTGCTCACGGTCGACCAGCCGTTCGACAACCACAACGGCGGCCATCTCGCCTTCGGCCCGGACGGAATGCTGTACATGGCGCTTGGGGACGGCGGCTCGGCCGGCGATCCACAGAACAATGCGCAGAACACGCACAACCTCCTCGGCAAGATCCTGAGGATCGACGTCTCGAGCGGGACGGATTACACGATCCCGACAGACAACCGCTGGGCCGGTAATGCCCGCTGCAGCACCGGCGCTGGGTCCGCGGAATGCCCGGAGATCCACTGCCTACGGTCTGCGCAACCCCTGGCGATTCAGCTTCGATGCCTCGACCGGAGATCTCTGGGTCGGCGACGTCGGCCAGGACGACTGGGAGGAAGTGGACCGCGTCGTCGCAGGCGGCAACTACGGATGGCGATTCCGGGAGGGCGCGCACTGCTTCGACCCCGCCGAGCGGCTGCCCGACTCAAAGCGGTGGCGACCCGCTCGTCGATCCCGACGCCGAATACGATCACAGCCTCGGCGCCTCGGTGACCGGAGGCTATGTGTATCGCGGCGCAGGCGTAGGCTCATTGCCGGGACGCTACGTGTTCGGCGATTTCGGCTCGGGGTGGATCTTTGCGCGCACGCCCGGGTCCGGTGACCGCGCCCCGGACCAGCTCCTCGATACGCCGCTGTCGATCAGCTCGTTCGCCGAAGGAGAGAACGGTGAAGCTCTACGTCGTGGATTACGACGGCGGGCTATACCGGATCGATACCGGCTAGACCGCCGGCGGCACCGCCTTTCCGGGACGGTCGAGAGGCTGTCGAGCGGCCAGTGAGTCCGTCATACTCACATTCTGGCTCAAATTCACGAAGATGCACGGGCTCGGCAACGACTTCATCGTCTTCGACGCTCCCCGGCCTCACGAGGTCCCCACGCCAGCGCAGCTCAGGCGGCTCGCCGATCGACGCACCGGCATCGGCTTCGACCGAGGCGCTGGTGCTTGTCCGCACCGCGCAGCCCGGCACCGACGTCTACTACCGCATCTTCAACGCCGACGGCGACCGAGGTCGAACAGTGCGGCAACGGCGCGCGCTGCATCGCGACGCTGCATCGCCCGACGCAGTCGCCGGCGCGAGCGCTCGATGCGCCTCGGGAGCCCCGGCGGCGTCGTCGACGCGCGTGATGCGTGACGACGGCCTCGTATCGGTCGCCATCGGCGTGCCGGACTTCGATCCGCGCGTCGCTGCCCTTCGACGCCGCCACTGAAGCGGTAGAGCTATCGCATCGACCTGTCGGCGGGCCCGGTCGAGTTCGGCGCGGTGTCGATCGGCAATCCGCACGCGGTGATCCGCGTCGCATCGGTCGCAGACCGGCGCCGGTGGACACGCGTCGGACCCGCCGATGGAGAATCACGCGCGTTTTCCGCGCCGCGTGAACGTCAGGCTTCGTCGAGATCGTGTCGCCGGAGCACATCCGGCTGCGCGTGTTCGAGCGCGGCGCCGGCGAGACGCTCGCGCTGCGGCACCGGCGCCTGCGCAGCGGTTGCTGTCGGTCGCACGGCACGGTCCGCTTGCGCAGGAAGGTGCGCGTCGATACGCGCGGCGGGCGGCTCACCGTCGACTGGCGCGGTCCTGGCGAAGCCGATCTGGCTCACTGGCCCGGCAGAGACGGCCTTCGAGGGACACGTCGAGCTGCAGGATTACGTGATGGAGGAGTCGGCATGAGCAAGCGAGACGGCACGCGGCATCGACGCGACCGCGATCGACGACGACCGGATCGCGGAGCACCTGGTAGCGCATCCGGACTTCTTCGAGCGCCACGCCGGCGTGCTGGTCGCGCCTGCAGGCTCCCGCATCAGCGCGGCAGCGCCGCCGACTCTCGCTGGTCGAGCGGCAGGTCGCTGGTGCTGCGCGAGAAGAACAGCCGCATCTCGAGCAGCGAGCTTCGCGGAGCTGATCGAGAGCGGCGCGCGATCAACGACGCTCATCGACGGACCGCATGCACAAGCTGACGCGGCGCCTGCTGCGCGCGCGTGACGCTCGCGCGGCGTGGTCGGCGCACTCGAGACTATCGCTGCGCGAGGACTTCGGCGCCTCGCGCTGGCTGGTGCTGATAACCGACAGCACGCTGCCCGGTATCGCGGGTTCGCCAACCAGCACTCTGCGCCTGGTGCCGCGCGGCGCCGCGGAGCTGCGCATCTTCGAGACGTTTTTCGAGAGCGCCCGGCCGCGCAGCGGCAGATCCGCGACACGCAGCGCGAGTACCTGTTCGGCGGCGACGGCGGCGCGGTCGGGTCGAGCGGCCCTGATCCCGCTCGGGCGAGCGCGCCTCGATCGGACTGCTCGCGATCGGCAGTCACGATACCGAGCGCTTCCTGCCGACCATGAGCACGGATTTCCTCGTGCGGATCGGCGAGCTCGTCAGCGAGGCGCTGCTCGCCGACGGCGACGCATGAGCGTGCGGCGCTCGCGAGGCGGCGTCGACCGCTTCTCGCGAGCCTGCGCGACGAGCGGCGGCTCTCCGCACACGCGGACGCAGTTACGCGCGCGATCTCGCAGGCGCTGGTCGAGTTCTGCGACGACGCAGGCGCATCGCCGGCTGGCGATCGCTCGATGCGCAGCACGTCCGCGCAGCTTCGCCGCACGCTGCCACCGGCGCGGGTTGTCGCGCCGCGTCGATCCAGCGCCGGCTCTCGGCCGTGCGCAGTTTCTTCCGAGTTCCTGCTGCGCGAGGGCAGAGCTCAGGCACAATCCGCGCCGCGGGCGTTCAGGCGCCGAAGCGCGCGCCAAGCGCCTGCCGCGTGACGCTGCGATGCCGACACGATGGCGCGTCTGCTCGAGTTCCGCAGCCGACGAGCGGCTCGGCGTCCGCGACCAGGCGATCATGGAGCTCTTCTATTCGTCGGGCCTGCGGCTCTGCCGAGCTGCTCGGGCTCGATCTCCACGACATCGACCTGCGTGACCGCACGGTGCGCGTGCATCGGCAAGGGCCGAAGGCGCGTATCGTGCCGGTCGGCCGCCACGCCATCGACGCGCTCAGGCGCTGGCTCGCGCGAGCGCGGCACGCGTAGCGGCAGGTCGACGAGCGTGCCGTGTTCACCGGTCAGCGGCGGCGCGCGCGTCTCAGGCCGCGCATCGTGCAGCGACGCATCGCGCGCTGGGCGCGGCGTCAGGGGCTGCCGGTCCACGTGCACCCGCACATGTTCCGCCATTCGTTCGCCTCGCACCTGCTCGAGTCGAGCGGCGACCTGCGCGCGGTGCAGGAGCTGCTGCGGCCACGCCGAACATCAGCACGACGCAGGTCTACACGCATCTCGACTTCCAGCACCTCGCGCGCAGTCTACGACGCTGGCCCATCCGCGCGCGCGGCGCAAGCGCGCCGCGTCGCGCTGCCGCAGGCGATCCGGAGCCAGCGTGACCGTCCGACCACGGCTTCGATCCGCACGGCACCACGATCCTCTGCGTGCGCCGCAACGGCGTCGTCGCCATCGGGCGGCGACGGCCAGGTCACGCTCGGCAACACGCGTGATGAAGGGCAATGCGCGCAAGGTGCGCCGGCTGCACGACGACAAGGTGCTCGCCGGGTTTCGCCGGCGGCACGGCCGACGCATTCACGCTGTTCGAGCGCTTCGAGGCGCAAGCTGCAGCAAGTACGGCAACCTGACGCGCGCCGCGATCGAGGCTCGCGAAGGACTGGCGCTCGGACCGCGAGCCTGCGCCGCCTCGAGGCGCTGCTGCTGCGTGGCGGACCGGACGAACTCGTTCGTGGTCTCCGGCAACGGCGACGTGATCGAGCCCGAGCACGACGCTGGTCGCCAGTCGGCTCCGGCGGCGCAGTTCGCGCAGGCCGCCGCGCGCGCGCTGCTGCGAGAACACCGAGCTCGACGCGCGGACGATCGTCGAGAAGGCGCTCGGCATCGCCGCCGACATCTGCATCTACACCAACCGCAACCTAGTCGATCGAGGACTGCGTGCCAGCGGCCGCGCTGACATGTCATCGACTGACCCCGCGCGAGATCGTCCAGGAGCTCGACAAGCACATCGTCGGGCAGGACGCGCGCCAAGCGCGCGGTGGCGATCGCGCTGCGCAACCGCTGGCGGCGCATGCAGGTCGCCGAGACGCTGCGCGCGGGAGATCACGCCGAAGAACATCCTGATGATCGGCCCGACCGGCGTCGGCAAGACCGAGATCGCGCGGCGCCTCGCGCGGCTCGCCAACGCGCCGTTCGTCAAGGTCGAGGCGACCAAGTTCACCGAGGTCGGCTATGTCGGCCGCGAGGTCGACTCCATCGTCAAGGATCTGGTCGGACGTCGCCGTCAAGATGACGCGCGAGCAGGAGATGGACAAGGTGCGCGCAGCGCGCGATGGACGCCGCCGAGGAGCGCGTGCTCGACGCGCTGCTGCCGCAGGCCGCGCATGATCGGCTTCTCCAGCGACGAGCCGCGCGACGCGCGCGACGGCGACACGCGCCAGAGATTCCGCAAGATGCTGCGCGAGGGACAGCTCGACGATCGCGAGATCGAGATCGAGCTGCGCGCGCTGCCGGTGCGGCGTCGAGATCATGGCGCCGCCGGGCATGGAGGAACTGCACGCAGCAGCTGCAGGTGCATGTTCTCAGAACCTGGGCGGCAACCGTACCCGCACGCGCAAGGCTCAAGGTGCGCCGAGGCGTTCAAGCTGCTCACCGAGGAGGAGGCCGGCAAGGCTCATCAACGAGGATGAGCTGAAGGTCAGGCGCTGCAGCAACGCCGAGCAGAACGGCATCGTGTTCATCGACGAGATCGACAAGATCGCGCGCCGCGCGGAGACGCATCGGCGCGCGACGTCTCGCGCGAAGGCGTGCAGCGCGACCTGCTGCCGCTGGTCGAGGGCTGCACGGTCACGCACCAAGTACGGCATGGTGAAGACCGACCACGTGCTGTTCATCGCGTCGGGCGCCTTCCACATGTCGAAGCCGTCGGACCTGATCCCGGAGCTGCAGGGCCGCCTGCCGATCCGCGTCGAGCTCGACGCGCTCAAGGTCGAGGACTTCGTGCGCATCCTCACCGAGCCCGACGCCTCGCTCACGCGCGCAGTACACGGCGCTGCTGGCGACCGAAGGCGTGCACGCTCGAGTTCGCCGCGGACGGCGTGCGGCGCATCGCCGAGGTCGCGTTCGACGTGAACGAGCGCACCGAGAACATCGGCGCGCGGCGCCTGCACACCGTGCATGGAGCGGCTGCTCGAGTGCGGTCGTCGTTCGAGGCGTCCGATCGCGCCAGGACGGCGGTCACGATTGACGCGACCGCAGTACGTCGATTCGAGCCTGGGCGAGCTCGTCCGCGACCAGGACCTGACACGCTATATTTGATGCGCACTGAATCCTGTCCTGAAGGTGATTCCGTTGTTGGAATGGCCAGCTGTGCTTCGGGTACCGTGGCATTTCCTCCTCGCCTGACGGACGTACAGTGGTAACGATGGAATCACGCGTCACCGGCTACTGCGGTTGCGCACGAAGTCGCGGCGTGCTGGAAGTCGCCTTCGACGACGGCGCGCAGTGTACGCGCTGCCCTTCGAGTACCTGCGGGTCTACTCGCCGTCCGCCGAGGTGCGCGGCCACGGGCCCGGGCAGGGAGACCGCTGCAGCTCGGCAAGCGCACGATGTCGGCAGTCCGCGCCGTCGAACCTGTCGGTCACTACGCCGTCCGGCTCGTGTTCGACGACGGCCACGACACCGGGCTCTACACCTGGGCGTACCTGCGCGAGCTCGGCGAGACGCACGCCGAGAAATGGCAGCACTACCTCGACCGGCTGGCGAAGCTGCGGCATCCGTTACCCGACGCCGGTGCCTGCGCGCCGCTGACGCACGGTCGCCAGTACGTCCAGGCGAGAAGCGGCGACCGGGTAGAATGCGCGTCAGAATGAGCAAGCCCACGCGCCAGACCCCGGCGATCACGCGCACTCCGGGACGGTCGACTTCGGCTACGAAGCAGGTCGACCGGCGAAAAAGGCGCGCCGTACGTGCGGTGTTCGATTCGGTCGGCCGAGCCGCTACGACCTGATGAACGATCTGATGTCCGGCGGGCGTGCATCGGCTCTGGAAGCAGTTCACGCTTGTCGCAGACCGGGCTGCGGCCGAGGCCAGCGCGCACTCGATGTCGCGGGCGGCACCGGCGACCTGCCGCGGCGGCATGGCGCGCGCAGGTCGGCGAGCACGGGCTGGTGGTGCTCTCCGACATCAACGCCGCGATGCTGCGCGGTCGGTCGCGACCGCCTGCTCGATCGCGGCATCCTGCGCAACGCTGCGCGTCGCGATCGCGAACGCGGAGCGTCTGCCGTTCCGCGACGAGTCGTCTTCGACTGCGTGACCATCGGGTTCGGGCTCCGCAACGTCACGGACAAGCACGCGGCGCTCGCCTCCATGTGCCGCGTGCTGCGACCCGGCGGCCGGCTGCTGGTGCTCGAGTTCTCGCAGCCGGCGACTCGCGGGCGCTCAAGCCGCTCTACGACGCCTACTCGTTCGCGCGTGCTGCCGCTGGCTCGGCGAGCGCGTCGCGAGCGACGAGGCGAGCTACCGTTATCTCGCGGAATCGATCCGCCGCTTCCCGGACCAGGAGACGCTGCTCGGCGATGATGCGCGACGCGGGGCTCGAGGATTGCCGCTACCACAACCTGAGCGGCGGCATCGTCGCGCTGCATCAGCGGCTATCACGGTACTGACATGCTGCTTGCCGCGCCTCAGGACGTGCTGAACCGCAACGTCGCGCGACTCGACGGCGCGCGCAGTCGATGCTCACGCGCCGTCTCGACGGTCGTGCGCGTGGCGCTCGAGGTCGCCAACACGCGACTGCGGATCTTCATGGAGGCGCGCGACGGGCGGGATCGTGCTCGCGACCGAGGACAGCCCGCGGACGCAACGCTCTGCGGCACGCCGCTCGCGTTGCTGGCGCTCGCCGGGCCGGAGGCCGAGGGCGACTGCGCAGCGGCAAGCGTGCGCATCGAGGGCGACGCTGAGATCGCGCAGAAGTTCCGCGAGCTCCTGCGTGCACGACGCAGCCCGGACCTCGAGGAAGAGCTGTCGCGCGTGATCGGAGCGACGTGGCGGCGCGCCAGCGTCGGCGAATTTCGCGCGCGGAGTGCTCGACCTGCGGTCGCCGCGCGAGCGACTCGCTCGCGACCAGCGCGGCGGAATACCTGCAGGAGGAAGGCCGCGACGTGCCGGCGCGCATCGAGGTCGACGAATTCCTGCGGGACGTCGACACAGCTGCGCGACGATGTCGAGCGGCTGGAGCGCGCGCATCGCGCGGCTCGCGCACGCCGCGCGACAACGTCGCCACGGCATCGCAGCTGCGACGCTCGCGCGCTGTCGGCTGCTCACGATCCAGCGCGTGCTGGTGCGGCACGGCCTGGACGACATCATCCTCGCGACGCACCTGTTCCGGCCCTGCGGTTCGTGTTCTATCGTCGCCGGCGACGTGGTTCGAGCGCACGCGCGGCGGCAGCGCGCGGTGAGCGGATCTGCGGCTCGCGTTCGAGGAGCTCGGCCCGATCTTCGTCAAGTTCGGCCAGGCGTTGTCGACGCGCCGCGACCTGCTGCCGCGCCGACGTCGCCGACGAGCTCGCAAAGCTGCAGGACCGCGTGCCGCCGCTTCCCGGCGCCGAGGCGCGCGCGATCGTCGAGCGCGCGTACGGTCGCCCGGTCGGCGAGGTGTTCGAGTCGTTCGACGAGGCAGCCGCTCGCGGCGGCGTCCGATCGCGCAGGTGCACGCGGCGCGACGCTGCGGGGCGGCACGGAGGTCGTCGTCAAGGTGCTGCGGCCCGGCGTGCGCGCGGCTGATCGAGCGCGATCTCGAGGTGCATGCACGCGCTCGCGCGGTTCGCGCAGCGACTACTACAGCGAGGGCGCGCCGGCTGCGGCCGCTCGAGGTCGTCGCGCGAGTACGAGAAGACGATCCTCGACGAGCTCGACCTGATGCGCGAGGCGCGCGAACGCCGCGCAGCTGCAGCGCAACTTCGACAGGCTCCGACGCTGCTGTACGTGCCGGAGGTGCACTGGGACTATTGCCGCGCCGACGTGATGGTGATGGAGCGCATCCACGGCGTGCTGATCAGCGACGCTCGCCGAGCTGCAGGCGCCGCGGCACGAACATCCAGCGGCTCGCCGAGAACGGCGTGCGAGATCTTTTTCACGCAGGTGTTCCGCCACAACTTCTTCCACGCCGACATGCACCCGGGCAACATCTTCGTGCGCGCTCGACGGACCCGGCAGCACCCGCGCTACGCGGCGGTCGACTTCGGCATCGTCGGCACGCTCGACCCGCGCGACCAGCACTACCTCGCCGAGAACTTCCTCGCGTTCTTCGAGCGCGACTATCAGCCGCGTCGCGCCGGCTGCACGTCGATTCCGGCTGGGTGCCCCCGCAGCACGCGCGTCGACGAGCTGGAGTCCGCGGTGCGCACGGTCTGCGAGCCGATCTTCAGACAAGCCGCTCGCGCGAGATCTCCTTCGCGCAGGTGCTGCTGCGGCTGTTCGAGACCGCGCGGCGCTTCCAGATGCAGGTGCAGCCGCAGCTGATCCTGCTGCAGAAGACGCTGCTGCAGATCGAGGGCCTCGGCCGGCAGCTCTATCCCGAGCTCGACCTGTGGAAGACCGCGCAGCCGATCCTGCGCGACTGGGCCGCCGAGCGCATGAGCGGCCGCGTCGCTCGCGCAACGGAACTGCGCGCGGCAGCTGCCCGGATCTCGGCGAGGCGATCCGCGCGCTGCCGCAGGCTGCTGCAATCGCTGGCCCAGCACGCCTCCGACGGCCGTTTCCTGGTGCGCGGTCGAGCAGGCCGGGATCGACGAACTGCGCGCGGAACTCCGTGCCGAGCGCGCGGCGACGCGACGGAACCCTGATCGCGCGCCACGCTGCTGCTCGGGAGGTGCTCGTGTGGCTCGCGGTCGGCGCGTCGGTGCTCCGGGACTCGTGCTGGTCGGCGCGGGCGGTCTCGCGATCCTGCTCGGCGCGCCGCGGCAGCGGATCCGGCCCCGTCAGGCGGGCTCGTGCTCGATCGCGATCCAGGTCGCGCTGGCGCCGAAGCGCAGAGTTCGCCGCTCGTCGTCGAAGATCGCCGTCCCGGCGTAGTGCTTGCGTCCGTCGGCGCCGATCCGCCAGCCGATGACCGTGCAGGGATCTCCGACGTGCACGCGTCGGTCGAGATGCGCCTGCATCTCGCCGAGCAGCATCGTCCGGCGTCCGTCCGACACCGCGAAATAACCCAGGGCAATCGAGCGCCGCCCAGTGAAAGCGCACGCGACCTTGCCGTCGCCGCCGTCGAGGGAATCGGCCGGCAGCCACGGCGCCGCGACCGATGCCGGTCTCGAGCATGACCCGGAAAGATGCGCAGCCCGTCACCGCGGCGCCGTTGCGGACCCACAGACGAAGCATTCCGGGAATGCGTGCGCGCGAAATCCAGCGTAGTGCTGCGAGGCCCAAACCGCACTGCGACATAGCGCGGTGGCTCCGGCACCGCGAGCGTCAGTCGCGCTGACGCGCGCCGTCGCGACCGTGCCGTCCGCCAGGACTCGAGCCGCCAGTCGCGTCCTCGCCGTCGGGCGAGCAGCGAGCATCGGCGTATCGAGCGGCGGCGGCGCGGGTGAGCCGCACGCGCAGATCGGTCCTGCAGCGCCTCCGCGATCGAGCCCGCAACATAGCCGCCGTTGCCGGAGTCCGGCGGACCGTTGAATCGGCGCTCGATCGTGACGGCGCCGTCATGACTGCCGCTCCGGATCAGCGTTGCCGTCGGCCGCCGCAATTCCAGCACGTGGCGAATTGCCCCTCGATGCGCTCCGTCGCAACCCGGGCAGGTCCAGGGCTCGGCCGCGGCGGACGGAGCGCAGTGCCAGATCGATCGAGGCCGCGGGCGCGCAGCGCATCGCCCGAGCGGTCGCAGCCAGAGCTCCGGCCAGCATTCGACGAACGGGATCTCGCCCACCACGCCCGCGAGCCGGTCGTTGCGGATCTGGCAGCCGATGCCTTCGGCTTCGCAGCAGGTTGCGCAGGTGCGCGATCTCGACGAGCGACGGAGAGGTGTGGATCTTGCGCACGGTTGCCGACTTCGCAGGGCGGACTGCAGCGACTAGCATATCGCGATGCGCGGCGAAGCAGAGTCGGGCGACTGGCAACGCGCCTGCCCGGGCGCCGTGCCTTCGTCACCGGCGCGGCCAGCGGTCTCGGGCGCGCATTCGCACTCGAGCTGGCGAGGCCACCGGTGGCAGCTCGGGCTCGCCGTACCTCTCCGCCGGATCGCCTCGAGCGTGTCCCGCGCGGAGGTCAATGCAGTCGGTGGCCGCGCGACCATCTACACCGGCGACGTGGCGTCGCGACGATTTTGTGGAGTCCACGCTCGAACGCTACGCGCGCGAGGGTCGGCGGGCTCGACCTCCTGATCAACAACGCCGGCGTCGCGGTGGCCGGGCTCGTCGAGGTCACCTCGGCCGAGGACTGGCGCTGGGCCGTGGACATCAACCTGCTCGGCGTAGTGCACGCCTGCCGCGCTGCCGTTCCGCTGATGCGCAGGCGGGGATCCGGGCACCATCCTCAACATCGCGAGCCCGCGGGGTTCGCGGCCGCGCCGCAGATGGGCGCCTACAACGCGAGCAAGGCGGGCGTGATTGCACTCACGGAGACGCTCGCGGCGGAGCTCAGCGGATCGGGTGTGCAGGTCATCGGTCGCGATGCCCGGTTTCTTCCGCACCGGACTGCTCAGACGATGCGGGCGCCGGCCGAGAGAGCGCGATGGCGCGGCGGCTGATGGCGCGCTCCACCTACGACGCCGCGGATGCAGCGCGGGCGATCCTCGCCGCGACCGCGCGCGGCCGGCTCTACATCGTCTGGCCGAAGGAATACGTCTGGCTCTGGCGCATCAAGCGGTTCTTCCCGATGAGTTTCTCAGGCACGTGCAGCGTATGCGGGCACGACAGGCTGCGAGCGCGGGGCATCCACGGCGAGGATGAACCGTGTGTAGATCTCGGGCAGCCGCTCGAGCACGGCCGCGACCGTCGAGCTCACTGTCGGCGATCGCTCGTTTCAACACTGGCAGAGTCAGAGCCTCGATCGCGGCACTGGCAACCGGGCCGTAGCTCAGGTGCCAGGGCTCGACGGCGGCGCCGCCGCGGTCCGAGCCGTAGGGCCGATGGAATCCGAAGCGCTGCATGTTCTCGTCCAGCCAGGGACGTCAGGCGGCGAAGACGCCGCCCGGCGCGTACTCGCTCGGGCATGAGCCGTACCTTGGTATCCGTCGGGCATCGCCGCGGCATCAGATCACGTCCAGATCGGTGCCCCGAGTGATGACGGCTGCCGCCCGGGATCGCCGACCAGCAGAGGATCGCGTCGACAAGCTCCGGTTCGCGCAGCTTCGCGTGATCGAGCAGCCGCCGCGCGGAACGGTCACAGCGGCCGCTCCCGCGCCACTTGCGGTTCCAGAGCTGAACCTGCCGATCGAAGTCCGCGGAAGCTCGACGCCGGCACGAGATCGACGCCCGCGCTGCGCCGCCGCGTCGCGCATCGAGAGCAGCGACGCGACCACGGCAAAATGCAGCGCGCAGCCCGCGGTTGCTCGCGATGATCGATGATGTGGGTTCGGGCGCGCCCGGTGAGCTCGAGTTCGTTCATTCAGTCGCTCTGGCAGGCGGCAATATACCGGCAGGGTCCCTGCGGTCCGACGGGCGCCGCGGCATGCGCCCAGTGATCACGCACCAGGCGTCTGGGCATTTTCTAGCTGCATGCATGCCGAAATCCGCGCAGCCGCGGCGGCCGGCTGCCGTTAGGCGATAGCGGTCGGGACTGCGGTCCACAGGCCACCAAGTCGGCCAAAGCCGCTCCTGATCGCAAATGCGGAGCAAGAGCCTGAAGACACGTTACGTCCTCACGGTGCTGGTGGTGGGCATCCTGCTCACTCGCGTCCGTCGCGCTCGCCGCTGCATTTGCGAGGCGCCTGACGCTCGTCATCGCGCATCGGACTCGCGCGGTCCGCTGCTCGCCGCCGGCATCAGCCGCGGCGCTCGATCGCCCGAATCGATCGATGCGATGGTCGCGATGATCACCGAGCGCCGACCGAATCGGCCGCAGGCGCGGCACACGGAACCACTGCCGCGCAGCGGCGTGCGCGAGATGCGCGCGCTCGAGGGACGCTCTCGAGAGGATGCGCGAGGCAGCTCACGCGCACGACGATCTCGCGCGACTACCTCGAAACGCTCCTCAACAGCATGGGCGACGCGGTGCTCGTGGCCTCCGGGACGGCCGCATCCGGTACGACCAATGCCGCTGCGCAGCGGCTGCTCGGACGCGCGCCCAACGATCGAGGGGCTCGACTTCGACACCTTGATCGCACCGGAGCACCTTGCAGCGTTCGGCGTCGAGAAAGTCCTCGAGGCGCCCGGGAGACGGTGGTGCGCAAGGCCGGGGACAGACCATACCGGTGGCGGTGAGTGCCTCCCGATCTCGAGCGCCGACCACTGGCTTCCAGGGTCACATCTTCGTGCTGCGCGATATCACCGACCGCAAGCGCGCCGAGCGGCGCATCCGCTACCTCGCACGCTTCGACGCGCTCACCAAGATCCCGAACCGCATGCAGTTTCAGCACCTGCTGCAGCAGGCGATCGCGCGCTCGGCGCGTCAGCGGCGCGGGCTGCGTGCTGCTGTACGTCGATCATCGACAACTTCAAGGACATCAACGACACCTTCGGTCACGAAGCCGGCGACCGCATCGCTCGAAACGCATGAGCGAGCGCCTGTCGCGCGCGCTGCACGCGCGGAGACGGTGGTCGGCCGGCTGGCGGGCGACGAGTTTGCGCTCTTCACCGAGGGCGGGGACGACGTGCATGAACGCCACGATCAGGCGGAGCTCGCTCGCGCGGCTGGTGCTCGCGGAGATCGCGCCGCCCGGTCCACATCGGCGATCAGGAAATGGAAGTCACCGCGAGCATCGGCATCGCAACCTGCCCGGAGCACGCGGACAACGTCATCGACCTGATCCGCAACGCGGATGCGGCGATGTACCACGCCAAGCGCGCCGGCCGTAACTGCCACGTGCTACTACGCGCCGGAGATGAACGCCGCGGCGGTCGAGCGGCTGATGCTCAAGAGCAAGCTGCGGCGCGCGCTGGACCGCAACGAGTTCGTCGTCCGCTACCAGCCCAAGGTCGACCTCGGGAGCGGCCAGCATCGTGGGCGCCGAGGCGCTGCTGCGCTGGCGCCTGCCGGGTCACGGCGACATCGCGCCGGCGCAGTTCATCCCGCTCGCCGAGGAATCACGCCTCATCCTCGACATCGGCGCCTGGGTGCTGAACCAGGTCTGCAGCGACTACGCGGTCTGGCAGAAGAGCGTCGCGGACCCTGGCCGCGTGGCGATCAACCTGTCGCTCAAGGAACTGAGCCAGGCGAGCTTCATCCCGCAGCTGCCGCTCGGTGTTCGAGCCAGTCACGGCGTCTCGCCCGACCGCGCGTCGAGCTCGAGATCACCGAGACGACGCTGATGATGGATGCGGCAAGCGCACGCTGCCGCTGCTCGACGAGCTGCGCGCCATGGGCGTGCACCTGTCGATCGACGACTTCGGCACCGGCTACTCGAGCCTGAGCGCGCTGCAGCAGTTCCCGATCGGCACGCTCAAGATCGACCAGTCCTTCGTGCGCGATGCCGCGAGCGACCCGGACGACGCCACGATCGTCGCGCACCATCATCGAGATGGGCCGCAGCCTCGGCCTGCAGGTCGTGGCCGAGGGCATCGAGACCGATGAGCAGCGGCACTTCCTGCGTGCACAGCGGCTGCCAGTACGGGCCAGGGCGGCTGTTCGGCGAGCCGATCGCGTCCGGCGAATTCCTCGACATGATGGTCCGGCAGGCGACCGGGCAGCATCCGGTCCTGCGGCTGCCGGCCTAACCCTCCGGCCGCGGTAGCTCGCTACTCGCCGGCACGCGGCCGCGGTGTATCGCCAGCCGCTAACCACGATCGACGGACGGTGCAGAGCCCTGAGGGTGCCCCGCACGTGCCTGTCGGCGTACGCCGAACGGTCGTTGGTATCGCGGAATCGTCGAGGCAGCCCTTCGCTAGGAGTGCCCGCGACGTCCAACTGCGGGGACGGAGGCCTGCTTCGCGGCTGGGATACCACCGCGTCCACGCGCCGGCTCGCGACGCGGCCGTGGCCATCGTCGCGAGCCGGCGTTTGGACCGGGTGTCTCGTGGGCCGCAAGCACGCCTCGAGCAACCGCAGGTAGACGTCGCGGACCACTCTGAGGTGATGACTCTGCGACGATTCCGCGATACCGCCGCCGATACGGTGCGCTGCCGACAACGATGTGCGGGGCACCTCTGAGCTCTGCAACGTTCCGTCGATCGTGGTGACCGGCCCACGAGATACCCGGGCCGAGCGGCGGCGAGCACCACAGCGGTAGCCGAGCAGCGGCGCGCTGCTGCTGGTCGGCGGCGCTCACCCGGCCGCGCTGCGCGTCGCCGCGACGATCGAGCCGATCGCCTGGCGCGTGGCCGCGTTGAAGGCCGATAGAACCGCGGCGCGCCGATCCCCTTCCGCCACGACCGACGCCGTCGCAGGAAAGCTCGCGACCAGGGGTGCCGCCGCGTCCGTCCAGCAGCATCACCTGCATCTCGACCTTGACTACCGGCGGACCGTGCCCGTCGGTTTCGGCCTCGAAGCGGCGCAGCTCGATCTCGAGCTGGTACTTGCTTCGGCACCCCGGCTCGGCACCGCAACCACGGTGGCGAACCGGCCATCGGCCGCGAGCGCCTCGACCAGGAGATGCTGGATCATCAGCGGCGCGGGTTCCGCCCAGCGTATGCCCGAGTAGTAGTCAGAAGCGGGTGTCAGGGCCGGCGACCGCGATCCGCTCGGTGTCGAGCGAGACCGGCGCACGCGGCCGCCCGACGGCGAGCGCCTCCGGCAGCGCGGCGCCGGCGTCGGGGGTCTCAGGCGTCGTGAGCCTGAACACCTCCGGCTCCTCTCGATTCGACTCGAGGGCGGATCCGACACAGCCCGCGCACACAGCGGCCGCGGCGAGCAGCACGATCATCCGTCTTCATTCGGGAAGCTCCACGCCCGTCTCCGGCCGCTCGCGCAACAGCGCCGACGGGTTCTCGCGCAGTTGCCTCGCGAGCGCGCGCACCTCGGCGCTCGTGTCGCGAACCTCGAGCAGAAGCTGCTGCAGGTCGGCACCGCCCGAGCCCGCGAGCTGCGAGCAGGGCACCCTCGTTGCCCGACACGATGCGCTCGACGCTCGCGGCCGTGCCGGACAGCCGCTCCGATGCCGCCGCACGCTGCCCAGCGCGGCGGCGAAGTCGGGCCTCGATTCGTCGACCACGTCGCTCAGCTGACGGGAAAGCGCGCTCACCTCAGTGGCAGTTCGTTTGAGCTCGTCCGCGAGCGTCGAGGCGTTGCGCGATCAGCGCGGGAAGCTCGCCGGTCGCCTCGCGGATGTTGGCCAGCGATTTCCCGACAGCGTCGATATTCTCCTGGTTGAGGAGCTTCTCCACGCGCTCCATCACCTTGGCGGCTCGCGTGATCGCGTCGGGCAGCCGCTCGAGAAACGCCTCGATGTCGCCCTTGCGGGCACGGATGACAGGATAGCGATCGCCCTGCACGAGAGGTGTCGAAGCGACGCGTTTCGGATCCTCGCGCAGATCGATGAAGAGCAGCCCGGTCAGACCGAGCAGGCCGAGCCGCGCCTCGGTCGCGCCCGAGATCGGCGCGCTCGAATCGATCTCCACGACGATCTTCACGCGACGCGGATTATTTGGGTCGACCTGCAGCCGTTCGACCCGCCCGACGTCGACGCCGAGATAGCGGACCGGACTGCCCTGGGCGAGCCCGCTGACCGAGCCGAAGAAATGGATCTCGTAGCGCGCGTATTCGCGCCGGTCGCTGGCGTCGGAATACCACCAGACGAAGCCGAATGCGAGCACGATCGTCGCGATCGCGAACAGACCGACGACGGCGTAGCGGGCCTCACGCTTCCACCGCTTTTCCCTGTTGCGGCCTCGCGTCGGCCGCGCGCGGTCCGTGGAAATATTCACGTATCCACGGGTGCTCGTGATTCTGGATCGGGGGAGCGTGTCCACGATCACCTTGCCGTCGACCAGCACCGCGACACGGTCGCATGTCCTCGACAGGGTGTCCAGATCGTGGGTGACCATCACGATGGTCAGCTCGAGCGTGCGGCGCAGATAGAGCACGAAGCTCATCGAAACCGGACGCCGCAATCGGGTCAAGACCGGCGGTCGGCTCGTCGAGAAAGAGCAGTACCGGATCGAGCGCGAGCGCGCGTGCGAGCGCGACACGCTTCACCATGCCGCCCGAGAGCTGCGCGGGTAACTTCGCCGCGGCGTCGAGCGGCAGGCCGACCATCCGCAACCGCAGCCTCGGCGAGCGATTGATAGCAATCCTCCCGGAGATCCATCGTCTCGGCGACCGGCAACGTCAGGTTGTTCTGCGACGTTGAGCGACGAGAAGAGCGCGCCATGCTGGAAAGCCACTCCGTAGCGGCGCTTGACCTCGCGCAGCTCGCCTCGGGCTGCATGCACGTGACGTCGCGGCCTTCGACCAGCACGGTCCCGGCGTCTGGACGACGCAGCCCGAGAATGGTCCGCAGCAGCACCGACTTGCCGCTGCCAGACCCGCCGACGATGCCGAAGATCTCCGCCTTGCTCACGTCGAAGCTGACGCCGTCGTGCACGACCTGCGCGCCGAAGCGATTGACGACGTCCCGGACAGCGGATGATCGGTTCTTCGGCGCTCAGAAGTCGATCTCGCAGGAAGAAGACCGCGAATAGCCGCGTCCGCGAAGATCACGAGAAAGATCGACTGCACGACCGCGACCGTGGTCGAGCCGGCCGAGCTCGCGCGGACGATTCGCGTACCTGCAGCCCGCGCATCGTGCCGGTCAGCGCGATAAGCGCCCCGAACACCGGCGCCTTGATCAGACCCGCCCAGAACGTCGTGGTGCCAACGCGCTGCGATCGAGCCGCGCGAGGAACTGCGTCCACGGCAGCTCGATCAGCAGCGTTCGTGAGCACCGCGCCGCCGGCGAGGCCCATCGACGTCCGCAACGATCGTGAGCAGCGGCATCGCGATCACGAGACCGATGCACCCGCGGCAGCACCAGCACCTCGAACGGATCGATGACCCATCGACTCGAGCGCATCGACCTCGTCGTTGAGCTTCATCACGCCGAGCTCGGCCGCATAGGCGCTGCCGGTGCGTCCGGCAACCATGATCGCCGTGAGCAGCACGCCGAGCTCGCGCAGCACGCCGATCGCGACCAGGTCGACCGTGAAGATCTCCGCGCCGAACGGCCGCAGCTGCTGCGCGCCGATGTAGGCGCAGGATCACGCTGATCAGGAACGCGATCACCGCGACGACCGGTATCGCCTGGACGCCGGTCTCGTAGGCATGCCGCACGACTCGAGGGCAACCGCAGCCGCCGCAGGCTCCTCCAGGCACGCGGCCGCGGTGATCGAGCGTGCGACCGCCGAAGACCGACCGCGGTCGATGCTGTTCACCGATCCGGGTGTCGATCGCGCGGCCGAAGCGCGATCAGCCACCGTCCCGCGGCGCCGGCTCGCCGGCGGGCTCGCTTTATCGGCTTCCTCAAGCTCGTCGAAGAACGCGAAGTGCCGCGGGCGGGCTGCCTTCGATCGACACCGGGTCGCACCTGGCTGCGCGCCGCTTCGTCGAGCGCCGCACGCAGCAGCCACGCCGGCCCGATGTCGAACTCCTCCGACGTCGCGTCGAGATCGATCACGATCTGCTGTGACTCGGCGTCGCGGACGGCGCCGAGCGCGCGGACAAGCGCCGGCAGGTCCGCCATGCGGCATTCGCCGCGCAATGCCAGAGCAGCGCCAGCCGCAGCGTCGGTCTCGGCGACGAACGCCATGCGGGCTTGCACGGGATCTCCACGATTATCGCGTGAATGCTAGCATCCGCGCCCGACATGGTGGTGAGGACGATGGCCGGCGAGATTCCTTTCCCAGATCCTCGTGCTGCTGGCGGCGTCGGTGCTGGTCCTCGAGCCTCGTGCGGCGCTTTTCGCTGCCGCCGATCCTCGGTTATCTGGTCGTCGGCATGCTGCTCGGCCCGCATGCGCTCGCGCTCGTACTGACGACGACGAGGCGATCCGCACAGCTCGCCGACGATCGGCGTCGTGTTCCTCGTTTTCACGCTCGGACTCGAGTTCTCGCTCGCGCGCATGGTCGCGATGAAGTCCGAGGTGCTCGGCGTCGGCGGTCTGCAGATGCTGCTCACGACCGCGCGCGGTCGGCGGCGCGGCGTGGGCGTGCGGCGTCGAACCCGCCGGTCGCGATCGTGCTCGGCGGCGCGCTCGCGATGGCCTCCACCGCGATCGTCATGCGCCAGCTCGAGCGAGCAGCTCGAGCTCCCGCGGCACGCATGCACCGTCTCGCGCTCGGGCATCCTGCTGTTCCAGGATCTCGCATTCGCACCGCTGCTCGGGCTCGCTACCGCCGATCGCGCACGCGAGCGAGGCGCCGGCCGCGATGCTGGCTGGTCGGCATGGTCGTGCGAGCGGTCGTCGCGCTGCTGCTCGTGCTTGTGGCTGCGGCCGCTGGCTGCTGCGACCGCTGTTTCACGAGATCGCGCGGCACCGCAGCACCGAGATCGTTCACGCTGACGGTGCTGTTCGTCGTGCTCGCCGGCGCGTGGGCGACGCATGCGCTCGGGCTGTCGATGGCGCTCGGTGCGGCTTCCTCGCGGGCACTGCTGCTCGCGGAGACCGAGTTCCGGCACCAGACCGAGGCGGTCATCAAGCCGTTCCACGACATCCTGCTCGGGCTCTTCTTCGTGTCGGTCGGCATGCTGCTCGACCTGCGGCTGCTGGTGATCCAGCTCGCCGCTCGTGCTGCTGCTGCTGACCGTGTTGCTGGTCGTCAAGGCGCTGATCGTGCACGCTGATCGTCCGCGCAGCTTCATGCACAACACCGCGCAAGGCGCTGCGCACCGGGATCGTGGTCTGCATGGGCGGCGAGTTCGGCTTCGCGCTGCTGACCGTGCTGCTCAGCGTCGGATCGCTCGAGACGGAGCTCGTGCAGGCGCTGCTGACGGCGACGGCGCTCAGCATGCTGGTCGGGCCGCTGCTCGTGCGCTACAACAGCCGCATCGCGGACCGGCATGCTCGGCCGCGAGTCCACGCGAGCCGACCGACGTCGCGCTCGAGAACCGCGGCGACGCGCGAGCTCGCGAAACGCGAGCACGTCATCGTTTGCGGCTTCGGCCGCGTCGGTCAGAACCTCGCGCGCGTGCTCGAGAACACGCGGTTTCGAGTACATCGCGCTCGATCTCGATCCGCACCGCGTTCGCGATGCGCGGCCAGGCCGGCGATCGCGGTCGTCTACGGCGACGCGACGCAACCCGAGGTGCTGCGCGCGCTCGGTCTCGATCGCGCGAGCGTCGTCGTCATCACGTTTGCCGACGCCGCAGCATCGCGGTGCGCATCGTGACGGCGGTGCGCCGGCTGCGCCGGACGTCGCCGTGCTGGTGCGCAGCGCATGACGACGTGCCGCTCGAGCAGCTGCAGGCGGCGTGGCGCGACTGAGGTCATCCCCGAGATCTTCGAGACTAGCGCTGTCGCTCGTCTCGCACGTGCTGCTGCTGCCTGGACGTGCCTACCGGAGAGGTCGCTCGAGCTGACCGAGGACATCCGCCAGCTGACCGCTACGCACTGCTGCGCAGCGGTCTTCCGCCGGCGACGATGCGCTCGAGCCCGACCGCGAGCACGCACTGTTGCGCCAGCATCTGCGCACCGTGACCCTGCCGCCGGCCGCCTATGGCGTGGGCCGCATCGCTCAAGCGACCTCGGCCTCGACGGCGCAAACGTTGCGGTCAACGCGCTGCGCCGGGATGGCATCGTCGGGCGGGATCCTGATCCGACGACGCTGCTGCGCGGAAGGCGATGTCGTCGTGCTGTTTGGCACCGCCAAGACCTGGAGCACGCGGAGTCACGCCTGCTGATGGGCTGAGCGATGGGCCCGCCACTGGCTCGTGCCACGGTGGCATCGGCGAGCCGGCGTTTGGACACGCGAGTGTGTCGCGGGCCGCAAGCGCAGCTCGAGCTCCCGCCGATGGGCGTCGCGGGCACTCTGAAGTCGATGACTCCGCGACGATTCCGCGATACCGCCGGTTGGTGCTGGCGCGCTCCGACAGAATGGCGTGCGGGGCACCCTCGTGAGCCTCTGCATCGTCACCCTCGATCGTGGTGACCGGCCCACGGATACCCGGGCCGAGCGGCGGCGAGCGCCACGGCTGAGCAGCCGCTCGGCCGGGCGGCGAGGCGACCGCGGCGAAATCCGGGTCAGACGCCTGACTTGCGCTTGTGGCACTCACCTGCGCCCAGCAGCTCGCCGACGTCGAGGACCCAGACGCTCGATATGGTCGACAGCACGCGCGGCCATTCCTGTTCGAGGAAGCGCTGTGCGCTCGCCGCGCATGAGCTGCGTCCGGCTGCCTCGGTGACGAACATGCCCCGGCCGCGCCGTTTCTCGACGAGGCCTTCGTCGACGAGCTGCTGGTACCCCTTGAGCACGGTCAGCGGGTTCAGAGAGACTCCGCGGCGACACTTCGGACCGACGGCAGTGGCGTCACCGTCGGTGAGCTGACCCTCCAGAATCATGTCCACCACCTTGTCGCGGAGCTGGCGATAGATGGGCTGGCTGTCGTTCCAGGTGGGATCCATGCGGCCGGCCGCTCCGGTGCTTCGCGTTGCACTACTGTGGCAGAACACCCGGACCCCACTGCCCGGGGACGGGGTCATGGCTCGCAGTACGCAGCGCTCACATCCCTGCCGGTCGGGGTGTACTGGCGCGAGGCGCCAGTGACTCCGAAGCGATCATCCAACCCGCCAGAACCCAGATTGCGCAGGCCAGTGCGGCCGCCGCGAACTTGCTTGCCGAGCGCATCGTCGTGCCCCTCGATTCGCCATCCCTATTGGGTGTTGTAGTTGACTACAACACCAGCTCAAGCAAGCCCCTTTTTTGTGATCGGTGTCCAGATCCGGACCCCGCGGCCGCCAGCCGGCGCGCTGCTAGTATCTGCGCCTCGCCCGGACGGGAGTCGGCCCGGTGGGTCGCCCGGAAAACCGGTCCTCGGAGAAAACCATGAAAACCGCCGTCAACGTCGCGATTACCGGTGCGGCGGGCCAGATCGGCTACGCACTCGCCTTCCGAGTGGCGTCCGGGACAGATGCTCGGCGCCGACCAGCCGATCAACCTGCACCTGCTCGAGATCACGCGCGGCGCTGCCGGCGCTCTGCGAGGCGTGGTCGATGGAGCTGAACGACTGCGCATTCCCGACGCTCAACCGGGTCGTCGCGACCGATGACGCCACGGGCGGCGTTCAGTGACTGCCACGTGGCGCTGCTGGTCGGCGCGCGGCCGCGCGGGCCAGGGATGGAGCGCAAGGACCTGCTGCTCGCCAACGCGCAGATCTTCTCGGCGCAGGGCAAGGCGCTCGACGCGGTCGCCAGATCGCGACGTACGCGTGCTGGTGGTCGGCAATCCGCCAACACGAACGCGCTGATCGCGATGAAGCAACGCCCCGGGCCTGACACCGGGCAACTTCACCGCGATGGTGCGGCTCGATCACAACCGCGCGCTGTCGCAGCTTGCGGAGAAGACCGGCACGCACGTCGACGACATCAGGCGCGATGACGATCTGGGGCAACCACTCCTCGACGCAGTACCCGGACCTGCATCACGCGACGGTCGACGGCAAGCCTGCGCTCTCGCTGGTCGAGCGAAAGCTGGTATCGCGAACGATTTCATCCCGACCGTGCAGCAGCGCGGCGCGGCCATCATCAAGGCGCGCGGTCATCGTCGGCAGCCTCGGCCGCATCGTCGGCGATCGATCACGTGCGCGACTGGGTGCGCGGCACGCCGGACGGCGACTGGGTCAGCATGGCCGTGCCGTCGGACGGCAGCTACGGCATCCCGGCGGGCGTGATCTACGGTTACCCGGTGACCTGCGCCGGCGGACGCTACCAGATCGTCCAGGGCCTGGCGGTCGAGCGAGTTCAGCCGCGGCCGAATGGGCGGCGACGTACAAGGGAGCTGACCGAGGAGCGGGACGGCGTCAAGGAACTGCTCTGACGAGATCCGGCCCGGGCGCGACATCGCCGGGGCGTGAACGACGCATGACCGCAACCGAACAGCGTCGTTGGCGCGACGCAATCCTCGGGCCTCCGCGGGATCCGATGTCGCCGCAGACGCGAAAGCACATCGCTCTCGCCGCTTTCCTCGCCTGGATCGGGATCGGCGCCGACGGTCTCTCGTCGTCGGCCTATGGCCCGGCCGAGGCGTACATGGCGCTCGGCACATACAGCCCGCTTGCGCTCTATCTGGCGATCGCCACGGCATTCACGGTGTTCGTGATCTCGCTCGCATACAACCAGGTCATCGAGCTGTTTCAGAACGGCGGCGGCGGATACAAGGTCGCTACCCGCCTCGTAGGGCCGTACGCGGGACTCGTTGCGGGGTCGGCGCTGATCGTCGATTACGTGCTGACGATCGCCATCTCCGGTCGCGAGCGGCGTGGATGCGCTCTTTCAGCCTGCTGCCGGCGGCACACCAGATCATCAAGCTGGAGGTCGCGATCGCCATCGTCGTCGTGCTGATCTACCTCAACCTGCGCGGCATGCGCGGAGTCGATCGGATCCTCGCGCCGATTTTCATCGGGTTCGTCGTGACTCATTTCGCGCCTGATCGCCTACGGCATCGCAAATCCACGGCTCCGAGCTCGCGCCAGAACTGGCGGGCACCTTCCGAGGCGACCACTGACCTCGCGGGGCAGGCCGGCTGGTTCTTCGTGCTGGCCGTGTTCCTCAGGGCGTACTCCCTCGGCGGCGGAACCTATACCGGCATCGAGGCGGTCTCGAACAACGTCAACATGCTCAAGGAACCGCGTGTCCGCACCGGCAGAGTGGACGATGTTCCTGATGGCGCTCTCGCTTTCCATCACGGCGGGCGGGATCATCCTGCTTTACCTGTTGTGGGACGTCGTTCCGTCGCAGACACGGCGAGACACTCAACGCCGTCGTTTTCGGCGACATCATCGACAGCCTCGGGTTCACCGGCCATGCCGGCCCTGCGCTGCTGACGATTGTGCTTGTCTTCGAGGGCGCACTGCTCTTTGTCGCCGCGAACACGGGCTTCCTGGGCGGTCCCGCCGTGCTCGCCAACATGGCTGCCGACCGCTGGGTACCGAACCAGTTCAGCGCGCGCTTTCGTCGCGCCTCGTGACCCGCAACGGCGTGCTGCTGATGGGCGCAGCGGCGCTCCGCCATCCTCGCGTGGACGGATGGCCGGGTAGCGTTGCTCGTCGTCCGCTGTGCACGGTCAACGTATTCATCACGTTCACGCTGGCGCTGCTCCGGACTGACCAATTACTGGTGGAAGCGGCGACACGACCAGGAGAGCAAACGCCGGCTGCTGCTTTCCCGGCCTTGCGCTCGTCATCACGGCGGCGATACTCGTGGTGATCATCGTCGAGCGGTTCCTGCAGGGGCGGCATCGTCACCCTCGGCATCACTTCCTGCGTGGTTGCGGCTGGGCTCCTGATCCGGCGCCACTATTCGCAGGATACGAGTGCTGACCCAGCAGTTCGAACGGAACCGGCGCTGGCTGATGCGCGACCTCGGGTGCGAGCCACCGGTCCTCGACCCCGCGCAACCGACCGCGGTGTTTCTCGTCAGCTCGAACCGCGGAATCGGCGTGCATACCGTCGAGCGGGTCGAGGCGCTGTTCCCGGGGCATTTCAAGAACTTCGTCTTCGTCACCGTCAGGACCGTCGACGAGCCAGTCCTATGGCAGCGAGCAGACGCTGCGCACGCTGCAGTACGAGACGCGCTCGACCCTCGATGCACTCGTCAACTTCGTGCACTGCGAGGGCGCTGCCGCACGCTGGTACGACGCCTACGGCAGCGACCGGCTCGTCGAGCTGGAGAAGCTATCAGCTCAAGGTGCGCGAGGAGTTTCCGAACAGCGTGTTCTTTGCGAGCCGGCTCGTGTTCGAGGACGAGCATTGGTGGAACCGATGGCTGCACAGCCAGACGCCGCTTGCGATCCAGCGGGTGCTGAACACACACGGCGTGGAAGTGGTAATCCTGCCGGTGACGCTGCACTATGGAAAGCCGCCGGAGCAGGTGCCCGGATCAGCCTTATCCCATTGAGTAGAAAAGGCTTTCCCTATAGGTTGAAGATTCTCATTGCGGCACCGCAGCAAGAGTTGCGCATAGTCGTCTGCGGCCGCGGTCGTTCCACGCCGTGAGGTAAGGTTCGATGCTCAGCTTAGTCTGGCTTCTGCTCTTCGCTGGCGGCGCGGTGTTCCTGGCTTACCAGCGCGTCTCGCTTCGAACGGCCACCATCGTTGCAGCCGCCGCACTCGCGGCTTACAGCCTCTTCGGCTACGGATCCGCTCGCCTGGATGGTCGTGCTCTGGGCCGCCCTGGCCCTGCTCGTCGCGCTCAACATCAGAGCCGCTGCGCAAGCGCTGGATCACGCGACCGTTCCTGCTCACTTACCGCCGCCTGCTGCCCGCGATGTCCGACACCGAGCGCGAGGCGCTCGAAGCCGGCACGGTGTGGTGGGACGGCGAGCTGTTCACCGGCGAGCCCGACTGGTCGAAGCTCTGCCGGCGCAGAGCCGCCGCGTCTTATCGCCGAGGAACAGGCCTTCCTCGACGGCCCGTGCGAGGAGCTCTGCCGCGATGCTCGACGACTGGGACATCACCCATCGCCGCGCCGATCTGCCGCCGCAGGTGTGGGACTTCCTGAAGGCGAAGGGCTTCTTCGCGATGATCATCCCGAAGAAGTACGGCGGCCTCGAGTTCTCCGCGTACGCGCATTCCTGCGTGCTGCGTGAAGATCGTCGAGCCGCAGCGGCGTCGTGCGTCATCCACGGTCGCGCGTGCCGAACTCGCTCGGCCCAGCGGAGCTGCTGCTGCACTACGGCACCGAGGAGCAGAAGGATCACTACCTGCCGCGGCTCGCGCGCGGCGAGAAGTCGCCGTGCTTCGCGCTCACCGGCCCGCGCGCCGGCTCGGACGCCGCGTCGATCCCGACACCGGCATCGTCTGCCGCGGCAGCTACGAAGGGCGAGGAGATCGTCGGCATCCGGCTCAACTTCTCGAAGCGCTACATCACGCTCGCGCCCGTCGCCACGGTGATCGGCCTCGCGTTCAAGCTGTCACGATCCCGAGCAGCTGCTGGGCGGCGAGCGACGGACTACGGCATCACCTGCGCGCTGATCCCGCGCGACACGCCGGGCATCACGATCGGTCGGCGCCACTTCCCGCTCAACATCCCGTTCCAGAACGGCCCGATCCAGGGCGAGGACGTGTTCGTGCCGCTCGACGCGCATCATCGGCGGACCGAAGATGGCCGGCCAGGGCTGGCGCATGCTGGTCGAGCAGCTGTCGGTCGGCCGCTGCATCTCGCTGCCGTCGAACGCGACCGGCGGCGCAAAGGCCGGCCGTGTGCGCCACCGGCGCGTACGCGCGCATCCGCCGCCAGTTCAACCATGCCCGTCGGGCAAGTTTCGAGGGCGTCGAGGCAGTGCTCGCACGCGATGGCCGGAGCGCACATACATCATGGACGCGGCGCGCTCGGTCACGACCGCGGCGCATCGACAGCGGCGAGCGCCCGGCAGTGCCCGCGGCGATCCTCAAGTACCACGTGCACCGAGCTGGGCCGCCAGGTCGCGAACGACGCGATGGACGTGCACGGCGGCAAGGGCATCATGCTCGGGCCGAAGAACTATCTCGCGCGCGGCTACCAGATCGTGCCGGTCGGCGATCACGGTCGAAGGCGCGAACATCCTGACGCGCAGCCTGATCATCTTCGGCCAGGGCGCGATCCGCTGCCATCCGTTCGTGCTGCGCGAGATGAACGCGGCGAAGGCTCAGGACGAAGCGAAGGGCCTGGACGAATTCGACGACGCGCTGTTCGGCCACATCGGCTTACACGCTGTCGAACGCGCGTGCGCTCGCTTCGTGATGGCGGCTGACGCTCGCGCGCGTTCTCGCCGCGTGCCCGAGATCGGGCGCGACCCGGCGCTACTACCAGCACATCAACCGGTTCAGCGCGTCAGTTCGCGCTTCGCCACCGACGTGGCGATGCTGCACGCTCGGCGGCTATCTCAAGAAGAAGGAGCATCTGTCGGCGCGGCTCGGCGACGTGCTCTCGCGCTGCATACCTCGCCGTCGATGGTGCTCAAGCACTACCAGAGACCAGGGGCGGCCCGAAGGCCGACCTGCCGCTGGTCGAATGGGCCTGCCGCACGCTCCTGTACCGCAGCGCAGGAGCAGACTGCACGGATTCCTGCGCAACTTCCCGAACCGCTGGGTCGCGGCGCTGATGCGCGATCGTGATCTTCCCGCGCGGGCGCACGTACTTCGCGCCCAGGCGACCAGCTCGGGCGCGCGATCGTGGAACAGCTGATGACGCCAAGCGGGGGGCGCGCGAGCGGCTCTCCGCCGGGAATCTACAAGACAGATCGAGCCTACCGAGCCCGGTAGGCCTGCTGCGGGAGGCGCTGGTGCTGGCGCAGAGCGCCGAGCCGCTCGAGAAGCGCATCCGCGTCGAAGGCGTAAAGACCGGACGGATCGCCGCGACGGACTTTCCGGCGCAGATCGAGGAAGCTCTCGCTCGGGACCTGCTGGATGCGAGCGAGGCGGGCTCGCTGCGGGACTACGACCGCAAGGTGATGGAGCTCATCCACGTCGATGATTTCGATGCGCCGGAGCTCGCCGCTGGATCGCAAACGGAAGCGACGCGCGCCACCGTCCTGGCGGCAGATTGCGTAGCGCGGAACTACTTACGGTGATCCAGGCCAGGCGGTACTCTTGCCGCCGTGGTCCGGCATCACCGAGAACGCAGGCGTCATCTACGAGGTAAACCTCGAGGCGGATGCCGCGGTCGAGCCGCGTTCGACGCATGGCTGCGCGATCACATCGCGGATCATGCTGGCAGCTGCCGGGCTTCCGCGCGGCCGAGATCCTCGATGACGCCGATCTGCAGCGCCCGGCGGGATCCGCCGCGATCGGTCCAGTACCGGCTCACGCAGACCAGGCAATCGCTCGACGCATATCTCGCGGTCCAGGCGCCGCGGCTGCGTGCAGCGGGGCGTCGAGCTCTTCGGCGATCGCTTCACCGCGGAGCGCCGCGTCCTCGCACATCGCGAGGACTTCATGACCGGCGCTGTCTCGACACGAGAACTGCCTGAACTGCGGCGAAGTGCTGACGGGTCAGCACTGCTCGCATTGCGGGCAGCGCGCGCAAGGTTCAGCGTGATCTCGTTGCTGGGGCCATGGTCAGGGACGTGCCTGGGCGACGTCTTCGACTGGGACTGCGCGCATCTGGCGCACGCTGCAGGCCGCTCGCCTTCGCCGGGGCTGGCTCACGCAGGGTTTCTGCGGCGGACGTCGCGCGTCGTTACACCGCCGATTCCGGATGTACCTGATCCTGAGCGTCGTGTTTCTTCCTGATCGCGTCGATCTTCCGATCAGCGGAACCTCGCATGAACCTCGGCAACGGACGGCGTCGTAGCTGCGGTCAGCGACGACGCAGCGACGCGCGATCCGGCCGCAGCGCGCCGCGAGGCCCGACGGTGCGCCAAGCGAAGCGTCGCCGGAGAAGTGCCGGACCCCGTCGATCCGCGCACGTCACCGCCGGTGAAACTCCGACCGCGGATCGTAAAGACGCAGCCGGGGCCGGGGCGCAGGCGGATCATTCGGTCAACCCGCTCGCGGCAAGCTGATCGCAGGACATCGTGCGACGGCTGCCCGAGCCTGAGCGCGCCGGGGCTCGCGTCGAGCTCGAGAAGGAGCTGGCGAGGAGGTCTCGCCGGAGCAGTTCGCGGAGCGCAGAAGGTCATCGCGGATCCGTGCAACGGAAGAATTTTCGGATCGACGTCGGGCTCTCGAGGTACGAGCCGCGACTGCGCAGGGCCTGTAACAAGATCGTCTCGGAGCAAGCAGTCCTTCGGCCGGGCGCTGTGGGAAAACTGCCGAAGATGATGTTCATCGTTCCTGCCGCTGATCGCGCTGGTGATGGCCGTGCTGTACCTTGGCTCCGGGCGTTATTACGTGGAGCACCTGCTGTTCTTTCTCCACTACCACGCGTTCCTTCACTTCCTGGCGGGAATTGTCGTGCTGCTGCTCCGATCGGTTCGGCGCCGCGACAGCGGGCGCGGTATCCGGATTCTTCCCGGTACGGCCGAGGGATTCCGTCATTGCTGCGCTCGTGTTCTACGTTCGGTCTATCTAAGCTTGCTCGCAGTGCGAGCGGGTCTATGGGCGGGGGCGGGTCTGGACGGCGACCAAGTTCAGCGTGCTGTGGTGATCTCGTTACCTGGTCTGCCACGGTGCTCACCGGTGAGCCGGCCTGCTCTTCCTACACCCGCGCTCACGCTCTGATGTCCCAGCGGCCCGAAAGTGCGCTGGATGTTGCGCGTCGGCATGGACGCGTTCTACGCGTCGGTCGGTGCGGCGCGACGACCCCTACGCTCAAGGGGCGGCCGGTGATCAGCGGGCGGCACGGGTCCGCGCGGCGTGGTCGCCGTACCGCGAGCTACGAGGTTCAGGAAGTTCAAGGGGTGCGCTCCGGCCCATGCCGATGCGTGACGCGCTGCGCCGCTTCGTCCTGACGCGGTGGCCATCCGGCCGCGCATGTACCGCACCACCAGTCGGTGTCGCGTCAGAATCTTCGCGGTGTTTGTCAGTACACGCCTGGTCGAGGGGCTGTCACTCGACCGGGCGCCTTCCTCGACGTCACCGCGAGCACGGCGGCGCTCGGCCCGGCGCGCGACATTGCTGTCGCAATCAAGCGCCGAATCCTCGGGCGTACACAGCTCACCTGCTCGGTCGGCGTGGCGCCGAACAAGCTCGATGGCCAAGATCGCCTCGGGCTCGAGAAGCCGGACGGAGCATCGATGGTCGTCGCACCCGGCGACATCAACGCCTTGCTCGATCACGCTGCCGCTCCGCCGGCTGTTTGGCCTCCGGGCCCAAGACGGGCGCCGCGGGTGGAGGCGCTCGGCATACACGGACGCTCGGCGAGGAGAGCTCAGAGGCTGCGAAGCCCGGACGTGCTGGCAGCCTGTCTTCGGCGCCGCTATGCCGAAGCGCGTCCCAGCAGCGGGCCGCCGGGATCGATGATCCTGGCCCGTCGTGCTGATCTCGACGAAGTGCAGATCGGCACCGAGGAGACCTTCCGATACGGACATCGAAACGACCGACCGCGCCAGCTGCGGTCGGAACTGTTCCGGCCGGCGGACCGCCAGCGGCGCCTTACGGCTGCGCGAACGCGGCACTCTCCGCCTCGTGCGTGACGGTCAAAGATCCGGCGCGCGGATTTCCGCACTACACCCGCCAGAGCGCGTCGAACCGCCGACACAGGAAACACGGGTGATCGCCCGCGCGTCGCGGTCGAGCTACTCGATGCCTGGCTCGCGGCCCAGCCCACCTCCGCGCTGCGCCTGCTCGGCGTGGGTGGTG